>Ga0179593_1566281_pt1 | contig 10387 bp, 10 predicted proteins | sample CZODoug2_1_08_16_FD_185931 | JGI IMG/M metagenome (GOLD analysis project Ga0179593, IMG submission 185931) | Vadose zone soil fungal communities from Angelo Coast Range Reserve, California, USA - CZODoug2_1_08_16fungal (PacBio error correction) | ecosystem: Environmental > Terrestrial > Soil >...
TACATCTGGGAAAAAATCAAAGGGCTCGAGGGGAAGAACCTGGGAAAGAAGATGGAGATAAAAGTTAAGGGGAAGCCAGTAGGCCGCGAAAAACGTCGTTTAATCGGCCCTCCCTCAGGGCAAATCAGCGCCTTTAGTAACCAAACGCCAAAAGTTACGTCTAAAAATGAAGGGAAGATGCCAGCGAGGAAGGCACGTTTGAAAACAGGGGGGAACATTGACGCCAGACGCGGAAAGTTGGTGTCCCCTCTAATCTCCTGTAAGCAGAAGCTATCGGTGCTTTGGTGGGCCAAAAATCTACGTGCAAAGCAGAGACAGGACACCAAGAACGGTTGGAAAAAAGAAAGAAAGTGACTACTAGGATACTACGGGAAAAAAAGAGGACAGCGTGGAAAAAGACCCCTGAATCGATTTCGATTGCTACCGATCGCTTCGCGGGCAGGGAGAAACGGTCCGAGGTCCTGTGAGTATTCGGGAAAAAAACTCCAAGGCCAAAACCTAGGGAAAGGTTCGAAAAGGGCAAGGGGATGAAAAAACCAGAGCACTAAAGGAGGAGGCGAAGGGAAGGACCACCCGGAAAGCGCTGGGGGAAGAACATCGTAAAAACTCTTGCCGAAAAAAAAAAGGAAATTGTTGGAAAAATGAGGCGGAGAACTCAAAGGGGCGGGACAAGGAGATCGAGGCAGAAGAGGAAAAAGGTCGAAGGGGCTATTAATCCCTGCGTAGTTTGTTCAGAGTGCAGCGTCGGGGAAGTAAAAATCTCATATGAAACGGGAGGAGAGAAATTGAATCGGTAGAAAAGGAAGAGGAAGCATTGGATTCACATTACATATCTTCTTCTGATCAAAAAAGAAACCGTCTAATTACTATCAGGAAAGAAGAAAAAAGCTGGGGAAGGACGGAAAAAGGGAGAGAAGCGTTAAGGAAGAAAGGAAAGTCGATTCGCAGTAAGAGGGGCTGAGACTTCAGAGAGGAAGGATTTGATAACAGAGGCGGTAGGGTCCCGCCACTCCTTTGCACCAGTAAGAAAACAGAAGAAAGCGGCGCGGTAAGGAAAAAAAAGAGAGACCACGTCTAAAAAAGGAGCGTGGTCTATTTGTGCTGGGATCAAGGTCGGGGGAAAGAAAAGGAGGGGAGAAGCAGAGAGAAGGAAAACGATAGCACCAGGGGAAGGAGGTGGGTGTATACCTAAGGGGCACGCGAGAAGAAGAAGAAAAAAGGGACTTACGCCACACGGCCGGCACTGGCTAAAAAATAGATGAGACTCCAGGCCGCGTGGGGGGTCATCGGTTCCTGAAAGGACGGGCTGGGCGGGATCAGGACTCACGTCTCTAAGGAGGGCGGAAATCAGAAGAGAGGAGGAAAAAGGGAAAAAGAGGAAGGTAAAGGAAAATTGATAAGAAAAAAAAAGGGAAGTGGTCATTTGGTTTAACAAAAAACGTCATACTTCACACGAACAAGACGTCGGTATGAAGAGAGGGAAAGAATCGTGCGCAGGGTGTCTGAAAAAAAAGCTGGGCTAGAAAGGAAAAAAGGGGGGTCCGGTAAGGAGGGGGGGGGGGACTATGAGGGGTCGAAGGACCTAAAAACAGAAATCGGGGGTTGCAAATAAACTACTAAGAGAAGGAACCAAAGAAGACGAATCCCGAAGGAAGAAGAGAAAGAGGGACCAAAAATCCGAAACTCCTGAAAGGCGCATTAAAGGGAGTGAAGGGTGGGGGATCGGGAGAAAGAAAAGGAAAAGGTCTCCTAGTTTGAAAGAAAAGAGCCGCCGTCAGGGCCCCTGGGAATAGAGGGAACTTCCGAAGCCAGGGTTGCCTCAAACAATGCACAGACTCACTGCAGCTGCGGGGGAAAAAAGAAAAGGGGACGAGGTGCCTCTTCGCTCGTTAAAGAGAACCCGACCGGGAGGAGCGAGACCCGGGAAAGTGAGGAAGAAGAAAAAAAAGAAACGAAGACGGCTCACAGAGGGGAAACACCCACAAACGGAGGATGGAAGGAGAGGGGCAAGTCTTCACTCGGTACCGGGGGCCGCGAGTCACTGGAAAGGAAAGAAGGGGGGCTCGCGCGAGTAGACAAAATCGGTCGGGGCTGCCATCCTCGTCAAAAACGAGAGGGAAGGGGGGAAGGGAAAGAAAGGAGGGAAAAAACTCTGCCGGGAAACGGGAGGGACGGGGGGGCAAAAGGAAGCGGAAGCTTCGAGAAAGTCAAAAACGGTGCAGCCTCGCTAGTGCAAAAAAAGAAAAAGGAAGGAGGAGGGGTCAGAGTCCTTGCGACCTCAAAACCAAAAAGAAGAAATCGAGGAAAGGGTGTCGGGGGAGAAGGGAGGGAAATCGGTATCGTCCGAGGGAGAGTAAAGGGTGGTCTTCTCAGGTAAAGTTTGCAGAGGAGGACACTCGAGGAGGGGTTGCGGAGGGAAGGGAGCCCTGAGAGATAGGCACAAAACAAAGTAGTAACGCAAAAGAAGATGAAAAAGGAGGGGAAAAAGAAAAATGAAGCACTAGGAAGTGACTAAAGTCAGGAAGACCCGCTTATAAATTCAACCGTTGAGAAAAAAACGACAGAAAGAGAGGAGGGAAAGAGTAGAGTCTACTTCTCGATCTCGACTATCGTGATCGAACGAAAGGGAAAAAGAGTGAAAGAAGAAGGAAGGGGGATCCGAAAAAAAAAAGAAGACCTGGGAGGCAAGAAGTAGGACAAGTGGAGGCGATCATTCTCTTTATTCTACCAAGAAAAGGAAGAGGGATTGGGGACACCTCCTCAAAAGACTCGGGAAAAGGAGAATACAAGAAAAAACACCCAAAGGGAAAGAGGGGGAAACAGACTCCACTCAGGCGTATAAATAAAAGAGGAGGGAAATATTCGGAATTAGTAAAAAATTGTAAGAAAAAGGGAGGGGAAGAAAAGAGGTGTGAACGAAAAACGTAGATCGAAAGAAACCGCCTGGAGAAATAAGGACCCTCAGTTCGTAGAAAAGTAAAGGAGGGAAGGGCCACTAGAAAGACTTCAACCTAAAACGTGGGGAAAAGAGAAGAGGGAACTCATTGAAAAATGGAAGGAAGTAAAAAAAGGGAGTTGTCAAAATGCAGAAGCAGAAAACTACCAAAAAAAAAAAAGGAAAGAGGGAAGACTGGAAGAAAAAGGGGGACGTCCCCCGAAAAAGAAGGACCGAGGAGAAATACCAGTCATCACATAGGACCGCACTACAAAGAGAGGAGGGGGGAATCGACGAAAAATGTATGAGAGGAGGGAGGAAAACCAAAAAGGAAGGGGGAGGAAAAAACCCTTGCAAGAGAGGAAAAAACTCGGAAATGGCCTGGGAAGGGGAGAGTCGAAAATTAGTTACGTCTCCTTCAAGCTTTACTACTGGCGGGGGGGGGACCGGTGAAACAGGCCCCGGACGAAAAAAAAAAGGAAGGAGGAAACTAGGAAATATCAAAACGGGACCTAGTCAACCTTCCTAAACGAAAAGGAACGACGAGATTTGAAGAAAAAAAAAAAGCTAAGGAGGGAAAGGGAGGAGGGCCAAAGAGGGAAAAGACGGTGGGATGACACCTTAGTACCTCGGAGTTCCACATAAGGGATTTGCAAAAACGGGGTCAACTGAAGGGGGTGAGGGATAAAAGGGGAAGGGGTTCCTGGCCTGGGAAGGGAAAGCGGGGGAGAGGACCACAAAAAAGCAAAGAGTGCTATCATCCGGATATCTATTACTCTATCCTAAAAATGGGGGGAAGAGTAGATGGGACTCTTGTCACGAAACGAAGAGGCAATCGGAAACCTCACGTCGACGGCTGAGGGAACAAGTCTACCATTGAAAGGGACTGATTATTCGGGAGCGCAAACTAATTGAAAACAAAAATGATGGAGGGAGAAGAAAGGAGGGGGAGAAGAATCATCCACATAAGACTAGTGTAGCAACAAGAAAAGTTGGACATCTCTCTCAAAAAAAAAAAAATGATTAGAGAGAGATCGAGGAGAGGGGTGGAAGCCAAGGAGGAGATTGATGTCCCTTTCCTCGGGTCGGAGGAGAAGAGACAAAAGGGAGGAATACACAGAAAAAAGGGGGGGACTCACAAGGCCACGTCCTCAACGATTCTACATCTGCAGGGGAAGCCAAGAATTGGTGACCTCGTCTCTTTACGGGAGAGAAAAAAGATGGAGAGGGAAGGGGAAACCGTGGAAAAAAAAAAAGGAAAGGATCGACATCTCTCTGGGAGAGAGTCCTCAAAGGGATCGCCTTGATCGAGACAAAGGAAGACTTGCGGTGAATGTCCTCCTATCCTCTTAATCTCTCAGGCAAAAAAAAAAGGAAATCGCACAAGCAAGGCGTGAAAGAAAGCGGAAGATACGTTGTCAAGCGACCGCGGGGGGGTGGAAGGAAGGGGAAGATCCCTCAAAAGATTGTCGTGAAACAGATAGGAAGAGGTTGGGAGGACGGAAGGAGGGCGGTTAAATTTGGATGAAAGAAGAATCCTACGCAGGGGGGGGGTAACATATAGTCCGCGTCCCTTCAAGCGGGAAAGGGAGGAAGACGATCCGTACGCAGTTTCTACTATCTCTCCGTTAAAAGGAAGAGAAGGGGAATACATAAAAGAAAGAGAGGGAGAAAAAGGGACAATCATGGGTGGTGAAAAAGGATGGAAAGAGAAGTCGACAGGAAAAGACAAAACCTCGCGCGCTTTCGGTGAAAGGACTAACGGGGAGAGAGTGGTCCTATACAGAGGGGATTGAAGAAACAAAGGGGGAGAGAGGAAAGAGGAGAGCTTCGACTGAGAGAAAGACGAAAGAGAGGGGGAGAAGGGGAAAAAAAAAAAAGAAACTGATTCGCTTCAAACTGAGCCTTCCTAAAACGAGGGAAAGAGAGCGAACGCGCATCCTTCACTAAAAAAAGGAACGGGGAGGGGAGGGAGGAAAAAAAAGGGGAATGCTGGGAAGAAGGAAAGCTGAAAGGGCCGGTGGAGGGACGGGGAAAAGTCTAAAGCTATGATAACATCGCGAGAAAGAGAAAGAAGAAGGGGAGGGGGTGATTAAACTCTCCCCGCGCGCCAGGGAAAGAAGAAGGAGGGATATGAGGCGGAGGAAAAGGAGAGGAGGGGTGTCCTGTGATCAAAAGCCAAGCGTAGTAATCTAAGAAAAGATTTATAGGCATTGAACTCACCTTCTATATGGGTAGCAGAGAAAAAACATGACGTCGGGATGACAACCTGGGCACTCGAAAAAGGGAGCATGTCTCCATCCTTCTGGCCGACATCTCCGGAGGGGTAAAAGACGACCTGTCGTATCAAAACGAAACAATCTCCTATTTAAAAAGGGCACAGAGAGTCGAGAGGGGAAAGAAAGGGGGGGAAAGGACAGTGAGACAAAAAGCGGGGGAGGTGTGTGGAGGGGAAAAAGGGGAAGACTCACTATTTCCAACGCGATTTTATACAATCATGAAGGAAGGGGAAGGAGTGAGGGGATTTTTCTTCCACTCCTTTTATTGAAAAGTTCGAGTAATAAAAGAGGGGGAAGAAAAAGAAGAATTGTCTCCAAGTCCCGAAAAGAAAACAGAAGATGGGTTTGAAAAGAAGGAAACCCTCCTAAACTACTCAAAAAATACTAAAAGGGAGGAAGAACGATGGGAAGAAGAACTCGAAGATCCTCACTCGCATCGTGCTGGAGGATGTGGAAAAGGGGGAGACGAAGAAAAGAAATCTGCAAAAGGGAAGGGGGGGGTCTCAAAATACGGAGAAAATACCTTCGAGGTGGAAAAAAAGTGGCCTCTAAAGGAAGGGCGCATCAAGGGAAATCCCGCAAGAAAAGGAAAAGGAAAGAGTAAGGGGGAAAAGAAAGAAAGGGATAAACTCGGGTTCCGAGGTATAAGAAAGCAAGGTGTCCGACTCTCGATAAAAGGTGGTTTGGGGGGGGTTTTTTGGGTTTGGGCGTTCTCAACTAGAGAAGAGGAAAAGGCCGTCGAAGAAGGAATCCGTATCAAAAACGAGAGTAAAAGAGAAGAGATCGATGTGAAATCAAGGAAGACGTCGACGCTCTAACGTAAGAGCCTGCACGCACAAGGTAGAGACGAGGAAAAAAGAAGGAAGTCGACCAAAAAGAAGAAGAAAAAAGAAGCCGCGCAACTCGGGGCCGGTAAGGTGTGACCCGTCAGCAGCGGCGGGCAGGAGGGGGCTGGAAAAACCAAATGGCGGCTGCAGGGATCTTTCGTCGCGGCCCTCTCATAACACCGAAGGGGGGGAGGGCCTCGTCGGTTCATACAATGCAAGGGCGCGCTCGGAAAGGCCCTAGAACAATTCCCACCTCCAAGCCCGGCTGATACCGTGTCGGCAGGTAAATAGTCAGTACTCTCGGTATCGGGAAGGGGGAGACGTTCTCGGGGGAAAAAAAGTAGTTCTAGGGCAACCCACTCGATGGGGAGGGGAAGGTTGCGACCCTAAGAAGAAAAAAGAGGGAAAGAGGAAAAAGGGAGGACGATGCCCGAGTGAAAAAGCCAGACCGAACTTCGCCGTTGCTATTTCAGGGGGAAAAAGCCCTACGGACGGGAGGAGAGGGGGGGCAGATAAAAACGTGGGAACCACACGAACGAAAAGAGGGGAAAGCAGGTCGGAAAATTCAGAGAAGCGACGAGGGGAAGAAGACTTCAAAAAAACTTCTACAATTGCTCAAAAAAAAATACGGCAGGGGGTGGAAAGAATTAAAGTGAAAAAATTCCTGTGAAAGGAAGGGAAAAAGAAGGAAACGACGGGCGGAAAACGGAGAATGGGGGTAAGTAAATACAGAGGTATACACACCGAGTTAGGGTTCCTCTAACGACTTCTCGAATCGGAACGAAGGGGGGATAGGAAAAAAGAATGAATAAACAACCCCAGAGACAAGCATAATTCTATACTCTAGGTCACAAGAGGCAGCGGTCGGACTCATCTTTGGTATGGAGAATTTGGAAAGGAAAGAGGGGAATTGGTCTCGGAGTAGAAAAAGAGCCTCCTCTACTGACGTAACGAAAAGCCGGAATGTATACGAAGAAGGAAAGGGAGGAGACAAGAAGAAGCGGAAAGGAGAGAAATCCAGAGGGACTAGCGCGACCTAGTAGAGACATATCCTTCTATTGAGAAGGACGAAGAAAAGACGTTTCCTTAAAAATAGAGGAGAGAGGGAACGACAAAGGAGGGGGAAGTAGAGGGAAAGCGGGATAGAGCTCGTCGCTCCCGAACAAAGGACTCTTCCCTCTGAACGCCGCACATGGACCTCGAGAAAGCTAAGGAAGCGGGAAGGGGAGAGCATGGAGAGCCGAGCCGAATTGATTAGAAGGCGTCGAGAAAAACCCATGAATGCAAAAAAAAGCAAGGGGCGAAGAGGGGAAGGAGGGCAAGGCGGACCAGGGAAGGGGGCGCACTCGGAGGGGAAAGCCTTACTGATAGGAGGGAGGGGAAAAGTGACGACTTGCCCGTGAACGGGAAAACGGACTCCGGGAAAAAGGACGAGGAGAGAGGGGGAAAACCGCAGCAGAAAATCCGAAAGAAGGGCGAAACGCCAAAAAACGAACGAGGAGGAGCGGGAAAACACGATAACTAAGAAAGGAGGGGGGGGGGTGGAAAAAAACTTAATCTTCACAAAGGGAGTGACACAAGGGAGTGAAAGATTATTCAAAAAGATCAAATGGAAAACTGCCCGGGATGCTCTATAGGATGCCGGAGGAAGAATCACTCTTTACCTGGAACCGAAACCCCCTATGAGGAGGGGAAAAAACATGCTTCGGGGGGGGGGTGGAAGGGGACGAAGAACGCCGGATTGAAGATCTGATGTTAACCCAAAAAGGGACAACGTGCCCTCGCTATCATAGGTCCGGGGAAAAGGAAAAGGAGGGCGGAAAGGAAGTATGGCGGCCTCAAACGGGGGGGAACAACCATGCGCGGATTACGGTAAGGAGGCAGGGCGAACTAGGAGAGTCTTCCTTCCTTTGCGAAGGGAAGAAAGGAGTTCGAAAAGATCTCAGAGGCAAAAATGGAAAGGGACCGCGACTAAGTGAAAAGCACTCTTCATTTGAAGCATCGAGAAAGCGAAAAACAAAGGGGAGGAGGGATAGAGCTAAAATTCGTAGAAGGGGGGGGAGAACAGGCTAAAGGAAGGTGACCTGGAAAAGGGGGGACCGCTTCACGAGGGGACTCCTTCGAAACAAAGTTATGGGGCCGCGAACCAGGATGCTTTTACCAAAGGGCTCAATAGGAAGGGAGAAGGAAACCTAAGAAAACTGGGAGACGACTAAGGGGCGCCGAAGATGGGAGGAGCTAAATGGGAAAAAAAAGTAACGTCGAATCTTTCACGGGAAAAAAAAAAAGGGATGAAAGTAACCTGCTGTTCCATCTCGACTGGAGGTCTCTTCCTCCGAGAAGGGAATGGACTCGAAAGGGAAGATAGAAAAAGGTCTTGGGGGGAAGAACGAGTTACGGAGAAATCCCTGCGGGCAGCAATACCTCACAAAAAAAGGTGGAAAGGAGCTGCCCATCTACTAGAAGAGGGGAAGAGAGGGTAAAGGAAAAAGGGGGTAAATTGGTAAGGAAAAGACTGAGAAACAGCGAGCTTCCTCTGGGACTAAAAACGAGGGTCTGGACTTGAGGGGAGCGGGGGGCATAGGTCCTTGTGCGTGCGGGGAAAAGAGATAAAGAAGGGAAAAAATTGGTCCTGAGGTCCGCTTGGACACAGAGGCCCCCACCGGAAAGTCGAAAGCAATTTCGGAGGATCGAAAACCGATGGAGGTCAGACGTTCTCAGGGAAGAAAAGGGGGGAAAAGAAAAAGGGGGCCCAGAGGAAGGAGTCCGGTAAAATAACATGGGGGGGTTGAGAAAAGGAGGAAAGACTCAAAGTAGAGAGTCGCAGAATGCCTGCGCCAGTTAGGGAAAAGGGGCGAGACGAAAAGGGTGATTTTGGCCCAAAGGACGGAGGTGGCGAAAAAAGAGAGGGCGGGTCGGTAACGAAAAAAGGCAGGTCAATCGAGGGGGGGAGAGAAGGACACGTCGCTTCTCCTTAAAGATATAAAGGATCCTCTCTATAGAAAAAGAATCCGCACACGCTTTATACTGTAACCTCCGAACGAAGGGGGGGCAGGTACAGACGGGAAAGAAATGCGGCGTCTTCTACGTCGGAAAGATAAAGATCATCGCGGAGTCCCGAGCTCTAAGAAAAAACAGTACTAACCAAAACCAAAGAGGACTTCCGCGCCTCCTTCTCGTCCTAAGCCTCTTCCGGGGGGTACTGATTGTGGGGGAAGGGAGAAGGGAGGAGACAGGAGAGAGGAGCCGCAGAGGAAAAGCCACCGACTAAAGAGTGGGATAAAATCAAGTCTGATCCGACTACCGAATGCTCTGACTAGCAGGAAACGAAAGAACTGGGTAAAAAAGAAGAACCCCGAGCAGGGGGTCCTCCAATGGAAGAGTGGAAGACAGAAGGAATTATGTCCCAATTCGAGCAACAGAAAAATAAGGGGAGGAAAAAAATGTCGCAAAGAGGGGCAACCGGAAAAAAGAAAAGGGTGGAGAAGTAAAGGGGGGGCGGTGGTGTGTGTTCAGTCAAAAAGATCCGAACTTCCTCCGTCGGGGGAAAAAAAAAAGCAAGGCGATCTTGTGGGCGCTCTGCAGGGAGGAGGGCTTGGAGAACGAGAGGGGGAGGGACATAAGCGAGGGGAAAAAAAAAACAGACACCCCTATCGAGGGGTGGCCCCTAATAGGAAAGAAGAACGAGAACGAAAGCCATACTCCCGAGAGTAAAGAAAAAAAGGGAAGCCCCGGAAAGCAGAACTGGAAAGAAGAACGGAAAAGGCTGGAGGGAAAGATCTTCCTCATGACTCTAAAAAGAACTGCATTTGGGAGGACGAGCGAGAGGGAAACCTAACTTGGACCCTTTCCTCGAATAGAAAGAGGAAAAAGGGGGGACGAAAAAGAGAAACAATAAACCAAGGCAGCGAAAAGGGGGAAAACCAGAAATTCCTAGGGAAAAGGGCTCTTTAGCCGAGGATGCAGAAAAAACGAAGATTGTACCGCTCGGGAGAAAAAGGGGAGGAGTGAAAAAAACCTGCCGAGCTAATAAGGTCTGGGAAGTGCGATACAGAGGGGAGAGAGAAAAAACAACTTAGGAGATTAAATATGATATAAGAGCAACGTCAAAGGCTAAAAGCCTTTCTCGTCTTCACTTCACCAACTGTTCTCCTAGAAAAAAAAAACCGAGCAGGGAAAGGAGAAAAAGAAAAAATCAAGCTACAAAAAAGAGGGGGAAACACGGCCGGACGTGGGAAAAAGGGGAAATTGCCGTGCTTGCAGGGAGGGAGCAAAGGCGGAGTGATAAGAGGAGGGATCCAACGGGCTCACCGTCTGACTGTCTATTTCCAGAAGAGAGGGGACAG
>Ga0179593_1599882_pt1 | contig 10387 bp, 11 predicted proteins | sample CZODoug2_1_08_16_FD_185931 | JGI IMG/M metagenome (GOLD analysis project Ga0179593, IMG submission 185931) | Vadose zone soil fungal communities from Angelo Coast Range Reserve, California, USA - CZODoug2_1_08_16fungal (PacBio error correction) | ecosystem: Environmental > Terrestrial > Soil >...
AGGTCTCGGAGGACATGACCACAGTCTAGAAAAAGATTCCAGGCGGGGGGAAGGGAGAGCCATCGAGGGGAAAAGAACTCCTCCATTTTTCGGTCTGTTCTATGAAAAAAAAAAAAAGCTTTCTCATGAGACAGGAGGTTGTCTCTGCGGAATCCCTCAAAAGGGGGTCTTGCTGGAGGGGACCTGAAATTCCATTCACGAAAAGGAAAAAACGGGGAAAGGGGGGTTTCTCTCGAAAATTCTTTGGGAAGAGCTTTCAAGTCTTGGAAAAACAAGGGAGGTTTTCCACAGCCGGGGAAAATTTCTCCTTTTCTGACAGGGGGAAGTTGGCTTTCCTGAAAGACGCTAAAGAGGAGAAGCTCCTGATAAAGGGGGCCTAGATAAAGGTATGGGCTGGTCCACTCGAAAGGTGGGGTACAAAAGGGAACCTCCACCGGGAATCTGCAAAAAGGTCTACCGGATGAGTGGCGCTTTTTCCCAGTTCCCAGGAGGGTAAACCTCTTCTTCGGCGAGTTTTTCCGGGATTTCCCCTTTTGGAGGGGGGGCGGTTTAAAGGGACCTTGCAGAAAAGTCCTTTTTCACCTCCTCGGAGGTCGTTTCCGGGGGGGGAGAGGCTGGTGAACAGTAATGCGCCAAAAAGGAACCCGAAAGACTTGGAAAAGATGTCAACGTACCTGTAGCTTGATAAGGCAAGCCCTGAATCCGCAAGATAACATACGCCGATCGCGAAGGAGGGACGCAGCCTGAAATCCCAACCGGAAAAAAACGGATCCGGCTATAGATGGCCTCAAAGCGATAGTAAGGGGACTTTCTTGGGGGGTACGCGACCTCATTTGCGTCCCGCCAGGGGAAACAGCACTCCATTGCCGGGAAGGGGTCAATCAAAGCTATTTGTCTTAAAGAAGGGAAACCTTCAATTCCTCACAGAGAGCCTCCTTGCTTTGTGGGGAAAAGCATACCAATTCTTTGTGAAGGGCAGCACCTGATAAAAACTGGCTTTGAAGGGTGCTGATAATGGATTTCCATTCCGAAAGGGGGAATTCGTCCTTTAAGAGAACCGGTTGGATGTCAAATGAGAGACTATACCTTGAAGGAAAGGGTCACGTTAATTCAAAAAGAACGGCTTTGGTTCTTCGCTGGGGGGAGAGATGATCTTGGTGTACGGGGGACCCACGCAAGCTTGATATCGCTACCTGCGAGCCGGGAGCTCCATAAAAAAACTCTATAAGGACCAGCAGAATATGGAGGAAAGAAGCCTGTTGGAGTACCGGCAACAAGGGAAAAGCCGCATCATAAATTCAAAAGAGAAGGATCTGCGGCTAAGGGGAGAAACTGCAATCTATCGCGAGAAAGGGAGGCCTAATACGGAGGGGGAGGGGGGAAAGGGTAGCTAGAGGCCGGGAACGTCTCTTTTGAAGTGTGGCTCCTCGGAGAGAGGGTTTTTTCAAAAGATCGATATGGGGGCGGAATCGAAAGAGGCATCGCATGCTTGCGTCGAAGGACCCTAAGGCAGACCCGAAAAAGCGCCGCAATTATCGGCAAAAAGGCTTACCTGCGCTACCCGGTCCAGAGAAGTAAATTGAAAGATGAGGGATCGGGGTGGCGAATTGGAGGGAATTGTCCAGCTTTTCGCGGTCTGGAGAGGTCTGTTTGAGAGAAACTCTTGGATGCCTGGGGGGAGAGGTTTGGTAGGAAGAGGGGTCAGAAGTCGATTTGACGTCCAGGAGGGGGAAGCCTTCTTGCGCAAGCATCCTGCAAAAGGGAAAGCGTTTACGGACAACTCTCAGGGGGGGAAATTTTTCGCCTCTGAAAGGAGAAGCTCGCTTGGGGGGATAGTAAAAGGGGCTCGGCTGGCAGAGAGGGAAATGACTCTCGACGGCCTTTCGCGCCAAAAGGGGGAGGGGAAGGGGGGGAAGACGTTCCGGAGGAAAAAAAAACAACAACCGGGAGGGAAAAGAAAAAAAAAAAAAGGGAAGAACCCGGAAACGTCAGGGAGAGGGGAAACAAGGGACGCGCACATACGGAAAAGGAGGGGGGGGAACTTGGGAAAGAAAAAAGTTCCAGATCTTCCATCCGAGGAAAAAAAAAAAACTATCTTTAGAGGGGAAGGGCACACAGGCGGATTGACATGGAAATACTTCCCTATCTTATTCCAGCGTCAGGGGGGGGAAAAAGGAACCGTAACAAAGCAAAAAAGAGGGAAATCGCATAATCGAAAGGAGAAGGCCATAACAAAAGAAAAAAGCACCACCCGATGGGGAGAAACCTGAAAAGAGGGAAGGGAAAAAGACCGGAGATAAAAAAGGGAAAGGGACACCGCCATAAGAAAACGATACTCTCCCTAAGAACGTAGTCTCTCCCGGGGGGAGGGGCAATGCTCTGTGTTGGGGGAACGGAAAAGGAGGGGAAAGTACGCGCGTTCATGTTAGAGTAAACTCCAAGCGAGGCGACCAAATGAGGAAACGTCGCTTCGCTTATCGCAGAGTGGGGAAAAATCGGACGGAAAGAGGCAAACACTGCCCAAAAAGGTCACTTTAAATAAAAAGCCAAAAACTCGCGAACATTGCCGCCAAGGGGGGCCTGTCTTCGGGAGTCGCGATAGAAGGGAGTATATCATATTAACAAAGAGACATCGGGCGCGTACTACTTCAATGCGGAAAGGAAAGGGGCGTTGCCGGTACGCAAACAAGGGCATCATGCTGGGGGAAAGGGCGCGGTGCGGTATTCGAGCGGAAATCGCAAGGGTCGAGATTAGTTTGGGGGCAAAAAGAAGCGCCGAGCGGAATAAAACACGCATCATCCGATTTAAAAGGGAAAAACGCAGGAAAAATCGCTTTTGTGAAAAAAGGTCAGCGGTATGCTAGTAAAGTCTCAGTTAGGAAAAAGGCTATCTCCAGTCCGAAGAGGGTCCCTCAGAGGAAAAGGAAAAAAAAAAACTGCACTAAGAAAATGCAAGACGGGGAAAACCCTGTTCTCGCAAAACAAATACTTTTTATACTAAGAGGGGGGAAAGCAGGATGCAGCGCCTGTGTCAGTGATAAAAAGAAATAAATGGTGGGGGGGGGGGGGGGGGGGGAAGAGGTGAGCGGGTCAAGAGAAACAAAGATAATTAACGGAACGGAAGAAAAATTTCTCCGAAAAAAAAAAAAGAGCTGAAAAACTCAGTACTCATGTTATCTCAATGGCGAAGCTTGTACAAGATGCGCGCATCAAGGGGGGGTCATACGACAGCAACGTCAATGAAGGAGTTTGGGGCCTCCGAAAGGGAGCGAATGGAGGGAGGCTCTGTCTTTTCTCGGCTAGATCTTAGAGGGAGGAACAGGAGTGGGGCATCGACCAGCTCGAGACTTGCCTCAACGAGAAAGTCCCCAAGCTTGAAATTGGGGGACTGACGGCTTGTCTCATCTTAAAAGTAAAGCTCCGCCGAGAGAGAGTAAACTAGGCGATTGCAAAACAGTGTTTAAATGCCTGCAAGCCGCCAAAATTGAAGAGAAGCGGCCCAATACGACGCCGAAGCAGACGTAGATGAAGCGATGGCACTCAAAAGGAAAAGAGTGCGTGTCGAAGTCGCGAAGGGGAGAGGGTGCTGCAAAAGGGTGAAAAGAGAATTCTTGCCAATCAACAGGAAGCCGGCTATCCGAGAAGGGCAAAACCACGAACTTCCTACTAAAAAGTGCTGTTCATTCAGAAAAAAAAAGGGCGTGTCCGAAGGCAAACGTAAAGAAAACTCGCTTTGGGAAAGAAAGGGGGAACGACGGGCACATACGACCCAAGCGGAAGAAAAAACCCGCTATACCTCGGTGAACCGTTCAGAGAACGCTTGTGGAGCCGATCAGGAATATCCGGGAAAAAAAAACTTATTAACCGGGGCGGTGGGGGGAAAGCGCAACTAAAACGCCGAAAAAACATTATCGCAACGGGAAAAGAAATCGCCCAGATTGGAAGTCGGCGTCGACCAGGAAAGTGCAAAAGGGGATTTCTCGATAAAGGGGGACGCATCTGCGGGAACAAAGGGCTTTCTGTTCATATAGGAAAGTGGGGCCCCTTGTGAGAGGTCTTGCTTAGATCGGGTAGCGAAAAAGGGGGGGGGGGACCACAGGGGATATCTCGGTCCGAGGGAAGTCCGTCTTGGCATTACTCACAGAAGGGGGGGGGGGGTGCAGAGGGAAACGGCAAAGTAGGGGCCAAGGCCGTTTAGACGAAAAATTCTTCTTCGCCAAGAAACACTCTGGGACGATGAAAACTGCTTCAACTCTTGAAAAGGCCCTCTGCGGGGTCTTTTCGAGCGACCCGGCACGCACCCGGAAGAAGGTGGTCTATACCCCAAAAAAGGATGGCTTTCCAAGCTTGCTCAAAGAAAAAGGTGTTCGACACAAGGTGGGGGGGGGGGGGGGGGGGGGGGGGGGGGGGGGGGGGGGGTGGGGGGAATCTGACGGGAGGGGAGGTCTGGCGTCGTCTGTAAAAACAGTCTTTCCCAAAAGCGGGCGTTTGAACGCATGGGGGGAGAAAAGAAAGTGGCCATTGCGACACGCTGAGGGAGAAAGCCCATTCCGGAATTCGAGAGCGGCGCCGTACTAGCCCAAAGGGCTTGGCAAAGAAGGGGATAGCTTGAACATCGCCAGAAAAAAAAGGGGGGAGGGGGAAAACATTCGCGCCTTCGACCGAAGATAAGGGTGAGTGCCATCTAGGATCGGCGAAAAAAAGAGGACGACGTATTGGGCCCTTCGATGAAGAGAATTTACCACTAGGCTGCAGTGAAATCAGGGTGACCGACGCCGCGCAGGGGAGAGAGAGGGGGGGGGACGTAGTGCAGAACCGAACAAATCAAGCTGGGAAGGTTCGCTATGGGAACGTTACCGGGCGTCTGATAGAGAGGGGAGGGGGGCAATCCCTTTCTCTAACGAGAGGGAAAAGGACCCAGCGGAAGAAGCCGGAAGACCATTCGCGCAGCAAGAAACGATTGCAAAGGAGAACGCTATTGCGGTGCTGTCGGAAGGACGATCGTCGCGATGTTCCATCTGGGGGGCTGACCGCAATGGAAGGAGGTTGCCGGCTCCAGGGGTTACCGCGGTAACACCTCTATTTGAGGTCGAGGAACGACACCGGCATTCGAAAAAAACCTGGCTGGGCATTCCAGGGGAAAAATTCTTGGTGTTTCGGCTAGGACACCTGGATGCGGAGGGAGGGTGCTCCTTGCTAGGTGATGGCCATTCCGTCCTAGGAGTGATAGGGGAGCTCTCCTGAATTAGACTTCAAAAAACTAACCGCTGATCGGGCAACGCGCTTTTGTGATCCGACCGTTGTTGTCAAAGGCGCTGTTTGGAAATAGGGGAAAGGAGGAAAAGCACGCAGGCCCAGCGCGGGGACAACTCATCGCGACCTTGGAGGGCCGCCGGTCGCAGAAGAGACAATGGACCAGCGCGAGGGATCGCGTCGCATTCGGGGGGGGGGGAGGGCCGGCACCGCGCTTGAAAAGCCTGAATTACGCCGAAAGGGAGGATCTTCTTCTCGGAGGGGGAGAGATCCGGCAGGAAGTCGAAGCCTTAGTCAAGACGCCTTTGATGCCCTCTATCCTGGCCGGGGGTCTCTTTGGGAGAGGGGGGGAGACCCTCTTTTTCTACTAGGGGGGAAAAAAAAGAGTTGCTATCACGAAGAGAAGGACCTAACTAGCCACGCCATAATGCTTCGCACGAATTGTCGGAAGAGAAACTCTACCCTGAAAAAAAAAAAAAACAGATCAGCTGAAGAGATACCCGTTCAGAAAAGAACATTATTTGATAGGATCGTATTGGAATCTATGTCTATGGCGGTGTACTTTCACCACCGGTCTTTGCCGCTAGCGCGGGGAAAAAAAAAGAGGTTATCAAGCGGCTCAGAAGGTGGTTTTCTATCGGAGCGCGCGCTGTGAGATAGGATTTTCATTCTGGTTGGCTTGTTTACCGGAGGCGGGGAGCCAAGCAGAAGGCAGAAAAGCTGTAAGTAAAGGGGAGCATGAAAAGCTGTTTAAGCCTGGCCGAGGGTGCTGGTAGTCGATTGAGGAAGGGAGGGCAGCTCTGGAGCGTATTACATGCTCCGATCAATGGAAAGGCCGTGTGCGCGCCGACGGGGAAAGGGATTTATCAGGCGACGATTCAGAGATAAAAAAAAAACGGAGGAAAGGACGGGAAAAGAGAAAAGGCCCGGAAACGTCCGGGGCGAAGGGACCACGGTCAAAAAAGGCGCGCACAAAAACGGGGGGACGTCGCGGGGCTCAGAGCATGTAAAAGCCAAGGAAAACAGCGAGCTTGGCATTAACCTCGGTCCAAGAGGCGAAAAAAAGTAATGCTCCATCACCCCGGGGGGTAATTCCAGCGCAGGATGCTTGAAGGAAGTGAAAAAACGCCAACCAATTACGTAAAAGACAGCTCTCTATGCCCAAGAACCAAAGAGGAAACCACAGGCAAATACAAGAGAGGATCAACGACCCTTGAAACAGAAGACCTCGAAATCTGGAAGGGGACGTCAATATAGGACACTATAGCCATCATGTAAAGCTTGCTGCTTCGCTCGGGGCCCTTGTAGGACTTCTCTGTGGTGCCTCGGCAGAAGAGCGTCAGTGTAAACCCTTAGCAAAACAATCGCGGCTCGACGCAAGAGAGGGAGCAGTGCAGGCCGGAAGAGGGGGACAATATCGATCTGTTGCAAAAGAAAAAGGCGCCCCACAGCCGCTGCCCAGAGAAAGGCAAGGCCACGGAAAAGGAAAAATGTCCGAAAATCTTCCTTTCGCACTTTAGAAACCATTGCTGTTCTTCGATCCGATTGGATTAACTCTAAGCGGGGCGCTTCGGAGGGGGCGGCCGCGGCGCTCGGGGTTCCGGGAACAGCAAACAAGGGAGAACGATACATCATGCGGCTGTCGGGGGCGATCGCCCGGCGGCAAGACAGTCGCGATTAGGGGGAAAATCAATCGCCGCAGCTGGGACTTGCGTGCCGACAACACAACGGTTACAACCAGCGACAACACCGCCTAAGCGGCCTGTTGTGAAGGATCATCGTAAGGGTGCGTCTGCATTCCTCATTGGAACAAGAAACCCAATGCGGGAAAAAAACTCACTTCATATGCAGACAATCAAGATTTCCGGAGGGGGAACAAAATCTAGCACTTCTCAATCATAAGGCACCGGGGGGCCGTCAACACAAATAATTTTGTATACTATTACATCTAAGAACAACGCCAGAGGGAAATGTTGTAATTGCCGGGGGGGGAAAACCATATAATAAATAGAGTTCGGGGGGGAAAAGTGTCAATTGATCCGGGGGAAAAAAATGCTTTCGCGATCCAAACGAAACATATGCCAATCTGTCGAACGAATAGGAGCCGACAGTCACCGCAGAGTGCATCTGTTTTGGGAAAAAAATGAGGTTGAGAGAAGCGAATGTCTGCGCAGGCGTCTTAACGCTTGTTCGGAGAGACCTTCGGAAAAACCATCCTCGACCAGCTAGGACAGGAAACGCAGAAGGTGACCTTGCACGAGCTCGGCCAGCGTGATTGTGGAGACGGCTGAGAGACACCAGCCTCTTTTAAAATCAGGCGGTCAACCCGGCGCGTGACCTGCAGACCGGGGGGGGTAAATGCAGATTCCTCCGACAAATTTGAGGGGAAAAGGAGGCAAAATAAAGGTTAGACTATCCTCGGGATGGCATCCACCATTGGCAAAAGAGGAACAGATCTTGCGTGGGGGAGAATGTTTCCTGAGGAAGAAGGAGGCGATTTTCAAACGCAAGAAACCTGTGCACCATAAAGCCGGAATATCGGAGGGGTCGCCGCTGCCGCCGGAAGTGACCGGGAAGGGGGTCAGGCCTCGGAAGCAAAAAGCCGCGTGTACGCAATGGCACTGATCAAGTGGGGAAGGGGAGAAAACGCGCTTTTGGAGAAAAAAAGAAGCTGCACATACGACGAAAAAAACGGGAAAGCTCGACAACCGCGGTGGAACGGACACCGGCAGGGCTCGAGCAACGCCCGATCAGGTGTCGAAGGCCCTACATATATACCGGGGAGTGAGGGAGGCAAGAAAGAGGGCCACCCCAAAGCATATCAAATCTTGTCAGCCGTCGTCTCAGCGAAAAAAGGGAAAAAAACGATGGCGACCATGGAGGGGGGGGGAGCTCACTTTCCGAGTTGGACAGGCCTTGACGGAAAAAGGGGCTGGCCTGTTCAGTGCTGGGGTGGCCCATCCCGGACTATTCAAAGTCAGCTGAAGATCTCTCTAAAAAGGAAGGATTAAAAGAGATATATTAAGTGCAAGACCTCGACTTGGCCGGGCTGGGCAGGACACAGGTCTATCCTGAACCAGACTGCCGGCGCGATGCAATATCGAGAAAAAAAAAGGGCGGAAAGGAAAACATGGCGCCATCGAAAATGGGTCGATGCACCGATCCTGACAAGGGCGTGAGATCATGCTTGGGGGGGGTGGCCTCGGGGGGGAGTTGGAAGGAGCGAACGGAAGAAAGATGTCTGTCTTGCTATACGGAATGATCGGGAAACGTTCCAGCTGGATCGCCCTGGAAACGGGGTTAAAGAGGTAGCGCGGGTCGAGGAAAGATAGTCCTTTTCCTCCATCGAAGGAGAATGCTTCCGAAAAGAGAGGGGGGAGCAAATTGAGAGTGCACATGGGGCAGAACGCGTCGTTGCTTGCCGATGGGCCTGGGAAGACAAGCTAGAGATCGTCTCCGGAGGACGCCGATAGAAGCGAGCTTTATTGTGGCAAGCTGCGCTGGGAAGCGCCGCAAAAAACATTCCGCGCGAAGGAAGCAAGAGCGGGGATTGCCCCTGTGGTGGCTCGAGTAGTCTAAGGACTTCGTCGGGGGACTAGAGATTGCAAAGGGGGGGAAAGGCGGTTTCATTTTAACACTGGCTTGCCGGTGCAAAAGACGGGTGAAAGCTGCCCAGCTTAAAGTGGCGTAGCACACAATCACTCTTTGCGATCTCTTTAATTAAAAACTTTACCGTGAAAAGAGGGATCGAGCTGGGGAGGGAAGAAGGGCCCTGTCTCTAATAGAGGACTCGCCGACCCAGGAGAAAAAGGCCCGACATTCGCGCAGACGCCAATCTGTTCCAAACAGTGTCACACGGGGGAGCCGGCTGGGCGTTGCTGTCCGGAGAGAGGTCGCGATTTTCATCTGTGCGGGGGGGGGGGGAAGGGGGAGAACCGCATGGGGGGGGGGGGATTTTGCCGGAGCGGGCCGTTACCGTCCGTGAATGACTCTATTTGGGAGGAGAAGATCCTACACGGGCAATGGAACATGAAAGCTCCTCCTGGAGGGGGGAGTACTCTTCTACCAATGCATGGGGGGGTGAGTCTATCACCGGATTAGGGGGGGATTCCTGGAATGGTGTGCTGAGGAAAAAGGGGGCCCCTTCGTTCTATGCGGGGAGGCCTGGCGCGAAGGGTGTAGGTGTCGAAATGGGAAAGAAACCGCTTGATCTTTAGGTGAAAATTCAACAGGGGAAAAAGTGGCTCGCGGTTTGGGCGGAAAAGGTTGGAACTCGGATGATGCGGGGCAAGCACGCATGCCATAGAGGGGAGGAGGGCACCTCATCGCGACGCGACCTTGCCGCCACCTCACCGCGGAATGGCCAGCCGAATTATTGCTCGCGTCGCACTGGGGGGAGGGGGACCGGCAACCGGGGAGGGACGTCCTCACATTAATGAACGGATCGATGATAGAGAAGGTTAATATGGATCGACGGCCTCATCGCGCCACCATGTCGAAGCCGGCGCACTTTGGCGGCCAGGGGAAGTTCATTTCAAGGGGCAATCTGGGGGGAGCGGCGGGAAAAGGGGGAGGCGACTATTTGGTTAAAGATCGAGATTTCGATCAGCGAGCAAGGACAGCCACGCATGCTTGGGAGGGGTGTCGTCCTCATTGCGAGACCCGGAACCATGCCGCTCCGCAGGGGGAAAACAGAGCAGTCGAACCAACGTCTACACCGCCGGGCGAAGCCGCCAGCAAGGATGGAGCGGAAAGTTCGATTCTATGTCGTTTACGAAAAAAGGAAGGGGAGTCTGGGGGGGGAAGGGCGTGTTTCAGTTCGTGAAATACGCACTTGATTACCTGTTGTTTCATCGTGAGGGACATCGAGGAAAGGAGAGATTTCCTTCATTCTGGGGGGGAGGGGGGGCGGCGGCGCAAGCAATAAAAAAAAGGGGTGGACGTAAACTCTCGGGTGAAAAAAAGGGAGATGAAAAGATTTTTCGCCTCTGCTGCCCGCGTCAAAGAACGCTCGCTGTGGTGCGGGGAGTCGTCTTCAGCTTCTGGAGCTTAAAGGGAAGAAACATGGACTCGCGACGGCAGGAAGTGGTCACGTCGCCGCCGAAAATGTTTCAAAGGGCTGATCAGAAGACGA
>Ga0179593_1311364_pt1 | contig 10386 bp, 14 predicted proteins | sample CZODoug2_1_08_16_FD_185931 | JGI IMG/M metagenome (GOLD analysis project Ga0179593, IMG submission 185931) | Vadose zone soil fungal communities from Angelo Coast Range Reserve, California, USA - CZODoug2_1_08_16fungal (PacBio error correction) | ecosystem: Environmental > Terrestrial > Soil >...
GCGAACTCCTTGGCAGGAGGGGGAAATGGGGAAGTAATGTAAATGCCATCAAAACATTAGAAAGGTCCAGACCTACCTCGGGAATCTGATCATTCACAAGACGACTTCCTGCGTCAGACCTCTCCGCAAAAAAATCCGGATACGCTCGGCGACGGAAGAGTGAACAAGGTACGACGCGGAAAAAGCATTGAACGGGCAAGGGGTATTCAAGACGCGTCGACCTTGAGAAAGAAGTCGGGAGAGCCTTTCCTAATGTGAAGCCCGGCTTCTATGATCGTCCGGTAGTTGGGGAATATTTCGGGAAATATTGAAAGAGGGTCAGCGCAATAGTAGGCGCCGGTTTGGGGAGGAAAAGAGGGGTTGATGAGATCCGGTTACTTGTGGGGGGGGGGGACGGGGACACTAGGGTCCCCGGCCGCAAAATTTGGAAAAAGACAGAGGGAAGAAAGGAAAGAAATGACCAGAAGGATGACTGATCGGAGAAGAAAACTTAGATGCAGGCGGTGAAAGAGGAAAAGGGCTGCACCAGAACCGAGGATTAGGAATCAAAGGAAAGCGGTGAAGGGAGCGCCTGGAAGTGATGAAGAAGAACCTAGAGCAGGGAGAAGAAGGAAGGGGGCTCAGGGTGGTGGAAATCTGACCGCGGAAAAAGGCTCGGAGGGAGGGGCAGGAGCTAGACGAGCAGAGTTCTACCGACCCTTAGATGGTACGGAAACTCATATCCAGGAAAAGGAGGAAAGGATGCAGAGGGGAAGGCCTAACTAGGTGGAGGTGGGAAGGGGGATGCCCTTAGAAGAAAAAAAATAAATCAAAGCGGAAAGAGGACTCGCCGATCATTGAGACAGGGGGAGAGGAAAGAAAGGCAGGGGGGCTATTGAGTCTTGACCGGAAATAATGCGCACTATGAAGAGAAACGGGAACGGAAATCTGGAGGCAACAAAAAAAGGCAAGGAGAAGGGGCTTCGGGGAATGAAGCGGGAGGGGGGACGGTTCTGGGGGGTCAAAGTAGACTGTAATGAAAAGAAAGAAGAAAGAGGAAAATCGACTGCGAAGAAGTACTTTAACCGAGTCTAATACTTCAATCACAGTCGGAGAAAAAAGGGTCCGAAAGGCGGATCATCAACCGGCAGAGGTTAAAAAGGGAAAACGGGGGGAAAGAGGGAAGAAAGTGAATTTCAGAAGAAAGAAGGCTATCAACCTACGAAGAGGCGGGGTCCAATCAGAGGAAAGGAGACGGCAAAAAGACGGTTCAAAAAACTTATCGAACCGGGGGGGATCAAGGTCCCGGAGACGTCAAGACAATCAGTTGGGGGGGGAGGAAACACCATCGGTTAGTGCTATCCTGAAACCGCTATCAAGAAACTTGTTATCCCGATTTCAGTCTTACGAAAAAAGATGCAGGGACGGTGGCTGTTAAGATGAACTAAAAAGTTTTCGAGGGGGAGGCCGTAGGGGGCAGGTCGGCTAGAAAAAAAGGGGAATGTGGTGAAAGGAAGAAGAAATCGGGGAAAAAGCGAAGAATGATGCTTCTCTTTCAAGAAAAGAGTTATCTAGAGGGAAAAAAGAGGACCAGGGAGCCGGGGCTGCAGAACGGTGTTACCACACCTGATATAATCGAACTGGGAGGTGGGGGGGGGGGGGTTACACTCCAAACCATGCGAGCGAAACTCCAATCCAGGTGTTCCATCTCGGGAGTTAAAAAATTTGGACACAAACACAAAAAACAATCTCTCGGAAAAAGAAAATCCTATCAACAGCACGAAAACCTAAAAGAAAACGCTGAAAGTTGTCTAGACCTAAGCGAGTCCCTCGCTCCATGTTTCGATGTGAGACAGAAAGACGCACAGCCAAAGAGGAAGAAAAAAAAGAAGACTCCTATTATAGTCGCCCTAAATCGATATCCATGGAACACTGTTAAAAAAAAAAAAGAAAGGGGAAGACTAATTAAGATGATCCCGGGGGAAAAACTCGTACCTACTAGAGGGGTAAAGAAAGGAGATGAGAGAGACTTCGTAACGGCATAAAACTCTAGAAAAAAAAAAACGTAAAGGGGGGGGGGAAAAGGATAAGTCCTTGAAGGGAGAGGGATAACATATCTTCGTACACGATGTCCTTTGAGGAGGAGGGGAGAGCGTCCTAATATATGAGTAGACCCGGTGGGTCCGGCTCGTTTGGAGGGGGGGGATCGACCGGGCGATCTCTAAGGAAAGGAGGTCAAGGGGAGTTACTCAGAGTGCTGTTGGACGAGGGAGGGAAGAAAGGCAATGAGAGAGGGACATCTTCTATTCGCATCACTGTCGACTGGTAAGAGGGGGTAGGGGGACCTGTTTGGAATCAGGTTGGTAGGGTTTGAGAATCGAGGTGAGTTAGGATTCTCGATGCACAACGTGGCAAACGCCGCGACTGGAAAAAAAGATGGAGGGGGGGGAAGACTAGGGGAAATGATTCGGGGTTTGGTGCTATTCTAGAAGTGGGGACTGAAAAAAAAGGGAGGGGAAAAAGGCGTCTGAAAAGGCAAAAAGAGGCCTCCCTCTTTAGTTCCGCGAGAGAACATTAAAAGCGTGGTTCTTACCTGAATTGAAGGGGGAGGGGGGAAAACAAAATTTAAAAGATTATAGGGAACCAGCTCACCTTCTCTAACGGGGAACGTCGATAGTGCTGAGGAGCTCCACATTCCGGAAAAGGGAGCTTTGAAAGGAAAGAAATCGGTGAATCCTTTTTGTTGATATCGGGTTCCGGAATAAAACGCAACGCAATGGAACTGGCCCAAATTGGGGGATGTGCTATGCGGAAAGGCCGCGGACAGGGGAGTTACGTCGGGAAGAAGAAAGGCAGCATAGAAAAAGAGAGGAAAAAGAGGGGGGGACGGACCCGACTTGATTCACGGGATAAGGGAAAGGGATAGGGGAGAACTTACGGGGAGAAATATGACAATCCAGGAGGAAATCGAGTGATACGACCTGGAAGTGGAAGGGGGGAAGCCGGGAGGAGATGTCGTAAGAAGGGGGAAGGGGCCATGCCGCTGCAAGGGGAGGTGAAGTAGAACGTTTCTTTGAAAACTGAAAGAGAAAGAAGAGAAGAACCCACAAATTCCACCTCGAACACATACGAGAAAAAACCATAGAAAGTGAAGTGGTTGGGGGCCGGCAAAAGGAGGGGAACGTTGAAGAGGGGACATGAAAATGAAATACGGGGTTCCGGTTGGGGGTAAGGTAAGAGAAATAGGGGCACGCGGAGAACCAAATTCTTGCCGAACTGATAGGGAGAGAAAGCTCCTAAAGGGGAAAAAAAGAGAGTTGTTCGAGGGGGGGGGGGGGAAGAAGGTCATCCAAGGGAAAATCCAGCGAAAGTGAGGAACGGGGGAAACAGAAGAATTATTCCTTCTTTTTCCTGCGAATTTCCGGGGGAAAAAAAGATCAGGGTCCTTTAAAAGCGCGAGAGCGCGAAAAAAAAAGAGTGTTTGACCCGCGGTGAGGTAAAACCAAGAGCCCTCCAGGAAGGGGGAGGGGGAAGCGATTAGCGAGGATATTGATCGCCGCTCCTTTCAACCGAAGGGCAAGGATGTAATGGAAAAGAAGCTTGGAAGAGGAATTGGGAAAGAAGGTCGGGAGGAAAAAAGGCGCGCTGTGGAAAGGACTTTGGCCGATCGCATTCGGGGAGAAAAAAGGCAGGGGGGTGGATGGGGTCGGAAGATTCACGCCGGTCTGTTGGGAAGGTCCAAATCTGGAAAACTATGAGCAACAGGCAAAAAAATTAATGTTCACTGCGGAGAAAGGAAAAAAAGGGGGGAGAACCTGTCTCACAAGAGGATTTTAAAAGAAGCCGCTCAAGAAGAGAGGAAAAAAGCCGACGGAAAAGGAATCGAAGCGAGCAGGAATGCAAAGTTCGGGAAAGCGGAGGAAAAAGGGAGGGAGCAGAGGAAAAAGGAACAGGCCTGGACATAATCTTTGAACCAGATTCGTCGCGGATTACGGGAAACTCACGAAGGAGAGGGAAGGGAGGAGTCCAGGAATTTTGCTTCTAAAGCATGCACCGGACACGTGCAGCTGGGGGATGAAAAGGGCGAAGTACCCGAAGGGGAAGGGTCTGAGGGAAAGTGTAAGTGGGATTGGCCGATTCGCCCAGGACAAGGGCAAAAAGTCGAGCTAATCGATCTCACAACAACAAATGAAAAGAGAGAGAAGGCGATCAGGGACTGTTTGCCCATTAGAATGGGCAAAATTAAGAAAAGCACATCAACGCATTTGAAAAGGCAACGGCGTGAAGTCGAACAGGAAGTAATCCTACTTTCACTGTCCATTCTGCCCTAACGGAAGCAAAGAACTGAAAAGAAGATCAATGCGAGGGTTTGGCCGGGAAAGGAAAGCGAGCAAGAAGAAAAGGAGAGGGTATTCCAAGAACTGGCGGACATGGGGAGGAAAGAAAAGTCCGCCCTCCTTGTCCCGAATCAGGAACGAAACTTCGGGAGAGGTGCCTGGAGTCTGTGGGGGAAAGAGATCTTGAAAATGGGAGAAGGCCTGATTTCAAGAAGGGGGAAAAAAAGTCAGATGCTCGTTTGGACCAATCAGGGTGAAGGTCGCCGCGGCAAAAAGGGGGGCTTCAATGGTGTCCTGTTGCGAAAGAGGGAGGAGAAAGATTTGGGGACATAACAGGAAAAGTCCGAAAAGGAAACCATCAACAAATAAAATCGTCGAAGGGAGGGGGAAAAGGAAAAGAAAACGAGAAAGAAAATGAGCTTCAAAGAAGCTAAACGGGAGGAGTGCATGAAGCCGGGGAAAAGGAGGGTGAAATGATCGCGCCTTCATGGGGATAAGAACAGAAAGGACCGGATATCTCTAAAGAGTCATTCTTTCTCTTGGGGGGAATGAGAAAGCGGTGCACAAAGTCATAGGTAGAGTGCAGGGATCTATAGCGGTACCGCGGATACCTGGAAAAGGAGCAGGGATTCTAGGAAGACATTCTTCTTGGCTGAAACGGGCCGAAGAGGGGAGGGGATAGGGACTTCATAAAAGAACGAAAAACGAAGCAAGGGAGTACTGTGGCTCTGCCTATCAGTCGAATAATTATAAGAAAGATGAGATGAGCTACCAGTGAAAACCCTTGCGAATTAACTATAATAAAAACGGGCCCGAATCTAGAACCAAAGGAAAAGGGTCGATGAGGGGATGTTGAAGCTTCCAGAGGAGGTTGGGCGTTATTAACTATATATAATGAAAAAGAGTAAGGACATTTCAAGAAAGGAGAATATGACTCATTCTGAGACCTACTTCAAGAGAAAGTGAGAAAAAGTCAACGCCATGCGGATAAAGAACCGGACGTTTCTTAAAGCTTTGAAAAGCATAGTATCAGGAGGAAGGGACCGATCCTTATAAAGAGAAGAGGGGAAGGTAAAGAGACTTCCGCGAAGTCCCTTGCCTCGGAGGAGGCGAACGGAAAGAAGGTCGCAGGCGCAAGGTCAGAAGAAACAATCAATTGGGAAAGGGCAACACATCGGTACCTTGTTTCGGGTCACGGAAACAGAGAAATAACAATTAAAATATTTCTTACGCAAAAAAGCGGGACGTGCAAAAGGATGGCGAGAGAGCATGCAAAAAGGAAAGGGGATGAGAAAGGGAAAGGTGTGAGCGGGCAGTACTTAGGGGGCTCGATGTTCAATTGGTTGGGTTCAGAAGGGAAAAAGGAAGAGCCAAGAGGACATAGGTGCTCGCGGAAATAAAATAAAGGTATGACTGCTAACATCGGCTCCGAAGAACCTGTGGAAAAGAAAGGGGCAGACACAAAGGATCTACAACGCCAAAAAAAACGAAGCCATAGATCACAATGAGCAGGGGGGGACCAGAGGGGAGGGGAGGGTAAAGGGGTTGAAAATGAAAAGAATAGAAAAAACGCGGGAATCTGGAAATAACAATCAGAGAAAAAAGACCATCACGAAAAGTCTACAAAAGTTTACGCGCTCGAGCGCCATTTCCTCTTTAACGCCAAGCGCCAAAAAAGACCAGTCATAAGCCGGGAAGGACGAGGAGTGAGAAAAAAGGGGGGGGGCAAAAGAAAATCGAGAAAAGAAGGGTTGATGGACGACGCAAATGGAGAAAGAGGGGAGAAAAAAAGAAAGGACAAGGAGCGGGTTTAAACTATTCATTCTCTCGCTTCCCGAGAATTAACAAAAAAAAAAAGGGGAGGAGGAGGGAAAGGAAGGATGGGAGGACAGGAAGGAGAGAGCATCGCAAGGGGAAAAGGGGCTGTTTCCGAAAGGTCTTTGAGTCTATATTACTGCTACCAGGAAAGAGGGGGAAAAGGTGGTGAACTGGGGCGCTGTGCGATCTCACCGGGGAAAGACGCGAGCAAATGCGGCCGTTCGAGAGAAGATTATGCTGTTGAGATGGCGGCAAGGAGAGGAAGCGCAGCGCGCAACTTGGGTTCCGGGGAAAGGGAGGTATGGAGGGTGATCGACTTTTTTTTTATCTTTCTTTCAGGGGGGGGGGGTGGACTCGGATATAACAATTTTCACGCACGTCGCAAGGGAACCAAAAAATGCTGATGGGGGAGAGAAACTGCTCGAAGGTGGTTCGGGTGTTCGTTGCGAAGTCCGAGACAGGGGGGGAGAAACAAGGGTCGGAGAAAAAGAAATCTGTGGTCAGGGGAGTACAGCAAATCTTTGAGTGCACTCGAATAGAAGAATATAAAGAGTGTGAAATTCCTTACGGGGGATATGACAGGAACAACATTGAACTATGGAGAAAGATAAAGGAAGGACAAGACAAAAAGTTCTCTAACGTCCATGCGATCTTCTGAGGCTAAGCACATTCCGACGGAAAGATTGGGGGAAAGTCGCGGAAAGAGGGAATTGAAAAACATTGGGATAGCTGTTTGGGCCGGAAATCTCAAGAAAGGGGGCAAGGGGTGGGGGCCGGGAAAAAAGAATGGCGAGGGCATGGGAAGCCAGGCGAAATTGGGAAAGGAAGGGGTCAGCCCGCCTTTGAAAAGGAAAGCGGGAGCGAAAAGGAGCAGTGGGTTAAATCCTATTCGTCCTGGATAAGAAGTCGTCGTAGAACTCGCGTGTAACAGAGATTGCGGGTCTGGGGAATACCGCCCTCGGTGATGGGGGATCCGACGGGAGGAAAGGGGGATGAACGCCGGTTCGTTAATTATTCTTAAATAATGTCCATGCGGATCGGAGCTAGCATGTGGGGGTCAGGAAGGATGTACCTTAAGGGGGAGGAGAGACAAGAAGTCCCGCCTCTGAAGAAAAGAACCATCGCAGTTTTCCGTGTAAGGACAAATCGGGGAAAGGTAGATTCAGGGAAACGACGCCTGTTCCAGGTGGGGGTACTGGTCAACCAGCGATGGACAAGAAGTGAGGGATCCGGAATGTTTATCCTTCTACGATAGTCAAAAAATGAATGATAAGGTGGGATAGGGAGAAAGAAAAAACCAAGGGGAACCTCAACGTTCAGCCGGCACAGCCGCACATGTCCGTAGGGTTGACAGGGGCTCAACTGCGTGTGAAGGATCACGAGAGGAAGGGAGAAAAGGAGCTCTCGAGAAAGCAAGCTATGAGGTTGTTGCCGCGGGGCTGATGAAAAAGGGGACCCTCCAAGGGCCAGTCATCTTCATATGCTTCGAGAGCAGAAGGGTGCCGGAGGGATCATAAAGTCACAAAGGGAGGGGATCATGGAAGAATTGGGCCGAGGGAAAAGGTTTCAGCCGGTCGAGTGCGGAAAGGAATGAAGAGATGGATCAGGGTAGGCTAATTCTACATGAGGGTTGGGGAGGGGCAGGTCGGGAAATCGTAGGGCGTCCTGTTTGGGGAAAAAAAAAAAAAATCAGGAGGAACCGATTCTTCACGTCACTAAGTTAAAGAAGTGTAAACTGGGGTCGGGGTGAGAAAAGTTAAAAAGATTTGGCGAAAAAAACTTGGGAATACAAAGGGAGATGTGTCACTTATATAATCTGCCCTCGCAATAGAAAGAGAGAGGGAAACCAAAAGACAACACGAATCAGTGCGAAGCCAGCTTCTAAGGTTCAGCCCAGGCGGAACGGGGGAAAAGGGAGTGAGGACCCAGGTGAAATATGCTTGGCATAATCTTGACGATGCAGACTCGCGGGGAAGGAAAACCGAAATTCTCAGAACTATAGCTTCAGGATTTTTGGAGGAGGGAGGGAGAAAGTCAAAAACCTCTTGGAATGAAAAAAGGAGAAAAGTCCGCAGGGGTAGTAAAACTGAACGTACAGGGAATGGGAGGTTGATAAGGGGAAAAAGCCAGACCTGGTCAACATTCTATGAAATCACCTCGAGTCCAAAAAAGAAAAAGGAGGGGGAAAGGAAAAAAAAGAGAGAGGGAGGATACACAAGTGGAATGTCCTGCGGAGGCAGGCACTCACACAATCCTGAAAGCATGTGTAAAGAAGAAAGAGGGAATTAGGATTCAGGGAAATCGCTACGTTGGCAAAGGGCGGCAATGCTGAAACCTCGCATCCCTCGAGCATTTCGCGGGCAAGTCAGACGCCGCAGCTGCGGGAAGATGGGGGGGGAAAAGGGGGAACTGGGTCGCCTGGAAAATACGGCCTAGACCTGGGCGAAATAAGCAGGATCGGCTGCGGGGAATCGGGGTGCCGGAGAGGGGGGAAAATATATCGTTTCGTGGTCTAGGGAAAGGGGAATTGGCACTCTCAGGGATCAGATGGTCCGCCATGTGTTGTTTCGCCAAATCCTGTGGTAAGGGAGGGGGCAGAATTAAAAGGAGTGAAACTTTTTTGCCGACACGAGGGCGCGCCAGAAGGTGGGGAACAGACAAGGAAAAGATTCAAAAGAAAAAGAAATGAACAGGAACAACAAATAAAAAGGGGGAGTAATAAGAGAATCGACACGACCCGGAAGACAAAGCAGGAAAGGAAGGCACGAAAAACAGAAAGAGGACCCTCTATCAAAGGTTAAGAAGCCAAGGGGAAGAGGGTGATGCTCGACGTCAAGGGAGATAACTAGAAAGCGAAAGAAACGGGAAGGGGAAAGAAGGCCTTGCTTTGGGCTAGGGGGGGGACTCGACCGCGGGCACAAGGGAATAGGGAGGGGGGAGAGTCAGGGAAATCAAGAAGGTCTTAACGCATATCGCTGAAAAGAAGGACATGCGCGGCTGGGCAAAGCAGAACAGCAGTTATGTGAAAGGAAGAAAAGAGTAACAAACTATCATCAGTCTCAAGGCTGCCGATCAGTGCGAAGAAAAGGAGGAGGAGGAGGGCTATGTCGCTGCAAGGGTAACAACTTGACAAAGCTAAGCGCACTATGAAATAGACAGGGGGCAAGGAGAGGGTGAAAACAAAAAAGAAAGAAAGATAATTCTGTGTCAAAAATTCGCAGCGGACGGGGGGGAAGGTGAGGGTTAGAAGATAGAGAATTGGATAATAGCATAATCCCCTGCGCCGACCTCATTGAAAACTATGTGAGAATAGGAAAAGGCGGGACCAAAACATCGGATCAATAACACGGATGGAAGAGGGGGTGCTACCGGAGGACAGCACAGAAAAGAGGGAAGGAGGAAGAAACTCTACTTATCCCTCAGATGCCTTGGAACATCATCTTCAAGGCTACACTTGATGGGGTCCTACGGAGGCTCTACCGGGAATAAAAGGTCGCCGGCTCAAGTCCGGAAGAGAAACAAACTTTGGGGCCCCGGAAAAAAAAACTTGGAAAAGGGAGGGCTATTCCTAAAAGGGGTAAATAAGCAAATTTTCAAGCCACGGGGGAAAAGGGCATGCGGACTAGAAAAAAGAGGTCCGTGAGAATGGGGAGAGACGCACAGAAAGAGAAGGGGGGACGGAGATGGTGATGCGGAAGGAAAGTGCATTCAGTAGTTCAATGTTGTTCCCAAGAATAGGGAAAGGAAGGAGAACCACAACAAAAAGAAGTAATTTTTCCACCAAAATGCTCACGCGGCAATAAAGAGTGGATTGGGGAAACGCAATACCATCGGGGGGCTTCCGACGCCGGTCGCCATAAAGGGGGGGAAAAAAACAAGATATAAGCACAAGAACACTCAAACAAGATTTAACCATAGAGCCCAATCAGCAGGGTTGGAAAGAGAGACGGTGAAAATGGTGGATAAAGAAAATGAAATAAAATGAAGAATAACACTCAATCAAAAAAAGACGCAGGACCGCACCGCGAAAAAAGTTGCGACGACACGACGCGGAATCCAAAAGAAGGAATTTGCAAGCTCCACATCGAGTTCAAACGGCCCAGGGGAGAGGGGGAATGAGTAAAGGTCTACCAACTCATCGAACAGGGACACTTTGCCCAAAGAAGAAAGACAGGATATTGAGAAGGAAAGAAGATCGGGAGGAACCGGGACAGAGGGGGGAGAAGGCGCGTCGATCTTCCCAACAAGGAAG
>Ga0179593_1517353_pt1 | contig 10386 bp, 15 predicted proteins | sample CZODoug2_1_08_16_FD_185931 | JGI IMG/M metagenome (GOLD analysis project Ga0179593, IMG submission 185931) | Vadose zone soil fungal communities from Angelo Coast Range Reserve, California, USA - CZODoug2_1_08_16fungal (PacBio error correction) | ecosystem: Environmental > Terrestrial > Soil >...
GGCACCCTTGAAAAGAAAAAAAAAGAGGAAAAGGAACAAAGGAGCGCTCCCTCTACGACCTTCTCTACCTAAAAAAAAAAGAAAAAAAAAAAAGTCCTCGCTGGTGGCGGAAAAGGAAAAAAAGGAAGGGAAGGGTCGATACCTCATTCTTCAACGCGGGCGCTGGTGGCAAGGAAAAAAAAAAAAAAAAAACGAGCGCACGGGTCAACCGAAAAAAAAAAAAAGAAAAAAAATGCCCCGTGATATGTACATGCACTTGCGGTCGCGGTGATCGCCTACCTGGGAAGGAAAAAAAAGAAAGAGAGGACTGGACGCCTGACGATGGAGGCAAGCCCTTCAAGAAAAGGAAAAGAGGCCTTATGGTCTGCGTCTCCTCGCCGCCCGACTTGCTCCATACGGTTGGAAAAAAAAAAAAAAGGGAAATGGGAAGTCAGGGCCTGCATATGAGTAATATGGGGAAAGGAAAAAGGAAAATGATGACTCTCGCCTTTATCGCCGGCAGGAGGAAAAGGGGGGAGAAGAGAAACTCGTGTACTTGCATAAAGAGGGAAGGGAAGGGCTTTTCTCCCAGGTGAGGAGCCGAGAAGAAAAGTGAACGGGGAGAGGGAGAAAACAGGGGGATGCTCCGATCACCAACTTTTTCGTTTGCTCTGGCGAGGGGGGGGGGAAGAAGAAAGAGGGCGGGCAATAATCCAGGGCGCAGCTAGAAGAAAAAAAAGAAGGGGGAATTCTTCTCCTATCTCCCGATCTTTGCGAAGATCGAGTTGATTGGGGAGGAAAAAAAAGAAAGGGGCGAGGGATTCGTTTGGGTGGAAAAAAAAAAAGAGGGAAGAGGGTGCGCCCGCGGCGCTGTCCCTCTATCATTCCTTCGACCACACCTTGGGGTCGAGCACGCGATCCCCGGGAAAAAAAAAAGGAGAGAATGAGGAGTAGGACTCAAGAGAGGAAGAAGAAAGGACGGGTGCTCCGCCCTTATCTTTTGCGCCTCCTCGATGCCCTCCATGCAGTAGGGAAAAAGAGAGATAAGAAACAGGAAAAAAAAAAGAAGGAAGGGGAAGAAGGAATGTGGATGGCATCTAGCGCGCACAATATCCGGCGGATCACCCCGGCCAAAAAAAAGAGAAGCGAGTTCCTCAGAGACGGGGTCCAAAGAAAGAAAAAAGGAGAAAAGGAGAGGTGCTCGACGCCCAGGTTGTCTACTGCTGCTCGAGCCAGCGCCGCGGGGAAAAAGAAAGAAGAAAAAAAGGACCTCAACACGCATCCCATCGCCCGAGAAAAAAGAGAAAAAAAGAAGGGAGAGGAAAAATGGAGTCAACCAGCGTGTTGCTACGGTTGCTTTGAGGAAGGAAAAAAAACAAACCGATGCGATAAAAAAAAAAAGAAAGGGAAGGATCTTCTAAACAACCTCTCCCATAGGCAAACGGAAACAGTTGGGGGGAGCAGGGAAAAAAGAGAAAAAAAACAAGGGAAAGAAAACGGAAAAACTGAAAGGTTTGGAAGAGAAAAAGAATAAAGGGGGAAAAAAAAGGGCACGACCACGAGTGCTCGGGCTGTATCGGACGCCAACTACTCCGTCTCCAGCAGAAAAAAAAAGAAAATAGAAACGATACTCCTGCCATAAAAAAAAAAGAGAAAAAGAAAAAAAAAGACAGGCCCTTCACTTCTCATTTCGTTACTCTTCCCTACCGAGAGGTAAGAAAAGGGAAAAAAAGAGAAAGGAGGGAGAAGGAAGTACGGAGCGGCTGAAAAAAATGGGGAGAAAAGAAGTCGTAAATCATTCCCTTATCATTCCCTTAATTCCCTTCCTCCCATATTCCATGCGGAAAGGAGAGAAAGGAAGAAAAAGAGTAGGGCGATCACCGCGCTCCCAAAAGAAAAGAAAAGGGAAAGGGGCGGCGTCGCCTTACCTTTGCTCATTTGAGTCATCGCCGCGTGGTGAATCAGAGGAAGAAAAAAAAAAAAAGAGGGATAGAACAGGCGCCCGCTGGAAGCAAAAGGGAGAAAAAAAGAAAGGGAAGAAAGTGCCTGCACCACTATCATCGCTTCTCTTACTTCTCGAGCCAGGTCGTAGAGGAGCGACGAAAAAGAAAAAAGAAAGGGAGAAACCCCAGCCAGTTGCCAAATCTCGAAAAAAAAGGGGAAGGGGAAGCGCATTGGCCTTTGCCTACCTGCGGTACTTCCGCCGTGGCCGTCGCTCTAGAAGAGAAGGAAAAAAAAGAGGGGGGGGTGCATGCGGAGTTGAAGTAAGGAAAAAAAAAAAAAAAGAAAGGCCCTGTTCGATACCTCCATGCTGCACTCGGCCTCTTGGGGCAAGCCGATGACGGTGAGAAGACAGATTCACCACGCGGAAGAGCAAAAAAAAAGAGGGGAAAAAAAAAAAAAAAAAAGGGAAAAATGACATGCGACGGGCGGTCGCGTTGATCGACGACCTGCGCGCAAGGAAAGAGAAAAAAACTGCCGCCCCTATGGGACGTTGCAAAGAGGAAGATAAAGAAAAAGGAGACGGACCTCTTCCTGTATTTTCTTCTTCCGCCTCGCCGCCCGGACTTGCCGCAACGGGGGAAAAAAAAAGGGGAGGGAGGGTGCCACGCGTCACGCCCTGGGGGGGCATGGCAAGGAGGAAAAAAAAAAAAAGAAAAAGAAGAGAGCTGCCTTGTAGGCTGCCGGCATGCATGAGACGGAGTAGTTCCGTCCGATCCAGCCGTCGCAATAGGGAGGAAAAAGGGAAAGAGAAAGGAGGAAGGAAGATGGCAAAACAGTCAGGGGAGGAAAAAGAAAAAAAAAAAAGAAAAAGGGACGGTTGCCTCGGGCGAGGTTGTTTCTAATATCCGCTCACGGCCCCCTTCGGGGAGGAGGGAAGAGGGAAAGAGAAAAGGGGGGGCGCAACCAAAAGGAGAAAAAAAGGGGGGGAGGAGCGGCCCGCTCGTACATTACGATGCGCGGGCGGGGGAGGGGGAAAAGGGGGCGAGGACCAAGAGAGGTGAGGCTCTGCATTCTTTATTCGCCCGGCGTCGCTGGAAAGAAGGAGGGGGGGGGGCGAGCACCGAGAGCCCAAAAGGGGGAAGAAAAATGGCGTTTCCCCCTCCCTAGGCGCTCCTTGAGGAGTAGGAAAAAAAAAAGAGGCGATGATGACTTCGAGGGGGAGGGGGAGGGGCTTTCTTTGTATATTATTACGACGCCGAGGGAAGAAGGTGCCACGCCGAAAAAGAAAGAAAGGGGAGGAAGGCATCCTATGTCTAATCACCACAAAAAAGGGAAAGCATAAGAGGGGGGGGGGAAAAGGTTGTTTTTCTTCGACATCCGTATGCCTCCACCTAAGGGAAGGGAAAAGCAAGATCAGGGGAAAAAAAGAAGAAAAAAGAAGAGCCCAGCAAGCAGACCCCTATTACTCCCTCGCTTTCAAGAGGAAGAGAAAAAAAGAAAGAAGGGAGGCCTCGGGTACCCCGGACTGGGGGAAAAAAGATAGGTGCTCTCCCCCAAGGGGGAAAGAAAAAGCGCCTCCTTCAATAAAAAAAGGAAAAGAGGTCATCTCCCTTATTGCCCTCTGTCGCAAAAAAAGAGAAGAAGAAAAAAAGGGAGGAAGGCAACATCAACTCGATCTGACTCAAAGAAGGGAGGCAACCAGCGTGTTGGCGACTGGTGCAGGGTTACGGAAGGAAAAAAGGAAAGGAGGAGGGCCCCGCCAGACCGATTCGAAGCCAGAAAAAAGAGGGACAAAAAAAAAAGGGAAGGATGAGGAAAGAAAAAAAGAAAGAAAGGGCAAACTTCAACTTCACCCTATGAAAGACCCGCCCGTTCCACTGTCGTTCTATCTCTTCCTCACTCTCCGACACGGAAAGAGAAAGGAGTGGGAAAAAGGAGAAAGGAAGACGTGCCGCAGCTACATGCGATCGAAGCAGCGAAGAGACCGAAGAAAGAATAGATCCTACCCCGTCTCCCTTTCTGCACTTCCCCACCTCGATGAAAAAAGAAGGGAAAAGGGGAAAGGAAAGGGAAGGAAGGGGGGAAAGGAAGGTTAGCGCACATACGCGCGAGTGCGAGAAAAAGAAAGGACGAAGGGCCCGTCTCTTTTTCTCTCCATACGCGCGAAGGAGGAAAATAAAAAAAAGGCAAAAAATCCCATATTCAGTCTTGACCGGAAATAACCGGGGAGAAAAAAAAAAAAGGTCGTCGATCAACGCTACCTCCCTCCATTTCCATCTCCCAGGGCAAGGGAAAAAGGGGAGAGGGGGGGAGAGGTCGTCCGGACCTTTTGCTAAATTTGAAAAAGAAGAAGTGCAACAAAGATCCAGCGTTTGTCCGCATGCTTTCTCGACCAGGAGAAGGAGGGAAAAAAAGAGGGAGGAGAAAAAAATCGAGAACCTCCCGCATGCACCACTAGCAGCCGATGGAAAGGAAGAAAGGAGGCAGGCCACGCATTTTATTCAGCAGGCCAGCTGACGCCTGGGAAAAGAGGGAAAAGAAAAAAGGGGAAAAGAAGAGATGCACGGCTGGGGTCGATCGAAAGAGAGGAGAGATCAATAGACGAACTTCTCGATCGTCGAGCAGCGCTTCTCGGGGCGGACGGAGGGAAAAAAAAAAAGGGAAGCGGCATCCTCGCGCAAAAAAGAAAGCCAATTTCGTCCCCCTCTTTCGACTGGGGGAAAAGGAAGGAAAAAAGGGGAAAAAAGGAAAAAAGAGCGCAACGGTCCCTGGGGACTCAAAAGAAAAGAAGGGAAAGGAGAGGACATGCTACTTTCTGTCGCCTTTTATCGACGACCGGAAGAGGGGAAGAAAGAAAAAAAGGGGGGAAAAGGGTAAGGAAGACTATGGGAGGGCGTGGCAACATGGAAGGGAGGGGGGGAGCGAAAGCGACGGACCTCTTCCTTAGTTTCCTGAGGAAGAAGAGAAAAAAGGGGGAAAGGGAAGAGGGGAGCGTATTGCGCGAAAAGCTACGAACTCTGATAAAGGAAGAATGTGGGAAGTGCCGCCGTGATAACTTTTTTATGAATCTGAGCTTGGACGTTGGAAGGAAAGGAAAGGAGGGGGGAAGAAAAAAGGAAAGGAAAGGAGTATTTCCTTCCGATCCATAATCTCACGAGAGAGGAACGAAAGGGGCAAAGGGGGCGGGCTCCCAGGATTAGCCTATTTCCACACCCTTCATTTTCCTGTTGACGGTGAAAGGAGGGGAATGGAAAAGGGGAGCTCCGAGCACACCTGTGTAGTTTGCAAAAAAAAAAGAACGTGCCCCCCCGTCGTGGAGTAGGTTATTCGCATCGGTCTGGCGGGGCAAAGAAAGAAAAAGGGGGAAAAAAAAAAAGATGGTTGACCTCAGAGGGGAAAAAAGAGGAAAAGGACCGCTCTTACATACTATGCTTGCGGGACGAGGGGAGAGGGAAAAGAAAAGAGGGGGAATCGTGCTCACAGGTTAGGGGAGAAAGCCAGAGAAGAGGCGACCACCTGGGTCGAGCACAAAAAAAGGGGGGAAGAAAAAAAGATGGCCGGGGTCCCCGAGGCTCTCCTGAGAGGTAGAAAGAAAAGCGGGTACGGCGTTCTGTGATATTATTTGCCACGCAGGAAAAAGGGGAAGGGGGAGGGGGAAAACGCCTCGATGGCAGGGGTGTAGGCGGCATCCTTATTGTCTATCCACCACCACCTAGGGGGAGAGAGAGAAAAAAGGGGGGGGGTGCTCGACATCCAAAGGCCGTCCTCCCTCCTTCATTTCTTTCCTCGAAGAAAGAGGAGAAACCCCTTCCTCGAGAAGAGAAAAAAGAGAGGCCTCATATACATTTTCCCTCTGGATGGCACTAAAGAGCATAAAGGAGGGGGGGAGAAAAAAAAGAAGGGAGGTCGCCTCCGGGTACGTTTAACTACAAAAAGAGGAAAAGAAAAAAGACAGAGCCTCACCGAATGTTATCACTATTTCTCTCCCTTATTTCCTCGGTGTCAGAAAAAAAAAAGCAAGAAAAAAAAAGGGTCGAAGACCCATCAAAAAAGATCGAAAAAAAAAAAAGAGGTGGGCGAGGACCTGTTCTTCCTCGCCCTAGCCCTTTATTATTGAAACCGAAAGCAAAGGAGGGAAAGGAAAAAAAGAAAGAGAAGGAAAAAAGAAAACATGTGTGCTCGTAGCAGCCCTGCTGACTTGTCGGAAAAAAAGAAGGGGGGGGGGCAAATCGGATACTCCCTGTGATCCCGCCCTGCCATTTTGTTCGGGCGAGGAAGAGGGAAGAAAAGGGGGGGAAGAAAAAAAAGAAAGAAAGGGGAAAAAGAAAAAGGCGAGCGTCGCAGCGGTCGGGAAGGAAGAACAAGATCGGATTCCTACACCGTTCTTCCCTTTCTGCACGTAAACATCGAAGAGAGGAAAATGGAAGGGAAAAAAAAAAGGAAGTCCTTTTCGCTCACATCGCAAACAAAAAAGAGGAAGGGGGAGGAGAGCGGGCCGCATCCTCCTACGGCGATGTCCTCGCTTTTCGCGAAATAAAGAGAAGAAAAAAAAAGGAAGGGGACCCCGGACCTTCCTAGTCGAGCAAGAAAAAAGAGGGGGAGGAGTACGATAACCTCGACCTCTCCTCGCCAAGGGGAAAGAGAAGGGAAAAGGAGGAAAAGAGGAAAGAGGGCGCGTCGCCGGGAAAGGTGCGCGTATTTGATCATCGCCTCGTGGTGGAAAGAAAAAGGGGGAGAAGAAAAAAAAAAAGGGGTGAGGGGGGACGCCCATGGCTGTCCTCCGGAGCTCAAACAAAGGAGGAAGAGGAAAGTGGAGTCGACCCCAGGCTATAACCCGAAAGCAGGAAAAAAGGAAAGGGAGGGGAAAGGGGGAAAGAGGAAGTCCGCAATGTATGCACATGACAAAGGACAAAGCTCTCTCAAAAACAACAAAAAGGAGAAGAGGGGGGACGCCCATTGCGTCTCTGGGGCAAAGAAGGGACATTCCCTTAAGAGGAAAAAGGGAACGAAAAAGAGGGCTGGCATCGTGGTGCAATGCAAAGTTGGAAAAAAATAAGAGAAGGAACCTGGGGCGATTCGATGATTCCTTTCTCCTTTTCTCGAAAAGAAAGGAAAAAGGGAAAAAGGTTATGACGCTGTATTCACCACCGGAGGGAGGGCAGCCTCTTTCATCTATCTCCTACGCCGGAGCTCCAGGGGAAAAAACGGGGGGAAAGGAGAGAAAGGGGGGGGGGGGGAAAAGAGACGACCGCATCGCCGGTAGGAGAAGGAAAAAGGGAGAAACATGTCCGCCTGACTATTTATTTTCCTTTTCCTTCAGGCAGGAGAAGGGAGGGAAAAAAGGAAAAGAAAAGCACGGACCCTCTGCCTAGGGCTTCGGAATGGGGGGGGAGCAAGGGGAGAGAGTAGGTGAGCTAAAAGCTCCTTACCTCGGCGGTAGGGGACGAGGGAAAGAAAGAGGGGGAAGGGAAGGACAGGGAGAACGGTGTCTGAATCGAGCTGCGAAAGGAAGAAAAAGGAGGGGAAGCACGGAAGGCAGGTATACTTCTTATTTGCCTTCCTAAATCCTCCGGACGAAAAGAGGGAAGGGAGGAAAGGGAAGGGGGGAAGGGAAGCGCGACCGCATGGCACGGCGGTGAGACATTTAGAAAAAAAAAGAATTGGTGAGGGAAAAGAAGCGTTCACGACTTAGGGCCGACAGGGAGATCCAGAGAAAAAAAAAGAAAAAAAGGAACCACCTTCGGAGAGGTTTCGCATCTCTGAAAAGGAAAAAAAAAGATGTTGACTCCCATCTTCTCCTATATCCCGACTTGAGAAGAAGAGGGGGGGAGGGGGAAAGAGAGGAGGAAAAGCGGCTGCATTTGGCGTTGGGGGGAGAGGGATAACATGAGGTGAGAGAGGTCATGCTTTATTTCGCCCTCTTCTCTGGCCATAGAGAAGGAAGTAGAAACAAAGGGGGAGAGGAAAAGAAAAGATCCGCCTCCAACGGAGGCCCTCCCGAAAGAAAAAAGGGAGGGAATCGGTTTCTTCTTCTTGAGATCCGTGGTTCTCCGCCCGGAGAGGGGGGGAAAGGAAAAAAAGACAGGGGCAGTAGGGGGAAAAAAAACCCCCTAGGATATAAAAAAGGAAGGAAGTGTTGTGTTCACTAAAGGAAAGGGGGGAAGGAGGCTTTCACAATAATCTCTTTCTTATCAAAAGGGGAAAAGGAAAAGAGCCCCATCACTCAGACAAAGAAGAGAAGAGTGTCACCATGGTTATTTCCTACATCATCAAGGAAAAAAAACAACATCGGGACGTTATGGAGTATTCTTTTTCGATCTCTTTCCTCCTCTCCCGCCGAGAGAAGGAAAAGAGACAGGAATGTTATCAGCTATTTCAACGGGAGAAAGAGGGGGTAGCACAACGCATTCCCTCTCGCCGCCAAAACAGTAGTCAATGTCCGATCGTCCTTCTAATATCCACATAAAAGAGAGAGGGAAAGGAAAGAAAGAAAAAAAAGGGGGGGGCAGACGGGAGAGGAGCACGAGCCCTTTAATTATTTCCAAGAAAAGAAAAAGAAAAGGGGGAAGGGAAGTCGGATCTTCGAAAAAACAAAAGCAGAGACATCCCTTCTTCCCTGGGCGGGACAGAAAAAGGTAAAGAGAAACGGGCCCCCAAAAAAAAAAAAAAAAAAGGGGACCACACGGGACACTTTCTTTGCTATATCTTCTCACCGACGAAAAGGGAAGAGACACGAAGAAAAAAAGGAAAGAAGGAAAATAAAGGCGTCGTCAGCAGCGTGACCTTAAAGAAAAAGATAAAGAAGCGAGGCTTCCTACAACCTTTTCTCCTCCCTGGGGCACGGGCAAAAGAAGGAAGAAAAACCAGGGCGTGACGCAAAACCGCAAAAAAAAAAGACGCTGCGCTCCCCCTTATTTATGCAAGTCCGGGCGGCGGAGGAGGAAGGGAAAAAGTCCGCTTTTCGCGCACATACGCAATGTCGGCGATAGTCCCTTCTCATTCCTGAAGCACCGGCACCCGACCAGAGAAGAAAAAAAGAGAGAAGAGCCTCGGCGCTGTCATGTCGTAATAAAAGGAAATATCAAGGACAATGCGAGCTCCCCTCTTAGTAGAGAGGGAAAGGGAAAAGGGAGGGAAGGGGAGCAATCGAGGGAGAAGGAATAAAAAAGTCATCGTTCCGTTCCCCCAGCTCCGCGTTGGGAAGAAGTGAGAAAGGCCTCCTCTAATGGAAGAAAAAAAAAGGGACGGAAAGGGGGCTTCTTACCAAAGAGAGAACCGCCCGAAAGGGGGATAGAGAAGGCGTTATATTATCTCCTCCGGAGGAATAAGAGGAAACCCATGTGACTACAAGGGGGGGGAGGAAAAAAAAAGAAAGAGAGGAGGGCAACTGGCTGTGGTCGATCGCAAGGAGAAAGAAGGGGGGAAAGGCCGCCGGGCAGGAGAAGGGGGGAAGGCAGGGAGGGTTCTGCTGGGGGAGGGAAGAAAAAAAAAAAAAAAGGGGGAGGGCGAGGGGCCGGGGGGGGGGAGAGACCTCCATTTCTGCCAAAGCGGAAAAAAGGAGGAAAAGATTCCCACGAGTGCAAAGGGAACAAGGAGAACCTCCTCGTTTCATCGGAGCTAAGACGACGGGGCACTAGGAAAAAAAAGGAGGAGGAGAGGGGAAGAAGGACCCAGCGCCGGGAAGGCTTCGAAGGAAGGGAGCGACTGACTATTTGAGGGTCTTGGTCCTTCATGGCCTGCTAAGGGGAATGGGAAGAAGGGAGGGGAAAAAGAAAAGGGGGGGGGGGGGGGGGCGGACCTCTTCAGGTGATGGGAGAAAAGAAAAGGGGGGGGGGAGAGCAGCGCTTCTTCTTCGCGAAAGAGAGGAAAAGGCAGTCCAGTCCCTTCCTATTTAATTCGTGGTGAAGGAAAAGAGAAGGTTTAGGAATCTAATCTGCAGATGTCAGGGAAAAGGAGAAGGGAGAATGGGAACTGCCTTCATGCATTTCTACTTATTATTTGCACAGGGCACGAGAAAGTACAGGGGAAAAAAGGGGAGAGAGGGGGGGAAACGACAGTGGCACGGGCGGGGCTCCAAGGATGGAAAAGGGTGGGGACACGTTGCCCTGCTTTTCCTTGTGAGGAACAGCAGGAAAAAAGGATGTCTGATAGAGGAGGGTGGTATCTTGGGCGAGGTGTTTCGAAGATCCGATTCAAGGGGACCAAAAGGAAAGAGAGGGAGGACGGGGCACTAGATCCAGGCGAAAAAAAAGGGGATGTTTACCCTCATAGAGAGGACGAAATCGAGGTTGGAGGATCAGGCTCTACGGACGAGGCGAGGGGAGGAAAAACTAGGCCTCCGGGGGCTATAAAGAAGAAGGAAGGCGGGAGTTTGCTCCCTGCGCGCTGAAAGAGGGAAAAGAGAACACCAACCCACCTATCCAAAGCGGAGAAGAAGAACAAGCTGGGCGTGGGAACCTCGAA
>Ga0179593_1534784_pt1 | contig 10386 bp, 17 predicted proteins | sample CZODoug2_1_08_16_FD_185931 | JGI IMG/M metagenome (GOLD analysis project Ga0179593, IMG submission 185931) | Vadose zone soil fungal communities from Angelo Coast Range Reserve, California, USA - CZODoug2_1_08_16fungal (PacBio error correction) | ecosystem: Environmental > Terrestrial > Soil >...
TAGAAGAATGGGGGGGAGGACCACAGGGGGTCACGATGATTCGTTCTGCTGACACCCACTTACATCGAAAAAAGAAAACGGACATTGTTGGAAGGAAAAATAAGGGTAGGTCAGCGGAGGCAAGGCTGTTCTGCTCCGTGATTCCTTACGGAAGAGAGGCGTAAGGGGGACTAGAAAAGAGGAGGAAGAAACATAGGGAAAACAGGGAAGACAAAACGAAAAAAAAGAAGCAGCAGGAGAAAGGTGGACACTGGTGACGACTGGGCCAGGGGGCCGACTGGACGCATAGTGCGGACGGTTTTTCTTCTCGATTTCATCATGCTTAGGCCCGTCCACCAGGCAGCCGGAGGAAGGGGGGAAACACCTAGCCACACGCACAAACGCTCGGAAAGAGGGGGGAGGGACGACGCACAAATGCACACAACCTTCATGGAGCCTACCCAAATCTACCTCAACTTGTCGGAGAGAAGGGAGGGAGGAGATAGGGCACGGGGCTAACGGACTAAAAAGAGAAAGAAAAATATTCAAAAGCAGCGAGCCAAATCAAAAAACATACCACGGATCATCCCTAATGCGGCGAAATAATTGCAAAAGGGGGGGACCCATGCGGACATCAATGGAGAGGGGGGAAGCAGCAGTCAAAGGAGAATGTGGTGGGAAACGGAAACGTTGAAGGAGGCGTTAGGATGAAATCAAAAAGGGGGAGGACCACGAAACACTTTCCAGGGGTTAACGCCGACAAGGGGGGACCGCCAATCGCCAAGACCCGAATGTACGCCCAAAAAAAAAGGGATATGAGGGGTGTAAAGGGAAAGAGAGAAAAAGAAGGGAAAGCGAGCTGAGTTGCCTACCGCGAGGGGGTGTTATAGGCGAAACCGCTTTGTGGAAAGCCTGCGGGTACAAGACTTCATAAGGGAGGGAGCCGACAAATCGAGGGGGAACTGCTGGGGGGGGGAGGGGGGGAGACTTATCTTAGGATTGGGAGAACCAATAAGCTCGCAAAAAGGGGACTCCGCTAACCTTTACAAACAAAAAAGGGAGTAGAAAGAGATAGATAAGGAGGAAACCGAGGAATAACCTGAAGCCGGCAGGAAAAAAAGGAAAATGAGGGGAAGACAATGAAAAAAAAAACCATTTAGGAGACGCTGCTGGCAAGACTTATAACCCCGGTCTCCACTCTGTGGCTGTCTTCACCAAGACGTAAGCGAGAATGGGCTAAGAAAACACGGGGGGGAAGGGGGAATCAGGAGTGACGGGGGTAATCTGGGAAGTTCCTCAAATTCGTTGGCATAAATATTAGGTGTCAACGCGATTCGTTATGGCAAAGGTTAACAGGAAACGCGGAAAGACAGGAAAGATTGCTTAAAGGGGGAAAAACATCGTAAATCAAAAATAAAAAAAGAGGTTAGTGAAATGGATCAGAAGGAACCTACAATTGTGCTTCTCGTTAGTTTCTTCAGCGACAGGAGAAGTGGGGGGGGACGAACCGGAAATCCCGAGAAAAAGGGATAAACGCTGCGAGCAAACTGAGTCAAAGAAGGCTGGGAGTCTTTACATCGTGATAATAGTGTCGCTTCTTGTAAGAGGGGGGGAGCACGGAAAACCGAGACAAGGGGAAGAGAAATCGAATAAGGGAACTACCCTTGTTTGATATCTGTCCATTGGGGGCCATTTCCTTATCGTTTTGTAAGAGCTGGGGGGGGGGGAAGTCAAAGAGGCCGGTAAGGGGGGAGGGGGGGGGCTAGGGGGAGTAAAGCGGAGGGCTTGAGGGGGGGGAAGTAACCTCAAAGACCCACATACGCGCACCCCACAAGGGAGACATATTGTTGGAAGAGCGAAGAAGGGACAAGGAAATTAGTCACAGACACAAGGTCGACGGGGGAGGGGAGAGGCGGAGGAGGTGAAATTGGCCTTCTATCCATGGCCCGCCGCTAACTTTATTAAACGCCTCCAATAGGCACGCTAGACTAGCATTACGGTCGAAGCGAGAAGAATCGGAGGAAAAAGAAGACGTAGCAGCCGGAGCAAGACGCTTTGGGGGATGTGCATCGTCCACCGTGGGAAGCATCCTCACTAAATTAAGCCATGGAAGGGGGCGAAAGCTGGGGGGGCGAGAGATCCCAAAAAAGAAAGGAGCTGATTTTGGTAAGAAACTGTACGAAGAGCCGAGAGGGGATTCGCTCGATGCAACGCCACCGACGCCGAAGATTCGATCTCCAGATATAGAGAAGAAGCGTCAGGATAAGGGGGGCTATGCGCTAAAAAAGAACACTGTTGGCCATGGAGAATATAGAGGTCTATTCCGACTGGTCGAAAAGCCACCGGGCGGCTGATTGGGGAAAAAGAGACAAAAAACCAAACAAAGGAAGATAGAAAGCCAGCTCTTCGGGTCCTCCATGCTCAAATCTACCTTTCCTCAAAATAGCCAAAAAAGGGAAAAAGGGGGGGAACTGGCGTGAAAGAAGACACGAACGAAAAAGGGGGAGGGAAACTGAGTAGGAGAAGAAGAGATCTGCGGCCGCTGGCGCATCTGGGTGTCTGTGCGTGTATCGGAGAATCTTCATGAGACTATCGACTGGTGGTATTCTGGGAAGAAAACTGCCGCTTCGGCAAGGAGAGGAGGGGGAGAACGAAGGAGGCACAAGAAAAAAGGAAGTTACGGTCTTTGTCAGCACCGATTTGCAAAGAAAACAATCCCACCCCTGAAATGAAGGGAGTAAAGGGCAATTATGGAGCGCCGGAAAGGGCGCGTGAGATCTGGGAGTCCTCATAACCGTATTTCGAAAGACTCCATTTCTTCGGACCTTTGACAAGGACAGGGGAAAACCGTTGCGAGCAAAGGCGAAAAAAAAAAAGCGAGCAACATGTCTAGAGGAACCGAGCTTTCAGGAAAGAGTTGAGGGTACAGTGCTTTTGGATTCGAAAATGTGGGCAAAGCTCAGGCTCACATAAGCGAAACCGTAGGACCGGAAAAAAATCACACACAAGGAGGAAGGGCAGTTAGGGAGGGACGCAAAGGATGCTAAATTCATTGGCTAAGCAAAAAACAACACGTTCGAGGAGGAACTGGAAGATCGAACGGGCAAAGGGAAGGGAGCTACCAACAAAAAAAAGAGAAAGCTTCAAATAACAGACGCAGTTACAAAAAAAAAAAAAAGGGGGGTCTGTGTGTTTCATCAGACCTCAAGCAAAACAAGAGAAAAGGCAGCAGAAGGGAAAGCGAAACGGGTGTCTGCAAGGACATGAGGTGGGCAACACAAAGAAGGGAAGAGGTCGCGCCGACAAGGCGAAATTAAAGGGGACATTCCGGCACGCTTGCCATACCTAAAGGAGTCTGCCCCGTTAATTTGCAAAGTTAAGGCCCAAAAAACCGAGGGCCCCCTTATTGTTTAACACAGTCCGTGAAAAAGGGCATCCGAATGGTGACAACGAGTTCCACACGCCTATGGGAAATGTCAGGAATATCACTCCACACTAGGAAGAGGGGGGGGAAATAGGGGGGATCATGCAGCCCTGGGGAAATGCCGGTGAAGGGGGAAAGGAGGAGCCAGAGGGACCTTAAGGTTAGTATTTCAAGGGGATCATTCGGGTGGTAGACATCGATCTTCCCTAATGTGGGGGGGGGTCAAAAAGAACAGAAGACGCCAAGGTGAGCAAGAAAAAGGGAACAAAAGTAAGCTACGGTTAAAGGTATGCGAGACTCGCTCCCATTCAGGGACTGTCCTGCACTTCAAGAGGGAAATCCATCAAGAACAGCAGAAAAAGAAACGCTCAGAGGTCGGCGACGACGCGGGAAAACAAAGAGGGGGGGGGAAAAGAACGGAATAAAAAAAGGTTAAAGGAAAGCCCGGACTTTGTGAAACACGAAGTTTCTCCCCTTCATCTCGCTTAATAGGGCCATTGAAGTCAAAAGGAACGGGCGGTGGAAGTTGAGAACCGAAAAAACAAACCCGGGGGCCGTTAAAAGAACTGGCGCACAGATATCCATCCTTAACGGCACGAAATCATGGAAAACTAAGGGTGGAGGAATGGGGAAAAACGGGAAGGAGAGTCCGACTGTGAGTGAACAGATCCGGAAAAAAAGTCATCCTAGGTTTCTTACGTCTCACCTCCTGCTCGTATAATCATCTAGAGGGTACGGGGGGGAGGAGCGGGGATCGTGCCAGGAGGAGAGAAAAATGGCTTGGAGTAACCAAAAAAGAACCCTATCGCCGAATCTACGACGGAAAAGTGGCTTGTATCTCCGGGGAGAGAGGGGAATGGGCCATGGAAGGAAAGAAAGGTTTGGTGAAAGGGGGGTTGTTGCTCCGGACAAAACAGAAAGGAAAAAGGCGGGGTGGCGGGTGAGGCGGAGGAAGAAGGAGGGTGCGGGAAGAATTGGGGCATTCAACATGATGCCACAAGCGGATCACCAAAGCTGTAAAAAAAAAGTTCCGGAAACGCCTCGGGAAAAGAAGGATGAACCAGTGGAAGGGGGGTACGAAGTTCGTGTCGCAACGGTTCAAAAGTCCTGAGAGAAAGGTGGGAAAAAAAAAGCTGTCAATGGTAAAAAGAAAAGGAAGCAGGTAATCGCAAGTTCATACGCAAGACGAGATAGCATCGTCAAAACAATAAGCATAAACACAGAAACGGCTAGGTGGGGGAGTCGTCCTGAGCCGGTGGAAAAAGAAAAAATACGGAGTGGGGGGGAGCAAGGGAAAGGAACCCCCCTCCTCCAAAGAGCTGGCCGCTGGTTTCACAAAAAAATTCGGGAGTAAAGGGGGATAGGGTAGACCCGTGGTTGAAATGTCTCGCCACAAAAAGGGAAGGGGAGAAGAAGCTTACTACAAGAAATTTGCCAACCGGTTGTCTTTGGAAACTTCGTCTCACAACTTCCATAAAAAGGGGGGGGAAAGGGACAATGAGCGATAAGGGGAGGGAGTGCAAGAGAAAGCAGACCGGGGACCTTTTTCATTGACTCTCTCCAAAAAAAAAACTTATTATTATTGAGAGAAAAAAGTCCACCCCTGAAGAAAACTACGGCAGAAAAAGAGGAGTCCACATTCAAAGGAGAAAAAAAAAACGGAAAGAATTGTGGCTCTAATAGATACAAAGACTCACCTGGTCGCGCAAAGGGCGCTGTCTTATCGAGAGGAAAGAAAGAGGAAGCGAGGAAAGCGTCGGTAAGTAGAGTCCGGGGAAAGAGAAGATGAGAGAAAAAGGGGGTAATTTGGGAATTAAGCAACCGCTCACATCCGCTGCTCTTTCTTAGGGACTCACAAAGGCGCCCTCAACGATACTGTTGTCCACGCCCACAGGGGGAAAGAGAGGGGCCAGATTAGAGTGAAAAGGGAGAAGAACCCTTAAAAAGGGAGACTCGGAAGATGACCGAATCGGGAGTACCAATCGTGGCGGCAGCAGAGATTCATCGTGACTCAGGGGGAAGGTCGGGCAAACAGATCGAAAGTGCCACAGGGAACAGGGCTACGAGGCATGGAAAAGGAAAAGAAGTGGACACTTTTTTACGGAATTGGACCCCTGCTCTCAATTTGGGTTGACGTACAAGGGGGGGGGGGGGGGGGGGGGGGGGGGGGGAGTATGGGATGTTTTCTTTAAATCAACTTCATCAGCCAGCCCGACAGAACCACACTATCCAAACTAGCAAAGGAAGGGGGGGGGACTTAGGGAGGTAAGACGAAAAAAAAAAAGGAAGACAAAATGCATCACACCCTCGGAAAGGGCCACATCCCGAAGATTCAACTTTCATCTGCCGCGAGATCGTATCTCAGTTGACTAAAAGGCCGTATAAAACAAGAAGGAAGAAGACGGCAAGACACCACCCGAAGGGGATAAGGAAAAGAAGAAGATATGCAGAAAGGCGGCATGATAAATAAAGGGGCGGCAGGTGAAACATCCGGACTCTGTCGCTCCTGAACATACCTGCACCTTTTAGTTTTAAAAAGGAGAGAACACGCTGAAAAAACAGGTTTCAATAAAGAAAAGGGAAAAAGGATTGAGTTGCATGGGGGTCGGAAAAACGGAAGTCTTTGCAAACCTGCTTTTTAACGGCCAATGTGGGGACTCCCTAATCGAAGGGAAAAACCAAGAGAGGAGGGGGGAACCCAACCGACCGTTCTATGAGGGGGAAGGGGAAAGGGGAAGAAGCGCAAAAAGTGGGCTATCAAAAGGAGGGATTCGCCGGGTCTCTCTTGGAGTTGTACGAAACTTCCACGTTGGGTTAGGACGATGGGTTTATGAAGAGGAAAATTTAGGGGACAGCTTCTCGAAGCGGAGGCGGGGGAAGAAGGGAAGGGGCTATGGATGGGAGGATGGTGGGGGGGTGTGAAAAAGCCGCCAGGTCGGCTTTAGTCGCTGCGGCAATGGGAATCTCTCTCACAAAGAGGGGAAAGAAAAGGGAAGCAAAAGTTGCGCAAAAAAAGAAAGGCGGCCAGGAAAGGAGAGGAGGGGCAAAAAAGGAAAGAGAGGGAACAACAGAAGTTCCTCTGAAACCTCCTCCCTTTTGGCGACTACCGCTTCTGCAAAGGTACGTTAAATGACGGAAAATAAGCCCGCAAGGAGGGTGAGGAAACGTTACGTCACAACGCCCCGGCACAGAGGAAAAAGGGTTGAAGGACACACGGGGAGGGCACATAATAAAGCTCGGAGGGATATATTTCATTATGTGACCCTCATATAACTGAGAAAGTTTGTGAATGGGGCCAATTCGTTCAAAAAAGGGTGAACGAAGAACATCTGAGGCTTAGGGGCCCGACATTTCCAACCTTCACTATAGTCGAACAAAGGAAGGACTAAATGGGGAACAAGGGAAAGGGATCTACTTAGGACCCTAAAGGGGGGGGGGACGCCAAAAGTTTCCTTTCATACAAGTACTTGCCATCCTTAACGTATTTATCTTCATGGGCTCGGGGTAAGGGGGGCTAGCGGAAAGGGCCGGGAGGAGGGCCGGACAAGCGTAGAAAAGTAAACAGGAAAAAACTACCCTAGGCCTCTCAGCAGCTAATGCGACCCGTTGCTTGCAATCGGACGAGGCCATTTCATGCGGGTGGGGTGAAAAGAAGAGGTTGGGACTGAAAAACAAAACGCCCGGCCACACAACCGCCGGTCCCGATTAAACTTCGTGGTGGTGAGGGTCAGGTCTGGCTGATGGACGGACCAGGAAAAAAGAAAAGGATACGGGAACTATGGGGGGACACACCGCAGGATTCTTCCACCGTGTCACAATGGAATAAAGGGGGTGTAATTGGAGGTGTGGTCGGTCGAAAAAGGGGAAAGGAAGGAACTTGACCAGGGGAACTCTAAAAACTGTACTAATGGATCCTCCTATAAAGGGACAAAAGTGGAAGGGAACTAGCAAAAGGGAGGAAACGCAGAAAAAATGAGAGAAAGGGCGCGGAGAAGGGGAAAGGTCTATAAAAGGGAGAATTTGGTTTTTCGATCTGAAATTGTTGGACTTTGGATACTCCTAAATTAGAAAAGGTAGGGAAAATGAAAAGACAAACTCAAAGAAAGAGGAAGGTCAGATGTTAGAAAGAAGAAAAAAGAACATTGGGGGAGATTCTCAAGTCCATTTCTGTCTGCGCCACCTACGTCAGTAGGGTCGTGAGGAACCGCTGAAAAAAGAAAAGGACGAGGGGGGGGAAAAATGTGAGTCAAGTATCAGATAGGGATCACGAAAACCAGTGGGGGTTTGCATTTGTCCGATCTATTACTATCGAGGGGCGAGGAAGCAGGGGGTGGGCGCAGAAGGGAGGGGGAAGGGATGGATCAAAAAAATTATTAAAAAGAAGAGATCCTCCTTGCGCTGCTCCCAACCTAGCGGAAGATAAGAGAAAGGGGGAACAACAAAACCCTTGAGGAGGGAGATTAGGGATCGGAAAAACTCAACTGGGGAAAAAAGGTGTTTGACGTATCATCGTCTCGCTCGCCCTCGCGGCCGTTCAGTGCTAGCCCCTAAAAAGAAGGAGGCGGAAAAGATTCAGTAGAAAAAGAAGGGTAATGTCGGAGGGGGGAAAACACAAGCCAGAGACTAAAAGGGGAGGGATTAGTGGAGGAGAAGTGTCTAAACCTGATTCATCTTGCTCTGTGCAAATCCAAAATTGGGACGATGCCAGAAAAAAAGTGACGTGGGGGGTTAAAAGAGTCGCTGAAGGGTCGCCGCTAACTCTCAGTATCGCGTCTGAGAGTTTTCGCTTGTAGGGAGAGAGGAAAAAGGGGCTCATCGGGAAATCGGGGAGGAGAGTGGATCCGGGGGGGGTTGGTGGGGGAGGCAACGGAGACAAGTAAAGGGTGGCCAAAACTAGCCTCCAGTGGGGGAGGTGAAAATGAAAGAACCGGGGGGAAAATTCATTGGTCGGTTGGAAAGGGGGGAGGTAGGCTCGGGGGTGGCACTTTTAATAAACCCCTTCAGAACTGGGGAACAAAAAACCTAGCCATCGGCAGGGGACTCGGAATGCGGTTGAAAAAAAACCTAGGCTTAACAGATCAGAAAGGCACACCCCGGAAGTGGGGGGGGGGGGGGGGGTGTGGGGGGGGGGGGGGGGTCGGAGTATAGGGTCTGGTCAAGGGTCTTGCCCCACACAAAGAAACGCGGAAAAATCCCGAAAAAAAAGAAAAAAAAAACAAAAAGAGGGAGAACCCTCGGCAGGAGGGGAGGGAAGAAGGCAAAAGGGGCTGGCACCTGTTTCGTCCACCATCCTCGCATTCACAGGCCCGCACTTGACGGTCAAAGAGAAAAACTACATGGTTAAAAGGGAAGAGAGGAAGGAATGGAGGGAGTTCAATAACGATGGCAAAAAGAATTCCAACCTGATTAACATGGTCAGGAAAGTTGGGACCTCCGATTAACCGTTTGAAAGGAAAAACCTCAAAAAAGGGGGGTGAGGGGAGAATGGAAAGAAGCTAAAAGGAGGTGTTGGCAGTCAGCCCATTTTGCATCTTTAGGTGCTTTGAAAACCTTTAGAAGGAGGTATAAGTCTCAGAGTTGCAGCAGCGCAGCGCCGACAAGAGAGAAAGAGGTTAGGTTGGAAAGAGTTTTCAAACGGCACATAGTCCAAGGAGCTCCGTTAGGGCGGGGAAGCCTGAATCTCTCACAACAACGGAGAAAAAGAGAATCCAGGGTTAGCTGCGCGCTAGGAAGAAGGCGAGGGAAGAAGAGCTAAGTCAAAAACCATAGGAAAAGACAATGAAAACAGGAACTACCCGATGTTCAAACGACGACGTGCTCAAAGGAAAACTCACCCAATACGGCGAAACACAAAAGAGGGAAAGAATTGGGAAAAGCAAAAAAGGACAAGCGCGGAAGGAAAAGGGCCAACGGGAAACCGACGAAGGTCGTTGAGTGTTCCAATTGGGAAGTGACCCTCATGACGGTTCCCATTTAACGATCCCCGAAAAAAGAGGGAGGGGGTGTCAAACAATGTGTCAAAGGGAAAGGGAACAGATCAAGAGGTCGGGGGCCCACACGTGAGAACGCAAACGACTCTTTCAGTACATGTCAGACACAGGGGGAAAGTAGGCCTGCTGGAGGGGGTCGGACTGGGGGTGACTCCAACGAATGAAAACTTCTTAAGAGGGGGGCCAGAACCGGAAATGAAGGGGATCAGCAGAATGAGGAGGGGTTAGGGGGGAAAAGGATAGATGCTTCTGAACTCGTTGAAGGACGGTAGCCCAAGGTCCTCAATCGAGGAAAGGAAGGAAACCGTGGAAAGAGCCAGGGAAAGGGGGAAAGGAGGAAGCTTGAAGGACGCGAGGGGGTGAGCTGGACACAACCGCCGGCCCTCGTGGGCTAGTGTTCGAATCCGGCGGGCTGGGCGATAAAGGGGGGATTGTAAAAGAAAACAATGAGGCCAAAAGAAAGAAGAACCCACGAAACGAGAAATAAAGGAAAGGGGACTCTCATCTTAAATAGGACACTGGCGACTTAGGATTTAAAAGAGAAAAAAGGGGGGTCAAGGGGGGTGGAAGGGGAGGGAATTGACAAAAACTGAGTCGGGGGGTCCGCCCCGGAATGGCACTATTGCCAAGAACAAAAGATAGGAAACTCGGGGGGAAGTGCTCGGAGGAGGAAGAAAGAAGTATGCGACACCCAGAAAAGGGGAGGGGGTTATCGGAACCTGCGCTTGCACAACTCACGATAATAAAAGGGTGCTAAAGGGGCGGCGAAAAAGAAACTACCCAAGGGAGGAGAGGGCCTCATACAAAGAGGGAGGAAAGAACATGCGAGTTCGCGCCTGTCCACAGAATGCAGCGGGGCTATTGAGACTACCGCATATATAAGAAAAGAAGCAAAAAGTGAGGCTGGGTGGCTCCGCTCGCCATACAGAGGGGCAGGAAGGAATGAAGCGATTACGCGAAGGGGAGGGGGAAAAGACGGGGACGGCGGGGGGG
>Ga0179593_1626882_pt1 | contig 10386 bp, 8 predicted proteins | sample CZODoug2_1_08_16_FD_185931 | JGI IMG/M metagenome (GOLD analysis project Ga0179593, IMG submission 185931) | Vadose zone soil fungal communities from Angelo Coast Range Reserve, California, USA - CZODoug2_1_08_16fungal (PacBio error correction) | ecosystem: Environmental > Terrestrial > Soil >...
GGGCGGCCCAATCTGGTCACTCGTGAGCCGACAAGGGAACATTGGGATTCGTGATTGTCAGAGTAACTCGGGAGGCGCAAATAGGCCCGAAGCTGATCTGAGGGAAAAAACTCCTCCGTTCAGAGCTCCGGGAATTATTGACGACGAAGACGGGGCACGAAGCTATTCAGTTTAAGATTTCAACCCTGAAGGGAACGGTTCTCACGGGGTCTCAAAGTGGGAAGTGTCTCAGGAATGGAAGGTGGAAGGAGTCTTGAAAAAGAAACTATCCAAATTCAAGATTAACCCATCAAGAATAATTGGACACAGCGCGCTTGTTATAAGAGCAAGGAGAAATCGCCCTCGTGGGGGGAACCCGAAAGGACCCTGGGCTCAAAGCCTTGGACCGCTAGATGATTTACCTCGAAAAAAAGGTTGAATGACTAGGGGGAGGTCGCATGAACAGGCAAAATCAGCGGTTGGGACGGAAAAAAAGCATTGAAACGAGCTTGGGACCTCTGGAAACGCCCAAAAAACCCGGGGGATCGTTTGAATCGCCCAGACCTCGTAAAGATGGCTCCCAAGAACTGAAACTTGCCCTCACGGAATAAGTAAAAAAAACATCGGATCTAGGAGCCATGCAATCCCACGGTCTTTGGAGAGGGGAGGGACTCTTAAAGACCCAAGGCACGCTGGGACGCCTCTGGGATTTTGAAGATTTTTGTGAGGTGTCATGCTGGTGTTCCATAACCATGATGGGCATTCTTGTCTGTTGGGAGGGCAGTGTTCTGACGAGGGGGAAAAGTCATGGCAGCCGCGTAGCGATCAGCAGGTCCGGGGCGGGGTCCGTGAATAAGGGGGGATTTCTATTGGCCCGGAGGCGGGCCAGTGGGTTGTTCGAAACGGCGAAGGCTTGGATCCCTATACAAAATCCTGTGGAAGACCGGTAAAGGCGTCGCGCCCCGATTTTGAGGTGGAGGCGCTGGGGAGGCAAAGAATTGGAGCGAGGCTTTCATCCCCCCCATGGTCCACAAAACAAAGAATGTCAGCGGCACAACTGGGCACTCCTGACAACAATGCGCTCCGCTCTAAAAATCGCTAAAAAAAAAAAAAAAACAGTCCGTAAGAGAGGCCGGGACGAATTGCCACGGAATGAAAAAAAGGGAATACAATACAAGGGGGATCGAACGGCCGGATCCGGCAGGGAAGGGGTTTGTAATCAGTTGCGTCGTATTTCAACTGCTACTGGGGGGGGGGAAAGGGGGTTTGCTGGGAGGCCACGAGGGTCAGAGTCTTGAGTGTAGGTGTATTGGTAAGTGGAAGGCGAAAACTAGCTTGTCAAAGAAAGGATACGACCATATTGCTTTTACATGGCGGGTTCTTTAGGGAATGAGCACTGGTTCCCCGAAACGTGTAAGTAAAAATATATTCTCTCACCAAACAACGGACGTTAAAAGATCGGGAGGCATGACGTAAAATCCTTGGGAGGGTCTCCAATCTGGGGGGGGGGAAGCAGCGATCCTTCATGAATAACAACTCACTCAAAACCTCACATTGAAGGGACCAGAACTGAATCGGAGGAAGTACCAACTATTAACCAAAACAAGAAAACCAGAAAGTCCGCCATAACACCAACTCAACAATAGAAAAGTGGGGAACAAACTTCGACGCAATAAAAGATTTGAGTAAAAAACCCCTCCACGCTGCAGAGACGGCGTATCGGACCTTTAGTTAACGATCACCGGAAAGGGACGTTATCAGAGGAAATTCGGTCCCTCCCGCCAAGCTAACTTGGAACGGGAGGTTCTTGGAGGGGGGGGGGGGGGCTGTTTATGAGAGTTTCCTTGGGCGGGAAAAAACAGGGGTTGGTGGAACTCCTACCCATAGTGTGGGTCGTGGGAAGTCTCCCTCCCTTCTCCAAAGGGGGGAAGAGCCTCCAGAAAGGCAAAACGCACAACACAAAGGGCTCATGTCTATGGGACAACTTTCCTCACCATGTATAGGTGAAAAAGACAGAAATTCACTGCACCTTTATTTTAGAACTCCTCCTCTTGGCCAAAACGCACTACTCAAAAAATGGGGAAGAGCCACGGAATCCAGTCCAGGAGAGGGACAGCGGCAGAATGACGGGGAAAACAAAAACTCCGTCTAAAACAAAACTTCTGGGAAAATTAAGCGGTACTTGGAATTTTAAAATCCAAAAGAGCAGAGAGACAATTCTTAAAGCCAAGGCGTTTGGGAAAGCTTTTTACATTTGAAGACTACTCATCCTTGGGGGTTTACCTTGATGAGTGCCCCGGCCTTGTCTTGCGATAAATTCCTTAAAAGTGCCCCTGGCTCCTATGGTGTAGGGGGGTTCAAGCCGTGTCTCTTCAGGCCTCATATCCACTTATGTGACACCTAAGAGGTTTTCACTGGTTCTTGGAGGAGGGGGGTAACCCAACTCTCACGCGGTCGAGAAGCTGAGCAACGGGAAACCACCGCCCATTTGGTTTGTCTTCTAGAGCAAAAAACAATCTTAATTGAAAAAATCGCGGGGGGAAACTCAGATCGAGAGAGTCAAAAGTTCAGCCTCTCAAGAGCTGCTGTTGGCCAACTAGCGTTTGGACATCTGCATTCGACCGGGAAAAGAGCGATCTCTTAGAAGGACTGCAGCAATATGCAGGAGGAATGCTTAGAAGTCTCTTTGCGCAGAAAGGTACTAACTCCTTCTAAAAAAGCCGAGAACCAGTTTTGCGATGGGAACAATGTGGGGGGTTCATCATGACGAGATGAGATCGTTCGTTCTTAGGCGTCGAACGTCTACGGAGATTGAAAAAACTTTGATGCACTGACTCTTAAGAATATGCGAACAAAGAGATGTTTCCGCGGTTTAAAGCTAGCGGGCCATTGTGAATGGTTCTTCTCACCGATTTAAAAGGTTGGTTTCCGGTTCCGGGTAGCGCATTATCCTCCCCCAAAGGAGTCTTACAATGATGGGCCCAGGTACGGTCCCCTTAAAAACAAGGTTTGAATCGTTTAGTCGCAAATTACCTTGTGGGGAACGTCTTAGTCCTCGGATGAAGGGCAAATCGACGGCCGGAAGCGGCTCAGCGCACCGCCGATCCGAGAATGGCGCCGGCACTCGCGCGTCTCTCTCGGGGGCGTCCAATAGGACAACCCTGCTAATTGTTGATTTGCAGCAAAGGGGTTAGAACCAGAATGGGGAGAATTGAAAGCGGTAACTAGAAATGGAAAAACTCACCGCATTGTAACTTTCGGCCAAGAAATAGTCAGACAGCTCTCGCGGCGCGACTGCGCGTAAAAACATGAGGAAGCCATTTGGACCCAAACCCGAGCGCTTGCAGCGACAAAACCCCTTTGGGCCACAAAAGCGATTAAATGGAAACAAGGGGTTTCCAGAGAAGTTGCAGGCGACGCTCCGCAGACCGCTTGTGGGGGCGCCCGAGGGTCTCCTAATGTGTCGCCTAAAATCTTAGAGGGGTGCTAATCTCAAGACCCGCCTGGCATTTCTTGGTGTCAACCCTGGCCCATCCTGTGTTCGGTCTAAGATCCATTGGTGCTCACCATGTTGCTGATAGCTCTTTGCCTAAGGTGCTCATCGACTCGGACTTTCAGGTCCTCTCTGAGAAGTGCCCCGTTATCCAAGGACCATTTCTTGGACACCGAGGGTCGTTCAACGGGAGGCTGGTGGACTTACTTGGGGTCCTGCCTTTTTTGTAGACTTTTTTCCTCCTTTGTTTTCTTTGGCGCGTAGCGTCTGACTGTCATAAAGATTCCAATGCGGGAATGGGGTGTTAGCGGGCAGGGTGCTCTTCCGTCATGAGGACTTTGCGTAGACGGCAGGGGAGGCTAAGGGGGCACCTGATTGAAATATTTTGTGGGATGCAAGTTGCTCTCCTGAGCCTCGGATCAATCTTTGGCGACGGACTCTTGACTGAGGCTATCCCCTCCTTGCCTCGGTACCCCTCTTACGGAACTCACCTCTCTCCTTGGGGGGGGGGTTGGTCGATCTGTTCTCTCAAGCCGGGGTCGCATCCTTCTGGATCAGTCCAGTCGGAAGAAACCCGTAATAGACAACACCAGAAAGGCCAATTTGTAGAAAAAAGTTGGGTGCTTCCTGATGCAAATGACACGAGCTGAGAAAAGTCAAAAAACGGAGCCTCCGAAAATTCCAAGGAGCTTGAGGCAGAAATATGCACAGCGTGAACGTGGACGGCAATCACGGGCGATCTCTACGAGGGGATCGGAAGGCTGGGGGGGGTGGAGTGATTTTGGGTTACTCGAGCGTCGGAAGTTAAAGGAGTTTCTTGGTGCGGGTACTTAAATTGGGTAGACTTCTTCATGTCGGGGGTGTGGCTGGAGTGGGTACTCCGTCTAAGCATGAAAAGTCATTGAGGGGGGGGGCGGCAGTATTTGAAGTCAGAGATGTGGGAAAATGTAAAAGAAATTGGGGGGGGTGGCTCGTCACCATCGGGGATCTCGAAAAACCACGGAAGGAAGAGAAGAGGAGGCGGAAAAAAAAACCATAACCTTTTCGGTCCAAATCGCAGGGTCAAAAAGACTGCACCGCTCAAAAAAAACCAGCATCGGGACGGGACGCCAGAGGTGGTAATTCGCACCATACCAGAAAAGAAAGATGCAAAAAAATCCCGTGGCCCCAGCACCCCAAACAGTCGTGTCCGTTGGGCAGGAACGACGCAAACCGAGACCCAACCATAAAGAAAAACCAAGATGCGCTCTATCGCGGAGACAAAGCACCTTTGTGCGCATCACCGAAGGCCGCTTAATTCGGAGGAACGCTAAGAGCGAATGGAAGGAGTGAAAATAGTAAGTTTAGCAGGGTGATGCTCTTTTAGTTGAAAAAAGATGAAACTTGGTTTCCTCTCCGGGAAAACAGTACCGCGTGGTTTTCTAGACTGAAAAGCGTCTAGAAGGGAGATAGAAAGCAACTTAAAAAAAATTCCTTTGTAACAGCGGGAAGGGGGAACACCTAAAATGAGCTGGGATGGGGGGGGAATAAGAAAAAAAGGGCAAAAGTCCTCAACGGATGGTAGTAAATTGCCGAAAACCCCGTGGAACTGTTTCCTTCGCCACAGAAGCCCCACCCCCAAAAATGGTCAAAGCAACCCCCCAATCTCCGAACAAGCTTGGCTTTTAATAGATGGTCCATAACTGACTTCAATAGCACCCCGCACATCCCACTGAGTAGAGCATGTTGCTAGGAAAATGAAACAGGGGGCTTCCCACCACCACCCAATCGTCAAAGCACTCTAGGGACATAAATGTGTTCATAGACACTCCAGGGTAAGAAGCGCCGCCGCAGGAAACAGAAGGCATGACCGCGCCTTCGGACGGTGTAGGGTAAATGCGCCTGGAGAGAAACGGGATGCAGAGCACAGCATGATGCGGTGCGGCGTGGGCCCGGTTGGGGGGGGGAGAGCACATCGTCGTGAGAGACAACATCTGTAAACTGGGTCACAAAACAAGGGGTTTGCTCTGGGGATCGCAGTGACAGAAATAAAAACACGGTCGCGTGGAAACCCCTCATCTGTCGTCAGAAAATGGTACGTTCATATCAAGCCTAACGGGGGGTGTTCCCAAATCAGACTGCGGACTGCTCAGGGTTTCTAGCGCGGCTCGGGTCTTCCTTCACGGGAGGGCCGATATGGGGGAAAGCTTTAGGGGATATTTGCTTCAAACGACTCCGGCTTATGCCGAAGAACCTACTCTGAAACCTTTAAGAAAAGGGTGGGGGGTGAGGGGGAAAATGACGATATGTCGCTCTAGTTCAGTCGTAGGCATAATCCGGTCTAAGAGAAAATGGTGAAGGCTGTCTGCGCAAAGATCAACTTATAAGGCATTGTACACTATTTGAAATTAAACTCCACGACTGGGGAAACTGTTGGAAAATGGGGGGAACTAGCCAAAAAGGGGGCCGTTCAGTATGTCTCTCACCCCAAAGAGAGAGGAAAAGAGGCCAGCGCTAACGAAGAACAGTTTTGGACGAGGGGGATTTCAAAAAAGGTGAATTATTAGTTTTCATGGTCGAAGGAATGAGGACAAGGAAGGCGCGGACTGAGGAAGGGGGCCGGGGCCGACCGCCAGGAAAAGACGGCTATTACTCCAAGTAAGTAAGCTCTTAATGCAAAACTGCTGCAGTTTAAAAAGGGGAGGGGAAAAAAGGAGGTCTCGGCCTGGCTTAAGGGGAAAGGCCAAAAGAAAACCTTCTCACAATAAATCCTACAGCAGTAGGATCGCAATCGCCCGTGTCCGGAGGGGATTCTTCAATCGCCTATTTGGGGTGGGGGGACCACAAAACAGTCTGGGCAGGGGGTTTCCGGGGCGAAGATGAATGTCCCATCCAAGAAGAGGTCTTTAGCGAGCAAAACTTAAATGGGGGTGGGGGTTGTATCGTGCGTCTTTCTAGAAGAGGGATCGTTGGTTCTGCGCCAAATAAAAAAAAGAAAAGCATGCATGGGAGGGGGGCTCACGCCTGGGCCGTGGCCTCAGGAGGAAGTTCGCGGGAAAATAGTTTCTGGGCTCTTTGCCGGGACATTTAGACGCCTTTGCTAAGGGGGGCTCTATGAAATTGACAACTTCTGAAATAGTCCGAAAGGGCTCGTGCTGCGTTACTCAGTTTGTTGGGGGGGGCTTTGTGAAAAGAGGAGTTTGTTGTATGCTCAATACCTCAGGTCACTGCACTTCAGCCAGGTTTCTTGTTTCTGAATGTTCTGAAGATGGCCTTCCTTTGCCTATTTGAGATAAAGGGACGGGGAGGAACTATCTTGAGTTGCAGCTTGCGGGCGTAGTTTTCGCTAATTGATGCTCTAGGAAAATGTTGGCTCAGGTTATGGACTAGACATATGACAGAAAGTGGCATCGTCGCAAATCCCTTTTGGGGTGGTCGGAGGGGAGGGCTCCCAGGTTGGGCGAATTATGGAAACTCTCTCTCGGGAAGCGTCTCTTCAAAAAACGACGCAAGACGTCAAAAACGTCAAACCGGGGACACTGGTCAGGGGGAATGCCCAGGAAAGGATCGCCAAGAAAAATCTTCAAGAATCGCAGACGCCGTCAAACCTCGGGGGGGCGACTTGCGGAGCAGAAAATTGCCAGCGGATTGAGTGTCGGCGCTCACGGGCGGAAAGAGCGAGCAGCGTGGGGTGGGGAGTTTGGGGGAAGCTCGGGGTGTGCTGTTTGGCAACGGGGACGCTGGTTTTGCTTTTTTGCTGGCTTCCCAGTGGTTTCAAATCATAGGGGGATTTCTGGTTATGGTGGGGAACGGAGGGGGGGAGTAACCCGAGGGCAGAGTCCAGGGGAAAAATTGTTGAGTGGGCTTGGTTGGAGTAGAACAGCGGAAGGGGGAGACCGAAACTGGGGGAGAGGACGCATCGTAGCTGCGAAACAGGAGGGAGGAAATAGAGGATAGTTACGAGCCACTCATATAGGGGTCTCATCGAATCAGGAAAACTGGTGCTCCTTGGAAATACGGATCACCCCCGTAGTGGGCCGAAGATTCACGGTGAAAGAAGAACTAAAAAAATAACCAGAAAGAGTCAAAAAACAAAGAAGGGTCGCCAGCACCACGCACAAGTATTAATGTGACCAGCGAAAGAAGGGATGGGATAAACAAAAAAAAATCCCAACAAGCTTCTCCGCAGAGGTAGAAGGCGCCCGTGGGGGGGGTCAAGATAAATAAATTCATTTAGGCGGAATTCCAAAAAAAGAAAGCTACTTTAAGGCTATTAGTTGGGGGGAAAGGAGGGCCTTTGCTATCTCGGTGACTTGCAAGGAAAAGATGAAAAACAATGTGGTCCTCTCGAGAGTTTGAACATTCAGGGATGTGGTGCGAATTTGCTCGCTCTAGACAAGACGCCACTGCTGTGGAGGTCTCGAGGCTAGAAAACCACAACAGACAAATGCGGGGCGCTGGGCTACAAGGTGATGAAAAGGAAGGTATAGGGGGGGGGAGAAAGCACTCCGCACGCTTGACTGAACACTAATAATACTCGAAAAAGAGAACTACTCCACATTCTCAATCTGAAACTCCTTACGAATCCGTGTCCAGAAAAAAAACTCTTTCCAATTGAGAAAAAGACCAGACGCCACGCATCCCACCTATCAGCATTGGGAGGTCGAGGGAAAATCCACAAAGAGATGACCAACATCACCAACGGGGTACTACCATCGGAGGGTGTCCACTTTTTCTGTCGAGAGCATCCTTACCGGTCCTTTTTCCAACTCATTTGGAGAAGCCGCAAAAAAATCGTTCATACAGTCAAAACGAGAGAGTAGATATGGTTTGGCCGACTGGGAGAATCAACGGCAGGGCAAATTGAACACGGAACTGAATTCGGACGATGGGAAACGATAGACCCTAGGACCTCGTGGAGAAGAAGAAACATGGGGGCAAACTGCTTCAAAAAACGCGGTACAAGGTGGCTAGTCTCGGAAGGCGGGAATCTTCATAAACGGTCGCCGGGAAAGAAGAATCTAAGAAGTCAAGGAGATGAAGAAGATCCTCCTTGGGGGGCCAGAAAAGGATGGAGACGCCAGGAATCGGCCGGGGAGGCTCGGCGCGGCGGCTGCGGCCAGGCCATCTGGTCCAGGCCGTGGGAAAAAACAGTTGATGGGGAGAGGGGCGGTCTGTGGGGGACGACTTTTCAAAAAAAGCCTGACTAATAAATCCAATCCAAGAAAAGGGTTTGCTGGGCACAGCGCAGGGACGCGTCATCAGGTTGAGGTGGAAAATTTGGAATCTCTAAAGCGTTCTTTCATAAATAGCACTTATTTGGAATTATTATAAGGCCAATAAAAGGAAGAGAAGATCGGGGTACGGGTTGCCGCAGCCCGTATATTCCCACAAAGACTGGGGTTGGGATTGTGGAAAAAAAAGCCAAAACTTTCCTACGAGTGGGGGGGGAGATCGCTCCAACACTGATTAATATATAAAAAGCGCGGAAGGGGGAAAAGAAAGTTGTGGTACGGTCTAACAATTTCAAAAAGTAATTCGTGAGTTTACTCGTCCCTCTAATGAGAAAGAAAGGGGGAAGGGAGAAAGCTAGAGAATGAAAAATTTTGGGGGGGGAAGGGGACCTAACAATCTTGACTGTATGCCTAAGATAAGACTCGAGATTTCATCAGGAAATGGAATTTTACAGATGCACCAGTGGGCGGAACGGCATCAATATGGAGAGGGGGAAATAATTAGAAGGGATGTTGAAAGAGTCTCAAATAAATTCTGTACAACTGCTTGGAACTGTCGACTGAAATGGCTGGAAAAGATCCGGGCTCAGCCGTACGCGTCTAAAGCTAAAGCGCTGTCAAAAAAAAACTGGCTGAAAATCAGGGAACTTTTGGGGGGGGGAAGGAAATCATAGATGCGACCTTTGAAGGGAATATTGGGGGGGGCAATGGAGCAGGCCGGGGGAAAAAGGCGTTGGGGTGTGACTCGTTGTGAAAGTGGCTTTCTCTAGGAGTGTTTCCGCGACCACAGAATCAATCGGCTGTGCTCCAATTGGAACTTAAATAAAGACAACGCGGCAGTAGAAAATCACGGGAGCGTGGCGGCATGTTATCTCAAACCTGAGGTCGTGATTACATGGACACGAGTAAAAATCGGGGGGGGACGCTGGGCCTTCTTTGGCACGAATGGGGCTTTGGAATCTCATTGTTGTGGATTTGGGAAAAAACCTTCCAAACAAAGAAACAGCCAGGTATTGGGCTGTTGCGAGTGGGGTCAATCGCTTAAAAAGGATTTGGCCCGCGGATCAAAATGGAGTCCGGACGGAAATTGCCATAAGTGGGGCGGGAACTTGAGGGGGGGGGGGGGGGACGACGAGGCTTCGCGTCCTGGCCTGTGTTCGGGGTAAAAGAGGTACCTCTCTACCATTTGAATACAGGTACACGTGGCGAGGCCACGCTAATGTTTATTTGGGCTGATTATCGGGGGGAAGCTCAAAAAAAAAAATGTCTTTCTCATAAGCGCGCGCCAAGAGTCCAACCACGATAAAAGGTTACAGCAGGGATTAAACTGGGTGACTGAGGGAAGTGAAATTTTCGGTGGGACACAGCGAGCGGCAAAAAGTAGAAAAAACGGGCCTAGAGGACGTCCCTTAAACGCTTTTCTATTAATCCACACATCTTAAGTTAGTATAAGGGCGGAAAAAAGGGGGAGGGGGGGAGATATACTTGTCTAGCAGGTGGTGTGTAGTTGGGGTATACTTTATGCGGCTTGGACGGAAAATAACTTGGAGTTGGGGGGGCGCGGCCACGGTAGTGGAAAGAGGAGGTCAATTTATGTTTCGTTGCTTCACCTCTGGGAAGTCTTGGCCAGATTTAGTGGAGTGAGGGAGTATGTGGGAAATTAACGAGGGAAGGGAAGACAAACTTATGGGTGAAGAATTC
>Ga0179593_1675601_pt1 | contig 10386 bp, 6 predicted proteins | sample CZODoug2_1_08_16_FD_185931 | JGI IMG/M metagenome (GOLD analysis project Ga0179593, IMG submission 185931) | Vadose zone soil fungal communities from Angelo Coast Range Reserve, California, USA - CZODoug2_1_08_16fungal (PacBio error correction) | ecosystem: Environmental > Terrestrial > Soil >...
CTTACCATTTCTTTGTTTGCTTTCAACCAGGATTGGGGGGGGAAGGAAATTAGAGCTGGTGATCAGGGGACGATAAGGAGGCACGACGGGCGGTGTCTAAGCAAAGGGAGGGGAAGAGGTACCTGTACCTGAGAGAAAGGATCATAAGGAGCATGAAAAAACTGGGGGGAGGAAAACAGACGGTAAGGTTTAAAAAACCACACGATAGGGGGGGGTAAGGGTGCTCTATCCGGCAGCATGGGGGACCTTTAAGCGAAAGAAAAGGGAGTTTTACTATCTAGGGGCAAAGGAGCCTGGGCGTTGAGCTTTCAACGAGCTGCGCCGGTCTCTCGCCAACAAGGGGAGGAGTGAAGAGAGATTCCGGCAGCAAGTCATCGGTTCAAAAGGGAAAGTAAAATCAAAAAAAACAGACCAGCGGTGATGCCATAAAAAGTAAACCTGCTGTCCGTGGGCAGGGGGAAAAGAAAGCTAATGGATGAAAAAACTAATAGGGGCACTCCGGGGGGGATAACCTCCCGCAGATGTCCGGGGGAAAAAAGAAAAAGACAGGAATTCTCCTTTATAGCCGAACCGCCATTGGGAACAAAGGGAAGCTGGCAAAGGGAAGATAACCAACCAAGGAAACCGGCGGGAAGCCAGGTCACCAGGGTACTAATGGAAGGTACCTCCGGGTGGCAACGGGTGTTGAAACCATGGAAAGGCAGGTAGCGCGCCCTAAACTTCTTGTCGGAGGCCAGAGGGAACACGGACGTCCTCCTCCTTTGCTCACGCACCTTTGGAAAGTCTCAAACGCAGGCTTTGGCTATAGGCATGATGCAGCAATAGGGACCCAAAAGGAGTTCCCCTGTGCACCCGCTCATGAATAAAGGAAGAAGCTGGTAGGAACAAGGTCAAAATTTGGTACCCGAAAGGATACACCGAAAAAGGGAAAGACCCATGTCCAGAGGTCCGGCCGTTTCTTGCAGGGAAGGTGTGGACAACACGCAGGTAAAATGAAGAAAAAAGAAGGGGCGTAAAAAAGACTGGAAACCCACCGTATCGAAGTGTCCCATTCGAACAAAGCGGTTGGGAAAGAAACGGAAAATAGACACGAAACCTAATCCAAAGGTATGACGTATGCGGTGACCATGCCGAAAGGGAACAACTCCACTTCCTGAAAAACGTTCCATTGAAGTGCCGATTTTCAGAAAAAAAATGAAATAGAGGGAAAAAACACTCGGAGTTCCGGAAGGGCAGAATGGGCGCTGTTTACTAAGGAAAGGAAAAACCGGCAGCCAGGCCGAAGCCGTTCACCCTCCCGCCGGAGAAGGGGAAATGACTTTGCGAAGAAAGAAAGCCCAAAGGCAATTCCTATTGAGGCAGTGACCCTGTTCCGGGGGGAGATCATCCTTGCCGACACCAATTGCCCCGGAAGCAAAGGGCACAAATGGGTCACTGGAAGTCGTTGCTTAGAAGATGACCCGCGCGCTTCGGGAGGAAACATACCGTAATGGAATCAGAACAACAGAAGAAAAGACGGTCCGCAATCAAGATCGGGGTCAAACTGTTTCTTGTGCGGTGGAACAAATTCGCCAGAGAACAGCTTTCGAAAATCAGTCCAAGTAGCAATTAAACAGGATACATTTTGGAAGCGAGGGGGCGATAGTATAATCTATGAGACAAGACCTAGGAAAATGATATGAGGTCTTTGCATATATGAAATTAGTCCAACAGCGGAGGCCGAATCAAATTTTGTGGACTGAAAGGCAACCCTAAAGGGCCATCTTCTCCTTCTACACGTTCATTGTCAACCCACAGAGCGTAGCCCAGAAATCTGGAAAACAGATGGGTCGATCAAATGTCATTGATCCAGGTCTCCAAAAGGTTCTTCGAAGAGGGTCTCAAAGGCACGTACATGTCTAAACTCCAGAAAAATGAGGGGGGGGGGACAACAGCAGCAAAAGAAGCTCCAGTCAAAACCACAGGAAAACGGCAAAGAATAAGAGTAATATGCCAACCAGGTCACAAACGAGGGAGAAAAAATCAGGACACTCCCTAATCCTAAAGAGGAGCAACCCGAACAACTGGTACGACATACAAATGCCCGGGAAAGGCGGGTGGATAAGATAGGCATGAGACGAAGCAGCAAATCCTTTGAGCAGGTTCTTAGAAAGAATTACAGGGAAGAGGGTCCAAGTTTGTCCCGAGTAGAACTCCCAAACGGATGGGGAGGAGGGGGGGTAGAAGACGGATCCATTCCCGAAAGGAGAAGAAGGACGCAGGTGCAAAAGCTGGGCGCAGAAAAGGGGGGGGAGACAACCCGTGATAGGGGGAAAAGGAGAAGATCTCAAGGAAATCAGCAAAAAAAACTCTCTCCTCCTTCACAAAGGCTTGAGGGAGAAGGATGTAAAGGACAAGCCACGAAGAGCGAATAGCGAAAGGTCCTTTACAACCCTCGAAGGAATGGACAGGTTTAGAGTGGGCAAGGTCTCCATCAGCTCCATTATATACAAAAAGGTCACACATCAGTCAAAGGAGCCTCCATGGATTAACAAACATAAGGAGGGAAGCCATCCTTGGACCATTTAAAGAAGGGAAGGAGGGGGAGAGTAACAACAAAAATACGGGGGGAAAACGAAGTGAGTCTGACCAGTTCCACCTTTAGACAAGGGACTCTTCTTGGCAGTTGAGAAGAAAAACTCAGTAGGACAACAAAAAGAATTGATCATCTTGACCGAGGGAACCAAGAATGGGGACTTTAGCTGCCCCGCTCAGGAAAGACTCAGAACCGTCTTGTGAATCCACTCGTGATGAATGGGTGAATATCCTTCTTTGGTTATAGTGTGCACAAGGCCGGAAAAGACTATTGCCCACAAAGAAGGAAGTGGGGTATGATGGCGGCCCACCCCCCCCGGGGGTGCAAATATATCTCTCAGAAAAGGGAGGGATTAGGAAGAATAGAAGAGGCTTTTGTCAGTGGGGGAAAAGAAAAGGGGGGAAGAATACTAAAAAGGGAAAGGAATTGTGCATACAGTAGTGAAAGTGCGGGCAACGACTAAAGAAGGATAAAAGGGGAGGAGTTGGGCAGCAGACCATGGATGTAATGGGATCTAAATGCCAACGATCGAGGGGGAAAGGGAACCAGGAAAAGAAGGATCCTCATATCGTGGTGGGGGACAAGAGAGGGTTGAAGAGAAGAAACGAAGTCGGTCAATACAGGCTGCACTGAGAAACGTCGGCTTGAAAAATTAGGATTGATCAGCCCGCTCTTACAGGAGGACCTGAAGGGACCAAGTGGGGGCTCCTGGGTGGGGAAAAAAAGGTAAAAAAAAAAGGCCGGGAAAAGGACAAGCGGATAACTGGAAGGCTGCTGTCAAAAACGAACAGAGGAGTAGAGGCTCCTCGCGTGGGGTAACCGGCAGTGGGGGGGCGCTAGTCCAGTCGGGCATCTCAAAGCCGGTGTGATGAGTCTTCACTTGGTGAGTATATTAGCGGAGACGCGATGCGTTGACAGAAACTTTTTAGGGGAAAGAGTTACCGTATCTTTTTACACGCGGGCGAAGGTCTACTTCTTGGAAAAACACTACGATAAAGAAAGAAAGTCAAAGGTTTTATGTTATACGTGAAGGGACAATAGAAGTTCAAAGATGGCAGCATGACAACGACAATATGATAAAATATGCAACAGATACCTAGGGCCTAGATGAAAGAAGATCCAAGGGGAAGGCCATTTTTGGACGGCCATTTTTCGAAGGATCAGGGGGGAAAACCGTGGAGGAAACCGGAAAGGAGGGGTGAGTTGACGACTGTTTCGTCGGACCGGGTTGCGGCATAGTTACCGAAGAATGCAAGTTAGAGGATGCCTAATGTAAGAAACTGAATGGCTGAGGAGAGAAGGGAATATAATAGGAGAGAAACTCAGAGAAATGGGTAGTCAAGACATTGATCGATAAAACGGCCGCGGCAGAGAGGCCTACGGATTTCGAGTACGGCTGGTGTCATAATAGGGGGAAGGAAGCTGCTTGCGGGGAGTGTTGTAAAAAGGTGATTACGACCCAGAAGCGAGGGAAAAAAAAGAAGATTTTCAATGATCAAAACGGAGAATTTGATGCGAAAGGAAAGTAGTGATATTTGCGAAATTATCATGCTGTTTAAATGCGAAAAGGATGGGGGTCGACCGTGATGCGATGACCTTGAAGGATTCATATCCGCAAAGAAAACGGGCGATCTATGCTGACAGAAAATTGGGGGGGAGAGGTATAGGGGAGGCCATACGTGAATTAATCCAGGTGAATAAAAGGGGCGGTTAGAGGGGGACAATTAAATATCAAACGGAGGGAACTTGAAGAGCTTACTTGAATGTGATGCAGGGCGTATGGCGATCCTTCAAAACACGCACCAACACCCCAGGAAAGGGAAAAAGCTGATCAAAGAAAAAAAGCCATTGGGGCGGTGGCGCCAGTGAATTTGAAACCGACGAATGTGCTCAAGGGGAGTGTGAGACGCACGGCGCAGGACGGTGGTCACAGAGTAGAGAAAAAAACGGACAGAAGGAGAAGCGAGAATGGGAGTGGACTCTAGGTTCCAGAAGCACTGGAATTCCGGAAATTACCGGAAGCATGTTCATGGCCTGGGGGGCAAAAAGTCAAGGGTCATTGATCACTCGAAGCTAAACAGTCTTTCGTTTGAGGGGGAGGAGGGACTTATGTGGAAAAGCTTTGGTGAGACCAACAGTAAGGCGCCGTGAAGGGGGGGGGAACGAGATTTTTAGAATCAAGCCGATGTTAACTTGTTACCGGGAGTTAAAGTCCGATAAATAGAAGTCGCTTCCCCCCCCCAACCCGCAGTGGGGAGGATTTGGGGGACAGTGCTTGCCAACCCCGGGCGGGTTTAGGCAAGCAGGGGGGAAATCGTATCCTGCAGAGGTGAGGATCTGTAGGGGACATTGGGAAGTAACCATGCTGATTCCGGAGAAAACACACATAAGCTTGTTTCTCCTAAAAGGGCGGAGGGGACAAAAGTCATGGGAGAAGGGGGGGGCATATCCTTTTTCCATCGAAAAGAATATTCAGGGGGAACCTTCATCTGCATCGGCCAGGGCTTTTTTTTCAAAAAAGAAAAGGCGACACAGGAGGTCTTCGGGCCTTATCGACTGCGTAAGGAGAGAACCATGCTGCATCTGGGGGGGGCAGCTTACCTGTACCAGAATGGCTAAATAAGCATGAATCCACCCAGCGTGGAGTTGTCCCAGACAGAGGAACTGGGGTATCCACAACAGGAGTGCAGAAGGGGGGTGGGGAGTCCAGCAGCCATGGGGGACCTTACAGAAGAAAGGTACTTCTGGACGGGGCGGGAGGGGCGGTGGTCCGGCGTTGAGCTTTCAATGGGAGGGAAGGGGAAAGTCCGATGGCTCTCAAAAAAAACGGATGAAGAAGTCCACGGCAGCAGGAAAGAAAGGCGCTACAGGACCCATCGCTTTGATGAGCCGAACACAGGAACTGTCGCGTGTGGGAAATGGAATCAGAGCAACATGGAGGGAGCCACCCACCCCGTAGGAAGTGGGAAGCCCTCCCGCAGACCTGGACACAAGAAAAAAGGTCAAGAGCCTTTATAAAGCCTTCAAGAATCAGTACAGGTAAGGCTGAAACTCCAGGAGGAAAAAAGAAAGAGTGACTCCTTAAGGGGAACAACGGACTCACAAAACGCCTAAGGAACGACTCAGCAACGGTTGTTGAAAAAAAAGGAATAAAGAGCACTGTTAGGGAGACTCAACGCTTCAGATTGTACGGCTGGACCCAGAGAGAAACGGAAACTGACCACTGGGGTCTAAGCCCCGCCTCAGACTGGAAAAAAAATCAGGGGGATATGGGACCGGCCTGCAGATGGGGGAGGATCCGCTGCAAGGGACTCACAAAAGAGCTGAATAAGGGACTGAGAGTTATCGGATGCCACACGATCAGAAAGGGGGTGGGGAAAGAACTGTCCTAAAAACAAGCGTTGAGGGGCCGGCATAAAGGCAGGTTTCTTCGCGGAGGTTCAGCGTGGAGAGAGGGAAACTAGGATTGATAGACCCCATAACTCGTCAAAAAGAACAGCTACGGGTTTTCCCAGCGAACAATGGAAGAAGGGGAACATAAAGAAAAAACCCTTCAAAGGACTCGATACTTTATAGTGGACGTGAACAAATGAATCTCAAAAACCCGCGCCATGCACGGAAAAAAACGGAAAAACATCTGCCTTACCTTAGAGGGGGATTCAAAACAATCCAGGAAAATATCGGGGACAAAAAATAAACGATGTCTCCTGTGATGAAAACAGTTTTCCGAAGTGGGTCTACTACTCACGTCTCCCGGCCGATAACCGAAGGAGGAGATACTTCTAAGGGGGGGAAATTACTGGATAAAGACCAAACCTTCCCCAAGGGCAAAAAAGGAACGATTCAGTTAAAAAGGGATCACCTTATTCCGGGTTGCCGAGTTCCCAGCAATGCGGACAGCAGATGTCACTGAGGAAGCGTATCGGGAATTTCATTCTACCAAGGAAAGAGTTACTATTCATAAATATGGGGAACTGGCCTCCATCTCCGAGCCATGGGAGAAAATGACACTGCTTGTCAGCTGGCGATATTGCGAAAAGAATAAAAATGCATCACCATCAAAAAACTTGTACAGTAGACTGAAAAAAAAAAGAGAGGGGTTTTGAAAGCGTTAGCAAAAAGTTTCGAGGAGCAGCCCAGAAAGTTAAATGGTTTAAACCGATCGCATGGGTCTACACCGAGGACAGGAAAGAATCATAGGCTTTGGAGAGGTCACCTGGACCGCAGTCCTTCATTACGAGGGAAACAATATCATTGTCTCGGTCAAACATCGAACTCCCGTCGGGGAAAACGAGAAGGACTTGGGGGTTAATCGGGATCAAGTAGCAAACAGGAAAACTTTCTCCAGAAGGAAAAAAAAAGTCTCCTGCTGCAAGAAATTATAGACATGTTTCAACAGCAGGCACAGTCAAAGAAAAAAAACCATGCGCAAGGGGGCCCTTAAAGAAAGGTAAGATGCAACCCTGGAGAAACGACAATGCCAAAATCCCGGACAACAAGGGCGGGTCCTCCCAGGAATACACAGGGAGAAGTGGAAAACAGACAAATTCCAGCCACTGTCCCCTGACGGTTAGGGCATATCGGCCCTCGGGATCGAATCCGCCTTACGATTGATGAGGAGTGAGCAGAGCCGATCCAGGAAATTAGTTTGTTTCCGGATTAATAGAACCACACGGGAATTTGGAGGGGAAGCGTAGGGGACAGGGACGAAAACCGCCTCTTGGAAAAGGCCGACAACAACAACCTACATCCTTTGTTTATAAATAGGTAGGAACAAACTCCTCAAGATCAAAGACTCCCGTAAGCCTCGGCCGCAATAGAACCCATAACAACAGCGAATGAACCTTCAGTTCCGGGGCAGCCCCCCAGACAAGTATCTGCAAAAACAACATGTCCGGGGGGAAAAACTCGAGAGGCTGCATATCATAGGGGGGTGCCAGACCATTCTCCTCCAGCAGCTTAGCCTAAAAAACGGTGGGGCATCCTAGGTAGCGCCAATGGTGCCAAACCAGGCATCCACTCCGGTAGATCCGAGTCCTCACCTGAGACAACCCTAACATAAGGGGCAAAGAAAACCGCCGTTCTTCTTAAAAATGGCCACTAGGGGATTTACGATCCTTCGTGCGGACTGAAATAAAAAGTATTCACAAACCGTGGATCCTTCTTTACTTCATTCCGGGGAAGGGATCTCCGTCGTTTGCCTTAGAAAAACGCAAACCCCCCCCCCTCAGGGCATCCAGAAAGGGCTGCCAGCCAAGCAGAGAAGGGGATTTATCCTTTCGGGGGGGAGGTTGAGGATGAGGGGCAGAACCTGCAAGGGTACACTTGGACCCCAATCTCAAATATAAGGAAGAGAAGAAGAAAGGAGAAAAAAACCCCCAAGGAAAAATTAGCGCTCAACAACAACAGGAGGATAGGAGTCTCAGGTGACCAAAGGGGGGGGCGCCGCCATATTCAATTTAGGAGGGGGGGGGGGCAATCCAGGAGAGGGGTTCTGTGCAATTAAAACAAGAACATAACGAGGGAAGCAACATCATCGACGGGCAGACCATGGTGGAAATGGTCCTGAGCCGGGCAGCAGAATAGGTAAACTAAAAAAAGAATCTTTGTCCAAGGGTAAATCAATATGGTGAAGACCTGAGGGGGAACCGAAGAGTCGGTCAATAAATCGGGGGAGAGGGTGGAACCCCTTAATAATAACGTACGTGGATGACAAGTATAGGGGGGGTTTCCTCAGAGCTCTAACTGGAAAAGGAGCCGGAAAGGGAGAACGGTTTACATGGGAGCTACCGGAAGCGAAAACCAGTAATAGTATTAGAATGAGGGAAGAAGCTGGCTGGCCAAACCTAAATTAAGATGCATATCCAGAGGGTACCGCCTTTGCATATTCCGTGATGCAGAATATGCCGGCTTTAGGGAGGGGGGAGTCTGAATGTTGGGGGAAGTCGTTAGGAGAGCGGATCAGAGGACGGATTTTAAAAAACACGGTCGATATTTATAAACAGGGGTAGGCGGGGGAGCTTGGGGGGGGATAACCGGGGGAGGGGGGGAGATGAAAGGGCGGTCATGGATGCGATCTCAAACGCCTACACACACTATCAAAATTGGGGGGGTGGTAATCGGGGAAGTCTGTAAGGAAAATGGATATGCAATGGAAAAAGCATGCCATACGAGATAAAGGCGATGCCAAGCTACGAGTGCAGGGTAACCATACCTAAGAAGGGGCCAAGGGCATGTGTAGGGCAGTACCAAGTATTGATAAAAGGGGGGGTTTCAAGTGACTGACGATGGGGCGGTGAAAGGTGTTGCAGGAGCGAGGCTGGGGTACAGGGGTACCAATTTCTAGGGACTTCGAAAATGGGACTGAATATGATGGCTGAGAACAACAGGGCGGAGGGATCAGGGATGCAGCAGGGATGGGAGAAAAAAGATAACCAGGCGAAAGTGGGACTGGTTCAAGACATAAAAAGGACAAAGTGGGGCTTTGAGGCGGTATTGTGGAATGGAAAAAGATCAAGAACTCGGCCGCGGGGAGTTGTAAATGGAAAGCCACAAATTACAGCAACCTGGAAGGGAGACCATCTGCAATAGTAGTCAAATACGGGGAGGGGATGCTATTGGGACGCTTATGCAGAGTATAGTTTTGAAAACGTTTGATCATAAAAAGATGCTACGGTAGGGCTGGCGAACAAAACAGTTTGAGGCAGGGAGGACTGCCTTGCTTCAAGATCGAAACAGTGGAATCAACGTCGATGGCGGATTGGCGGGGTGAGGAAATCTTTGATGATGGATACGTGAGAAAATCGAATAAGCAGGCGGACAGAAAGAGCAAAACGAGGCTTAAGAGAGGGGAAACAAGCTTGCTGCTGCCCTGAGTCCTTGCAATAGGCCGGAGCAAGGAAAATAAAAACCGCGTGTCCTGACCTCTAAAGAGGACCATTGAACATAACCTGTTTCGGGTCGGCGCAGTTGATGGGGGATCTTCAGAAGTCGGGAACCGGCTTCGGAAGGGGGAAAGCGGTGTCCTTTGAGTAAACAAACCCAAAACGATCCCATAAGCGCATGGTGGAAATGCAAAAATTTTTTCAGGGGGAAAAAGAAAAAGGAAAGCAGAAGTGGGTGCGCATGGCTGGGGTTTGACAAGGTCTGGAAGGGGGGGCACCATCCATAAAAGAAGTTCGCGGTACGGGGGTTTCTGAGGGGCGCAAGCATTGTGAGAAGGCCAACACCGTACCGACTAACCGTGTTGCCGAGCAGAAGCAATATTTTCCTTTGAAAGAAGAAAGCTGAGAACAGAAGGAAAAAACTGCTGCCCGGATTCGGAGAGAAACGGGGGCAACAGGTCCAGGGTAAAACCCAAAAGTGAGTGGGCAATCGGATGAATTTATTCATGAAATGGGTGGAAGGGAAGACGGCGCGGGAACAGCCGGATAGAGGAGAAGCGAAAGCGGAGGGGCGGAATTTGAGAAAGTGGCCAACTTCAGACCGAAAGGAGAGCAGGATGCGACCAGGGACGCATCTAAATTCTTGTTCATTTTGGTAACCCGTTGCGCAAAAAAGGACCAAAGCGGATCGGGTAGAAAGAGAGTAAAAGCGGGATTGGATACTCAGGCGCTACCGACTGTAAAGGATATAAAAAAGGACTCCGGGTGATCGGGGTCAAAAGCCGAGCGGTTTAAGGTAAAACGAGGGAATACGGGGGTAGGGGGCCAGTCAGATGGGAATTGAACACGACCACGTGCAGGAGGGGGAAGGCTGGGAGAGGGAGGCATCACGACTTGAACGGGCTTGAAGATTAACGAGCAGAACTG
>Ga0179593_1297369_pt1 | contig 10385 bp, 12 predicted proteins | sample CZODoug2_1_08_16_FD_185931 | JGI IMG/M metagenome (GOLD analysis project Ga0179593, IMG submission 185931) | Vadose zone soil fungal communities from Angelo Coast Range Reserve, California, USA - CZODoug2_1_08_16fungal (PacBio error correction) | ecosystem: Environmental > Terrestrial > Soil >...
CCGCGCCGGGGACAAGGGAGGAGGGGTAGTGGGGGTTCAGGATGAAGTGGAAAGAAAAACTGGAAGGGCCAGACGCTTGTTACACCTCGTCCTTGGGGGCGAGTCGTTGGGCAGTGTTATCGCCATGATGATGGTTCGGGGTTAATAACAAAAGGGGGGGGGGGGGGTTTTTGGGGGGGGTTGGGGGGGGGGGGGGGGGGGGGGGGGGGGGGGGGGGGGGGGGGGTGGGGGGGGGGGGGGGGGAGGGTGGGTGATGGGGGGGGGCTTTGAGAGGGTTGTGTTGGTTTTGGGGGGTTTCTTGGTTGGTTTGGCGGGGGGTTGGTGTGGGGGGCTTGTTGGGTGGCGTTGGGTGGTGGGGGTGGGGGGGGGGTTGGGGGGGGGGGGGGGGGGGTTTTTGGGATGGGTTTGGGGGGTGGGGGGTGGTGGTTTTGGGTGGGGGGTTGGTGTTGGGTGGGTAGGTTTTTTGGTGGGGAGTGTGCTCCCCACTCTGGGCTGCGGACGTTTAGTCCCAGTTCCTCCTTCTCTCTACCGTCTCGTTCTTCTCTGGTTGCGGTGGATGCTCTGACGGGGGACTGGGACCCCTCGGCGCGGTGGGGCTTAGGATGAGGATCTGGTGTACCGGGGGGAAGAAAAAAAGAGCCTGGGTCTTGTCTACGCAACAAGCGAAGCGTAAAAGTAAAAAACAGACGAAAAAAAAGAAAAATGAAAGCAACCAGCCGTACAGAAAGGCTCCGCTCCGCAAAGCGGAACAGCCTCCAGCCTGTCCAACAATCCTCCAAGGTGAAAGGTCGGAGTCGATCTAACTAAGAAAATCGGGAATTCGAAACGGCCTGCAGCAACAGAAAATTGGGACAACATAGGAGAAAGAGTGAAATTGACCGCTCCAGGAGAAACAGCAGAGCCGCTTGGAAGGGATGGAGTCGTCGGAGTGGTGTAACAGGGAAAAAATGAACTTCATATCTCCTACGGAGCCGGCAACGACAATTTTCTCGAAGACAGACCGGGGCGACGGGAGGGCTCGGTTCGAAAAAAAGGAGTGTAAGTATGGGAAGGTGTTGTTCTCAAATCAAGAACCCGACAACCAGAAAAAGGGTATCCCGTCGTGGCGGAAAAAACTGGTAAAAAAAGGCTTACTTCTAAGAAGCACTGAGAGGACCAGGGGGGGGAGTCGGGGGAGGGAGGTAAGTGAGGGTAAAGGAGAATGGCAAAGGGACATCTACGCCTCGGCTGAAGTGGTCCGGTGGATCTTTATTGGAGGAGGGGGTTCTGTTGGGGGGGGAGGCTGGAAAGAGTATCAGGACTTCGAATACGGGGAGCTTAGTGTCGAAATTTCCCAAAGGAGGGTGAAGAGCCCGGGGAGGAAATGGAAAGCATTTAATAGCGGCACAGGACTCATCACGACAAAAAGATAGAAGGTGATGACGGCCGCGTGTCATCGTCAATCCTGACGGGAGGTGAGGGACAAAGAGATCAAAAAACCGGCTCCGTGAGAATGTACTGTGGTTTAAAAAAATTCTGGAGGTTTGGCGAGGAAAAGGTCACAACCTGGATGGTTAGGGGAGCAGCGGAAGAGCTTCGGCTTGGGAAGGCTTTAAACTCTACACTGTTCATTAGAGGGAAAAAAGAAAGAATTCTGTCTACAATGGTTAGGACAAAAGGAATGAGAAGGGGGGAAACGGACGTTGGGGGCGCGCACGTGAATGGACTGTTTAAGGAGGAAAAAATGGCCGAGCACGTAAGCAGATGTGGCCTAAAAAGAGGCGAAGGAGCCTGAAAGTTGCGGATCGACGATAGCTGTCGCTTGCCAGGAAAATGGGGGGGGAAGAAATCTTGCCGTAGTTTCTGTTCAAATATTCAACGATGGAGGTTATCGTTCCTCTCGCAGGTGAATTCAACATCGTGGTCGTATTAGAAAGCCCTCAAAATCGGAGGGCCCTCTGTCACCTTGAAGTCAAGTCAAGAAAAGGGGAAAATGAGAGGAAAATCAGTCCGCCCGGGTCCACTGACCAGAAGCCTTAACAACTGCAAGGCTTATAGGGGGATTGGGAGAATAGGAGCTAGATTCCATGGAGATGATGATGGTGGGGGGGGGGGCGCGAGAGAGCGAATCTTATAAGGGGGGAGTTCAAGAAAGGGCAGCATTTTTTCTGACTGGAAAGAGTACAACTAATCAGGAAAGGCAGATGTGATGGCTGAGATTTCGCTTCGACTCGGAAAGGAATGAAGGGCTCAAGGACGGTCAGCCATTGGTCCGTTGATCGAAAAAAGACATAATGGGGGATGCCTTGAGATTTTTTGTGAGGGGCCGGAATTGCCGAAATACGAAAGGGGGGGGAAAAAGGCAGACATTGACCTAGGGGTTCATGGGGGCAAGGGGAAGGGGAGGTTTCGTGCATGGAGTCAAAGAACCAGAGGGCCCCACGTCCCAAGGGCCAGAAGATACCTCGAATAAAAGGGGAAAAAAGCGTGAAGAGCTTGGTAGGGGGACTAGCAAGGAGGGTGAGAAAGGTCGGGAATTTGCCAAAGCCAAAGTAAACTATCGCGGTCAGACGACCGATCTTGGATGTCCGCGGCGGGGGGATGGGAATTTTGAAGTCTCAGGCCGTACAAGGGGCCAATGGAGGGGGGGAAGTGATTTAGGAAAGGGGGGAAAAAGGGCTTTCTCGATCGGCGAGATGCCTCTATCAGAACAGTCTCTCGCAAAAAAAAAAAGGGAAGGAAAAGATATAGAGGGGAAATGAAGGGGGCTTCGGAAAAGGAGAGCTCTAAGGGGGTTACCTGTTTTCAATATTGAACATCACTTGCGGAAAGAAATCCACGTCGTATCGCCGGGAGGGACCGACGATCACCGATAAAGGGAATAAGCCAAGATAGGAAGTCCACCTGGATATAGTTTAATAAAACGGCCGCTGGAAAGTCCCCTTCCGAAGTATAAAATTCAACGCGGTCGCGAATCGATACTAACGTCCAGCTCGTCACGCGGCGGCAGGCAAGAGGGAGGGAGCTTCTATAAAAGGGGAGAGGAAGGGGGTTACATCATTGCTGGTAAATAAAAGGACAAAAAGAAACGAGCAAAAAGAAGCAATGAAACCCATTCCACAAGGGGTCAATAGGAATAGCGCACAACGTTTGGCGGTAAGTAAATCGTGCGGCAAAAGAAAAAGAAAGAAACTAGTTCCGTGGCGCTGACAGGACACAAGTACGGAATGGAGGAAAGACATTAAAATACGGACGCATGAGGCGGGCAAATATTCCCAGCCCAGGGGACCGACAAGATAGAAGGAACGAAGAGCAGTGGGGAGGGAGGGGGCGATTACAGTAAATGCAGCATGAAAAAATGATGGGAGGAATAAAGGGCCAATCACGCCAGCCTTCACGGGAATCTCTGCGAAAAGATAGGCCTTCCCCAAGCGGAAAAAAGATCAGATTTGAGGGAATTCAGGGGCATTGAATCGGCGGGGGGGTAGACGGCGCGAGAAGAGACTAATAGAGGAGAGGCATAGAGGAAAACCGGGAACACGAATGTCACATTTGAGTTCTCCACATAAAGTAAACACCCCCTTGGGGCGAAGAGAAAGAGAAAAAAAAAAAAAAAAGATGTGGAACAGAAAAAAAAACGAATCCTAAATAAGGGGGGTTAGACAGAAGTCGCCAAGCTCTTAGATGATTCCGCTCAAAGGAGAGAGATTCCCTCAACGTTCGGAATGAAAGGCTTCTAAGGTCTCAGGGAAAAGGGGACTCTTTAAAGGACCAAAAAGACCAGCACTCACGAGGGAAGGCAAACTTGAGGAGGTCAGGCAAGTCCTCCGGCCCATGCGAGTCAATAACAGCATGCTGGACCAAGAACTATTTAGGGGGTGGTCCCACTCACAGAAAGTTAAAGGGGACCTGTCCACGAAATGCAACCGGAATCAAGGGATACCCAGAGACGTTGTACTGACCTCAGGAAACTCAAAAGAGAAAGTCTCTGACCACACCGGTTACTAAGAGGGGAAAAGGGAAGGGTAAAAACAGGGGGTCGAGGGGGAATCTAGAGAACCGGAGTACTGACGATGAAAAAAAGCGGCAAGAAAAAACTTCGGAGTAGGGAAAGGTGAGACGGTGAGCGAAAGGGCAGATGTCAATGGACGCCAGGAAAGTCTATGGAAAGAAGGGGAAAAAAAGGCTGGAAGTCATCGGCCAGATCAGTAAAGGAATCGACGCAGGGGGTAGATGGGTCAAACTCCAACACCGACAGAGGGAAAAAAGAAAGTTCCGATACTTACCAAGTCATCATAGGAAGGAGGGGAAAGAATCTTCCTCCACTACGCAATGGCCAAGCCCGCAGACGGTGGGAACATCTTTAGCTCAGGGAAGTCATAAAGATAACAACAAAACGCCTGAGGGGTTTTTAACCGCAAAAAGGACGGGGACTCATTCGGAGTTTCGGAGGAGGGAAGACTTTAGAACAAAAAGGCACAAAAAGGAAAATGCAGGGGTAAAGGGAAAACAACTTCACCCTTGAAAAAAGCGAAATGAATGGGAAGAAAAAAGATCGGAAGAGCGCGACTATGGGGCCCTGTGAAACGAAAAAAGCCAAGCAAATTCATAAAGCCCGCGACCGGTGGCGTTCTCGCGGACTTGGAAAGAGGAGGAGGTTTTCAATTGAAGAGTGGAGGAAAAAAAAGGGTCATGGCCTAAAACGGGAACGGGGGGACTCTTTCGTTCGCTCGACCTAGTCTGGAACCCTAAGGCTGAAGGGGCGAAGGAGGGATGCTGGGAAAGGAATGAAGCGGCGGGAGGGAAAGAGGAACGATGCGGGGTCCGAGGGCTCAGGAATAAAAAAAAACGGGGTTGCAGGGGAGTCGGGGACACAAAAAAGCTGAAACGATGCTGGACTCAAAACCCCATTATCGTGACGATCGAGGGGGGGCCAATTAAATCCTAACATCTCGCACCGCCAACCGAAAAAGGGAAAAAAAGACCTGCTAACGAATCCACAGCAATAGAGGGAAAGATCTCAACACTCGCCCTTGCTCACAAAACAACACTAGCTAAGGGGCTGCATCAGTAGGCAACCCCTAACTCGCATCAGGCGAGAAAAGGCCAAACAGAACTCCAAAAAAAAAAAGGGAAATTCAACATGGGGGAATTAGAGATGACAGGTCCCTTACGTCTTAAAGAAAAAGACCTGGGGGGGAAGAAAGCGATCAGAGGAAAAACCAACACCGATTGGGGGAAGCTATAGCGTAAAGAACCGTTAAAGGTGTCTTTCAAACAAGTGGGGACAGATCGCTATCCAGAATCACTTACAAAGTCATGGTGACGCGTCCTTTGGGGGCGCTTAGTTGGGTACATTGGATGAGACAGGAGGAGGAAAAAGTGCGCACTCATTGGAAGAGGAATGGCAGCGCGTTTTCTTTGGACAGTGCGCAGGAAGGGGAGGCTGGAGATGCGTCTCTGGGTGCGTGTGGTCGGCGAGTTCGGCAGTTAAAAAGGGATATGGGGGGGGGGGGGGTGTTTTGGGGGGGGGGTTGTGGGGGGTGGGGGGGGGGGTGGGGGGGGGGGGGGGGGGGGAGGGGGGGGGGGGTCTGGGTTTTCTTTTACGCTCCCAATGACGTGCGTGGATTGCCAACCAAAGTGCGCCTCGAGCGAAAGGAAGGGAAGTTAGGACGCTCACGTCGTCAGAAAGAGGGCAACGAAAGAGAAAAAAACCAGGTCAGTCGCCTGAGACGGCAGAGAAAAAACTCAGTCCTCATTCGGGAACGGGAAGAAAAAGAGCAGAAAGACCATCCGAACGCCAGACCGAATGAAGAAAAGGGTTCTTGAATCGAAAAAGAAAAAAAGAGAACGAGGACCTGTTCTGAAATACGACAAGGTCGGCAAATCAACGGGGCAGGGACACATTAGGGCGAAAAAAATAGTTCAGCGAGAAGAGAAACGGGCCACGGTCTTGTATGATGGCGCTGGCAAGGGAGGGAAAAAGGAACATCGCTCGATCCGAAAAGAGAGCAAAAGAAAGGAAGAGGGACAGAAAAAAAATAGTTGATGTCTCTATTCAACATGATTGACGAGTCCCTTGGGGGGGTCAGAAGATTCAATACGACCGACAAAAGAAGAGGGAGACCTATAACGGAAAAAAGAAGGAATTTTTTGCAGGAAAAAGGTTAAAATGCTGAGGAGAAGATCTGCCAGGAGGAGGGGCGTGGACGCTTGAAGAAGTGTTCAATTATATGTGGACAATGAAAAATCTACGGAACTCAGGCAGTTGAAGGGTCACGGAGAGGGGAAAGGGATGTCATCGGGTAGGTTTGTCAGGAGAGGGTCAGCCCCTGAAAGACGGCGTCCGTAATGACGTGAAAAGTCAGGTTCCGAATGAAGTTGACATACTTGTACGAAACTCCACGAGTCTATAACAAAAAAACAGGGGAAAGAAAAGAGCAACCCTCCTAAAAGAAATAGAAGAGGGACTGACACTTGGTTTGCAGAGTCACGTCCGACGGGATATGACTTAAAGTAGATCACCCAGGGGAGAAAACACCGGAAGGTATCTTAAGAGTGGGGAAAGAAGGCGGGGCTTTTCGGAACCGGGAAAAATGGGAAAGAGGAAAGGGGTTCCTGCCAGGTATATTATTCGGCTGGGCTTCGTGACGAGCACGAGCACTTTGCAGCGAGTGGACCTCGCGGTATGTGCGAAAGGGAATTGTGATTAATCGCCCTTGGGCCGAAGGAAGGGAAAAAGAAGGAAAGTTTTGTAAAAAACGCTCACGGGAGAGGTGGGGGAGGGGAAGGAAAAATGGAAACTAGCAGAACGCTATCATTGAGGCAGACTTGGAGGAGAAATGATCTCAATGGGAAGTCAGGATAATCCGAAGAGCGGTCCGTACTGGACTTGGAGGGAGGGAAGAAAAAGGTCGGTGTTACCAATCTCGGCGGGCTTGTAGAGGGGGGAAGAGAATGGGGTAATTCCTCGTTTTAGGAAGAAGAATGTGGCCCTTGGAGGAGGCGGGAAGGGTTGAATAGGAGATTAAGGAGACAGTCGCCGTATTAGGGGACGAAGGCGGGGACAAGAGAAAGAAAAAGATGAAAAAAGAGTCTGGGTCAAAGAAGAAAGGATCTTTGGGGTTGAAGATGGAATCGAAATAATTGAGAGAGAGGGCTCAAGAAGGTCTGGGATGTGGGTCGGGAGAGACTGGAGCGACAGCCTTATCTTTAACCGAAATGCGAAGGGGGGGACCCGTAACTCGTACCGCCAGAAAAACTTGCAGCGAGAAGGCGCATAGGGGAGGGGACATGTTTTCACTGAACTGAAAAAGCTCGTGGCCTAAAATTGGAAAGGACGGGGGAGGACAGAAAGGAAGTCGCCGGTGGGTACTGGGGATCGACCGGAAATATTGGTATAAGACGTAAGTAGTTTGGGGAGGGCGCACTAGCCGTCATGGACACGAGAAAAGTTAGGATGGTCATACAGTTAAAAAAAGTGAATGGTATTCATGGGAGGCGGACATTTGCGTCGATTTTCAAGTGGGTTAATCTATTACACCTAACAAGTCCCCAACACGGAAAACGCAGGGGCTCAGACAGGCTAATAAGATTCCTGAAAAAGGGGAAAAGAAAAACGGGATTATAGTAGGAGCAAGAGTGAGATATCGATCTGTAATTTGGAAAGGAGGACCAGATTAAAATAGGAGAGGGCTGGACGGCTAACTTGGGGAGGGGTAAGAGCGGTATGCGTGAAAGTACACAAGGCGATCCTCCTGGGAAAGGGGAGGTTCGCGAATGGGCCTTTTAAATATTAAAAGCGGGAACACACTGGAGAGATCGTCAATAAAATTTAAACCTGAAACTCATCAAAACAACTGTAACAGAGAGAAAAAAAAAAACCACAACGGAGGATATGAGATGGAAGGGGAGGAGACGAAGGAAAGAAAAGGAAGCGGCTCATGTTGTGGACAGGTTGAAAAAATACCTGAAATCGACAGAAAGGGACAAGGAGATGACGGTATCCCGACCGATCAAAAATCATGAAGAAAGGGGAAGAGGCCAGCCAGTCTGACCGTTAAAAGAAACAGAAGGAGAGGGGAATATGGCCTTCTGTGGAAAATTCAAAAAAGGATCAAAAAAGAGAAGATCGACCCACTCAGCACAACTCCGAGGGGGGAAGGACAGCTAGGTATCGATTCTAGGCATGGCGGACTTCAGGGGAAAATAGTGCTTTGGACCATGCGCTAAAAGAAAAAGGAAAAGCCGCAAATGAAACATCACCTGTCAAGGTGAAAAAGAAGCTAAACCCATTGTAAGGGTCCAGTCTACAAAAGAAGAACGGCTAAAAGAGTGAACTCAGATCCGACAAAGTTACAGGGAAATGGTCGGCAACGAGTTCACTTCGGCGAAAAGGCGAAAGAGGAAGGAGAAGAAAGGATTCTCAGAGGGGGCTGGGAGGACGTGAAATAGGAAGAAACATTGCGCAGGTGAAATCGTGATTTAGAGGAGGGCCGTCAACCAATCACGCCATCCGCCCCGGGACATATAGAAAAAGATTAATGAAAAAAATTCCCAGGGGAAAAAAAGAAACATAAAAAGGCGGGGAAGGCTTAAGAAGAAAAAAGGGCACTGATGGAGAGGGGAAGAGAAATAATCCGTAAAGGTGCTCAGACGATACAGGAACACGGAACGAGGAGTTCCAAGGTTTATTGCAGAAAGACAAAAGGTAGAGTCAAAAAAGTGGACGAGAGACAAGAAAAGGGCCAAGCGCGAGCTTTGGGGAAACAGAAGGAAAAAAAAACATCTAACTCCATTTTGTTGTGATGACTAGAGAAAACGCTCTTCGGCAATGATACCGATCAATGCGATCTTCGAAAAGACTCCAAAAGCGTATCCGACAAAAAGAGATCCGTTAGTAATGCCGGTCGATACTTAGAGGCCCAGTTTCTTCCTCCAATACAATCCCTCAGAAATCACGTTGAGAGAGACGGACAACAGCATGGGACGGACAGTTCCTACGGCCCCAGCTTAGATAGGCATCAATTCGACCAGAAACGAGGCGGGTCCAATCCAAGAATGCCTTTGGAGGAGGGCTTAGGATTATTACGTAAATGCCCTAAGCCGAATACTCAGATAACGTAAGGAAACTAAAGTCCATGTGGGGTGCAATGCCTCCGAAAAGATACGAAAGAGAAAAAACGGTCCGAGAAATGAGATCGGGCGCGGAAAATTCAACGGGGAGGAGCCATGTTCAATAGCTCTAAAAATCTGGCCAGGGAACAAAAGAAAAAGTGCGTCTAACCTTCTTATCGGTAGTCGTAGGACCGGTGCGCGCTCTTACAGAAGTTTTCAATTGGCGCAACGGAGAGATGGATCCGAAAAGGGCGTTTCAAGTCATCGAACCGCTCGAGACACGTCATCCGAAAGGAACTATAGTGGGAAAAAAAAAAAACGACACGGAAATACGGAAGGACAGGACCCATCTGAGAGGGGCGTAGATTTGAAGGAAAAAAATCTAAACACCGGGGACGTACGCAGCGCCAACGCCCGCTCATTGGGTCAACTAAATCGAGCGACAGCCCTGTCAAGAGGGCGGCCATCCCCCCACACCAACCCAGCAGTACTTGTTTTTTCCGCAACGCAAGGGGTTCTGACACCAAACTGAGGGAGGTTTCTGGATACAAAGGGAACAAACAGGGGAAAAGAGGAAAGGAGGGGGGCACGGCGCCCGACAACGAAGGAAAGAAGGCGCGTGGGGCAACTGGAAGAGAGACCACTCTAGCGGAGGGGGCGACGACCAAAATAGCATAGGGGACAAGAGAAGAAAAAAACCGGTTGAGGACTCAGGCGCGAACTTACTACGAAAAGATGTTGCAATTTTAAGGGGTGAGGGACACCGAAGTGTCGAGGTCACGACCTTAAGAAGATGGAGGGGGCGCTCGACAGATTCAAAAAAACTGGGGCTGCAGGGGCGGTGGCGGCCGGCAGGAGAGGACAGTCCTTTAAGGCAGGCACGAGAAGCGGCACGGTGTTAATGCGTCTAGGCGCTGAGCTGTTGGGGGCTATGTTAAGTCTTAAAAACCCTCGCAAACGACTACTGAGAGTAAAAAACCCATGATCTTGCCGATCGAGGGCACCTCAGTTAAGCCGATCATCAGACCCAGAAAAACCTCGCCGACGGTTCACAAACAAACGGATCCGCGACAAAAAACTCAGATCGAAAGAGAGATCAGGATAAAAACTTTATCAACAAACCTAAAACTCAAAACTATATCAAAATCAAACTTAGACAAAAAAGAATATTTCGAATAGCCCTGAAAAAAAAAGAAGCGCCAAAAAAAAGAACTTAAGAAGGTCGCAGGGTGGATGGTTTTTTTGGTATACCCTGGAGCAGAAAAAAAAGCTAAACGGGGTTCCTGGCG
>Ga0179593_1312246_pt1 | contig 10385 bp, 13 predicted proteins | sample CZODoug2_1_08_16_FD_185931 | JGI IMG/M metagenome (GOLD analysis project Ga0179593, IMG submission 185931) | Vadose zone soil fungal communities from Angelo Coast Range Reserve, California, USA - CZODoug2_1_08_16fungal (PacBio error correction) | ecosystem: Environmental > Terrestrial > Soil >...
CTCAAAAAAGATTCAGCGGAAGGGGGCCAAAAGGGGACTGGCTTCTTCAGCAAATGCATATTCTTCGATCATGAAAATGGCTCTTTCTCTTGAGGGGGGGAAAGGGGGTTTGAGCAACTTTTCGGGTATCAGAAGGAAGATGAAGAGAGGGAACGTCAGTCACGGGAGAAACGTAAAAAAAGCGTGGGGCCATGCCTTTCTCGCTATCATGTCCGGCGAAAGGAAAATATGCTCGGAACCTAACCATAGGGAAGGTTCAGAAAAAAAGGGGGGGCATTAGGGGAGGAGAGGAAACAGAAAAAGGGGGGGAGCCATATTTCTTCAAAGGGGAAAACAATATTGAATTACTCTGACGGGAAGTGTAAGCCCCAAATTTCATTGGTTAAACCGAGAGGAGAGGGGAAAGGAGGGGAAGGGTGAAGAAGGAGGACGAAGAACTGAAGAGGGAGAAGCGTCCAATCGGGTACAGGAAAGGCGCGGAAAGAGAAGAAATTAGGGGGGGATTCAGGTAAGAAAAGAGGACAACACAAAGGCGGGTTGCGCGTCAGGAGGGGAGGAAGTGGAAAGCAGAGGGGGATCCGCAGGAGGTCTCATGCAAAGGAGTACTTCCTGACAGGGGAAGAGAGAAAGGGGGGCGGGAATTAGTTGAGGGTAAGGTTCGGATAGTATAGGGGCCCGGCGTGAATTCGGAGTAATCTTGATCCCGAAGTTTGGTGGGGGGGGGTGATAAGAGAAGGAGAAGGATTCAAAGGAAAGGGTGGAACGGCGCGGTCAAGGGTGGTGATCTAGTGTGGGGGAAAAGGACCCACGGATAAGTCAGGATAAAAAATCAGGTATGGAACTGAAAAGGACAAAAGGGATCTCGCGAGAACCAAGCGGATTCGGAAATGGGGGCAACGAGGCCAAAGAGATGACGGGGCTTGGAAAGAGGATTCCTCCCGCCCAGGTCTGGGAGGAAGGGAAAGAGGGGTGTCTAGCGGATGATTCCTCATCATGGATTGCTTCAAAAAAAGGGGTGGCGCTTGGAGGTACGGAATGTAGCGCCGGTAACCCCGGGAAGACACAAGACACCTTTTATAAGAGACGTCCCCGGAGGTAAACTTAATTCCTCCCCAAGTCCAGACCCTTATTCCGAAAAGTGGAATTCTGTCAGCTCGCAACAAAAAGGAGGAGATGAATCACTCAGTGCGCGAGGAAAAGAAACGAAACACTCAAGCGGCGCTGTCCGGAATGTTCCGATCTGCGCGAAATGATCGACGCGTCCGTAGACGCTAAGACGCAGGATTACAAAGGCACGTCCGAGTCAAGTTTTTGGGCGTCGCAATAGCCTCGCCGACTATATCGTTGCAAAGCCAGAGCTGCCGCTTCTAGCAGCGGAGCAAAGAACGCCCCAGCCGAAAGGTGACCCAACCAACAACCCACCAAAAACCCCCCCAAAACCAAAAAAAAAAAAACAAAACCCACCAGGAAACCCACCCCCCACCCACCCCCCCCCACCAACCCCCAAAAAAACAACAAAAAAAAAAAAAAAGAAAAAAAAAACACCAACCCAAAAACAAAAAAACCCCCCCACCCACACCCCACCCCCCCAACCCCAACCCCCGGTGCAGATGATCAACGCATACTCCTAAAATCATTGGACTTTTGGAGTATTTACCCCCTTCTCAGTTTCGCTTGTGTTGCGAGCCAGGCCCTCTATACATCATTATCCGCAGGCTAAAAATTCTGCACGCCGGCCGGTTTAGATTTTTGCTCCTTTTAGAATCTCTGACTGTCGCAGAAAGGCTGGCTATGAAACCATCCAACAATGGGATAATCTCATCCGGTAATCCAGAAAAACATGCTTAATATGTTTGGGAATTCATTACATGGCCGCGCCGCAGGTAATGGCCTAACCCGCTTTGAGAGGCACACGCCAAAATGGGAACTTGACATTTTCCATTCCCGCCATATGTCTTCAGTAGGAGACGAAACTGCCCATACTTTTAAAGATTCGATCGAGCCAAAGGCTTGAATGGTTGTGGGAAAAAACGCACTTGGGGAATCAAAGTTGTGTTGTGACCACGGCGCGTGGGGAGTCAGAGCTTGATCAGTGTCCAGACAAACGGGAATCGGGGGTGATCGGGACACTAGTCAATGGGGGAAGGAGGAAGCATAGGGAAAGATAAGGCCGTGCAAATTCTTGGGAATAAAGGTTGTGTTGAAGTGAGGTCCAGGATTAGTGGTCTCCAAGTGAAGTCCCGAAGGTGGATCGCGCCAGAAAAAGGTACCTGTGAAAGAAAATAAAAGCGAGAGTTAAGTATCACCACGAACCACCGGAGTAGGAGGAAAAAAAAAGAAGGACTTGTCTATTAGGCAAAATTTCTTGCTCGAACGGGATTCCAATTTCCGTTGAGTGTTCAGAGTAGAACCACCCCAGGAAGAGATTATCCAAAAATCGGCAGAAGACACGAGACCAAGTTTTTCCCTATTGGCTTGGCATTTCCAAGGCCTCTCTTGAGCGAGAAATCGAGGTCGAAAAAGCAAAAGGAGGGGAAACTACTTGGAGAAAGAAAGTCACAATCAGGACACCTTCGATCCCTCAAGCCACGTCGCGACAAACAAACCCGTGGAGGGTCGATTCGCAACAAAACAGAAACTCAGGGGAAAGCAGGAAAGGGGGTAGGACTGAGGGGAGGAAAAAAAAGGATGTCAAAGCGTAACTCATACTACGACCATGGGGGAACGGAAGTTGGAAGCGAGAGTTCCCATCTTGGCGGGGTGCTCCGGAGAGGAATCAAGTTGGACAAAGGACACCGGCGAAAAAAAGGGATGATACCAATCAACTCCGGCCTTTGTTTCCAGTGGAGGGACTCGGAATCGATTCCTCAGCATGGAGAGGGGTGCCTTAGGAAGATGCCGGGAAGGAAGGAGCAGAGCCCAAAAAGTGAAACAGACTCATAACGATAAGCGGAGCACGAGCCGTTTTGCGCCCTGCCCGAGATGCCGAAGAAGGGGAGACGACCTCTGGGCAGAATCTGGCCGGGGCGCGAAGGGGGTCGGGGCGCTCTCAGAACACCATTATGAGGGATACCCGTAAGCGTCTGAAATGGGATAAAGCCGCCGAGACGACAATGAAGGAGGAGTCTTAACGCGCGTAAATAAGTCAGGATAGGGGCCTTGCAGAAGCCATTCGGGACTATTAGAAGGGGCAGAGTAGACGAAAAAAAACCTGGTTTTTTTATGGGAAAGGATTTGTGACGGGGGTGTAGAGGGGAGGAGGCAATCCGGAGGGGACGGCTATAAAAGGGAAAGAGAGAACTCATGAAATTGGTCTTATTGGTTGAAGGGAAGACGCTTAAGAGCATCGAATTGGGGAGAGGGACGATGGTGGAGGGCAAGAGAAAATTCACAAAGGTCGCAGAAGGCAAAGTTGGGGGAAAGGGAAGGAAATCCAAAAAAGGGGAAAAAGATGAGAAAATCTATCCGGGGGTACGAGAGAAAAAAAGAACTCCTGCCAGAGTTAGAAGCAATCCCGTTATAGAATGATGCACACAGGAAGGGCCTAAAGGAGGAAACGAGAGGGCGAAAGGGGGAAAGCAAGAAAAAAAGGGACGTTTCCCCAAAAGAAAAGCTGGGGGCCGCTGCGAACATCTTTTGGGTACAAAGGGGAGACAAAAAGGAAAAATTGCAGTGATCAGAGGTATAAAAGAGAGGGGTTGGAACGGACAAAGAAGAAGCAAATAAAAGGGCAGACAAACCGTCTTCAACCCCTTCTACCTCTTCCAACCAAAAAAAGAGGGGGCGCAGGGGGGCGTCGAGGGGAGCAAAATCACCAAAGGGAAAAGACAGGAAGCAGAGAGGGGGTAAAAAACGATTCCGAAGGGTCAGAAAAAAAAAAAAAAAGAGAAAGCAAATTCCACAGTAGATAGACGTGGTGGCAATTAGCAAAGGAGAAGGACGGGGGGGGGGGAAAGACTCTCACGGGAAACGCCGAAAAAGCGCTCAAAAAGGCAATGGGTGTCATAACTTGCGCATGCCCGGGGGAAAGGAAAAGAGAGGCGGAGGGGGGGGGGGCAATCGAATGGGAAAAAAGATTAGGAAGTTTCTTAGCAAAATACGTTGAAATCTTATCAAAAACGGGAACCACAGCAACATTTCCGCCGCGGGGAGTGAGGAAGAAAAATTCATCAAGACGTGGGGTTCAAACTCCCGAAAGAAGGGAATTGAGTCAAAAGGGGGAAGGAGGGGGGATAAAGGGGGCGGACCATGGATCAAGACGAGTGTTCAAAAAAGGAAATTGGAAAAAGGAAGAAGGTGTAGCCATAAGGAAAAGGAGGGAAGGAAAGGGAAAATCAAGGGGGTGAAAGGGGAGGAACAGGGAAGGAAAGGAATCAGCAGGCAAAAAAAGGAAAAATGAAATAAGCAACCTTTGTGCGTCAACACTGGACAAAGAGGGGATTCAAACAGAAAAAAATGATCTAATAAAGGGTTGGATACACTCACGTGCGGCACAATACTTCAAGAAGCGGGAGAAAGTGAGGAGACTCAACAACAACCGGGAAGAAAAGAGAGAAAAAGAAACAGCTGGAGGCGGAAGTATGAAAGAAAACGTTCGCGGGGGGAGGACAGAAAAGGGTCTCTTAATATAGGATGGTAATCGAAGCCGTGTCACCCGGTGCAGCAACATTGAAGGAGGGAACGGGGAAGGCTGACGGAGGGATGTCCGGCTCAGGATTCCACCACTTGAAAAAATTGTCCATGCAGGGGGCGCTCTTGGTTGACGGTGCAGGAAGCAGACCCACTGAAAAGCTGCCTGAAAGGGAAGGGAAGGGGGAGACAAAAAGTGTGGGACCTGGGACGGCTAGAGATGGCGAAAAAAATATGGGAGTAAGATCTTGAACAACTGAAGTACTCAGGACGGCTGAGGTGGAGTAAAAAAAAACCCTGGAAAGTGGTGGGGGCGTCAAAGAAGAAGGGGGGGGGGCGCTTTGTAAAGCTTTGGGTCTGGACGTATAAAATTCCACGGTCCAAAAAGAAGAAAAGTAGCCTGAAGCGGCAAGGGGGAACGGAATCTATAAGAAAGTAAACAGGACATGAGGAAGGAAACTAGAATTGGAAACCACCCGGTCAAAACTGAAGGACGTGAGCGTTACGACCGGGGGAAGACGATTAAAACGAAGGGGAATAAGCATGGGCGCAAGAAAAAAAAGTGGCTGTTAAAGGGGAAGGGTGGAAATAAGATATGCATAAAGGGAGCAGGGGTCTTTTCGGATGTTAACGGGGTGTTCGGAGGGGAACGGGGGGAACAGGTAGGGTGGGTGGAGAGGTTAGACTCCAAGCTAAAGAGGGGGTGTTGGGGGGGTATACAGAAAAAAAGTGGAGAGAGGGGAAAGGAGAGGTCAATGTTCACTGATGGGGAAGGGAACAAAAATCCAAACCCAAACGAGGGAAAGAATAAAGGTACCTGCCGTCCGCTGTGTTGCTCAGGAAAGCCGCGGTCGGAAAAAATCGCTTGGAAAAATGGGTTTTGTCCCGAAGAAGAATTGTGAGGGGGATGGGGGGCAAGAAGGAGGAGGAGTCTCAAGGCGAAATGTTAGAAAGGCAGGATGCTGGGAGGGGGGGATTCGATTGAAAAAGGATGGACGAGAGGGACTCTTTTGTGGAAAAGGAAAAAGCTAGAAGGGAGGCGAAGGAAGAAAACGGAAACCGTTTCGACTAGAAGGAAAACTGCAGGAGGGGAGGCGGCGTTTCCTAGGACAAAAGAAAAAAGGATAAACTCAAAAAGGGGGGGGGACTGGAGGACGAGAAGCCAAAAAGGGAGGCGATAGTCCTTCAAACATAAAATTCTCTAGAGAAGAACAAAGGGGGGAAAGCGCTCCGCCTCGCAGGGGGAATGAAAAACTCTCTTGCAGCGAACGATGAAGCGTCCTTCAAAGAGGAGGGAGAGAAAAAAGGATTAGCAACAGGACGTCTGAAAAAAGGGGGGGGGGGGAAGATAGAATCAAGAGGGACGGGCGGGAGAGAGGTGAGTCATTACCATCCAGAACTCGAGATCGCTTGATCATAAAAACCTAAGAAGAAAGGATGTGATAATAAGAGGAGAAAGAAGAGAGTAAGGTCTCATTGGAAAAGGGGGAAAACAGGATGAGTTCAAGATGACCAATAGGAGGAGGGGATGGATATTCTCGAAAGTAAAGAACGATTGGGGGGGAGAGCCTCTGTAATTGAGACGCAAAACATGATACGGAAAGGCGGGGGGACGAGGCGGAACAAAAGGGGGGGGGAGCGGGATTAGATTGGGTACGCTCAACGGGGGGGGAGAATCTCGGGCAAAAAGAGGTCGAACGAAAAAGAGGGATCAACATGGGGAAAGGGAAGAAGGGAGTCACTTTAGGACAAGGAAGCCTGAGCGGGGGGGTTTAATTAAATAAAAAGAAAAGCCCGGCGCGACAAGCTAAAATCAGCCTCCGAGGGGAGAATCAAGAAGAGATGGGAATAAGAAAAGTCCGGAAAATAAGGGAGGAACGGTGAGTGATCTCTCCAGAAAGTTTGGGGGGGCTCAGCGAAAACGAAGAAACACAGAAGGGAAGGTTGATGCGGGGTGCGAAGAGAAGACCAATGTTGAGCAAAGTACTGAGGGAAGGGGGCGAAAGAATTGTTCGGAGTGAAATCTTCCCTAGGGGTGAACACCAAATTTTGAGGTACGCGAGAGTTAAATAAGGAAAAAAAGGGAGAAAGGAAAAAAAGGGTGCGAAACCTGGGGGGAAGGAAAGTCGTCTCCAGGGGAAGACGGGTGGGTGGAATTAAGAAAGTAGGGACGGGGGATGGGGAAGGAAGCCAGTCACGTAAGGAAAAACGTGAGAGGCGACAGTAAAAAGTATTCTTTTGGGAAAGAAGGGGAAGTCGGGGGGGTAGCAAGAAGAAAGAACCCACCAAAAAAGAGAGGAAGAAAGAGAGAGTTGCAAAATTACCGTTGGAGAGAGCAACAGGGGAAGGGAACTTCTTGGACGTAAGGGGGAAAAAAGAAAAAAACAACACCCCGAGGAAAAGATATAAGGGGGACACCCGATTACAAGGTGCACGGAGCATCACAAAATTTTTCCGATGGGGAGGGGGGCGCATGAGGCCACGAGTCACAAAAAAATGTGGGGGGGGGGTCGGGAAAAAAGGAAAAGGGGGGGGAGGGTCACTCGGGAAAATCAATAAAAAAAGATGAAGATCCCTCCAAAGGAAGGGAACAAACCGCTATAAGTGAGTAGAAAAAAAGAGCAACAAGCTTGAAGAGGGGGATGAAGAAAAAGGGAGAAACTGCAGCGTCCTTAAGGTAAAAAAAAAATATGGGCCGGAAGGAGAGAAAAAAAGGGAAAAAAGACTGGCGTTGATAAAATAAACGGAGAAAGGGGAAAGAAGGGGGAGGAATTCCTCGCGGCAAGGCTTTTGAGTGAATCACAAACTTCGCCTCAGGAATGTTTGTTGAAGGTGGGAGAGAAAGGGCCTTAGAAGGAGTATCGGGGTTTCACCATCGACCTCTACGGGGGGCGCCGAAAAAAAACTGAGGAAACAGGGGATGCCCCCATTAGGACAGGGAGGGAATCTCAAAGAATGTTCGAAACTTGAAGGGGCAATGCGCAACGAAACGCGGCGGCAAATCGGAGGACGCGAAGCTTGCAACGCAGGAGACCAGGAGAGCAGAAGAAGAGAACCCGCCAATGAATCGTACCCGTAGAGAGGGGGATGGGGGGAGTCCAGCGCCATGGGCGAAATAATCCTTTCGGAGGGACGGTCTTTGCGAACCCACGAAGAATAAAGGCAGGCAGACAAGGAGCCACATAGAAACGGGAAGTCTTCGATTGAAAAGGGCGATCGAGGCCAAAAGAGTGAAGATAGGGGGAAGAAAAAACATCGATGGTGCCCTGGGGGGAATCCGCACAGTCTAAATCCTCTTAGGCGAAGAATTCAAAAGAAAGAAAAAAAAAAAGGAACGTGAACATCTTAGGGGGGAAAAAGAGGGAGGGAGGCGGATGTGCGGGTGGGGTCGCGTTCGTCGGAGAAAGAGAAGAGGGAAGGGAATTATACCGCCTGGGAGCGCGAAAAGTTCAATTTCTCGCAAGAAAGGAGGGAATGTGGAGAGGGCAAAGAGTCCAGCATATTGCAAAAGAGGGAGTGGGTCTTTCTAAGGTTTGCAGCTACAGAAGGGTGCGCGCCACCTGCCAAGGACGTAAAGCGGTAGCAGTTGATGAGGAAGCTGAAGTGACGACCAACAACCAGGCGGCCGATCCAGCCCTTAGGGGGGGGGGGACTTGAGGGCATCGAAGAGGCCGGGGCCAGCCACAAGGAAAATATCTTGTGGCTTACGGTGGGAAAGCAACCAGCCCGCGTGGAAGAGAAGAGGTCCACAAAGAGGGTATCTGGAAGCCACCACGGGATTTCGTCGGGGCGGCAGAAAACCGGGTCTCCGGTGGGGCGGCCCAGGCAACAAAGCCTCAGGTCAACAAGGAACAAAGTCGAAACTCTCAACCAACCCTCGGGGGGGAGCGGGGGCGGAGAAAGAAAAAGTCGAGGAAAATACGCCGGCAAAGCCAGAGCTGGGGAAGAGAATGCCGGAACCGAAAACGTACGCGGCTCGGCTCATGTCCACCGCCTATCGAAGGGGGTGCAGGGGCCCAAGGCTATCACGACGCTTGGGGAAAAAAGGTCCATCACCGGGCGAACGGAGGTAAACGCAAGGGGGGGTCACAGGGGAAGGAACCTACTGAGGGAGCTGCCGCTGCAAGTTATGAGTGCGAAGTGGGGAGGAAACGGTGAGAAATCTTATTGAGACAAGGGGGAACCATGCGGACAAGACGGGGGGGGAAAAGGGTATGGTCCGAGAGTGGTGGATGACTCACGCCGAGGCTTCCTTCAAGTTTTTATACGTGAAGAAAAAAGAGGGGGAGAACTCGGAAAGCGCCGACGAAGTGCAAATGGGGGACGCACCGGAAAAAATGGGGAAAAACGGGGGGGGGGGAAAGTGGGGGAACGTTCCGGAAGGATGGCCGCGTGAAGGGAAAATGGTGGCGTGGCGTGACCGCTAACTACCTTCAATCTGCCGAAAGGGGGGGGGGGCAAGCTTCCGGAACTCGTATTGGAGGGCAACCCGGCCAGCCAATCGCAAACACCAAGAAGTGATCGAAAAGAAGTGCTTTATAAAACACGACGAAAGGGGGGTCTGCACATACTGCCTTTTATTATGGTCTCACCAACAACAGGGAAGACAAAATAGAGATAACCCCTCTGGCAGGAGGAAGGGGGTGAAAGAAACAAAAACGTTGCGCGTCAGAGGGCCTTCTCAGTCGACAGTTCTTGCAGAGGACCGTGTTGAAAAACGTGGATCAGGTCAATCTGTAAGGCTGGCAGGGGAGATGTTCCGGCGTCGTCACGACAACGTGCACAATGGAATGCCTTGGAAAAGGGGTGATCATGAAGCGACTTCACTTCTCTAAATGCAGGTCGTAAAAAAGGAGGGGTTGAAACTTCACGTATATTTCTTAGAAGAGTGAAATCAAATCTTGAAGTACCCTTCGGCTTAGGGGGAGCGAAAAAACCAACCTTAGTCATAAACTCATTGCGCTGTCAACGGTCTAAGACTTCTCCACGAGCGGCTCAAGCACTAAGGCAAGGGATATCCAAGGAGAAAAAGTGAAAAAAAAAATATAGCAGTAGGGCACGTCGCAGAAACCAGTCTGCAAAACCCGCGCTTAGTGCGGGAAGGCCTTGGCAAGGAAGGGATCCGCAGGAAAGAAGCATGGTCGAGCACCAAGAGTGGGCCGTGAAAAAAGCGGGCGAGGGCTGAGGGGATGAAGGGTCCTTCAAGGGTTAAAAAGCGAGAGGGGAAAAAGGTTGGTCGTGAAAGAGGGCTTCTCAAAAGACCATATGGTTGTTTGATAGAGCTTCCAGAGGGTGCTGCATCGGGGGATCGCGTGTCACGGTGGGGGGAACGGAACAAGGTTGCCTGAAAACACGGAGAAGGTCAGAGACGGGCCAAATCAATGGTTGCCGTTCCAGTCCAGAGTTGGTGGGCAGAAGAAGACGAGGTCAACGTCTTCAATGAGGACGAGGACAAAGGTTTAGGGAAGATTCTACTTAATTTCGCTGCCTACTGGCGAAGGGGGCCGAAACGAAATGCGCGGGTGTATCATGATGTAGGACCTGAAAATCACTGGATAATCTAAAAGCATGCGGAAAAAGAGAAGGCCGGAGCGAGGCAAACCACGTAGCCATTCTCTAGCGGACCACCAGCCGCATTCGCGGAGGGGGACCGCCCAAAAGGATAACGGAAAAATTGAATGAGAAAAAAGCGGCGAGGAGAATTCAAGTCGGCTCCTGCAGGGAAATGGGAAAAAAAAAAAAATTCGGGCGGGCGG
>Ga0179593_1346375_pt1 | contig 10385 bp, 11 predicted proteins | sample CZODoug2_1_08_16_FD_185931 | JGI IMG/M metagenome (GOLD analysis project Ga0179593, IMG submission 185931) | Vadose zone soil fungal communities from Angelo Coast Range Reserve, California, USA - CZODoug2_1_08_16fungal (PacBio error correction) | ecosystem: Environmental > Terrestrial > Soil >...
GAACTTATATACCCGCATGTGAACAGGTTCTGGCGGGAAATGGATTGGTGCCATCTAGCACAAAAGCTCTGAGACGTGGGCAGACCGGCATTGGGCATGAAGGAACTCCCTGATAGTTTGAAAGAACCAAAAGCACAAAAAGAAAGGACAAAAAAGAGGAAGTGAGAGGTAAAAATCATCAATTAGTCGCCCGCGTCGTTTTCCGTGAAACGGAGGAGGGGAAAAAGGGGGGGAGCAAGAGAGTACTAATCGAGATATTAACTCAATAAAGCACGAGAGAGGGGCGAACAGTAATACTGGCATTAGTCAGACTAAGCATGGGGAATTCAAAAAGAAAATCTTTCGCAGGAATGAGTCACCGCTGATCTTACAGGAGGATTCACGAAGAATATGCGAGCGTCCTGGCAAACTTCCATTCGCTAACAAGAACATTTCTTGATAGGGAGGCAGAACCGAGCGCGCTGCACCCATTCGGGTCAACGACTCAGGACACATCAGGAAGACAGGGCTCTCTCAACATCATGGCAGGCAGGGCTCCCTCTACTTCACAATGACAAGTTCATAGGGAGGAGGAACATGGGGGAAGGACGAAACCGGGTTTGAACGGGAGAGACGGGTGACAGAAAAATTCTATAAGCCAAGTTAAACCGGCGCCTAGTATTATCTAAAACTCTCTCACTTAAGGGACGGGAGGAGCGCTAACAGGTCTCTAAAGGGAGCGAAGAAACATCTGCGCATCTCGACGAAAGACTGTAATCCCCAATGGTCACCCTTTGTGAAAAAGTCGCTGTAGGAGCGAGAGGCGGAGGGAGGCATAAATGAAAAATCGGTACTCGCACAAGCGAAGGTCGCTCCGCTGAGCGGATTAAAAAATCAGTGCGCCCAACTAGCCGACCGTGTCTGAAGAAAGGGAGAAAAGAAAAAAAAAACCCCCCAAAACCCACAAACCCAAACCAAAAAAAACAACCCCCCTTAGGGTACGGCGTGCAGCACATAAAAAGCAAGGCTGACTAAGGGGTAAGGGAAAAAGGGAACTAGAATAACTGCTGCGGGCCGCAATCTTCGTGATCGGTCCGGTTCTATGAAACGAGAAAAGGTCATGAACTTCACGACAAAAAAAGATACCAGAAGAGGAAGACAACCAAATGGACAAAAACCAGGACGATCTTCGGCAAAACTATCAAAAAAAAGACAGAAGAGAGACGGGTAGGGAACTGAATAGGGGGTATAGGCAACGACGAGCGGCAAAGGGTTAAACGAACAGAGGAGTCAGCACGCAAAGGGACGCAACATCCGCGAAAAACTGAGAAAAGCACGGGTTCGGGGGTCGAAACGAGTAGCGACAATGGAACGGGCCATGCTATCGTAAAGTCGTGGTGAAAAACGAAGGAGACGAAAAGCTGGACCTAGACATTGAAACCTAGATTAACAAATACGCGAAGAACGAGGGGCTAAAGTCATGGCCAGAGGTTCTGGTGCTAGAAGAATTCAAACAGAACGTCCTAAACGGCGAGATAAATTGCACGACTCCTCTTAGAGTACTCTATAAGCTCAAGGAGCGCTGGACCCAGAGCTAGATGGGGGGGGTGACGACTTGAGCCTCCAGGCCCTCGGAGGAGACGTAAAAAGTTAGATCAAAACGAGCTCAAGCCTCCCCTACCGATGAAAACTCAGGCTTTCGCTCCCTTCGTAATTGAGGTCAAGTAAGACCAATCAAAAAAGAGTGACCTATTGTATATTAATACAATTAGGAACACGCTTGACAAGGCAGGATAAAGATTGGTACCGAGGATGGGGTCTAGATAACCTAACAAGGCCATCGAGACCACAAAATCAAAAACCGCAAATAGGCCACGAAGCGTAGTTGCTCGTGCGATAATTTGGAAAGGGCTAAAGCGAGGGGCCTAACAGGATCAACAAATACCCGACAGAACCAGGCGGGGTTGATATATTGTATGGAAATATAAATTGAACCGAGTGAGGACAAACGTCATCCAACGGACTGGGGTAGGGAGGAAAAGGGGACTTGGGTCTTCGTCATGAAGACGAGGACCCGTGGAAACGGGCACGGAGTAACGGGGGAATCCGACCACACAAAAAAAAAAATCAAAAACACTCTTGGGATACAGGGGGGGGTGCAACAGGCTAGAAAAAAAAAGATGACGAGTGCTGTCGGAAAACAGAACTATGAAGGGTGGAAGAAAGTGAGTGGTACGTGTGGCCAACGGTCCGAACAAAACTGAGGCTAGAGAACAAAAAATAGCTGAAAGAGTTGGAGTCAAAAGGAACAGAGGAACCGACCGTGCAGCTTCGCTCTGAGTCACACGAGGACTTCTCACGGTCTTACGGTTCGTCGATGACGAAGTCAAGAATCAGGACAGTAGGGAGTAAAACGAAAAGAAATCGAACGTTCTTAGTGCCGCGACGCCGGGAGACGGAAAGGACGATCAGAGGACAGAGCCGGGAGGCGATCAAGACTTCGTCAAGATAGAGGCGAGGAAATAAGGGAGCGAAAGAGATACAGGGAACGGGAATTGTACGCAACTGAGAAATAAGAGCAATTCTGAACAAGAAAAGAAAAAGCATCGTAGACAATGGGGAAATATCTACAAAAAAAAGAGGGGGGGGGTAAAGGAAAAGAAAGAAGATCTAGGGAGCTAGGGTCGTTATCAGATCTCGTTACTTTAGAAGGGGGGTAGGATTTCTTCTTTCTAAATAAGGACACCTGCCCTGAAGGGGAGAGCAGTGGCGAATAAAGAATGGAAGAAGCTCAACTATTACAAAATTATGGGGCAGTCAGCAGAAAATTGAGCGGATCCAGACTTCATTTTAACGTGGGCAAAAATCCTTGCCGACACGTCGAAAAGTTTAAAAATCACGCGAATCAGCCCTCAGAGGAGGGTCGGGAGTAGGTCAAGGCGTACGAAATTAATAGAATAGAATCTTAGATGGGACCCGGCGAGCTAAGAAAAGAGGGACAACGGGGAGAGCGGCAAACGCTATCAGGAATCAACAACAGCTTCAGTGGTTCAGCGAAAATTGTTGCGAAAAAAAAGTGACGTTAACCCTTTGGGGGTAAAGTTATCGCCTGAAGATGCAAAGGAAAATCAAATGTCATCGAACGTAAGGAAGCGGAAGGGCAAAAGTTAAAAGAGTTGAGCCCTCATAAGGAGGGTGGTTGTCGGGAATCTTGTAATAACCGTGGGGTCGAAATCCTCTAGAAGATTCTGGGCAATAATAAGGTACAGAAAACGGAAAGCCCCAGGACGTGCGCTCGGAGGAGAAGGGGAAGAACGGGAGGGATCATTGAAAGTGGTGAATAGCCAGCCAAAAAAACTCAACCAAGGTCGGCTGGACTTCAGGGTGGTCCTGAGGAATACGTTAATGCCGAGGGAGACAACGCAATCTCAACGGCAAATTGTTTGAGGTTAAGGGCTGCGGGGGGATTTCGGATGTTAAATCCGATTAAAACAGAGGGAATCGGCGTTAAAAAGGTGCAATTGGATGGACGTTTTATGAATACTAAGAATAATCTAGTGCTGAGAGGGATACTGAGAAACCATCAAAGCAGGTGAGAAAAGCGATTCTTCGCCAGGTGCTGCGTCAGGCTGAGTAGGCATCAGCTGAAGACAGTAAGGGCTGGCCGTGGAAAGGTTAAAGGAAACACGATGGCGGGGCAGGTTAACTTGCGGATCTGGCTCCGGCGTCTGAGAGAAACAAACGAGGGCTTCGTCGTCAGGAAGAGACGCCGCCGGACGCAGGCGTCTGAGGACTCAAAACAAGAAATAAAGATTTAGAGAAAACAGGGATACGCGACCGGGGAAAAGCCCAGTGTGAGGCTGGGGGGTATTGGAATCTACGTCAGGGGAGCTAAAAGATCTTACAAAAGGGAGAAGGCCTCATTTCAGTCAATTGAGAACGCAAAAGCGGTTTGAAAGGCGAATTATCAGTAAAAGCCGGGATCATGGGGAGTTGAGGACTCAGAAGGTTGCGTCCACCCGTTGTACCTGCGCAAGCAGGTGTTGCCAGAGAGAAAATAAAAAGGATAAGTCTCCGCCGTCAGGGGGGGAAAGCGCGCGATAGAGGAGCTTGCTGTGCCTTACAGAGCAAGGGCAAAGGGGGCGCTTCGGAGGGACGGGCAGGAGTCGTCGGGTATATTGTTAGGGAAGCGCACGAGGTGAAGTAAAAGCTTTGGCGGGAAAACGAACGACGTGACTAAGAAAAAGGGACCGTCAAAGTCACAGAGGAGTTCGGGATGTGGGGAACACAAGCGCAACGGGAAGAGAATGGGCGGAACGAACGGAGCGGCGAAGCTGGGCCGAGAGTCCTACTAAAAGTAGGTCGGAATCCGACTGTCGAGCTGGCGGGACGTTCGAAACTCAATCCGTACTGTCGCATGAAGGCTCACAGCGACTGCCATCCCATGTGCCTTCTCAAGGCGTTAGATTAACGCGGAAGGGTTATCCCGATCGCCGCGCAGGACGCGGAAGGGCGACGAGAAATTGTCGGCACGTGGGAAAATCGCGAAAAAAGCAAATCCTCTTGGCAACTGGCATCCTTCCATGAAAAGTGGGACTTCGGAAAAGGATTAGTAAAGAAGAACAAAACAGGAGATTGGTGATTCGCGATGAAATTATAACGAGGGGATGGGGGGAAGGAGAAATTTCTGACGCGTTGAGATTCCGAAAATCGCCTGTCGAACGATGGGACCTGTAAACTCAGGTTGAGAAGAGAGAGAGGACAGCTACGCCAACTAAGCGCATGCTCGAGGGGGATAACTCGCGTCTGGGCCGTTCTCGGCGCTAAATGGAGGGGAGGACACCTCACGGAAAAGCGAACGGTCCCGAATCTCCGTCAATCAAGTTAAGGAGAAAGGTCTGAATCTTCTTTGCTCATTGGAACTCCAGGCAGAAGGGAGCGGTTTGGTTGTTGTGGGGGTTTTGGTGGTGTGGGGTGTTTGGTTTGGGGGGTTTTGTTGAGTGGGGGCGTAGGCCATCCTCGAGTCAGAAACGAGATGCGCACAAGCTAAAAGGGGGTCAAAAAGAGCCATGCGTTCCGTATCACGAATGTGATGGCGAAGGGGAGGTGTGAAGGAGGGTGCCCGACCGACCGCTCGGCGCGGGTTGAACACCGAACCGAGGAAGTTGGCTAGAACAGGAAAGGGAAGGGAGGAGGAAACCAAGCGCTGTTGAAGTGTGGAAAAAGATGACCGGATTCCGCACAGACATTCATATTAAGTATACGGGGGGAAGACGCAGGAGATAGAGAACAACACAAGGGGAGAAAATAGGAGTAGAAGGACTACCTATATTAACGCGCATCTTTACGTTGATTATGAGGAAGTGCAAAGTGTGCACAGAGCAAACCGAAAGATACTTGAGTGGATCTGGGTAAAGGAAGTTCACGGAACTGAGAAAAGAAACGTGGCGGTAAACAAAAACGTAGGCAGGGAAAACTCAGTTCCAACAGGGGGGCCTCAACAGAGGGAGGAGCACAGATGGCTTTTCAACGTGACAAGAGGCCAGAGGGGAGTTGGGGGCTAATCTCGGTCGAATATATATTACGAACCCCAGACACGCTAACCCAGGGAAGTTCGGTTTACAGCCGTCAAGGGGGGGAAAAAGATGGAGGGGGAATCGCAGAAGATGGAGAAGGCGGGCTTCACCTTGCGCCTGAAAGGTTGAGCCAGGGCAGGCCTCGCGCCGGAAAGACAGCTGCGAGACAAGCCGCGAGATAAAGGACTCTGATTCACTGTAGAACATGCTGCGCCCAGGTAACGACAGGCCCATCGGGGAAAAGGCGATGCAGCGGTCAAGAAAAGAAGAGGCGCCCTTCTCCTTTAAAGTCCAACATTTCATGAGCGCAAGGAACGCGAAAGGGGGGGTGGTTAAACGACTGGGGACTGCGACGCAAAGAATGTTCTAGCAGTTGACTGCCTCGCAGAGGATGTGACGAGAAAAAACAGGATGAGAACTAAGAAAGGGGCTGAGCGCTAAAAAAAAATAGATGGTCCTTGATTAAACTCGGGTAAAAACAATGAAACAGAACGCAGGAACGACGGACTGTACTGTAATTCACCGGTTCTGATCAATGAAAGATAGATGAATCAATAATCATGCGGTTTCGCGCCAATGGAATCTGCGAGGGAGAGCAGTGAACCCCCGAGTGGATTGGGGCCCTTCTTTAGGATGTATGAATGCGAAGGGGCGGGCAATTAAATATCGCAATCTGAGGGTGTCTGTTCAGCATCAGCACTCTCGGACTTGGGACGGGCAAGTTGGACGAGAAGCGAAAAATGAAAATGGGGGGAACGCAAAGATGGTCGGTAATCGGACTGTGAGTCAAGCCGACTCGTCGGGAACGGCACATCCCAGAGAGAAACCGGGCCGCATCGGGGCAGACGCTAAAGGCCCAGACATGCGATCGGCGAACCAAAAGGGAAGAGCATACTGAGGCGCTGTGCAAAATTATAATCTGGGAAAAAAAGACGGACAGAGCGGAAAGGTTGTAGTGAAAAGAAGCCTGTCAACGGAGCTAAAATCCAAGGCTCAATAAAGACCGAGAGACTATACAAAGGGGAACAAGATGTGTCGAAAAAAAAAAGTAGTCTAAAGGGACTCACAATGAGAGGCCCGGCACTGGCAGTGGACCGATGGCGAAATAGCGCCGATAACGGACTCCTGAAAACGAAAAATTTCGTCAACCTTCCGAGAGGACGAAGTCCGCAAAAACTGCGACACGTCGTCGGGGATCAAAAACTCCAATCCTCTCATAAATCGTCCGGAAGGGAAGAAATTAGAGACTCCTCAGGGAGAGAAGACCCGGCGGCGATAAGGCGAACGGAAGCACTCTCAGGAGGGGGGTTTACGTAAAAGCTGAGAGCCACGGCAACACTAAGAAGCAGGAAGCTTATCAAAACCTTCCGACCCGCCATAGATGAAAAAAGCATGAGGAGGATAAAAAGGTATCGTGAAGATGGACGTCATCAGCAGAATCCAAGAAAAACTGAAGCATGAGTTGATTAGTATATGACACGGAAAAGGACACACGCACGACGGGTCAAAGAGAAGAGTTGTGTAACCGAAGGGGCTGAGATGCCTGACAAAGGGAAAACAATCACACGGCGCAGTGTAAAAAAATCAAGAACCGGATGCACAAGTCAAGAGAGTTGCCTTGATAAAGTTTCGAAATTCTTGGACGCCAGGAAAGAGAAACAAAAAGAAAAAAACCGGTGTTTTTTGGATGTGGGGAAAAAAAAAAAACAACCCACTTTCAAACTTGCCTGATGGAGTCCGCAGCCGGCCTATGGGAACGACAGAGAAGGAGGAAATCCTGATGGTCGGCTTCAGGGGACGAGCCAGTGCAAGAAAAGAGGGCGGGCGAGGAAATCGAAAAGTTAGAAGAGACCAGGCAACACAAGCTGGGAAGAAAAAGAGTTCAAAGAATCCTGTCACTAGATCCTCGTATGCGGGAGGGGAGGGAATTAAGCTTGAAGAGGCAGGGCAGGGCACTTGCCCACGGTACAGAACTGAATCTCGAAATCAACTTTAGCAGAACGGAGGCTGGGGGATCGCAACAGGTCTCGCTGCAATACGACAAGTTTCAGGCAATCGTCCGAGCGCGCGTTAAAACAGGAAGAACATCTCGTAGGAACTTTCGGGCGATTCCTCAAGCAGTCGAGTGGCATGCGGCTGACAGGGCACAGCAGAAAGCGTGGGCGGCTAGCGAAGACGGGGAGAACCGGGTCAGACTGAGGACAAAAGACTAGGCGACGTAACAAGAAAAGGTGCAAGAAAGGAGGAGGGCTAAAACAGAGCTTAACGGAAATGAAAGTCAGGCGGCGACCCGAAGACTCCGCGAATCGCCATAGAAGCGGGGGAAAGAACAGCGACTACCGCTAGTAACGAGAGAGAACAAACAAAGATGTAATGATAGATAAAGGGAGGAGGAGGGTCGTCTATGGTCTTCAGAGGAGAGGGGGCAGAACTTTGAGGTTCGGTTCATAAGCAGACCGCGCACCGGACTGAGAGCTTGGAGAAGGAGGAAAGCGCGAGATAGGAGGAAGAAGGGTGGGACGTCGCCTGAAAGGTTGAGAGGATCCATCCTGACCCATGCGTCTTCGAACGCGTCCTAAAAGGGCCATTTCCTGCGGAGAAATCATTAATGGGCACTCATGGAGCTTAGAAGCTGAGAAATGGAAAACATTAGGGACAAGATATGTTTCACCCTGCTCAGCGGAGGAGAAAGGATGCCTCAAGGAAGACCTTTGGAAGCAGCCTAGGGCAAGGTGAGAAACGGGTTCGATAGAGCAGGTGGGAAGTGGGGCAAAGCGTGTGTCCAAACCGCGTCAAAGACACCAAGGGGGCATCAGACAGCAGTCCAGGATCTAGGAATCGGGAGATTTGGCCCAAGTTTCTCCAATTGAAGTGTTTGTGACTGGTACGGCTGAGGTCGAAGCCGCAGAAACCAGGAGGGCAAGGGCCAAGACAGTGCATGAAGAACCTAGTACGAGGAAGGATTCGCCCTGGGGAACTGTATGGAATAAACGGGATGTGAATATTCCATAGAAGAAACGTCAGGTCGGGGCAAGTGATAGGGGGAGGCGAAGACGTTAGTACCCTGGAGAAAGACACACGGCGTTGAGGCGGGATGGGGGGGACGGGCTTCGTGAGAGATGTCAGAAAAGATAAACAGAGGTACCACATTGAAATCTGCGTAACGGAGGGGGGCGGTCACTGTATAAGATAAAAATCAAGGAAGAAAAAGTCTGTTCTAGATTAATCACTCAAATATACGCTCATGTGATAGATGCCTGAAGGAAAAATGGGAGGGTAGGGGCTTGAAACTGGGGTCGATCAGCTTCCTCCCAGTCCTCGAGCTGGCGCGGGGATCTGGACGTAAGAAAACGCATGACAATCTACGAATAATCGGCTTCTATAGATATCTGGAAGGAGCTCGCGGCCGGGCGAAGTCGGGAGTAGTTACAACATGAAGAGGAAGCGTTCTCACAGGCTCGCGTGACTTTGCGGAAAATGGGGTAGGGAAGGTGATGGTTCGTGGAGGAAAGTGCGATAATCGGTCAAGACGAAGTCGCAGGACGTCATTGGGTGAGAGGCTATCGTGCGAAACAAAAGAGTGTAGGGGGAGAGTTCATCTGAAAGGGAAAAAAGCGTGGAGGCGTCTCTCTCGTGGAGGAAAACAACTTAACTCAGTATGTTGCCCTCGGCGAAACGAAGAAGAGAAGAAAAAAAGGAGGGTCTGTGCATTGAAGCAAAAGAGAAATCAACGGCTGGGCGACAGAGCATGACTTCGGCAAAGGGTCCTTGAGGGCAGGGACCGTCATAGGGCTAGAAGATGGGGGAGCAACCACACTAGAAAGACCAGCTTCTCTGGCAGACGAATGACCGGACACGGTTTCCCAAACGAAAAAGGCCTGTTGTAGGGTTGCAAAGGTAAACGCAAATAATGAACTACGGCGCGGCATGAGGGTTTCAAAGCGACAAAAAGGGACGAAAGAAAAATCAGGGTCTCACCACGGAGGAAAAAACCTACGTCACTCTAAACTGACGGAGGACTAACTGAGACAGTATCGAGACGCAAAAAGGCGTAAAGGGGGAAAGTAAGTCGAGATGACAAACGATGTAAACGAGACTCGCTGAGAAAGGAGAGTCTCGCTAGCCCAAACAGTGAAAAAAGCAATGAAAATCATCCGTCTGCGACAAGAGTCCCAGTGTTGTAAGGGGTAAAAGTAGTATCAAGGAAAACACCGGGAGACTATTAGGGGAATTGGCATGCTCGTGAAATTGGGGAGGGCGGCTATGATTTATGGAACGGAGGCACTCCTTCCGACAATGGTCAGGGCGGGAATCATGGGCAGCAGATTGCAAGGACCAGAGGGGGCCGGCCAAAGAAGCCTGAGGCCTTGATTGGGGGATCGCTCGAAGTGTGACTTCAAGGGGGGTGCGAAGCAGGGCGTGGAGTCTAATCCTACAAGAGCCCGGGTCGAATCCCAACAACATCGTTCAAAAGAGTAGGTTAAAGACATGCAGGGTCCGGACCACAGTGAAGGATAACTAAAAAGAGAACCGGCGGTTACGTTCGTCATGATCGCTGATCGGCGGACCCCGAGAGGGGACGCCAAACGAAAAAAAAGTGGGAAGTAAAAACTCCACGACAGCAGAGATGTGAGGGAACGGCTACGTTCAAAAAGATTTTTACTAGGGGGGACATACATCGCGACGAAAACTGGTCGTTGAACAAAAACAATAGATGCAGTGCAAGGCACAAGTGGAAGAGCAAAAAGCAAGAAAACTGGAGGGATTGAAAATAGGTACTGAGTCCTCACAATCAAGGTAGAACTCGTATTTACCTGAGAGTCGACACCT
>Ga0179593_1423023_pt1 | contig 10385 bp, 12 predicted proteins | sample CZODoug2_1_08_16_FD_185931 | JGI IMG/M metagenome (GOLD analysis project Ga0179593, IMG submission 185931) | Vadose zone soil fungal communities from Angelo Coast Range Reserve, California, USA - CZODoug2_1_08_16fungal (PacBio error correction) | ecosystem: Environmental > Terrestrial > Soil >...
GCATTCTCGTGAACAAATATGGAGTGCGGAAAAAAAAAACAAACCCAGGTAGTGAAAGGGGAAGGAACAATTGGGGAGAGGGTTCCTAATCATTATGGTGGAGCGAGTGCCCCGCTGTCCTGCAAAAAAAAGGTCGGGAATGTGGCAGGCTTCTTTCAGAATAGGGAGAAGGGAAGCCCGAGGAGGCGTATTCGCTAGCAGGCAGTGGAACTCTTCCGCAAATGGGAGCCTATTCCAGAGGTAACGTTTAATATTCAAGGCTGCCGGTTGCGGAAACGCCCACGGTCGAGGGAGGAGGGTTTTTAGGGGGGGAAAACAAGCTTCTTTGCAAAAAAGTAATGAGGCCTCGTTCGCGCATGAGATCAACACGCGTGTCTTACAGAAGTCATACCTCCAGGTCCACGCCGCGGATGTCGATCACGATAGGCGTCAGGCAGTGACCCTGGGCAAGTTCGGGGACAGTAAGAAGGGAAAACATAGTACGGACTTACGGATCGACCAGAGTCGAGGACAGGCATCGCCGATCACATGGCAGATTGCAAGGGGGCGGCTATCCAAGGAAAAAGAAAAAGCTCTCTAATGGGAGAGCGCGTCGATGGAAGAGCTGTCTGCCATGTTGGACCAAGGAGGATTTCAGTGGGTGAGGGATTGGCAGAAAAGGTGCTGCTCAAGCCCGCATGCCATAAAAGATTCTGGGAAATTAATTCGGAGGAGGACTGGATCGCGTACAGAAAAAATCGCAACCGATCTATTACTCACATCGTCGCAACTTCGTCGTCCTAAAAGGAAATAAACATGAGAACACCGAGCAGATACACGGGCCTTCCGTTGCAATTAGTTGCCATGACTTGGGCAGGAGGAATCATAGTTCATCTTTAGTTCAGGTTCATCGGCGCTGTCGGGCGCGTTTAGTGATTTCATTTACACGCCGGAAGTTAAGGTGTCTTAAGGGCAGCCCATGCTCGAACTAGCTGCTTTAGTCACCTCTTCTCGCGAAAGGACCAGTAGGGAGGGGAAACAAAAGAAACGATGTTTGCTCGTGGGAGTGTCTCATACACGAATGAAGGGAAATCAATGGAGAGGCAAATTATGAAGTTGACCCCGGCTGGGACGGCACGCGTTCAATGTCGCTCTTAATCGTCAGTCGGATTGTTGTTTTGAAAGGCAGACGGCGCACAGCCCAGCGAGCCTGAGAAATCCAGTGAGCATAAAGACAACGCGATGGCTTGGGAAGTGTGAGAGGTTATGCAATTTCCGATGGAAGCAGAAACCACCGTTTGATCAGGCATCGTGTACCCCAATAGGCACCCCGCCTCGCAGGTGGCTTTTCGACATGAATAAATGGTGGCGGGGGGGGGGGGGAAAAAAAAACACAGGGGGCAAAAGCAAAGGGAACTTTACAGGGAAAAAGAGGACAATTAAGTTGGGGGTCCCAGACGTAAAAGCGAATAGCGCACAAGCGGCGGCGCTCGCAGCTCCGTCAGAAGGGATCGATTTTGGGGAAAGAGATCGTCCGTCAGATAGACTGGAAAACAGGAGACAGAAAGGACTGTTAGCAGCGGAAAAGTGTGGGGAGCAGCGCAACGCTGGGATCTCGAAGGCTGGAATACACCGTTCTATCATTCCAAGCAGTGACATCACCTTCAACTGATGAGAAGGCAGGGGATAAAGGCAGCGGCGCCGAAAAAGAAGTCTAGATGAGCATCCAAAGGCAAGAGAAACTCTTTCGGTATTGGGTGCCGGAGGAGTTGTCCGGCACACTATTGGTGTTGCGAGGGAAGAAGGTAGTGAATAAACTTTTTGGGGAGCTAGACCGGTGAGGCCTGGTTGAAAGCAATGAGCTTCTAAGGCAGAAACCATGTCAGGCGTTATTCACCGGGTTGGAGCGCAGAAAGGGCGCGGTGAGAGCCTGGGTCGCAAGCCCGTTAAAAGTCGCACGCGGTGAAAGGTAGGTCGGTGGGCTAAAAGTCGGAAGAGAGGGGAAAAATCGATGATGAACCGTGTGATGTTTTAGGGACTCGTAGGCACAGCTTCGGTGAGAAAGGGTTTCAGCGGGTAATCAGTGGGGGGACAGCAAGTTGCGAGACTGGAAAAAGGGAACGGGGGAGAGGGTTAAGCGGCAAATTTGTGAAATATGCGAAGGACGCTCAGGTTAAGAACCACGACCTCAGGTCGACTCATTCTAATGCGCGGATAGGGAAAGATGTTTTGAGGGAGATCATTGGAGGAAAAAGAAATTTCGATTCAAAGTCATTGATGGCCACCCGGCAAGAATGAGTTCATTCATTCGGTATATCGTGCGATACATTCTGCAAGGCCGGGGGAGGTTTAGTGCCTGAAGAAGAAGGAGGAAAAAGATGGGGGCAGACCACTCACCAGAAAAAGGAAAATCTCCAGAGAGGGTGGACGGCAGGGACGTCGCCGGAGTCCGACGTGGTGAAGGTTAACTACCCTTCACTTGAAATTAAAAAGGGAAAGTATGTCAGGACAGAAAGAAACTCTGCTGATGAAGCAGAAGTCCCGCTATCTCTAAACCAACAAAGGAGGAAAAGATAGCGGAATTCGGCGGCAGCGCCGTGGCGATTGAGCGTAAAAAAAATTCCTTCCGGGGGGGATGAAGCGGGAGTGACCTGAAAAGAAAGTAGGTCTTGACCGGACTGCGACGTCCTTCTGACCACCAGCCGGAAAGATCCAGTCCGCTGTTTGACGGGCGCCTGGGCAAGGAGGGGACTATTCAGTTAAAAAAGGGAGGCGTTTGAAACAAGAAGGGGATCGAACGAGATAAACAGCGAAGGAAGAAACGGCGAATATGGGGTGAAGAAGGATGGCATCAGCTTTGGGTGCAGAAGGTAACTGACCATTGGAGAGATAGGAAAAAATCGAGTCCTCCCTCTCTTCTTCGACTCGGCAAAAGCAGGTCGGGCTTACAAAGGCTCTCCACAGAAGCTGAAGAAGGATAGCCCGTGACCCTGACCGCGGGCACCGCGCAAAGACGAATGGCAAGCGACCGTGCGGCGGAAGGAAAAAGTCGGAAGGGAGTTCATAAAAGAAAAAAATTGGGGTCCATAAGAAGGCACAAAGAAACGGCCATCGGCAACGATAGACCTTCACGAACAGGAGATCTCAAAGCCAGGAGGAAGTGTTAGAAAGCTTTCTCTTGCCGGAAAAGGCTAGAACCGCACAGGTGATTCTCACCTCAGGAAAAGGCTCAAGAAGGGTTGGTTATGCCGCAGCTTCGAAGAGAATGCAAACCATCATATCTGTTCGGCGCAAAATTCAGTCGTGATAATTCAGATAAAAAAAAACGCTTTCTGACAGGACAAAGACTAAGGGAGGCGGGGAAAAACACACAATCAACCCACTAACGATTATTGCGAGGCGTTGTCTTCGGACCGACGAATACTGGGCCGAAAAAAGGGGGGAGGACTGGAGAAGGGGAGGGAAAGCTTCAAACCGTCCTCCGAAAGATGAAAGGTGAGGTGAGCATGCTCGACGAGGTAGCCATCGCGTAAGAGATCCCGACTCGAGTTGGCAGGTGCTTACGACTATAAAAAAAGTTGAAAGATGAAGAAGAAAAGAAAAATAAGGTTCGACCTGGCGATCGGGGCGCCGAAAACCAATCGAACTCTGACGGAATGAAAAGTCTGACGAGGGAAGGAAAAAATACGGAAGGAAAGGGAGCGTTTCAGATTATGCTTACCCGAAAAACTTCGTGTCTATACCGGGGGTAAAGGTGGGGAGGTAGAAACGGTCAGGAAAAATCACTTCAGGGCGTCTACCACAAACAAGAGTCCCTGGCCTTGACGCTGCAAGGCCTACAGGACCATGCTGATAAAAACAAAAAGTTGGTTTCTGATCTCTGGGGGAAATGAAAAAAAAAAAGATACGATGGAGGAGAGAAGAAAAATCGTTTTCTGGATATCGAGGATCAGCTGCTCGGCTTGTCGGGGCTGCGAAGTTCTGGAGAACCAACCACAAGATCTTAAGGGAAAGGCGTGGAACGGCGGATTGGTGGTGGAGCTTAAAACCCGGGGTTCGTCATCATGGAGTGACTTCGCGGACGGATGGATGGTCCACAACCAAAAACTACCAGAAAGAGGTCCAAGACGCGAGGGGAGGCACGATCCTCGTCTAACAGAAAGGCATGGATTAAAGAGGGCGTTTGCATCTGAAACGGGACGACGGCAGGGAAGGGACTGGTCCAGGTCGCCAGAATTAAGAAACAAAACGCCGAAATGAGGAAGCCCGATGAAGGAAGGAAGGTGCGAAAAGGGAAAGGGAGAGGAGCTTTCTCAAGCGACTCCTGAAAGGTGAGTGGCCAGTGCGGGCAGTCCGGAACGACGATTTACGAAGGGTCTGGAAGGAGAGGCTATTTCGAGGACTCTAGAAAAACCGTCGACCGTGCGCTCTCGTTCATCGCGAGCAGATATCAGTATGGGGAAGGGGGGGGAAAAATTAAAGTGAGAAAGTAAAGTCTACCGACCGAAAGTGACATATAGGCTCCTGAAAACCAACGGGTGAAAAATCTCTACATCTAAAATGCCTTCCACATGCGAGCGGATGATCGTCGACAACAATTGCCCAGTTAGCGGACGATGGATGTCACTAGCTCAACGCAGTGAGAACAGGCCCTCGGGTCTAGGGGGGAATGCATTAGGAAAACATAAAGCACCGGGTCTCTGCGACGGAGAATGGGAAAGGTTAGACTCTAAAAAAGCAATCGAGCGCCTAGGCGGAAGATCGCGGGAAAGACAAGGGGGGATATCAGTAGCGGGAAGAGGGAGAAAGAAAATTACCTCAGTGGATAAAGAAATCCGGGGTTAGAACACCCACGGCCCGCGCCGGGGAGTCAATGAAATACCGGAGAAAAAAGTGCATATATACGGGAGGCAAGGCTCGGGTCTGCCGTGGAAAGGTGAAGGGGGGAATTGGGGGGGGGGGAGCGGGAAAAAAGCGCTTCTAGGGGAAATTTCCTACCCGTCGGCTTAAAGGAAGGAACACTTTCCAAGATAAAGAATTAAAAGGGGAAAGGTCACTAGAGCACATACCGTATTGACAGCCCTCCCGCCAGAGGACTGAGGACCGACCTCTATAACCTGGCAAGGGGGAAGGAGAGAAGATAGCGAAGAAAAAAAAAAAAGTGAGTAGGGTGCACATAGAGAGAGGCTCGAGTTCAAATCAGGAGAGAGTATCATGGGGAAAAAAATCAGGGGGGTCTTTAAAAGTTCAGAAAAGAAGTTTGATGAGAAGGTCCTCACCTTTCCTGAACGGCAGCAGGGGGGTTCCATTGGGGTGAGGGATGACATATCGCAGTCGCGTCGAGAGATTCGACAAAGCCAGGAACTTGGGAGGGAAATAACGTACGTGCCCCATGGAAAGTAACGGGCTAGAAGAAATTGGAGACTCTCTGAGGCACTAAATTCGCGCGGGTGAGTATACACAGCTGATGGGAAAACGAGGAAAGGATGAGCATGATCATAAAAAATTATAGACGGCGCTTCCTATACGAGCCAGAAGGCCACCTCGCTTGGGGGCTGAGCGATAGAGGTCTCAGGAATACACGGGGGGGACCTTAAGAAGAGAGTGAAAGATATGAAGTCTGCCAGAGCAGGTGAGCGATGACAGTGCCAAAGACCGACGGATCACGATGCAGAGGGGACTGTAAGAGGAGCTCCAAGGAGGAGGAAGAATTGTCGATTAAAACGAAGAGGAGTAAAATTATGCGGTCGGGAGAAGGCTAAAAGTGTGACCGTGGAGGGAGGTCGCGTCAGGAGGGGCTACACTTTCAGGGTCTCAAGAACTATTGCATGATCTATTCACCCGCGCCCGGACTTAGGAGAGAGTGGAGATCAAGTCTCTCCAGTCTCGAAAAACTAAGAGAAGAGAAGTATGGTTCGGTAAAAATGCAAAAAAAGAAAAGGACCGAGAGCCGCAGGAGAGGGAGTGGATCCTGCTCCAGGGGGAAAGGGGAAGAATAAGAGTAGGACTTGAAATGCGTTCATTCTAGCGGGCGTTGACGGAGATCATTGTTTGAAAGGGCGACTGAAAAGGTGCCGTAGCGTGATATGCCCGCTGCAGCAAGACTAACAACTCCTGTAAGGAAGAGGAAAAGGAATCAACTAGATCAGAACGAGCGTAGTGGAAGTTGCCCGCTGTAGGGATACAGAAAGTGGGTCGGGAAGCAGAAATGGGCACTGAAGGAGAGGATTTACAGGATTGCCGATAAACAAAAGCGAGTCTTTCGTCCTGGCTTCGGCGTGGTTGTGGTGTAAAAAAAAAAAAAAAAAAACTTCAACTCAAAAGAAAGAATAAGCCGGGAAGGGGATAAGTTGGGGAGCCTCCAGAAAACTCGGAAAAGGAAGAGTTCATTCGGGGTAGAGGTATGAGTCCGATAGCAAACCAAGGGTGAGCATAAGCTTAGTACTTCAAATCGCAGGAAAGGACCTTAGGAAGGTTGGGGATGGCTACTCCGGAATGGGAGTGGGCGTGATAGGCTGGCACTCGAAGTACGGACTTGTGGGAATGAGGGGGGAAAGACAGAGGAAAAGAGGGGGGGACACTATTCTTAAGGTATTGAGTACGGAGATGACAGCTGCGGGAGCACGGCCGGATCGTTGTTTTCTCGTTGGAAGCGATAGGAGAAATGTTAAAACACCATTTAAACTGACTCCTGAGGAAATTCAATAACTGGGTGGAACTGAATAAAAGAAAAAAAAATCTGACAGCCTGAATAAGAACTCGGTCACTCGACGGAAAATAGTCATCAGACGAAAGAATGGGGCAATGAGTCTGGAGCACGTTTGTATACACGCAGCGGATGAGGAGGCCGTCTAGTGGGAGAATAGAACTCCTCTCGAAGAAAGGGGGGTGTAGGGGGGTTGAAATCACTCAAAAGAGAGGTTTACTTGGAGACCGATTTGTCTCGGAAGCTCGTGATCAAAGCTGATCGGAGATACAGCATAAGGGGGGAAGGGCTCAAGAGGAATCAGTAAGAGAGGGGGAATCACAAAAGTTGAAAGATCTTTAGTCACTCGATCGGATCATGGCTTCGACCAGGGTGGGAAAAAGGCCATTGGGGAGGAAGCATACGAGGGTATTTTGCTAGAGCGTGGCGAAGTTGCGACTGAGGCCCAATGAGGGTCCGTGGGTTATGTGTCAGGGTACCGAGGGCACAAATAAGTAGGGGGAAGGTGGGGGGGAGGAGGGGGAAAACTGAAAAAACTTGTCTCGAACTTTCCAGCGAGGTCGCGGCGCTGGGAGGGTATGCATTATCTCTGAAGGGGATGAGAGGAAACGACAAGAGGTCGGGAAAAAAAGGAGAAAGCGTCATCGATCGGAGGGTACGCACGAATCAAAACGAAAAGATTCAAAAGGAAGCAGGGGTTGCCAAACTGAGAATTAGACAGGTTCATTCATGAGAAAAAGTTGGAGTAGGTGGATCATAACCGCGGATTTTCTGAATGAGGACGGCAAGCTCAGTATAAAAAGGACAAAAGAAAAAGGGCAGTAGAGTAAGAGGGAGGGGGGGGGGACTGGACAATGGAAAGGGCGGCCGGCGTCTGAAAACTTTTTAAAGAGGAAAGTTCCCGGACGAAGGAGTTAACACCGAGATCAGACCGGAGTCCTCTCGAGATCCTCTCAAAAGACACAAAGGGGGGGGGGGGGGATAAAATAGGGGAAGATCGTTATGATGGTCAGTTCTAGTCGCCGCGATTAGCTGCGTAACTCGTTGCCAAGGGAATGCCATCGGGATAAAGGAAAAAAAAGAAGGGGAAAATCCGGAGAAAGGAGGGGGTAAGGAACACCATCGACTTTAAAGAGAAAAAATTGGCTTTGGGGAAGGGTGAAAGATTTGGCAGGTCAGAATCGAAGGTGCAAAGAATGGGGCACAGAATCCCCTTGGCTAATGAAAAAAAGGGAGAAGGGAAGTTGAAACTGTGGGGGAAGGAAGAAGGTATCCTGAAAATGTTGGAAGCTTTGAGCCCATGCGCTAAGCAACGAATAGAGGCAAGGAAGTCGAACTGAAGAAGGAGGAAGGATGGAACGGACGGAGGGGGAACAGTGCGCGCTCCAGCGACATGGGACATTCCGCGGCCAACGCGCAACAGCAGTGGATCGGGGCATACCACGTGGGCTGGCGGGGGAAAAAAAAAAAGGAAGGGCTCACCTAAAAGTCATCTTTTGAAATTAAAGAGGAATACAAGCACCGGCTGCATCGATGGGCACGATGAGATAATTAGAACATATGGATGCAAACCGGAAAAGGAAAAGGCAGTAGTGAGGGGGAAAAAAAAATGGGGAGAATTGGCTGAAAAGGGAGAGACAACTAAGCAAGTTCTTCGCTCACCCGGACATCACCAGGAAATTGTTTCGGAAAAAACGGCGGAGGAAGGAGCAGGAAAAAAAAAAAGACTCAGGAGAGGGGAAAGTCGACATTCAGAGTGATGAACGCAATTCAGACAACGTTAGGAAATTCAATCGAAGACTGTGCGGGGGGGATGGGGAAAACCCAATCACAAAAGATGATTGGAGGTGTTGCGGTCCAATACTACGGCCTCAGACATGAGAAGGAGAGGCTTTTAGGAGGGGCAACAAGGGACTCCGACATAAATGAAGGGGGGGGGGGGAGTAAAAACTTTCTTCTAAGGCTATAAGAGGGAGAAGGCTCGCAAAGACAAGTTAAGCTCTACACCCAGGGAGGCGGGGAAGAGAAAAGCTGGTTCCGGTTCAAGACAGGTGGTTGGACAGGCGAAGGCACCGAGAACAAATGATCCTTCGGAGGGGGGAAGCCCCAAGCGCTAACGAATCCTACGAAGAAGAGACTGGAGATTAATCTCGGGGAAAGGGGAAGGTGAAAAAAGCTGATGTGAAGTAATATCCAGCAACGCACTAAAATCCAAAGCCAATCTGGAGGTCAAAAAAAGCAGGAAACCTTCAGGGGGGTTCACCATGCCCTATGAGCTGGCGCTACAAGAGAAGCGGGTAAAAAAACTTGGGGTTTTGGAGGAAGAGGAAAAGGGGGATACCGCGAAGGGAAGGGGAAATCATATAATCCTCTCGGTTCTTTATGATCACTAATCTGTTCAAGCTTCTCCGGCTTGGAGTGAATTTTATTCAAGGGAGGGAGAAAACAACCACTGAAGATCAGAGAAAGAAGAGTGGTACGCAGAGGGTTGTTGATCACGCGCAGGGGGGGAAAAATTAAAATACAGGGGGGGAACAAGCTCTTACTAATGGAGCAAAAGAAAAAAAAATGCACCAGGGTCCACGAAAGACGCGGTAGACTCTGAGAACGTTTTCCGGACGGGACAAAGGAAGGGGGGAGGTAGGCATTAAAGTCTAAGTCGTTCAAAATCAAATATCTAAGCAGGCCGGCTCCAGTCCACCCGAATGAGAAACATTCCTCTCCGAAGTGAAAGGGGACTCGGAAGGGGAAGAATGAAGAATTAGGAAGAGACCCATGACCAAAAATTTATTCGATGGCAGCCATCCTTCCAAGGGTCAGGGTCGTTCGGGCCGGCGGGGGAGTCAGTAACCTACTAATTCTGGAAAGGAGGATGGTATGCATGCAGAAGTGGGGAGGAGAGAAGGATTACAACAGAAGAAGCAAAGTCGAAATAAGGTCTTCATAGCTGATTCTATTTCTGGGATAAGAAATGGTACTACGCGGAAAACACTAAACTAACAACAACTAAACGAGCTTCTTCCGAACCCGACTGTGATAAACAAGATACAAGAGAAGATAAGCGGAAAATTCTAGGGAGAGGAGGGATCATCCTTTACATCTGACAGTATCGCCATTAAGAAAACGGAGACGACAGGCAGGGGAGACGGACACTAAAAGTCCAGGGATTCGTGAAGAGGACTGCTTCATCAACCAAACTGGTTCCTCGACGCTTGACTGGAAGGAGTACGTTATCGGTCTCAAAAAAGCGCGGGGGGTCCCAGGGGTCGGAGAGATCGCGCAGCCGGAATGCGCAAACGTTTGGTCTAGAAGAGGGGGGAAAAGAAAAAAAAGAAAGGGGGTTGAATCATTTCAGGACCGCCCGCAGGGTGTCTACTACACCCACGCCCGAAACTGCTAAAAGGGGGACGGGGGGGACGAATAATAAAGACGAAATGGAGATAGGGGGGACTGGTCTGCCTCGAGGAATCTGGAGAAGAGAGGAAAGCGTCAGCGAAATGGGGGGGAGGTTTTCTCTAATCAGGCAGGGGAAAAAAGATCATTAAAGAGAGGAGGAAAAGAATAACAATCCACCTTGAACGCGGCGGAAGTACATAAGGGTCCGCCGGCAAATATCTAGAAAAGCAAGTGATGAAACAGGGAACCGGAAAGCAGAGAACTGATTACCGAAAGAGAATCCAAGGGAACTAAAGAAGGGGAT
>Ga0179593_1548436_pt1 | contig 10385 bp, 14 predicted proteins | sample CZODoug2_1_08_16_FD_185931 | JGI IMG/M metagenome (GOLD analysis project Ga0179593, IMG submission 185931) | Vadose zone soil fungal communities from Angelo Coast Range Reserve, California, USA - CZODoug2_1_08_16fungal (PacBio error correction) | ecosystem: Environmental > Terrestrial > Soil >...
GGGGCGGCGGCTGCCTCATCAATTGAGCAGAAGGGAAAACGTAAATTCGCAAACCAAAAACATCTGCCGTCCAGGAAAGAAAAGATTCCTCGCTCCAGGCTGGCCGATCTGCGCGACGAAAAAAAAAGCGAGAACTTAGATGAACGACACTAGAACTTTCCGCGACACCAAAATCCGAGCACAGGGAACGAGTTTCGAGATTCGCTCGCGGGAAAAAGGTCACAATAAAGCTCGAGCCTGGATACCACTGCTTCAAAGAAGGGGGAAAGGCAATTCAGGGAAGGAGAAGTCCCTACTTTCTCGAAAGGGGAAGCGTGGAGCAGGGTGCCGAAAGGAAAGAGGTTATAACCACGCACTGGGGAAGATGGATCATCGGCAGCAGAGGAAACTCTGTCACCGGGGGAAAGAGGGAGACAACGCTCCCGTCAACAAAGAAAAAAGTCAATCGTTTAAGACAACCCGTTGACAAAAATGTTTACTTTTCGGAAAAAAAGGGGGGATTCTCTCAGGATTACTGAGGGACGCCAACTCCATCTCTCAACGAGACAATGTGGAGGGGAGTGGGAGCCAGAAAGGGAGGGGAGGCGTCTCAGTCGGTCGAGGGGGGGAGGGGGAATCAGAAGGAACCTTCGTAGGTATGCGGAGAAACGGAGTGTTACCTGAGAAAGGGAAAAGCAAACCAATACAGAGGGAGGAAATAAATAAAAAAAACATAGGAGGAAGAAGGTTCCCTTCCAGTCGCGAGGGGGCTAATTCAGCGCACGGTTCTAAGGGGAGGAAACCTGAAGAGCACCGAGGGGAGAGGGGGCGGTCTTGTTCGGGTCTGAGGCAAGGGAAGGGGGGAAAAAGAGAAAAGGGCGCCACGTATACGTGACTTTCAAGGGGGCTGTTCTTTAGAAATCTGTAATAAAGGAAAAAAATGACCGAAGGGCCTCGTAGCGTGAAATATAGAAGGGGGAGACGTCCATGGATACGACATATGGAACGGCCAAAAAATGAAAAGGAAGAGGGGGAGATCTAGCCCTGCAGAAGGGTTCCGATGCTGGCGCGATGGGGAAAAACACCGGAACAGTCGCGGGGGAAGGGGAGTTTTAGTTTTTCAGACTACTTAAGGAGGGGGGGAAGAGGAGGAGGGAAAGGGAGAGCCACTTCCGGATGACATTCTAGACAGCGCCAAATACGCAGCTGCCACCGAGGGAGGGGTGGAGCTCGCCAAAAGAGGAGAGGGAGCGTCGGCTGCCAGTTCTGATATGCCTCTGAAAGAGAGAAAGAAGAGAAAGGAGAAAAAAGGGACCCGGTGGCCATTTGAATGATCAAAGGTGGGGGAGAGGCATAGATCAACGAGGATGGCCCTTGACGAAATAGATGAAAGAGAGAGAAAACAACCAAGAAAATGGAGAGAAAAAAAAGAGGATGCTGGGAAATCAGATTTCGGTCACGGGCAAAGAAAGGGAGAAGGAAGAAATCCGCGAAGAGAAAAATCAAAATGGGGCCACAGGGAAAGAGAGAAATGGGTGATAGAGGAAAGGGACATATCACGACTTTGAAAGAAGGCCCTTCAATAAGAGGGCAGGAAGAGAAAGGGGGGAAAGAGGGGGAAGCGAAGACTCCTAGCCGTAATTCTAGAGGGGATTTGGCGCTGCGACTTGAGGGAGGAGAGGAGGGACGAGAAACATCCGGAAAGGGGCAAAAGGGGACAAACTCTTTGAGCCATCGTTTAGAAAAGGAAAAAAAAAAAAAAAGAAAAAAAACTACACCCAGAAAAGGGGATCTTCGTAAAATCGCGCCCTCAAGAGAAGGGAGTGAGACGATAGGACTCGAATCTCGAAGCTTCCGACTTTGAGGGAGAAAAGAGGGGAAGGGAAAGAAACTCCAACGCGCGAGAGTTTCACGCTACGAAATGGTGGCGCCTCTGGGGAATGGAGGAAGGAAAAAAGGGTCCAAGAACGCAGAAAGGAAAAGGAGAGGGGGAACCAGGAAGAAGGAAGGGAAGGAAGAAAATGTCCCTCTACCTCATACCCGAACCAAGACGGAAAAGGGCCAATGGGTATCCACTACCGACGAAAGGGAGAGAGAAAACTGAATACAGCAGTAAGGAGACTGGACGGGAAATTCGGCGAGAAGGGGGGGGGGAAAAGAGAGGAGGGGGGGGGGGGGGTTGTTCTTTTCGGAACTACCCAGACCGTTTCTCTTGTCAGCGGGGGAAAAGGAGGGGACATCTCGAGGCATAAGGAATGAAAAAAGAGTCCGCGTGAACTGACCTCGAAAATAAAAGTAAAGGGAAGAAACCTCCTCACCTAATGGGACGAATTTCAAACGCTCGAATTAAGAAGAAGGGGGAAGAAGGGACTCGCTTCCGAGGAAGGGGGGTACAGGATCGCTGAGGAATCACCGATGAAAAGAGGAAGGAGGGGAAGGAGAGCTCGCCGTCCTATTCCCGAGGGGAGAAAGAAACCGATTTCCCTTCCCAGTGTCGTGGACTAGAAAAAAGAGGGCGGACCTGAAAAGAAAATCAAATTGACGGATCACGAGAAGGAGGGAAAGGGAAGGGAGGGGAGGAAAAGGGAAAAAGGGAATGTGATCCGTGGTTATCGGCTGTTGAGAGAGCGTTCTGATCTAGGGCTTCGCGAAGCGGGGTTAAAAAAAGAGGGGGAAGGAAGGTGCTCGGCTTTTGGAATCGAGGAAAGGGAGGGGGAGGGGGGGAAAGAGACAGCCCATAAGGATATCGCCAATCTTTGAAAGGAGACCACCGAGCATCTGTCCCTCCTTGAGCAGAAGAGGGGGGAAAAAAAGGGTCTGAGGGGAAGGAAAGGTTCGGTTTTCCGAAGTGGGGGGGAAGGGAAAAAGCATTCTCAATTGATTAGGCCGCAAGAAAACAACAACAACAACGAGGATTATTAAAAAAGAGAAAAGAGAAGAGGGAGGGTCGTAGGCCGAAAAGAAAGGATGCCCAATCTGACTCCTGCAATTACGGGAAAAAAGGAAAAAAGGGGAAGGGGAAAGTCCTAATTAACGTAAAGAGGAAACCACATATTCTCGTTGTGGTGAGAGAAGGAGCCCCGAAAGGGGGGCGATATCCTATTTCTGAAAAAGAAAGAGAAAAAAAGATCGCTTCAAGGAAAAAGCACAGTTTCTAGCGAGGGTCGACGATTCGCTCGAGGAAAAAGAAAGGGGCTCTAGTCTGCAGGGGGAAGCTTTCAACTCAAGGGGAAAGGCAATGAGGGGGGGAACGCAGACTTTCTTCGTGGAATCCAGAATTGGGAGAGGGGAGTCAGGGACAGACTCTGCATCAGGGGGGGGTGAAAAAATCACTGGGTCCGGTCCTGTCTCAAGAGGGAAGGAGAGAAAGAAAGGGAATTCGTGTCCCGGGGGGCAAACGCGCCTCAAAAGAGATCGGTCTAGGGAAAAGAAGGTGAGAAGTCCCGGGTGGGCTGAAGCAAGCGTCGTCTTTCGCGAAGGCTTGGTCGAGGAGGGGAAATTCTCCAACGCCAAAGGAAAAAAGAGTAAGTTTCTTAGTGTTGAGAAAGCAGGCGGTCCGAGGGAAAGGAGAAACGATGAAATCTTTGAGTAAGAGAAAAAAGTCGGAGGATGCCATGACCTTACGCAGTGGAAGGGGGAAAGGGGGGGGACCTCCTAACATTAGGGTAGGGAAAAAGAAGAGTACTAATAAAAAAACGCTCGCGCACGAAAGGGAAAAGAAGTGCGTAGATGCTACGAGGGGGAAGAAAAAGGAGGGAAACGTCCTCAAGTGTCGTCGTAGTGGAGAAAAGGAAAAAGGGGAGAGGTTCTTTGGTGGGGAAAGGATCAAATCGCGCCAATTGCAATCAAAATGGAGGAAAGGAGTACTTTAAGGTGGAGAGGGAACCATTTTGCTGTTCTTTTAGAATATCGGGAGAAGGAAAAAAAAAACTAGCCCTTCTCTTAGCTTGAACTCTAGAAAGAAAGAGGGAACATCACAACGGGGGAAATAAAAGGGAAAGATCGAGCCCGTCAGATCGAGGGGAAAAAAGGAAGAGTTTATCTAATCTAAAAAAAAGACGCTTTTACGTTTCAGGGGGGGGAAAACTGAAGGAAGGTTCTAACGATGTCGCAAAGAGGGGGAAAAAGAAAAAGGTACCTGATGACCTTCTAGGAAATAAAGTCTCACGCCACATAAGGAGGAAAAAGGATAAGAGGAAGGAAGCGGGAGTCCTTCGCTTCAAATAAAGGAGGGGGAGGTGAGGGAAAAAGGGACTGAAGGCCTCTTCCAAGTACGGGGGGGAGAAAAGGGGGGACCTAGATAAAGAAAACAGATCGTGGTCCCCGTTTCCATTTTGATGGAGAAAGGGGGGAAAAGGGGGGGAGTCTCTTCATATAGAAAAAAAGGGAATCTGATTCCAAGAAGAGACAGCGCAACAAAAGGGGGGAAAAAGATAGGATGCTTGAATTCAGATTGCGGGAAAAAAGGGAAAAAAAGCTATTCCGAGGACGCGACAGCTTCCTAGCAAACAGGGGGATAAAAAAATGGCCACCTTGGAAAAGGGAAGGGGATCGAGTTCATCAGAATAGAAAGAGAAAGGAGAGGCAGACGCACTATCGCGAATATTTGTGAAAGAGAAGAGAAGGCGGTGGCAGTCTGCTTATTTGAAGGGAACTTCTATTCAGAAAGAAAGGAAAGGTCATCCGGAAGTGCGAGAAGGGAAAGAAAGAAAGAGGGACTGACTCATTTAAGTCTTCTGAAAGTGCGTTTCGCCCGGTTTTGGAGATGGAAGAAAACGCGGGGAAAGCATCTGGGGGAAATAAAAAATCAGCGATCTGAAGAGAGAAATGCTGAATAAAGGGAAGTGCTGTCCATGGGGAGATCGTTCATCCATGGATTAAACTCAAAGGGGATGAGCAATGGTGCGCCCTCTGGGAATTTATAACAGGAGGATAAGAAGCATTTCAAGAAAAACAAGAAGTCCACTTATACGTTGACCGGGGATTGCACTTGGCTCTATTTGAGGAAAGACCAAACAAGATCCGCAAGGGAGAGTATCCGGAAGGAGAAGAAGACACTGGGAAAAAGGGGCAGCCCTTATCAGAACTCGCGGAAGGGGAAATTTCGTTTGCAGGGAGAAGCGTGTTTTGGGGGGGAAAGGGGGGGTTTCTTTTCTTAGAGAGCCGGTCACACTCCGTTCTCCGTGGAAAGGGCAATTAAGTGAAAAAAAAAAAGGGGCATATGAATGACTCAAGAGTCATCTTGAGACGGGAAAAGAGAAAGAAAAAGGGAATGGCTCTCCACCGAAAAAGGGAGCGCGCTGGCTTGGGGGGGGGGGGAGAAGGGTTCAAAAAAAGAATCCCTTCCGGAGCAGAAAAAAGGGGGAAAGAACATTTTTGTTAACAGGGAAAGAAATCACCTGCTTGAAAAGAGAAAGAGGTTGAAAGGGGGAAGGGGGGGGCTCCGCCCGGGCCGGGAAAGAAAAAAAACGATTTTCCAGTGTCGTTGCTTAGAGCCGGCAACCCTGGGCCATCATTCGACGGATCAAAAGGAGAAACGGTTCAAGCATCTGCGCGAAAGGGACTCCGAGCTCGGATGAGGAATGTCGGGAAAAAGGAAGAGGGAGTAACGCTTGCTCGAAAGGGAGAGGAGGGAAAAGGGCACGCCTTCCTAAGTTTCGGACCAAATGATAGAGAAAAGAGGAGGGTGCCGGAAAAGAAAAGAAGAAAAACAGGGACCATATGGAAAAGGGGAAGAGGAACATGTACTTCATCATCTTTTGGGGGGGAGAAGATTGGTGCATCATGCTAATTGAGAGGCAGAACTGTAAGATGGCAGAGAGAGAAAAAAAAAAACGGAGGAGGAGGAAGAGAGGAGAAGAGAAAGGGGAAAGGCATCAATTATGCATTATGCCCCATTAAACAAAACCACCAGCTGCCTTCCCTTCCGAATGACGAAAATTCGCTAGCCAGAGGGGGAAAAAAAAAAGGGTAGCGGAAACGCGACGCCCCGACCAGAGGGGAGATAAGAAGAAAAAAAATCAGCAGCTTGGCCTCTCGCTCAGAGGAGAGAAGCGTTATCCGCGATTCGCTCTCGAAGCACGAGAAAAAGGATAAAGCCGAGAGAAAAACAGACCCACTGCTTCAAATCCTTTTAGGCGAAAGAGGAAGAGAAGACTTCTCGTTATCCGAAGAGGTACGACTCTGCATCGTTATAAAAAAAATGAATCAAACGGAAGGGGAAAAAAGAAAGGAAGGCTAGGAAAACTCGGAATCTGCCCGGGTCGCGAAAAGAAAGAGAAGGGAGAGAAAGGACAAGCAGTTATCAGAAAAAAAAAAGGGTTAACAAAGTTTCCTTCGTAAGCAAGGAGAGGGGGAGCCGCAAATACGGGAGAGAAAGGAGCAAAACCGCGCGCTACTAGGCATGTAAGGGAGAAAGAAATTTCTTTGAAAGGCAAAAGAAAGGAAGCTTGATTCATTCAATCTTGCACCATTCGTAGGAGGCAAGACCCTGACGATGGGACGCTCAAGACGGAGTGTTAAAAAAAGGAAGTTCCGAAAGAACAACCACTCATCCCGCGAGGAAGAAAAAAAGCTCACTAATTTCCCCGTCGAAGAAGGGGCCACGTTTCTCAGTGTCTTCGTTAAGTGGGATAAAAAAAGGAACCTCGACCTGGAAGGGAAAAAAGGGGGGGGGGGTCGAGTCGCGAATTGCCCGGGAGAAAAAAGAGAAAAAAAAAAGGGACCAAAGTATAATTTACTTTCTTGGGGAGAAAGGATGTAGAATATCTGTTAATAAATTCCCAGAGGCGAAAAAAAGAATATCAGGAGGCGTAGCGGGGGGAGAAAAAGGGGGATTTTTACTTCCATGGATAAACGAACAGAAGGGGGAAAAAAGGAAGCTCGATATTGGGAGTCAAGCATCACTTTTCCAGATGGAGGGGGGGGATTCAGGTTAATAAGAAAGCGGGGAACGCAGCGCTGTTTTTACGGTTGTCAAGGGGGAAAGGTCAGTTTCTAACATGGGTTCACATATTTTTAGGGAAAAAAAAGGAAATGACTAGTCCGCAGCAGACTAATCGAAAAAAGTGCCCCGCAAATAAGCTGAAAAAAAGGGAAAAAAGAAAAATTACGGCTTCGGAAGTCTTCGATGCAAAAAGAGGAGGGGGATCCTTCTTCCAGAAAGGAGAAAGAGGCCAAAATTCGTTATCGGCTTGAGGGGGAACAAGAGGGATCCCAACAACTGAGAAGGGGGGCCAACGGTTGGCCATTTTGATGGGGAAAAAAGAGGGATGGTTCGCGACGCGCGGCAGTAGAGAAACTAGGAATGGCCACGCGTTATACCTCTGAGGGAAAAAGAGAGCAACAACAACCCCGGAGTAGTCTCAAAGAGAGATATGCTGGAAGCGATGTGAGGGCAAAAGAGAAAATATTGCCTCTTCCTCTACAAGGTTGATCCATCCAAAAGGCCACCTGTTACCAGATCAGAAGGTCGAGGGAGCATCCTATCAGACTGGGAAGAGGCAGAGAAGACCGAATATTTTTCAGCTAAGACTCCCGAAGGGGGGAGGTGGCAGCTGCTTATTTGGCTCTGCGAAGTTGTCAGAATTCATAGAAAGGGAAGAACTGAAGTGGCTCTCCTGGACATAGAGGTGAAGAAAAGGAAGTCTTCTTAAAACTAAAAAAGGGGAAAGGAGCCGGTTGGGGAAAAATTCGAACATCAAAGAGGGAACTGGATGGTGATAAGCGTAAGATCTCGGCTTCCTAACGGGGGGTGGGTGGCTTGTTCCATCTTTCGTTATCCAAAGTAAAAAACTTAGGGGGAAAAAAAAAAAAAGGAATGATTAGGCAATGGTTGCGAATAGGGGAAAAATACCTCAAAATGTGGAAAAGAACCGAAAAGTCCCTTAGAAAGGGAAAAAGGAGGAACGGGGCGCGATGGGAGCCCGCAATTTCCCGAGGAAGCAACCAGAAAAAAAAAGCTGTGCCTAAGGGGAAGGGAAGAGAACCGTGCGCTGAATAGCCAGACAAGGGAAAAAAGATGAAACGAGGGGAAGGGGGAGCGGAGCGTGTTTTTTTATTAGGAAGAAAAGGATATTTTTTTGTTCTTTGGAAAAGTCGGCAGGGTAAACACTCGGTCTCTTGTCAAAGAGGCAAAGGCTAAGCAAAGGGGGAAATATTTAATGAAAATACGACCTCTGATCCTCCTCAAAGCCCTGTCCTGGCTCTACCGCCTCATTACAAGAGGAAAGGGGGGCGTGGGGTCGAAGTGCAAACGACTCGAAGTAATCAGGGAGAGAAAAGGAAGGGGGGAAAAAAGAAACCATTTTTTTTAACATTTATCGGGAGGGGGAAACACTGCTTGAACGCGCGCAGAATCGGGGACCGGTCGCGGGGGGAACGCTCCTCCGATAAAAGGGAGCATGCCGCTTAGCCAGACCGAGGTAAACAGTGAGAAAAAAAAAGAAAGGGGCCCCCTTATCCCACGAGAAAGGGGGCAGACCGAGAAAGTCGACTGATTCTGCGTTCAGAAGAGGCGCAAGGTGGAGGAGAGGGGGGCATGTGGCTTCCTCAGCATAGAAGGGAAAGAGCGACGAATCGCGATAACAGAGGGATTTTGGAATCTCTTAATCGCGCCGGAAAAAAAAGGAAGAGGGGGGGGCGTTCAGCCATACTTATATCAGCAAAGAGTGGGAGGAAAAGATCTGGCACGCTTGAGCGCGAATCTTAGAGAGAGCATCTGTGGTTCGTGTTGCCGAGTGGGGACAGAAAGAGATTGGAAAATGCTCCAAGGAAAACACGAAGAGGCGATCTCTCTCAACAACAAAAAAGGGAGGATCGCCTATTTCTTCGGTCTTGCCTCATAGGGAAAAACGCCTGCAATCGGCAACCCAAAAACCGAGGGAGGGAACCCTGGGAATGACAGGGAAAAGAAAAAAGACGGGCCCGATGCTCGGTGGTTCTCGGCAGAGAAAAAAAAAAGAAAAGGGCTGCACTACCCTCTCATCATCTTTCCAAAAAAAATCCGAGCACAGTTCGAGCAGAGGAGAAGATGAGCTCGCAAAAAAAAAAAAAAAAAGAGCGAGCTGCGGAGCAACCTCCGATACAATGGTAAAAGAAAGGGATGAACGCCGACTCAGTCTACTTCTCTGGGAAAAAAAAGGGGGGGGCTCAGGGTGCCGACTCTGCAATCGTTATAAAAGACACGCACGTGGAATCGCTGTCTAAAAGGAAGAGGGAATCGGCCCAGGGCGTCTAGTCAACGCGAAAGGTAACCAAAGAAAAAGGTTATCCTCTCGATGACGGAGCAAGCGCGTCTTCGCGCATTCTTACCGCGGGTCGTTTGAAATGATCACAAAGCTGCGGAGAAAAGGGGGTGGGAGCAGGAAGGTCTTTTTCTCGGCTAAGGCAGTCGAGGGTCGGATAAAGAGAACCATTTCGTATATTCAATGACCGAAAGGAGAAAGGTAAACTGCCGACAGGAGGGTATTGACGAAAGAAACAAACAAATCTGTCGAGGAAGGAGCGCGGAACGAATTTCCCCGGAAAGGAAGGAAAAGGGAAAAAACGTTCTCAAGTTCTTCGGTAGTGTATACCAGTAAGGGAAGCGGTCTGGGTTTCTTGTCTGATAGGAGGGAGGGACCGTCCGAAGAAGGCGGCCAAAGTAGAAGTTACTTTCTGTTTCTCGAGAAACAGTGGGACGGGGGTGACACCCCAGAGGCGCACCATTGCCTAATCAGAGAGGAGGCCGTACAAGTATGAACGAAATGGACATCCACACATGAAAAAAAAGCAATCGGAAGGAAAAACGACAAAGCAGAATCTCTGGTCAAAAAGAAAAAGGGGAAAGCGGAAGATCCACAACCGTCGAACGAAAAGAGGGGTTAGTTTTCAGAAGACTTCCTGAGTCAGTTTAGAAACGAGGCTCAAGAAACAGGCGAGCCTCTTCCGGATGACAAACTAAGCGAAATTCTCAGAGAAAAACAGCCTGCGGAGAATTAACTGCTCGGGAGTCATCGATGAAATAGGAAGAATCTTCGTCTGCCAGTGCTGATATCGCTTTATTGACCTCGATCCAATCACAACAGGGAAAAAGGGGTGATGGAGAAAGTGTGAATAGAGAGGGCGGGCATAGAGAAACGATTATGGCCACTGAACGGGAAAAAAAGAGAGCAACACCACCCCGGATTATTATTGAAAATAGATAGGAGTCCACGGTGCCATCCTCGTTTCTCTATGCCGGGCGAGAAGGCACAGAGAGCCAAAAAGAAAAATGGAAAAAAAGGGAACATATCTCAGGGGGGAGTGGAAAGACCTATCACTACTTTGTAAGATGCTAGAAGGAGAGCGAATATTTGCAGCGAAACTCCGAAGGGAAAGTTGAGAAGAAAGAGGGAGGATTTGCGCGCGTACTTTCGCTGAGTCGA
>Ga0179593_1603801_pt1 | contig 10385 bp, 16 predicted proteins | sample CZODoug2_1_08_16_FD_185931 | JGI IMG/M metagenome (GOLD analysis project Ga0179593, IMG submission 185931) | Vadose zone soil fungal communities from Angelo Coast Range Reserve, California, USA - CZODoug2_1_08_16fungal (PacBio error correction) | ecosystem: Environmental > Terrestrial > Soil >...
GGGGGGAGCGCTTGAATTGAAAGTACCAGTTCAGTTGATGAAGAGAGGGGGAGGTATCTAGCTGGAACCTGGTCAGTCGTCAAAGGGCGGAGTATCTTGGGAGAGACACAAGAAGAAAGAGAGCACCCTTAGGCTCGAAAGGCCAGTGGGATCACCGAGGAACGCGGCGCTTCTCATGGTTGGTTGTTGCGAACGGAGGAAGGAACGCATGTACGAGGCGTGCGGGAAAGGAAGACCGGGCTATGGGGCGTGCTTTGACAAACACTTCGGGGCATTGAGGGAAAAAACGGCCCTTGTAGTTGTCCGCGCGAGCAATGGTACAACTCTTCATTTGATCGGCGCGGGAAAAAACGCCATTACCTCCAACTCGCGCAGAAAAAAAGGCGAGGAACAGACAAGGAGGGAAACGAAGGGATTCGAATGAGACCCGACCGGTCATTAGGCTTCGGCAGCATGCCATGGGCCGCGCAGACGAAAATAGAAGGGTGGAGAACCCGAGCCATTCTTGAACCTCGGGAGAGGGTTTTATCCAGGAGAGGGGAGGCGTGAGAGGAAAGGGGGCTTAGAGAACAATCTCCCGGAACGACTTAGTCGCGTCCGTATTAGAGAGCTGACTGGGAAAATTTACACGAAAAGAGCTTGCGACCTGACGTCGCTGCAAGCCACCAGAAAGAAAAACTCCGGAAGCCACATACTGGGGCGAGAAAGAAGAAAGGGAGCCTATAATAGTGGAAAACGCCGGCCCCGATAACGAAACGCAACGGTGTATATCGAGGGAGGAATCATGGATGGTAGCATTTACCGGGGATTCTTCTATACTGAAAAAAAAGGGTCTCGGAGAGAAAGCTCCGGTGGGCAGATCTGTCAATTGAACGGAAGATGTCGCAAGACCACACGGACGCCAGGGGAGAGGGATAGGAGGAAAGGGGTATCGTTTCCGTCCGGCCATGAGGAGAGTTCAAAAGGATTCGACTTCATAAGGCAGAAAGGATTCCTCACGGTTACTGCAATAGGAAAAAGACGTGTAAGAGGGGACTATCGTGTCTCTCCACCGTCCCGGAGGAAGGGAAGATGACGCAAAAAAAGAATACATGTACATGCGCGCACTGCACCACTCTGATTGCCTGTCCCTGCACCATCTTCACTAAAAGAGGGGGCGCAAATATGCGAGATAAGGCCGTCTCCTGCCGGAGAAGCACCTCAAGGGGGTGAATGAAGGGGAGGAAGGGGTGTATGAAAAGACATGACACACATTGCAGAAGCCTAATCCTGCCTCCCTTTCTATCTGAGGCTAATCGCGCGCAGGGAAGGAGAGAAGGTCAAATAGGAATGGATGACTGAAAATTCCCGTCCCCGAAACGTACGTAGTAGAACAACAAAGGGGGAAGGGAAGCTGGGAAGGGGAGGGGGGTGAGGATGCGGCGGGAGCTAGAAGAGTATTCTAGAAAGGTTACTAAGAGAGGTCCCTGAGCAAGAGAAGCTGGCGGAAACTATGTGTAGCCATCTTTTTCCCTAGGGGGAGAAACCAATTCCCACTAAAAGGGGGGGGTCTGAGGGGGCAGGAATAAAGCCTAGGAAGGATAGACGGCCTACCTTATCAGGCGATTCCCGAACTAGTAGTGACTTTGCGCGAGAGAAAGACAAGAGAGATGAAGCTCTCGAAAACTACCTTTTATTGCAAACGGAGTCATCGGAGGGGAAAAGACTTCTGGAGGGCGAGCCAAAGGACTGAAGCAATCGTCCAGCACGTCACGTTGACGGGTTCAGGAAAATAACTCGAAGTCTATAATTCGAAAGGACCGAAAACTCGCAAAGGACTAAAAGGCCAGAAAAAGGAAAGAGCCTAACCGCGACAGAGATCGCCGCGAAGAGGGAGGACCTGTCGGGTGCAGGAAGGACATCCTTACTTGCGAATGGGGAAGCTGAAGAAGGGCGCGAGAGAAAGAAAAAGGGGGAAACTTCAAGGGTCATTAAAATTACCATCTGAGACGGCAATTGAGGAAAGATCCAGAGATTAAGAGTCTGACACCGCGGTTCTGCATCTTTTCAGTCAGGAAGAGAAGAATAGGTAGGAGCTTCGGAAAAATGGAGCTCATCTGGTGGCATACAGATGGTGCGATGGCGGATTACACTGCTACGCGTCAGGGGTCGTCAAGAGAGGCTGGGAAGGACCCCGTGTTTTATTCAGCTGCGACTAAGGGGAAGACCAATTAGGGGAAACAGGGGAAGAGGTTCCGCCATTCCTAGGCGACGACGAGAGTTTTCGGATAAAATCTCCCAAGGGAATCCTGTCTCGTCCTTGGGGTAAAAAAAAATTCTTAAGAGGAAAACTATGCTGCTTTCGGTTGCCTGCAATAAATACCATCATAAGAGTCGGAGAAGAAAAGACGCAGCGGAGGGAAAAAAGGGTGTTTAAATCCTTACTTCCGTCAAGAAGAAATTGGCTCTTTGGGGGGGAAAACATTTCAGGGAGGGGAGCCGGCGAGCCGAAAACGCAGGATTTGTTTTTCTCAATGCGCTGAGAGGAGAGGGGGAAGTACAGAGCATGGTGGGTCCACATCGTGAAGAACGAAAAAGGGGGGAGTAAAAAGCAAATCTCTAAGACCTGTATAATACACTTTGCGAAGGAAGCGAAAATGAAGGGTCGCAACCACACCGCACCAAAGACGACGGAGAGGGTAAGTAAAATCGGTAAATCTCACTTTCGGGCGTATCGAAGAGAAAGGATAAACAGGCTCCCCTCAAAAAGGAAAAGAGCCAAAAAGAGGGGGAGGAAAGAGCTCGGAAAGACAGGGACTTTAATGAGGGAGAACCAATAACCTTGATCTCTCTTCACAAACAAAAAAAAAGGAGAGGAGGTGAGACTCAGGGAAGAGGAAGTAAAAGGTAAGTAGGGATTACATCTGCGACCCATAAGGGAAAAAGGGGATGCAGGAACCTGATGGGGGATCCTATGTGCTCAGATGAAACGCTCAAGAGTAAATCCCTACTAACAGAGAGTTCAGTTGAACAGAAGCCCAGGAGCGGAAAAAGTCAGGTTATTTGTGCTTTCACGAATTCAAGAAGTGAAAAAGTGGGGTACCGTGCGGATAGATTTCGGGGTTGAAGTGGGTCACGAGGGCAAGCGGGAGGGGGATCAAAACCTGCGCCTTTATGAACGAAGCAAGGGGAAAAGCCATTGGGTCAGGGAAGGTTTGACAAACCACGCACAAAAAAACCTCCTAATAGACCTTAAGGGGAAAGCAGCACTGAGGCATCGGGGGGGGTCAAAAGCAATCTACCTCCCTGACTGCAGGTCTTATGAGGAGGGTGAGCGAAATTGGAACTCCAAACAAACAAAAACATCATGCAATCTTTGTAAGGAAAAGTCCGTCCGTGGGGGGGGGGATCAAGACCCAAAAGCTTGAAAAAGGTGGTCCGCCGCTAAACGTTTGATTTGGAAAAAGATCTCGGTAAAAATAGACCACCCACCTCCGTAGATGTCTGGACCCTTATCGTCGCCAGCGAGGGAACCTTGTATTTCCACAGAACGGACCCGGGACAAAGCTTCTCGTCAATCGAAAAAAGATCCTCTCGAGGAAGGAAAAGTAATCAAGATCGATCGCCACAGGGCTCGTGCTAGAAGCGAAAATACCGAAAAAGAAGCGGGGGTCGATTCTCTCCGAGGGAAAAGGGGAAATTTAAGGTAATTAAAAGGGGTAGACCTTGAGATCTCGCCCCAAACAAAAGGCCTTTATGGAAGGAGGGCGTCTGGCAATTGCCAGGAAAAGGAGCTCCGAAAGAAGGACCAATGACAATTTATATCTTGAAAAAGGGCTGGGGAGGGGCCGTGAAAGGAAAATGAAGATCGGATATTCAAACACCTGCTTCGGTACTTCATAAGTTCTACAGAGAGATCTTGGGCCCACAGTCGAAAGGTAAGATCGAGTTCCTTCGCTTGCTATGAAAAAGAGACCCTCCGGGAAGGTTGAAGGGGGGGGGGGGAGGGAAGAAACCAGAGGAAACGATCACCGGGGGGTGGCCGACTCTGCAATTCACCATCTATCTCTTCCTGTAACTCAACGTCCTACGAGTAGGGAATAAGATAAGGGAGGCCGTCTCTCCCTATAATCAGGGGACTCCAATGGAGGATAATGTAGTGATGGAGGGGAGAAATCGAAGAAACAGATTGCCGACTCAACTCCCGGGAGATCGCCGCCAGAATCGACCGCTCTTGAGGGAAGACGGTAGTATGAGAAGTTTTTTAGAAAGAGGGGGGGGTGTGGGGGAGTGTGGGGGGAAAAGTGTGGACAAAACGCCTTCGTGGGGAAGGGGTGGGGTCCCTTCTATACAGGTTGAGACAAAAAGCCGGGGGGGGGGGGGGGGCCTTATTTTAGGTCAAAAACCGTACACTCAGCTGACGTGTTGGGGGCGGGAACCGTGGAGGTGCCTCGGCTTGGGGTTGAAGGATCCGTGACCTGCGTCCCCGGGTGAATACGAATCCACGACGGGCGTTTACCTGCCTACATTCCCTTAATCTCTGGTGGTCCGCTAGGACCTTTTAAAACTGGCGATCGCACCTAAACAGGCACGGAAATTCGGCGGGCGGCTATCACTCGTCTGAAAGATTTCCTCGGCGAGGACAGCACGTCGTCTAGAAATGGGATTTAAAATACCGGGGAGACTATGGCGTTCATATTGACGACTTCTTGAGACCCATCCCACATCAGGGGAACAAAAAATTGGGGAAAGCGGGGAAGAGAAATCAAGGGGGGAGACATAGCAGCATGAAGAGCCCGCAGCGTACATTTACTCGGGGCGATCGCTAGTGGGAAGGCGCGGGTGAGCGACAAGAACCGTGAAAAAAAGTTGTTCCCGACTGTTAGAGAAAAGACAAAGGAAAGGTAACAAAAAAAAACCATCATACCCGGAGGGGTACGACGGGGCCCAATGGCTTCATCCTTCGCACTAGTACGTCTCCTCAGGACCGGCTCGATCAGGCGTGCCTTTCGTCCCTAAAGAAAAATATCTCAAAAGGAAGGAAGGACGCGAACATCGCCTTGGACGTTTGTGGGGCTCAAGCAAAGGCAAGGAAATCCAGACGAACCCATCCGGGAGGAGGTGCGCTTATATGACAAGGCAAAGAAAAAAGGGGGGGGAGTAATACAACAGAACTGCAGCGGAGGCACTAGCGGTCTCACCCCGTTCTTGCGGGGAAGGGCAGGGGAGCTCCGGGACTTATCCGATAATAGGATTTACCATGAAGAGTCTTTGGAATTACTTATATGGTGAGCGTGAGGGGGCATAAGGGGCTCATTTCCACTCGCAGCGTAAAGAAAAGGTCATCGGGGGTCGAGAGAAGTTCCGTCTCCGGCGGGGACGAGGATGTTTTTACCGCCAATTGACAAGAGAGAAAAGATAAGGTAGAAGTGCGGTCTTTATAACGAAAAAGGAGGTCCAGGGAGAAGGGAGGATTCTAAACACCGGCGACGGTCCTTCGGTCCAGATGGTCATTCTGCAAGGGGCGTCGGGGGAAGAAATAAGGAACCTTTTCTTTCTATAACATGAAGAGCTAAGAGGAACCCAAAGGGACTTAAAGCACCTCCTTGGAACGTCAATTACGCTTTTGCAGAGAGATTGAGGGACGAGTTGCAGTGGTATTGAAAGGCAAACTGTCCTGGAAATAACATCGATTTTGAACTAAGGAGTCCTCTCCTACAGAGACAGGGTTGATACACAGGAAAGCCTGACAACGAGTACCCATATTTAAAAAACGCAAATGCGAACTTAGTATCCCTTTTGCAAAAAAGGGGAAGGGTCATCAAGGACGTTCCTTGAAAGGGCGCCAAAAACCAGACAGAATCAAAAAGAAGGGGAGTGCGAAAGGGGAAGGGTTTATGGTAGAAACGAAATCGCCTAGGCTTAGAGGATTAAGAATCGATCAGCAGAAAAGGGCTTTTATCGGAATAACATCACTGTTGTCCGAAGAGAAATATTGGGAAAGAGATAAATATTAAGGTGAGCTTACCAGAAGAGATCCTCCGAAACCATGCTGAAGAGAGAAAAAAAAAAACGAGGAGGGGGGATATGCCTCAGTTTTTTGGAACGCCTTGGATTGGAGGAAATCTAGGGGCAAGGAAAATTTCTTAAGGCACATGTTGCGGCGGGAGCCTATTTTCAAGAGAAAAAGAAGAAGCTCGATAACGAGATAAGCAAACCTAGACTATTCAGTTTAGGAAGAAGTCACAGAATGAGAGGGGGGTTGAGTGGTGTCTCCGATCAAGGCCCGCATTACGATGAAAGTGCGCACAGGTGCGGCTTGAGAGTTCGTGGCTTTGTGGAGGGGGAAGAGGGGGGGGTCAGTTGAAACGAATGTGGATCAAAAACGCTCCTTTAGTAGGAGAGAAGGAGAGTGGCCGAAAGAACATCGAAGATTGGGGTCGGCCTTTAGAGGACAAAAGTCAAGGAGGAAAGGGCGTCATTGAAAAGAACGGCGTTTTTTTCAAAATCCGGAGGGGGGCCACGCACGCTTAATAAATGCCGCCGGCTCTGTTCGAAGGCGGATGGGGGGGAACTAAAAGAAAGGAAGGACCGGCAGGACCGAGGCCTTTTTGGGAACAAGAAAACGCGCAGGAGGAAGAGCCGCCGATAGTACGAAAAGCCTCTCTCGCGTGGAGGACCAAGAACAACAATAAAAAAGACTGAGAGGGAAAGGGAGATTCTAAAAGAGGACGACACCAGGGGAGCCAAACGCGCTCGGCAGAACCTGAAAAGCGGAGAGAGGGATCCGCCAGAGACTCCGGGATGAATTCATCAGGTAAAAGCGCTGCGGTAGACCGATGAACTCATGGCATAGACAGGTACCCAAGAAGAAACACGGTCGGCTACGGGTGCTCATCCTCTGCAGGGATGTGGGGTCCGAGGGATTAGTGGGAGAAGGTTGTCAGCGGCATCTCGACGCCACCAGGGATGGACGCGGTCGGGCTGGATGGCAATGGGTGCGCCGACAACGACCTTGTGGGGAGGCTGCATGTGTTGTGGGGGGTGGAAGCCAAAGAAAAAAAGAGGGACCTAGCTCGCTCCTGCTGAAAGGAAGAGCAGGCAGACAGGATGTCAAACAAATTGGGCCTCCCCGGAGTACCCGAAGGTGAGGACGCTGGAATAAGGAGTGTCTTTGGCAACGCACCGGAAGCCGGACGACTTTTGTCAGCGATGAGAACCGATATTAAAAAGGGGGCAAGGAGAAAGTTCGCCTCTCAAGGGTCAGACGCGAGCGCCCAGCTTCACAAAGGGGTCGGGCGCTAGGAGCGCATGGGACCGTAGAGACCGGAAAGAAAAGAATTGATCGGCAAGGCAGAGCAGACAGCGGAAAAGGGAGGGGGGTCGGGATGGTACCAGCATCGTAGACAAGGAAGGAAAAGGCACAGGTAGGCGCCGCCAGCTCAAGGGGATTGCCGGCCTCGCCGGAGGAGATCGAAGATATCCGAGCGCCGATTGGACGGCTGGCGAAGACCCTCTCTCCACACAACCCTGAGACCTTTACGGGAGGGGGAAAGAGGAGGACGCTGTGAGACGGGAGGGGGAAAAGAGAGAAGGAGAGGCCGCAAGCGCGGCGGAGCTGTAGGCGATCTAACCGGGGAAAGAGGGGTGGTTTGCTACGCTTCGAACCAGCACTAAAAAAAACTCAACGACTTTCGAATCCCCGACGGGGAGAGACTGCCAAGAAACTTATCTAGCATAGGCGAGCAGAATCTGTCGTTACGTCGGGGCCACAAAATAGTCTGGTGTCATTTGAGCGCACGGCGAAAGAAGGGAAAAGTCTCGGAGGAAATCGATGGGGGGAGGGGAGGACCGGGGAGGGTGGAGAGAAAAGAATCCGGCGAGCGTCCTCTCACCTTCGGGGAGAAGGCCCAATGATGCGACCTGTCGCACGGAGTGGGGGAAAATTCGAAAATCAGGCTCTCTATGCAAAAAAAAAAGTGGCGGGGCAAAAAGGAAGGCTCTAAAAGCGGCCGCTCTCTCATCACGCGAACGTTAGTGAAGAAAATCTCGATCCAGGCAATTTCAAAGATCGCTCATACCAGGTTATGGATCTATGGAAGAAACCCAGGAGAAAGGGGGGGGGGATTAACTCGGACATATGCGGTGACATCCATCTTATAAAAAAAAAACGAGGGGAGGGACATCTCCGGGAGGGAGGTATGACTATATCTAAAAGCGTTTCAGATAGAGGACTCATTCTGGGGAGGGAAAAAGGAAAATAAGTCCTGGGATTTTGCGACTGTGAGTTCGGATTGCCAGCCGGAAATTAGGTATGGGTGAAGCAAAGGGGGTGAACGTGTCGACTACAGGCGCAAAACCTCTGAGGAGGGAAAAAGTAGATGTTGTGAAAGCCGACAGACCCAGAAGGCTTCTTTTCTTTCTCACTCAACTACGACTGAGGAAAAGAAAAAGGGGACGTGGGGAGACAGATACGGGGAGAACCTTGCGCAGGGGCATGCTTCATTTCGATCCAAATAAGAAACATCATGACCATTTCGGGTCGAGAAAAGAGCAACTCTTTTGCGGGGGAGCATCCTTCTTGCTTCCGCGCGTAGGAAAAGAGATTTCAAGGCTTGAAAAAAGAGGAAAAAGGAAACAAAAGGGAGAAGAAGTGCCGAGTGCTTTTCGCCATTGCTCACAGGATCGGCTCTAGACACAACCCAGGTTGGTCCCCATCGTTCAAGATCTTAAAACTTGAAGATTAAGAAGTACACGCAACAGGAAGGTCTGGCCTTGAATCTTCGCAACCACTCACCCGGGAAAAAAAATGACGGGACGCTCCCTCAGTAGGAAGGGGACTGGAGATCTAGGCTTATGCTGAGGGATTAAGCCGGTATCGTAGCGAGAAACTTGGTGAGACAGGACCCCCAACGTTAGAGAGAAGAGGTTCGAAGCGAGAAAACTAAGGACGGGTAAAGTCGCAAGCAAGGCTTCAAAGCCGAACCCTGCTTATCTTCGAAAAAAAAAAAAGGATGGAGGAAAAAGACAGAAGGGGGGTGAGGAGACGCCTTGCTGCGAAGTACAATGGAGTGGAAGGATCACAGACTGGGGGTCTTCTTCTCCCGGTCGGAGGTTATCAATTCGCCATCAGGGTGAGGCGCTATAACGTGCTTGAAAAATAGAGGGAAGAAGAACCTCAAAGGAGGAGCGACACGAAAATCTCAGTGTTCGTGTGTCGCCTGCAAAGAAACGATGACCGTCCGGATCGCAAAAGGGTAGATTGCTGCTGTTTAACGTCAGGGAGAACTGAAAAGCAAAAAAGTCTCAGGGGGAGGAGGCGAGTCCTCTCAACAGAAAACAGCATCGGGGATTTCTTCGCTTGGGGGGAAGGCTCAATACAACTCAAGACGGCATCCTTGAAACGGGGGCCGAGAGGGGAACAACTCTATAAGAGGGAGGGAGAAGGTCAAACCGGCGATGATGTGAAAAAAGCTTTCGACCTAAATGCAGCAGGCCCGGGGGCCGCTCAGTCCGAAAAAAGGAGGAAGGTGGGAAACCAGAAGAAAGCCAGCCGAGGTCCTCTCTGGAGTTAAGCAAAAAAAAAGGAGTCGGCGGAGAAGAACGGAAAACAAAGGTTACAAAAGGTAGAGCGAAATGAGCGTCGACAATCTGACTTCCACCGGGAATTGGAACGAAAAGAAAAGAGGCTTGGCCCGACCTCGAGGGCACAGAAAAACGCGCACATCCGTCAGTCCGAAAGAGTTAAAGGAAGAGTATAAGGAGCTCTCCTTCCACGAGAAAAGACGGGGACGTCTCGTTCTCCCTAAGGGAGGCTGTTACAGCAGGAAAGGGGATGTAAACGGGTCCGCTTGTCTCGGCGATAAAAAAAAAGTCCCGAAGAGAAGGAGGGACTGGCAAAAAGGGAGAAGGGGGACAAATGAAAAACGAGTTCGCGGGCGGCAGCGGTTGGTTACGGAACAGTTGAAGGAGAGGACCGCAGCAATTAGCATCTGCTCCTAGAACGTGAAAAAGTGTAATGGACCCCGACGGTTCTTCCGCGGCCTGCAGATAGGCGGGGCTCGCACCTGAAGCCTGTCTAAAGCGAAGGTGTCAAAGATAACGCACCGTCCACTGAAATAACTGTTGGCCGTTGCTCAAGGGGAAAACGATATCTAAAGGGAAAGAAAAAAGGAGGTCGGAGAGGCTAGAAGAAGGGAGGAAAAGGACTCCGCCGATATCGGGAATCTTCACTCAGACGAGCCAAAAAGGAAGGGTTCCAGCTTGTGAAAAGGATTTGGGGACCGAAAAAGTCGCACACGAACGACTACCCTAGCAAAAGGGCTCCGAAAAAAGAGAGGGACTGTCGAAAACGAGAGAAAGGTAGGGCGCGAGAAATTTTGCCGGCACAAAAGTGTCTATCGTCC
>Ga0179593_1728925_pt1 | contig 10385 bp, 23 predicted proteins | sample CZODoug2_1_08_16_FD_185931 | JGI IMG/M metagenome (GOLD analysis project Ga0179593, IMG submission 185931) | Vadose zone soil fungal communities from Angelo Coast Range Reserve, California, USA - CZODoug2_1_08_16fungal (PacBio error correction) | ecosystem: Environmental > Terrestrial > Soil >...
AAAATAAGAGAACCGCCCTGTCCCTCTATAGAAAAAAGAAAAAAGCTCGGCAGGGGGGGGGGGGGAAGTCCAGGTACTCCATCACGGAGAAAGGGGGGCCGTGCAACAAAAGAGGGAGAAAGCAGAGAAGGGTACTTATCCATAATTCCAGTGAAAAAAAGTAACAAGCAGAGAAACGAAACAAGGAAAAGAAGCAGGATTTGCAAAGGTCTCTCTATTTTGAAAGAAAAAAGTCCAGGTAAAGGGAAGGGGAGAGGACCTCCTTCGCAAAGGGGGGAAGCGTAGCGGGGAAAGGAGAAGGCGCCAGAGGGGGAACTTAATTAACTCCTCCCTGCAAGGGGGGAGAGAAAAAAAAGAAAAACTTAATCTCCGCGGGGGGGGGGGGAAGGGGGGGTGCTGCTAAGTTGAAGGAAGCCCAGGGGAATGAAGGAATCACGGAAAGGAATACTTGTTAAAGCGCTCCACAAAGGAAAGGGAGATCTATGGAAAGAAGGGGGTGCTCATCAGGATCATTGTTTTGGGGGGGAGATTGTCCGCGGGGGGGAGGGGAGATTTTTCCTACAATCTAGCCAAAAGGAAAGGAAGGAAGCAGCTCGTCGTGTGATGAAGGGACGACAATCGACCGCATAAAAAGAATTCGTAGTTAGGGAGTGGCGTCAAGGGGAAAAAACGCCTCGAGAGGAGCCCACTGGCCCATGTCAAAAAGTGCCGCACTATTAACCGAACCGGAAAAAAAGAACCTGAAAAAGGATCTTAGAACCCCGGAGCCGCTTCCCGAAAAAAAAGAAAAGCGGCCAATTGGGAGAGGCATACCCTGTGCTCGGGGACGCAAGTCAGAAGCAACGGCAGGTGGGGAAAAAGGGAGAACCATCCTCTCTGAATGGCTATCAAGCATAGATTTTACCGCCTGAAGGAACTCACCAAAAGGGAGGAGGGGGCAGGCAGCCGCGCACTCCGCAAAAGGGGCAGATTTCCACTTCTGCTCCCACAAAAGGAAAGAAAAAACAAAGTGTGCAAGGAAAAACGCTTCCCCGAATCCCTTTAAAGAAGTCATCTGAAGAGGAAAGCCGTGAGGGAGTATTTCTCTCGAGGAGGGCATTAGGAGAAAGGGGTCCTTCGCTGCTGAACGAGAGCGAGGAAAGGGAAAAAAAACCCTTCGAGTCCATGCGCAAAAGAAAAAAGGGAAAGGGACCACCAGGGAAGGTGTGTCAATCGCGAAAAAAAAAAACCCGGGTCGAAAGGAGGGTCCTAAACCAGCCTCCTGCAAAGGGAAAAAAGGCCTTGTCCTTCGGAGGGGGAAATGGCGTAAAGACCATCAAAAAAAAGGAAAACGCAGACCCAGAAAAGGGGTTTTTGGGAAAAACAAAAGGAGAGCCTTCACATCGACGAAAAAAGGGAGGAGTCTCTTCCAGGAAAAAAGCGTTATTCCTCTTCTCTGAGAGGAAAAAGGAATTATGCGGGGGCAGCGCCAAATTTTTCAAATATCAAACAAAGGGGCCCAGAAGATGATGGAAGGGAAATTCCTCTTAAGGAAAAGTGCTGACCGAGAAAAAAAGGAAAGGGGCTCTCTCAATACAGGGGGGGGGAAACAATGTAAGAGAAGGCTCTCTGTTGTGTTGGGGGGGGGGTTTTTAAAAAAGATCGTGCGTCTACCACTCTGAAAGCAAAAAAGATGGGGATCGCAAGGGGGGGGGAGGGAAGGATCAAGAGGCCTAATCCTTTTCTGAGAGAAAAAAAACTGGGGATCAGAAAATCCCGGGGAAAGGAGCTTTGGGCTCCGGGAAGAACGGAGACACAGGGGTCTAGCTTCCGGGGAGAAAAAAAAGCTAATTTGGGAGCACCGCCAATCCCAAAGGAAAAGTTGAATGAAGGGGAAGCATCGAGGAAGTAAAGTTTAACACTGGAGGAACCGTCTCCGCGAAGGAGAGAGGAACACCTCTGGAGGAACAGACGAGCTGCTTCCATTACTGGGAAGAGGACGTTAGGGAGGGAAAGAAGGTCATAAACTTTTCGCGAAGAAAATAACGCTAACGAGGGGGGGTGGACGCTCGAAAAGAGGAAATCTGGCTCTCCAATCTTAAAGGGGAAGAACATCTCGAAAACAGAAGAAAGGATCTTCGTGTGATTGGGGAGAAAGAGCGCAAGCCCAAGGGAGGGCTTCGCTCGATTCGCGGAGAAGCCTCACCGGAGAGGGAGCAGGCCACTCTTCCGGGCTAAAAAAAAAACGAGGGAGAAAAGAAGGTGGGACTGATCCACTCTGGAGGAAGAGGCTGTAACGTCTGTCATCTTCCAAGAGAAAAGAGATACGACTCAAGGAAAAGTGAGGCGCGTCCCCTACCTTGAAAAAATAAGGAAGAAGGAAGGAGAGGAAAGGGGCCACCGAAAGGGGGGAGGCCATATTTCCGACCTTGGAGACGTCCTCAACGCGGGGGAAAAGCCGTTCAAAAACGAAAAAACAGGAGCATGACGGGGGAAAAAAAAAACCGTACCTTAACTTCCCTAAAAGGAGAGTCATGCGCAAGGAAAGTGCATCAGGGGGGACACGAGAAGATGTTCAACCCTCGGGGGGGGCGATTATTGAAAAAACAACGGAGCAGGCTTTAAAAGGCTGATCTTCAAAGGGACGCCGGGTACCTGGCGCAAAGGCCAAGACTGTTCGCAAGTGGGAGAAATGCGCGGGGGAAGCGAAAGCGGGTGTAGACGGCCGTAGTGGAGGGGAAAGGCCATTAGACAAAGGAGGGACGGGATTTTCTGATTGAGGGGTAGAACACGAGGAAAGGAAGAAGGAACTCCCAAGTCAAAAGGGGGGAGAATCTAGAAGAAAGTGATGATGGGGGTCAGGGGCCGATCTTCCTGAAAAAAAAAAGATCGCATGAAAGGGTGCTCATCTTCCTCAAGGTCGCGGGCGGGAGATCGGTCATCCCTAGATTCCATTATTAATTCAAAAAAAGAGAAGCTTCGGGACACGCAAGGGAAGAAAAAGAGGGGAAATCCCATTTATCCGAGGAGGGGAATCTTAAGGGGCAGGAATCCGAGTGTATGGGGTTTCGGGAGGCTGTCTGTTTTCGTCGAAGAACAGGTTTTAAAAAAAAGGAGGAGGGGGTCTTCCTGGGGGGGTAAGCTGCGGCGGACCGAGGAGAATCGAAGCATGGGGGGAAGGGGGGCATTCTTCTTTTCTGAAAAATGGGTGGGTGGCGGGAAGGGGACATCGATAAAAAGAGGGGGCTCTAATATTTTTGTTAAGGGGGAATCGCGGAGAAAAGATCTTCTAATTAGAACCGGGCAGGTCTGAGGGAGTGAAAAAAGAGGCAGCTCGAGGAAAAGAAAAAAAAGGTCGATATTTTTCAAGCCGGGAAAGGGAATTCGCGGTAAATGATTCGAGAGGGGCTTGGGGAAACCTGGGGGCGACAGAGAAAAAACCCCGACCACTCCGGGGGATATTTCGCGGGAGGGAGGCAACATCTTTTATCTGCGGAAAAGCGCAGAGGGGAAAAAATATCTCTGGAGAAAGGCATCTCGGAAATTGTAGGAGCTCGCGGGTATTGGGGAAAGGCGGGGATTGTGTCTGCTGGAAAAGAGATCCCCCTCTAATCAACCTACACATGTGTCGAAGAGAAAACAATTGGAGAGTGATTTATTTTCCCGAGTTGAAGGACGAGGTAACAGGATGAAAAAAAAGGATTTGAGGGGGGAAAGTTCCTCTTTCTTCAATTTGAAGGGGGGGAAAATTTTCGGGAAGGAGTGGGGGGAACCCTTAATCCTAGTTACCGGCGAAAGAGAAAGGGACTACTAACAGGGTCTCTTGAATGAAGAGGGATATGGCGGAAAAGAGTCTTAATCACCTAACTGAAAAGACAGGAGGGGCTCAAGGGGGACCTTCAATTCAAAAACTCTAAAGAAAGAGAAGCTTTTTGAAAAAAAAAAAGAAGAACTGATTTATGAAACAAGAAAACTGACTGGAACGAGGAAAAAGAGGCCTGGAATTTCACTTTATAATGGAAGGGACGTCGGGTGGAGCGAGGAAATGGGAAGCGGCGCTTCAGTTGTTGAGAACAACTAAAGGGAGAGAGTACTCGGGGAAAGGAGGAATTTCTGCGCGCAGGGGGGGCGAGGAGGAAAAGAATTCGGTAAAGAAGGACGAAAAAAAGAAAAGAGAATGTTGTTTGCAAATCAGGGGGGAGAGGAAGAGAAGTATGGGGAATCGTGACGCTCGAAAAATGACTTTACTTCTGTCTCAGGAAGAGGGAAAATGAGAGGCGGAACTCTTTCAATGAGGGGAATAAATTACAAAAGGGAGTAAAATGGGACTCGGAAGAGGGGAGCATTTTATGTAGCGGGAGGGGGTACATTGGGGGGAGGAGTGCAAGCGATTGCGAGGGTAAGTGAAGAGGGAGAAAAAAAAAGGCAGTTCCTTGGGGGGAGCTCAGAAAAAAAGGAGAGGAACATATAGAGATGAAGAAGGAGACCCCGACACGAGACCTTCAAAAAAATCGCTTTTCACTCCAGCAAGCTTAAAAAGTCACCGAGGATAACACGCTCACAGGAGGGGAAAAGGGGGTTCCTCTTAAAAAAGAAGGTACCTCATGCATTCTTCTTTGAGGAGGGGTCGGCGTGGAAATACCACGAAAGGGACTCGCAGAAAGTCCTCTCTTTGGGATCTTGATCTGTCCTTCTTCCCTCCGTCAGTCAAACGGATATCGCGGCACTATGAAAAAAAAAAGACGCTCCCATTACGGGTGGAAAACCTCAGTCAGGAAAACTTCTCTCTCGAAGTTGACGAAAAGAAATGGGGGAAAGCCTGCGCAAAAAACTGCTCTTGGTCTGAAAAAAAAGCCCTCCGGCGAAGTTGGGGCCGAAGGAACTCTCTCCGGAAGGGGGAAAAAACTAATCTCCAGGAGGAGAAGGAGAAAAGGGAACCGTCCTTCCCATTCTTTCCCTTAGGAAAGGGAAACATGTTTAGAAAAAAAAAAGGGGAAGAAGATTTTTAGAGATTTCCGAGAAAATCAGTATCATTTTTGGGGGATGCGTTATGAGATCTTTTACAAAGGGTTCTTGCAGGGAGAAGGAAAGGGAACAATGGATATCTTAGTCTTTAGAAAGAGGTCTAGCCATCGACCCGCAGAATCGAGGGGGTCGAGTCTTTTTAAAGGGAGACCCGTGTTCTTTCGCGTAAAAAAGAAATGGGTCGCACAAAGAAGGAAAAAAGTTCAAAATAATTGCAGCACGATGAACCGGGAAAAAAACCTGAAAATGATGGCGACAGGAGGAAGAGAAACGGAGTCCAGAAGAGAGAAAATTCGCCAATTGTGGGAAAGGGGTTGAATGGGGGCAAAGGGGGAAGGGGGGGGCTTAGCTTTTGCTCGCAGATGACTCCGCAAAAAAAGCGGCGGGGGGAAAGAACGAGGTACTAACGCATGAAGAGGTCTTGTGGAAAATGAAAGAGATTACACCAGGTCAACGAAAAGAAAAAAAGGAGGGTGCCGGAAGAAAGAGAAATCCAGTAGTTTTCCGGGGGAAAAACAAGAAGACCACAGCGAAGGGAAAAAGTTTGCCTTTCAAACGCTTCCAGAGAATAAAAGAGGGGGAAAGAAATCGGACAAAAAAGGAAGTATTTCTCGCTCTGAGCAGAAAGGCAGGCTAAAGAAAAAAAAAAGATGGGTCTTCAACGTCAAAAAGAGGACGATGAAAGGGGTGGAAAAAAAAAAAGAAACTCCAACTCTTCGAGCAAAAAAAGGGGGAGTAGTATAGCTGGAAAGAGATTTGTCAGTCTCTATCAAAAAAAGGAAAGTAGGGAAATACAAAATGTCCAAAATGCTGAACCGGGGAACTTGATTCAAATGAGGGAAACAAACCATGTCAATGAAGGGATTGGTAAACCGGAAAAAGAGGGGGCAAAAGTACCTGCAATATTCCGTGAATCAAAACCCATATCAATCGGAAACTCCTCTTCAGGGAGGAAGAAGTCAGCTCCTCTATCAATGTAGAGAAGATGACCCAGTTATGGAGGAAAAAGAAAGGAAGGCAAAGGAAGGAGAGGGAAGGAAAAGACGCCTCAATACTCGTTGATGGAGAGAAGGGAGCTGCGCGAGGTGAAAAGATCGGCCCGACCACGAAAAGGAAAGTGAAAAGTGAGGTGGTCTTCCGGGAAAAGAAGAATCCTTTTCTGTTTCCGCGGGCAAAAAAGACAATCATAAAATCCAATGACGAAGGTGTGGAGAGGAAAAAAAGGGAAGAACTACTCGTAGAAAAGGGGGGGCTATGCTTTCTCAAGCAGAAGGAGTTTGGACGAAATCCCCACTTCGCGAACATTCGGGACTTGACGAGATAAGAAACCAAGGGGAAACGTCTCTAACATCCCTGAAGGAAGAGACTCAGTTCAAAAAGAGGATGAAAACATTTACCATTGAAAACCCTCTCAAGGACGAGGGGAAGGAGGGGATGGGAAAAAGGGAAAATGTTCATGCGAAGGGAGAGTCCCCCGAGCCAGGCCCGGCGGGGTAAAGGGAGATTACAGAAAAAAAAAAAAAGTAAGAGCAAATCTTAGTTCGGAAGAATCGAAGGAAAAATCAGGCTTCCAGGGGGAAAATGATGAGGTCGGGGAAAAAAGGGGAGAGGGGAGGGCTTGGGAAAAAGTCGTGTGCAATCTTCATCGGGAAAGGGAACCGGGAGAAAAGAAAGGTGGATCATTCGCAAGAGGAATCGACAAAGGAAATGGTTAGGGAAGGGGCCTTCTCCACTCTTGGATGGCGATGGGGGGCAGCTGCAAAGAAAAAGAGATCAGGGAAAAATTCGGGAGCTGCAAAAAAGGGGGATGCCCTCCCTAGTCATTCCAGAGGGATTCGAGAAAGGGGAAAAAAGATGAAGATTTGCTACCAGAGGGTTAGTTAAAGGGAAAACTTTAAAAAAAACCCTTCAGCTTTTCTCCATGGGGAAGGGGAATTACATTGTCAAAAAAAACAGAAAGGACACGACATCCGAATACAGGAAAGAACTGATTGGGGAAAAAAAATTGCATGCAAAAGAGGGAACTGCTATTATGGACCAGGAGGGCATTCCGGGGAAAAAATTTTCCCATTTTGGGGAGGAAAGTAGATAAAAAGTTTAAAGAGGGAAAGACTGTTCTCTAGGGAGTTCCTCCCAAGGGATTCGAAGATAAAAAAAAGGCGTGTTTATACTGAGATTAAAAAAGTAGAAAAGCAGGAAAGGAGGGGGGGACTGATTTTTAACTCTTTTTAAAGCAAATACAAGGGAAAAAAAGGGCTGATCAGTCCCTCACAGGGAAGAAAAATAGATCAGGGGAAGGTGTTAGGAAGAAGAAGAAGCCCGCGATCCTCAACTCATTAAAAAGAAAAGAAAAACTAATCTTGGAGGAGAAAGGGGAAGTTAGATCTTTCCAGAGAGGGAGTGATAGTCCACAAGAAAGAAGGGGAAGTCTATCAGGAAGAAAATATATTCTTCGGAAAGGGAAAAACTTAATAAGAGAGAAGCACGATTGCTGGTTTAGGGGGGGGAGCGATGTTCGGTGCACAGCTGGAAGTCTTGCGGAGAATTGACCTGGGGGCATAGCAGAAGCCGCAGAACCCGGGAGCATTTGGAAAAAAAAGGGGAGGTGTAGTGCAGCGGGAGAAGGAGAAAACAGAGCGACTGGTGGGACACGGAAAAAAAAAAGGCGCGCATTGAGCTCAAGGTTTGGGAAAAAAAGAGACTCGCGAAAATAAGAAAAAAAAGGGGTCTGCGTACCTGAAAGAAAGGAAATACGCGCCATGAAGAGTTAAACGACTGCCGATGACCAAATTACTGCGTTGGGCTGGGAAAGGGGGGGAAAAGGTACGCTTGGGTCGAAGGGGGAGGGCCCCCTCGTAAAACTACTGGGGGGGGAATTGCATGACAGAAAAATTGGAAAGTAAGAGAAAGAGGTAAAATCTCGAGAAGGAACACTCATCCATTCAGGAGAAAGCTCTCTGGCAGCGGAGGAAAAAAGGGGGATGTCGGCTGTAACGGGGACCAAGCTAACCAAGGGGAAAAGAGTAACTCTCAGAAACAAGGGGGGCGGCGCTTTAATGTCTGCTCCTTTGGAAGGAAAAAGTTTGCAGGATGAGGAAAAAGGGGGAAGTGTCGACCTTTTCATCTTTCGGAGAGGTGGGGAGGAGGCCATTATAAAGAAGGGGGGGGCCGAAAGACACTGGTCTCGGGCAAGAAGGTTTCTCTGTAAGAGAGAAAGAGAGGAATATAGGAAGGGGAAGGGAAGGGGAGGGGTTGGGGGGGGAGGAAAAAAGACTGCAGGCAAAACTCTCAGGGAGACAATCGGGGTCAAAAAAAAAGGGGGAGAACAAGGTTCGCGGAATCGCGAAAAAAATTCGAGCATAGGATGGGGGGGGAGGGGAGGCAGCCTGGGAAAGCTTTCTCCTCGCGAGGGGGGGTATCACAGAAGGGGAAAAAAGGGATGGAGTTCATTAATAATGGCGGAAAAAAAGACGGGTTCGCAGGTGGGCGTCGCGGCAAGAAAGAGGGAAATTCTTGCTCGGGAGGAAAATGGAGGGAGAAAAGAGGAACCTCGCTAGCCAGGGGGAAATCGCTGAAAGGGTTGTCGCTCATAGGGGGGGAAAGCGTGACTCGTCAAACGAGGAAATAAAAAAGAAAAGGAAATCTAAATTCTATCTGATTGGAAAAAACAACTCTGGAAACGCGAAAATACTGTGAAGGCTGGTACCTTTATTCCTTCAGAAAAAAGGGAGGCATGGGATGAGCGTGTTATCCTAGAGGGCTTATACGTAGGAGCCGGAGAGGTGTTGAAGGAGATCTACTTTATAGGGAGGATTCAGGGGTGAAGGGAGTAGGACTCCTTCTCAACACAAAAAGGGAGAGGGAATATACTGAAAGGAAAAAATGAACTGGCTCCGCGAATTCGCTCTCCGGAAAAAAAGAGATGGCCAAAGCAAGAAAGGAAAAGGAAAATGTCCCCTATATGACTACACTTCTCAGAAAAATTGTGAACTTGGGAAAAGCCGCACGGAGGGAGGGGGGTCGCTTGTCTGCAGGGGAAACGGTTACGCCAAAAGAAAAAAAGGGTTCGAGGTACAAAAAGTCAAGAGCTTTTAGAAAAGATTACAAAAAGAAAGTCTTCCAGCCGCAAGGGGTGGGTCCCTCAATCAGGAAGAGGAGAGGGCTCGCGCGGGGAGGTTTTTATTTTCTTCAAGAGGAAGTGGACAAAGAGAGAAAAAAAATATCTCAAACGTTGGGAAGGGCGGAGAGGAGGCGAGCAATTCCTCCGGCGAAAGGGAATAAAATGAATGAAAGGAAAAGGAGTTTGCTCTCATCAAAAAAAAAAAAAAGCCCCCCCGCAAAAAAAAGAGGGGCTAAAGGGGGGGAAAAAGGCGCACCCAAAAGGAAAAAGGAAGAACGTTAAAAAAAAAAAGGGGGGTTTTCCTTGTGAAAAAGAAAAAATGGGCAAGCAGCTGGTTGAAGGAGAGACCTTGTTTCATCAAGAAAATGGGGGGGGGTGGGGGTGGAGGAGGGGAAGCGAGCGGGGGGGGGAAAAGGAAGTGCTACCTCAGCAACCCGTGGGCTGTGGAGGAAAAAAAAAGGGTCTTTCCTCCATGAGGGAAAGCGACTTTGGGGGGGCGCGAAAAAAAAAAAGGGAGGAAAACTCCCTCTCGAAGTAGAAAAAAAAACTCCGCAGAAAAAGGGGGGGGAAAAAAAAAAGGCGAAATTGCCCTGCAACTACGTAAAAGACCATGCCAAACGGAGAGAAGAAAAAGCGACTCCCCCTTAGCCGGAACTTCACGCGAGAAAAGAGAGACGAACAATTGTTTCTAGAGTTCAACACAAAAAAGGGCAGGTGCAAGAGGTCCAGAAAAATCTGCTGGGGGGAGAGAGGGGGGACCGAGAGGGGGAAAACGCGGGGAATGGCTGCGTGTTCATGCCAGGAGGGGGAGGTGATCTTACCGAAAAAAAGGTTGCCAGAGGGCGCACTCGCATGAGAAGTCCACTTCAGGAGAAAAAGAAGTCCCTAAAAAGTGTGGGAAATTAAATCTAAAGGGGGAGGAAAGGAGGAAAAGAGAACCCCGTAGACAGCTTATTCTCTAGGAAGGAATTCATTCGAAGGAAGGACCATGCTGTTTCTTCGCGAGGGGGAGGCGAGAGTTAAAAAAGAAAAAAGGAGGCTCCAGTGTCAGAAAGGAAAGGAACACCAGTCGCTCTTGGGGAGACCGCGCTGGCACTCCCAAGGTGAAAGGGGGGGAAGGCGGCTTGAGAGGAGAAAAAAAAGATGACCATCAAACCATGTAAAAAAAAAGGGCAAGCAGGGGGGAACAATCTCTCGTCCCGGAAGGAAACGGTAGGACAGAAAGAACCAAAGGAGAGTGATTCAAGAAAAAAGTACAGGA
>Ga0179593_1815746_pt1 | contig 10385 bp, 11 predicted proteins | sample CZODoug2_1_08_16_FD_185931 | JGI IMG/M metagenome (GOLD analysis project Ga0179593, IMG submission 185931) | Vadose zone soil fungal communities from Angelo Coast Range Reserve, California, USA - CZODoug2_1_08_16fungal (PacBio error correction) | ecosystem: Environmental > Terrestrial > Soil >...
AAAGGGGAGGTAATGAATGCCTCCAGTGCCGGGGAGTCGTAGCTGCGCAGGCGAGGTGCAAAGTCGCTCCGATAAAGGAATAACGGAGAGGGGTCTCAGAGTGATCGTCACCAAGGCCCCTCGAAACGCGAGCGAGAGACAGGAACGAACATAGGTGTCACAAACTCAGTTGTACACATGGTGCGCGATATAAAAAAAGAAGAAGCATAGCTCGTTGCTGATGGGAGGGCTAGCGCCTCTGCCCAGGGTAAGGGGGTAAGAAGAGGCGCTGTCATTTCCGTGATCTCGAAATCTTGGAAAGGGTAAAAAAAAAAGGAAGAAGAGAAGTCCTTCGAAGTGAAAAGACGAAGAAGGAGAAAAAGAACAAAAAAAACGCAGTTCCATCATAATTCGAACAGAGCGAGCCTTGGACCTCAGAGGGACCGGACAATCGCCGGTTATGCAGGGCGCAGGGGGTGAATCGGAGATCTGGAACAAAAAAGGAAACTGCTTCAAAGGTGTTGCATAGCCGGCCAGATCCTGCTCTAGGGAGGCCCAAAAAGGACGAGATGCGTCAGCTTGTGCCCTTTGCGTGAAAAAGGGAAAAAGTGACGGCAGGTAGATGGCGGAGAAAAGAAGACGCTTGAAAAAGGAGAGGCCTGTCGAGATCATGAAGGAGATGGGGTGAAGATGGTAGAACGGAACTCAAGAGGGTCCTAAGGAGGAAGGGGGAAGAAGGTTCGCCTGGGTGATAACCGAAAAGGAGGGGGGAGGGCTTCGTGTTGATGGAAGCAGGGCAGAGACGGGGAATCTCACTGGACGCTCACTCCCTCAGATCGCGGAGGTGGGTAAGACGGTCGACGTACGTTATGAGGGGGGGGGTGCACAAATGTTCCGGCGGAGACTGTATTAGTAGACCGGGGTGTGTGGCCTCTGCGCCGGACTGAAACGGTGTCGCGGAAATGACCGCGTTTTTAAAGAGGGAGGGGTCCTTGTCATAGGGAGGGGAGGCTGTTAATTCCAGGATCCGGCGACCCCTGCTACCTCGGACCAGGGAAGGGGAATATAGGGCAAAGAAGGAGAAACGCGCTCTTGCCGCGGGCGAAAAAAAGGAAAAGGGAAGAAGCAGGCTGCCGCTGGCGGTTGGTTCCGGGAGGAAAAAGATACGACGTCTGGGATCCTTTAAATGGAGGGAGAAGCCTGCGGCGGCTAATCGCCTCGTATTAAAAAGAAAGGGGGGAGGAGAAGGGGAGAGTACCCTTTCTTAGGCTAGGGCCGAGGAAAGGGGAGAAAAGAAAGGATAGTTAAGCGGTGAAAATAAAACTATTCACCAGTTAATCACCAAAAAAAAAACGGCGGGTTCATCATCAATATAGAAGGGGGGAGGAAGAAGCGCTGCGAGGCGCGGGTAAAATCGCGGGTATGGCGCAGGCATCTTGTCGCACAAGGGAAGCAAAAAAAAGGGGGGAAAAGTCAGTATTTTTTGACGGGATGTGGGGTGGCGAAGAGAAAAGGAGCCCAGGAACATGCATCTGGGATCACACGGCAAGGGTGAAGCCGATCTGCTCGGAGCCGCAGCAGAAGGAAGAATAGAAGGAGAGAAAGGAGAGGGGAGCGCGCTGATGTTCTCTATCATGAGAGTCGTAGTAAAGAAAGGAAAAGAAGCGAGCGAGAGTGTGTGTTGAGCTGTGAATAAAGGGGGAGAGTAGGAAAAGAGAGAGATGTACGAGTAAAAAGAGAGGATGGCGCTTACTATCGCCAAACGGCTTCGGAGATTGAGGAAGAGAGAGGGGGAAAAAAAAAAGAGGCTCTACGTCGAGCAGGGCCAGTTGAAAGAGATGCACGAGCTCCGAGCCTAGAGAGAAAGGGAAAAGAATCGCTGATCTCCGTGCTGATCCTGAAAGAAGAGGGTCGGGCTCCTGTTCCGCTGAGGGCCTTGGGAAGGACCAGCCTGATCGCTTGCGTGGTTGGAGATGAAAAAAAAGGGGGACCAATCTTCTGCGCCATACATGACGAGGTTAAAAAGGGAAGGAGGAAAGCGCTCGCATCGCGTGGCAGAAAACTCGCCGGCTACGCTGCGGATGAATTTGAAAGGAAAAAAAAAGGGGGTTACACTGGGGGTTGATCTGGTGGGAGGAAAGCTCGCCTCACCGGCAGACCGTGGAAAAAGGGAAGGGATTCCCCAAGTTCTTCTGTCAAATCCAGGGAAGTCTCATTCCATTGGAAAAAAAGACAGTCGGGATCCTACTATTCTATTTCGCACCAAGAAAGGGGCGCCAAGTACTCTACTAAAAACAAGGCTATAGAGGGAAAGGCTCTCTATGCGAAATGTGGTCAGGTGGTCTCGGGGAGAGGAATCCCTATTCTGCCGGAGGGTGGCGATCAGTGGACCCACGGTTGTGGCATGCGCTGGGACGTTCGGGGACGATGGGGCTGGAGACGGTAACTAACTGGGAGCCCGGTTCATTGCTTCTAGGGTGGGGCTTCCCGGAGGTTTGGCGGACCTGAGAGGCACTAAACCCTTGGGGGGAGGAGTCACCTGTTTCCAGTTGGTGTTGAAAGGCCGGTTGAGCCTTGTGTGGGGGTCCTGTGCGACTTCATCGGGTCCGCTGCCGAGAATTCCCCGAGCGGGGGATGGATTCTCCTGAGGCTGTTAGGATGCACAGGTGGAAGAGGCAGCCTGTCCTCGTTCAGCAGTAGGATTAAAAAAAAGACGCTGAAACAGGCCACATAGGGAAAAAAAAAAAAAGGAGGAGAGCGACGCAGCGCGGTCCGGCAAAACGAGGATCCGGACTCCTCAAGGACTGAGGCTCGGGTCTCCGTCAATGCCAGAGATAGATGCTCGATCGACCGCCGGGTCAGCCGAAAAAAGTGGCGTCCTAGCAGGGAAAACGAAAAAAGGAAGGGACCTGGGTCCCGAAGCTGGTGCCGATTAAAAAAAGCGAGTACTTGGCGAGCGGAAGGACCAGAAGACGCACGTCCTCAAGCACCATCTACCTCTACAAGAAAGAAGTCGAGGGGTCTAACAAGGTCTTTCTTCCAATCAATGGAAGTAACCTTCTACAGGGAAGGAGCCCTCTACACGATCGTCTCTACCACACACGGTTTATCCGTCCGGACTGAAACAGCGCTTCTCTACCGAGATAGGTAAAAAATCTACCTGCCAGGTACAAGACAAACGCGACATCGACCACCTTAAAGCCCTGTCGGGAAAGGAGCAGGAAGGATCTGTGGCAGCATGGAGCCATTTTCCCGTCTGGAGGGTGAAGCAGGGGGACAGTAGGCCAAAAAACGTGCCTTATAGCCATAGAGGAGGGGCGGTCGACTCGGTCTCCACCGGCTGAGGGGAGGGGAAATCGTCATTCCGTCTGGTAGGCGCTAAGAGGCGCTCGCCTGGATAATCTCTGCAGGAAAAGAGAGAAGAAATCTAGACACGGTCTAAAGCTCACTCGCAAGAGAAAAAACATTTACACAATATAAGTAGGGGCGGAGCAGTTCTAGCGAGATGAGGAGTGCGGAAAAGAAAACCGGGACTATCCGCAAGATAGATGAAAGACGGATCAAAGACTCGGGAACAAACTTTATAAAAAAGAGAGGCTCGCGGTGGCGGTCATCGCGCATATCAGACCCTATAAGAAAAGGGGTACGCATCAAGGCAGAGAGTCAAGATAATAAGATCGCGCGTCGGAAAGATGAAAAAAGATCCTGAGGAAGGAGAAGCGAGATTCTACTACCAGAGGGGGAGATTCCGCCCGATCATGAGTTACTCGAGGAAACCGACAGAGAGAAAACTGATGGTCTGGGAGCAAAAAAAAGGAGGATAGGAGCTTTCGCCACCCGCTGAAAAGAACCATCAGACGTGAAAATTAGAAAGACCAGATGCTCACAAAAAAGGGGCGAGGGGAAAACAAAGGTCCATTCGACACACCAGGAAGATCGCCTTCGACCGTTTATAAAGCTAAGGAAAGGCAGCAGACGCGGCCGAGTGGTAAAAAAAATAAAAAAAGAAAGCGGGTTAATATCATCCATGCGGAAGAATGAAGACGGATTTTAATGATCTTGGCCGAAAAGGGGGGCCCTGGCCGTCGCCGGCAAGGGGAAGGGGGCCGTTGTCTCCCGGAGCAGCGATCTCGTTCCGAATCAGCAAGGGGGAGCGCCTTCGCGGGGAAAAGGGGGGGGGGGGAAAAAGATCCTACTTCACCACCTCTTACGCTCTGCCAAAAACTGTTCCCTCCTCGACAGGAAAAGGAAAAGAAGCGACGTCAGAGGCAAGAAAAAACGCTCTCAAAGAAGAAAAAAAGAAAGGGCAACGACCCGGCCGACGCGAAAGATCGCGACGCTGACGCCCGTGAGTCGAAGAAAAGAAAAGAAGTCTCTCGCATTTCAGGCTCTCACGAGAAAGGGAGGGAAAAGAAGGAAAGCTTGCCCTGGACCTGCGAGAGCTTAGGAAAGGAGGAGGAGTCGTAGAGCTGGCCCTTTTTCAGCTAAGGAGGACAAAAGTGCGGTATGTCTGGGGGAGAGGGCCAGGGAGGGAAGGGTCTTCGCCTCTCCGCGGGGGAAGGGAGGTCGCTCTCCTAGTCGAGGGGAAAAAGGGGAAGAATTGGGAAGAGGGGCCCTTTTCTCTGGGAAGGTTTCTATCTAGGTTAAAGCGAACTGGGCGATCTTTAACGAGAACGGGGGGGAGAGAGTCTTCACAGGGATCTCTCGCATTTTCTCGGAGGGGGAGAAGGAAATTCTAAAATTACCTATATCTGCGGGCCGGAAGGGGAGGCTACACCTTCAACATTAGAGAGAAGAGGGAGGGAAGGGGGCTACTCCCCCATTTGAGTCTTCGTGCAGAAAAATGATGATGGGATCATCTGCCGTCGAGAATGGGGACGGAAAAGTTTTTCTCGAAAGGGGGAGAGAGGGAGAGAACTCGTTCCTCGCCTTCGGCCGGAAAAACTCTAAACGCATCTTACCTTGTCTCATCAGGTTGAGATGAAAGAAGAAAACCGTGAATAGGGGCTGACGATTAGAGATCAATGGATAGGGGGGAAGGAGGGAGGGGTTAGTGATAGCGCTCGAATACTTCCGTCGAAAATGATGATCCCATCCTGGTCAGGCCAGGAAGATAACGATCAAAACTCCTGGCGACGCATAGATCAAAGGGTCTTCACATCAACGATCAAATAGTGAGAATGACCAAAAGGCACGTCCCGGTACAGCTCAAGAGAGCATTTGACAAGATTGCCAGTGAAAAAAGGGGGAAGGAAAAAGAAAATGATCGGCGTTCATATACTTAGACGAGGGAGAAGAATGAGCGCGATGAAATAAGTACATTACCCGAGCCGTCCTATGTGCGACGCAATTGGGGAATGGCTAAGCACTTGAAAAGAAAGGAAGAAGGGCAGGGTCGACGAGACGTCCGGTTGTGATTCCCAGGAAAAAGCTATCGTATGCACGACCCTCCATACAATAGGAAAAATCCACAGCACTCGTGCGGGACGGTCGATAGCAACGAGAGAAGGAGGAATTGAAGTCGGGATGGGTGCGTTTCGGCGGCTGGCGGCGAAAGGTATTGGACCGGCCGCCTTGGGGGAGGGAGGGGATGGAAGGGAAAACGACTGTCTTCCGGTGTGTCTTGTTCAATAAAGAAAGGTCGTCGACGGGAGGGCAGGGGTAGAAACCTTGGGGTCAGGAGTATATACGGAAAGGGGGCGATGCGCCGAGAGCTCTGGATAAAAGTAGCAGAGGGTCGAGACGTTAAAGAAAATGGTGGGTTCCAATCGATAAGGGAGCGCATTCCCGGGGATCGTGAGAGATCGAATGAAGGAAAGAAAAGGGGGGGGGGGGGAGAGGGGGTGAAGGATTGCACTAGAGCAAAGTAATTGGACTCTATTCGCTTCGTGAAGGAAAGTCAGGTCAGCGAAGAGGAGAAAGGGAGGTCGCCGTGGGTGATTCCGGACAGACGACAAGGCAGGGGAAAAGGGGAAAAAGGGGGTGTTTATGAGCGAGGGAAGCATAGAATCTATCACTCGCAACGAGGGGAGGGGCACTGGTTCAGCCTGGGCTGAGTGAACACCAGACAGAAATCCGGAGGAAAGAGAGAGGGGACTCTGTCGCATATCTTTGGCGGGGGGTAAATTTCGCGAGGGTGGCGGCTACACAGACTCTTTAGTATACGAGTGTCAGCGATCTCTAAAAAAAGGGATGCATGTCTCGTCCGAGAAGGAAGGGAAGGCTACACGGCCTGGCGACGATCAATGCATAGAAACCAGGGAACCTGGGCGGCGTGGCGAAAGTACGGAAATAGCTACTCTTTTGGAAAGCAAACAGGGGATCAGCATGCGCTCAGAGAGGGAGGACGATGCGTATGACGTGTTGGTGCGAAAAACCGGGTCGACGCCGTGTGCAATGAGGAATGATAGCGTGGGAGCGCGTCGGCAAGTACGGCAAATGATTCATGCAAATGGGGCAGAGCTAACAGATCGAAGAGAAAAAAAATCGCCTCGGTAGGTAGCCCGGGGAACATCGGTTGTGTGAGAGGATGAGGCCGGATCCTGGTCGCGTACTTGGGGGAAGGAAAAGGAGGAACGAAGGAAAGGACGGCGGTATGACGGATTAATAAACCAGTGTCACCCAATGAACAACCAAACAAAGACGGCGATGATTGCGTTCGCAAAATGGGGGGGGAGGAGGAGACTACCGCCCCATCTCCTAAGAGGTCGCAAGCAGCTTGGCGAAAAAAAAAAACACCCCGAGATCAGGATGGTTGAGGGAGACTGGGGAGAGAAAAGGGGAGGACCGACGACGTCGCCCTGAACAAGAAAAGAAGCGACACGATGGTGAAGGAAACGAGCGAAGGAGAACTGGCCTGCTCGACGTAGCGCTACCGAAGGGAAGAGGGGGGAAGGAGGAAATGAAAAAAGGGAGAATCTGGCAGCGCCATCAGCGAGAGGGCGAGCGAAACACCAACAACGGAGGAGTGAAATAGGGGAGGAAAAAATGTTAGAGCGCTGATGGCGTGACGATCCCACTAGCTGAAGGAGAAAGGGAGGAGGAGAAGCCCCTGGCGGTGCAATCGATCGAGAAAAACAGACTCAAGGGCCAGCGCGGCTCGTGTCGACAAAATAAAAATGGCGGAAATTCATCTTCGAAGGGAGTGTCCGCTGACCATCTCGCTGGAGTGCATGGGGGCAGATGCAAGGGAGGAAGAAAGGGGCATGATGTCTTTGAGGCAAAGCGAGTCGCCATCACCCTCGGAGTAAAAAAAGGCGCCTTCTTCAGAAAGATCTGTGCGCCAAGCTGCTGTCGCCATATAACAAAACATAGCACAAAGAGGAGGAAAAGAAGCTCAGCGCGGCTTATCGCAAAAATTACTCAAGAAGCGCGATGCTGAAGGGGGCTGAAAAAAAAAACGAAACAAGGCGCAGAAAAGGGTGATCGTGGTCGCACGTGCCCTGGAGCAAATACTGGAAAAAGGTCTAAAAGATGATAATGGGCGTCGGTCGTCCCTCACGGGAATGGAGGAAGAAAAGGAAGACAGAGAGGACCGGCCTCATCCAGGAGGGCATCTGCGCAAGTCGGTCTCCTAGGGCGGATTACAGCAAGAACAGCAAGAGACTCAGTTCCCGACGTTCAGCACTGAAAAAAAGGAGGCGAAGGGTAATTCGATCCAGCCATGGAAGAGGATAAGGAGGAGGAAGACACCAACACGACTCTTCCACATGCCGCGAAAAAAGTCTAAAGAAAAGAAAAGTAATGAAGCCGATGTATCCGCCGATAAGGGAAAAGGTGAAGGGAAGTCATCCATTACTGCGGGTAACATGCAGCATGACTCTAATCTAATCGACTCCCCGGCTCATAAAAAGAAGTCTCGAGTTCTTCCTGCCGGACGCCAAAAAGAGGGATAATGAAGGAAGCTGTTCCTACCGTCTTAACCATGGAGATTTTCTAGGACGTTCTGGAAGCATCGAACGCCACGCAAATACATCACCATCGAACCAGCAGCAAAAAACCCCGAAGAGTCGGGAAGAGATCACGCGGTCAAGCCAAATAAAAATACCCATTGACGCTAACATACCAACTAAAGTGGGGTTCAACTCAAGCTAAACGGGAACTCCTCTGATCGGATTCTGACCTTGTGGGGTACCCGTTGGACCGGGGGACCTCTCCCCCTTTCTCTAGGATTCCCCCCCTCAACCCGCAAAAAAATTTCCCTCTCTTCCTCTGACGCTGGTCCTTTTTCTCCTAAGGGTTCCGACAGAAGGCCTCCTTGGCGAAGGGGGGGTCTCTTATTTCCCTCTGACTTCTCCTTCTGGGGGTTCGGCCTGGGGTGCTAAGACTCTTGACAGGGTCTTTCAGACGGTGGGGGGTTGGGGCTTCTTCTCTCCCCTGAACATAGGAAGGGAAAGGAGCGAACCGCTGTTGAAAAGGCATCACCCCGGCGACCGTGTGACTCGATACAGATAGATCAAAGAGGAAAGCCAGCGCAGTCTGTCTCGACCTCCATAAGAGAACAAAGTATCGCAGCCTGATGCAAAAAACCTCAGGAGGACTCAGGTGGCGAAACTATCAAGGTACAAAAGGGAGAGGAAAATCGGCCTTCCTCCGTCTCGAGCGCGCCTCCGATGAAAGGCTCTTCGGACGATGATCAGGGGGGCCAAGATACGGTGGAGGAAAATCCCCTATCAAGCTCCAGTTTCAACCGTTTGCGTGAATGTAGGGGGGAAAAGGGGGAGAGGGTTCAAGCTGGGCTAACTCAGAAAGAGCAGGCGAGCGGTCGACGCAGCATCAGGGGTACGTAAGGGAAGCCATGGCCGCGGCAGACGTCATAAAAAAAATTAGGGAATATGGGGGGGACGAGAAATATGAAGAAATCTCTCAGGCACAACGGGAGCGTGAGAAACTATACAATAAGAGAGCGATAGCCAAAAATCGGCAAACCTGTCGCGGGGCTCTACGAGGGAGCCGACAGCAAACAAGGGAAAGGGGAAAAAGGAAATAGGCCTGTAGGATCGGCGCGCGATATAAATCAGTTGATACAGACGGAGGACGATCTCGTATCACGGACTAGTCATCGGAAAACTACTTGGGGGGGAGCGTAAGAAGCGCGAATCTCACATCACATGGAGCGAAGGGAAAGAGGAGACGTACGCCGTAGCGCGAGTAGGGGTGGGCACTATGTCAGCACAGAAAAGGCTATCTACCAGCAGTATAATAACGGATACTTAAAAGACGATGTCAGGAAGAAGGGGGGGGAAGACAGGAGGAGCTGTTATCGGGCACAAAATCTCACCCAAAAAAAGACTGCGCCAGTCCGTCCGGGCTAAAACCGTCAACAGGCCTCATCGTCAGCCAGGAGAGGATAATGAAGGGGGTAAAAGGGGGGTAAAGGAGACACCGAACTCGCCTTCAGACTGGGCAAGGGTCGGCCGCGGCGCCGGAAGAGAAGGGGAAGGGAAAGAAGGTTCCCACTTGTTGTCTCGGAGGTCAATCCTGGTCGCGGGAAGTAAGCTTTTTTGGCACTGGGCGTAATCGATCTCGCGGCACAAGCAAGGGAAAGGGAAAGGGAGTAGCGCATCTTAGGTAATCCGAGCTGGGGGCGCCAGTGGCTTCGACAAAGACGATCTCGGGTCAACAACAAGCGAGGGGGAAGGCTCCATCCACATTAAGACTCAGGAACGGTGCCGCAGGGGAGTCGCTGGGACAGGGGGAAGGGATTCATTAAAACTGAGAATCAACAGAGGGAGTTAGAATGTGGGTAAAAAAAAAAAAAGTTTCACCAACCCAAAATCAGCCGCAGGACCGGGACGCTTCGCTCAAGGATAAAGGGAAAAAAAAGGGAAAGGGGGGAGGGGGAGGGGGGGGATGTATCTGCTCAGGGCTGCCAGTCCGAGAGCGGGGGGGAAAGGAAAGTGGGGGGGGCGGGGGCGGGCCGCCGGCGGCTCTGTCTGGGGGGGGGAGCTCTTCTCCTGGGAGGAGACGCTTCCCTCACTCCTCTCCGCCTTCCCTGCCTCAGGGGGCCTTCTTTCTCGAGTAGGGGGGTTGCTTGAATAACGTGCAGCTCGCCGAAGACGTCTCAGAGGCAGTTCAAAAAAAAAGCGACTGGCCCTGAAGGAATGGGGATTCAGGGGTGCCGGTCCATCTCGTGAAGAAAGGGGGGGGGGGATCCCCGATGCGCTCTCTCCGAAGGAAAGAGGAAAGCAGATTCTTGGGTTCTCGTCGAGTAGGATCTTCAAAGAGTCGGCATCGAGAGGGAACTGGGACAATACAAGAAGCACGGAGCACCGGAAGTTCCGAAAAAGGGTAACTCGAACAAGACAATAAGAGAAGGCAATCAGGTAGAAAGTGGACCGAGACAGTCCAATCCATATGTCGCCGTCGAGGAAGACAAAGCTCAATTCCTCGAGGGTCAGTTCATG
>Ga0179593_1220800_pt1 | contig 10384 bp, 16 predicted proteins | sample CZODoug2_1_08_16_FD_185931 | JGI IMG/M metagenome (GOLD analysis project Ga0179593, IMG submission 185931) | Vadose zone soil fungal communities from Angelo Coast Range Reserve, California, USA - CZODoug2_1_08_16fungal (PacBio error correction) | ecosystem: Environmental > Terrestrial > Soil >...
ACGAAAGGTTGTAAAGGGAGAAAAATAGAGGAAAAGAGGACACAAAGCTACATGCCGTGGGGTTCCCCTATCGTGCGATTCTTGGGACAAGGGGGGTCAAATAAACGAGCTCCTCTGGGAAGGGGGAGCCTTCTACCATCGAAAACCCCCAGGCTCGAGGACCCAAAAGCAAAAAACCTCACAAGGGTAAAAGGGAACAAAAGTAAAAAGGAGGACAAAAAAGCGGAGTTCCTTTCCACATACCTCTCTCAAAAAGAAAAAAAACATTCACGGGGATAAAGAAGGAAGAATTACGCCAACTGCTTTCGTTGTCCAGAGCCCTACGAAAAAAAGGAGGTCGGTTACTGTCAAATTACTCAAACAACTCGGAAGGGCCCAACCAGTACCAAAATCATAAAAGGGTGTGCGGGTACGGATGCTGCTGCCGCCAGAACACTCGACAGCGGAAAGAACGGTAGTCAGACCTGGTACCAACAACACCTTGTCATCGAAACTTGACGCACCAACGCTAGACCGAACAAAAAACAGGACATGAGCAAAGGAAGAAGACAGTTGCTGGCTGTATTAGTGTCCAGCGGTGGAACAAAACGACTGGCGAGGATGAAATACACGCAGGGGAAAAAAGAACGGGCACAGAGGGGGGGAGCCAGCGAATGACATAGGACGAGGTGCAAGGGGGTGAGATTGGCTTCGCCCAAAAACGCTGGGCGTCAAGGTAAATGAGGATCAACGGAAGAAACAGGCTGACCCGACACCAAAGCCAAATAGTGAGGACGAGCGGAGGAAAGAAGGGGATGACAGATCGGAACCAAACGGGCAAGGGGTGATACCATAGGAACTCCCCACAAGTACGAGATGTTACTGTTAATATTAAGGTAGCGGGGGGAAAGAAAGGCGGTTCGCGCCCTTAGAGTAAAGTAATTTGGGGAGAGCTTAAAAGAATCGGTCGCCAGTGTGCAAAAGAAGAAAAAGCGGGAGACGAAGGGAAATGATGCCTCCATACTACCGCACGGGTTGGAAGAGAAGAAAGAGTCCCAAACTGTAGAGGATAATAACAGGAAAGTTAACGAAGCACGTGACAACCATGGATAGAAAATTGCAAAAGGGGGTTTCGGCAAAAAAAATAGGGGGAAAAACAGCGACCATAGTGAAAAAAAACAAAGAAGCACCCGAAAATGTCACAGGGAAATCAAATCGAAACCCAAAGTAGAAAACAGAAAATAATTGGGGAAAGGAACTCACTGCCACCTCACACGAGGGATCAATAGCGAGAGGGGAAAAAGATAATTGAAGTAGTGAAACGATCACAAATGGCACTAGTGGCACAATCAGAGCGGAGAGGGAGACAAGGTCGACGGCATCTGTATCAAGAGGAAAAAGGAAGCGACAACGGAAAAAAAAAAAAGCTAGTCGTAAAGTGGACGGAGAACGGGAACGGAGAAAAAAGGGAAACAAGGACGACACCTCACATGGGTCGTGTGTCTGAACCGCGTTCAGTGGAGAGGGGGGGGGGAGGGACGAACATTTTTCCGGGGAGAAAATGAGGTGAAAGCCATGGTCAACGGTACAAAAGAGAAGAAGAAAATTGAACTCCAGGAGACGGTGGTACAAAATCCGGAAGCTTAGAGGAAAACTAACTCCAATAAAAGAATGAAACAGATGCGCAAGGAAAAAAGGTCACAACCACACAACTAAAATGGGGCAGACAAAAGGGTCTCTGAGGAGGAGAAGGGCCAAACGCGGGACACACTCACGTGCTAACTCTACGGCTAAGGGATTTAACAGCCTCAAAAAACTTCAGCAGGGGAACGAGTCGGCTGGGGGGGGAAAGACCGACGATGGGTAAGAAAGTAACAATCTTGCGGGCGTTTCTTGGCACAGAAGGGGAGGAACAGAGAAAATGTGCAAAACTGAAGGTACCTCTTGTCGTGAGGGGGATGCTAAGCAAACGGGTAGTATGAAAGAAGTCTAACGGAAGGGAAAAAGGAAGTGACCACAAAAGAAGAAAGCAAGGCGAGGCGAGCAATCAATGGTTGGAAGGACAAGAAGTTAGTAGGAAAGGCCGCCCTCAGTACAGCGACCCGACCCAGAGTTCGGAAGGGAGAAAGGCCGGGAGGGAGGCATACAAAACAGTTCCCCGTAGGGGGATCTACTGGGAACCTATAACAGAATGCCTCAGTCCAGGAGTACGAAGAAGGCCAAGAAAGAAAAGACTACGAAAGAGGTACACAAGTACATACAAGAGGGGAGGAGAGGCCATATTTCCTATCCCCCAACCCTACCAGTGGAATGGAAAGCCTATCCCGAAAAGGATTTCCTCCCGAAACTGCAGGAATAGGAATGGGGCGGCAATGCCAAACATTAGAGGCTGCAAAATATGGGGAAGAGTCCTCGTCATAGGGGGGCAGGAGAAATAGATCAATGGCAAGCCCAACTGGGCATTGTCCAAGACAAAATACAAAAAGCTACGATGGCGGACAAACGCAGCACAAGAGGCTGTCGGTGAGGGGATTTCTGTAGGGGGGGGGGGGGCGAATAGGGTGAAGTGTAGACTGGATGAATGAAACAGCATCACGAAAAAAGAAAAAGGTGCCACCCACTCCTGTGCTATATCTGTGCGGTACATATACGACAGGGGATGGGGGACGTATCAAAAAACATGGTGCAGCCCTTCAAAAAGGCAAACAGCGGGAGAAAAACCAATAAGACAGGCTTAGAGTCAGGGCAAACACAGAAGCACAACCAGGATCGAAGCCCACCATTGTCATAGAAGCAGGAACTCAAAAACAGAAAAAGATGGGCGTGCATATGGCAGCATGCCAATCGAAGAGTAATCATATGGGGGGAGGGGGGAAAGGGAATGATAGGCAGGTAGAAGAGAAAAATCGAAACGGGTATAGGAGAACCCGTGGCGCATGATGCTGAGGGCAAAAACAAAAACAACCCCATAAGCGCCGCAGAGGAAAAAATACGGGTTAGAAAATTGTTCTCCTGAGTAGAATGACTATTCAGGGAGACGGGAAGGCGGGCTAGAGGTTGTCCTGGAAAAAAACATGGAAAGGGACACATAGGAAGTGTACCTGGCACTAGTGATCGTAAAGACGATAACCTTGAAAAGGGAAACAAAAAAAGAGCTGGTGGTTGGGGGTCGCCGGGGGGGGACACAGACAGATCAGGGAAAACCTCCAGGAAAAGTCAGGAAGCAAAGGGTCGGGGGAGGTTGGGAGGGGTGAAATGGAAGGAAGTGCAGACGGCACTTTTGGGCGTACTGGGACTCCGAGTTCTATTATCCCCAGAAAACTGAGGGGCGAAAAGATGAAGAAAAGAGGGGGAAAAGGAAGTACCCTGCGCACGTAGTGGCAATATGTGAAAAGGACTGGACGACCCCAATCCCACAGTGGGAAAAGAAAGGAGGGGGAACAGAATAGTCCAATAGTCGCGTGAAGTACGTTTAAGCACTTCTCTCCTCGTCGCTGGGGACCATACGAGGTCTCGGGCTTAATCAACGGGGAAGAGAAACTCATATAACTACTTGCAGTGAGGGGGGGGGGGGCAGGCCAGGCGACGGGGGTCGAACGGCTCAAAGAAGGGGGATTGCCTGGAATCAAGGAAGGGGGGGAAACGGCGGTACCCGCAAACCCGTAGTGAGAATCGCGCAGTCGGTTTTTATGGGGTGTCAGGAACAAAGCTGGCCTGAGGGGGCGGCTTGAGGAGTGCTGCGCTAATATCTCGGAGAAAAAAAAAAACAAAAACGGGAAGGGAGAGAAAAGAAAAAGACCAGAATATAAAGACAGTCAAAAGAAGAAACACAGTCAAAGGATACACGAGTGTAGTCAACGTTTGAACACATAAAAGAGTAGTTTTGCGCGTCAAAAGAAAAGGGTGACAGGATGGTGCAAAGAACCAACACCAGTAGTCACAATCGATTCGACAGAGCAAGAAATGCATCAGTGCCACATGGAAACAGGGAACATAGTGCAACGGAGAAACACAATAAGGCAAAAACGGGGGGGAGAGAGAGGAAAAAAGGAAACGCCTGAGAGAAAACAACTTGGCAGACAGGAATGAAAAGTCACGCAAGGACATGGAAGATCCGGGGAAGGAGAAAAACAAGCTCGGCTACAGGATACATGAAGGAGGAGAGAAAGAAAAGATGAAAATTCAGAACGGAACTACACAGGACGACTATAAGCCAAGGGCGGGGTGAAAGAAGAAACGGAAATCCCAACAATAGAAAGTTGAAAATAAAACGCCAACACCTCAAAGGAGGAAGATGAGTGGGGGGCAGGGTAAAAAACACTTGCAACCCCCGCGTGTGGGAAGTGGACAAAAAGAAAGGTTATAGGAAAAAAAAAATGAACCGAAAGAAAGTAAAAGCGAGATGAACCAGTTGAGCGCCGCTGGGGGTTCACTGCCATCGGAATAGGAAACACAAAACACATCAGCACAATACGCTATATGCGACAATGGAAATCCAAATCCAGCGAAAAAGGGAAAAACTAGGATGGACGGAAGAACTCTGGAAAAATGGCGGCGTTGGGGGGGGGTGAGGTGAACCTGCATCGAAGGCAAGCAATCCAAATCACAGGAGAAGAATCGTTGGAATAGGAAGGGCGCGACCGGACATCTTCCATGAAGAAAAGAAAAATGGGAATTCATATCAAACAGACTGGGAAGCAACGGACAAAAGGGACTGCAAAAAGCAAGGTGCATAGGGTAAGGCGATAAGGGAAAACAGTTACCGGTCACCCGTGGGGGGGAGAGTCTCCTAAAAAAAAATCTTAACAGGTCAATTGGCGGGGAGGGTCGGGATCAAATGGGGGATCGGAACATACTTCACGGATGAGTACCATGAACAGAAATAGCCACAGGGGGACACAAAAGGGGGGGGTAGGGAGGTAAAAGAGAGGGAGGGGAAGAGCAGAACAACTGCCTGAACAGAAAAAAGAACAGAAAACACGAACTGTTGTCCTCGGGACGCTTTTCACAGGAAAAGGGGGGTAGGGCTGTTGGACTTTCAACATTACTCATGTCCATGTCTGACAATTTCTATACGCATAAGGTGGGGAAAGAAAAACTAGGGTGGCAGCGAATTTTGGGGGTTTGGAGCAAAGAAGACGAGGGACTTGTATCGTACGGAAAGAGAGGAAGGGGGGTGGGGGGACACATAATGCCCCAAAAAAAGAAGACAAAAGTGTCACAGTGTTGGAAAGGGAACGTCTCAGAAAGGGGAAGTGAGATGGAAAATGGGGGGAACATGGGACCCGTTCGGAACCCAAAGGCGCCAGGGAGGTGTTATAGCGCATCACTGCAAAGGAAACGGATTACAAAATGTCAGTAAAAAAGACAAAGGAGTGTCTATGTGATCGGGACGCCTACTAAAAGAAGGGGGCCTGGGCTCTGGCCCCAAAGGAGTAAAAAACCCAAAGCCAGAAACTGCCTAGAATTGGTGTCAAGTTCACCTTACAAAAAGGAGAGAAAAAAAAAAAAAAATAACTGCAGGGCAGAGAGAAAAACCGTCCTTTTGAAAAGAAGAAAAGAAGTCGGTGAAAAAAGGGATCCACAAAAGGGGAGACTGGCTAGACGACCGCAGTTTCCTCTACCCAGACAAGATTGAAAAGGGGAGAAGGGGGACTGATTCGTTAACCCGCCTATAGCCGGAGAGGATCCCTTTCTGGGGGGGGGTGCAGGGTGTGAAGAGAGGGGAAAAAAAAGGAGGGAGATAGTGTACCACGTTGGCGGGGTCGAAGACAGGAAAAAACGTCGAGTAACCGAGGAGCAAACTTTTCCTGTCAAGGCACGGGGCCAGAAATAGCGTGCCAGAGGGAAAGACTAGCGAGCAAACTGGGGGGCGGCATAGAAAGGGAGAGGAGTGACGTAATATAGAGAAACAGTGCCCTGGTCGGCATGGCAGATTCCGAGGGGGTAAAGCATGAGAGCAGGCTCGAGAATCAGTTTAAAAAAGTTCAATCCAGGATCGTTAAATAGCGGCACGGACGAGAAATGGTGAAGAAGACAGTGGGAGAGGGAAAAATGTGTTGGGGTCAGGAAGGTCAGTAGTAGAAAAATGGTCAAGGGACCCAAGGGGAATCGCTCCTGTCCCATTCGAGAAAAGGTCTTGTCGGGGTAAGGTTCCTTCAAATGAAGACGCCGGTCTGTTGTCAAAATGGGGGAGAGAAGAAAATAATCAAGAATACACACGGCAAGGGCAAATACAAACATTTGACGTGTCTGGAAATAGAGAGGGAACTGTTGCCAATAAATCGATAGAGAGGTCCACTCTGGGCGGTCAGGGGATCAGAAAGGGGGAAAGGGTGGTGCTTCCCTCTCCACTTTGATAGGCTAAGTAAGATTTTGCCGGGCGGGTAAAGGTGGAACAGAAAAAGAAAGGGGCAGATAAGGCCGAAAGGACTCGGGGGGAAAAGCGGAGGAGACCGAGTTCTTTTGGCCAATCACAGGCCTGAAGAGCACAAGAATAGCCTTGGTCAGGGGGAGGGGTGGTCAAAAAAAGCATGCAAGCCAAAAAAAATTAACGCTGAAGAGAGAGTGATGAAGGAAGGAAAGGTTTCAACTGGTAGACGATTGGAAAAGAAGAAACCCGGTTTTCTGAAGGGACCAAGCAAGCTAAATTCAAAGCAGACAGACGGAGTTCGGAAAGACTGGGGAAGGGGGGGGAAAAACAAAATGTGTATCAGAGGGGAACGACTGGACAATGAGGGGATACGAACCAGAAGCCAGCAAGGTTCTACACCCACACAGAAAGGAAAATCAATGGGGGGGACTAGGCGGGAGTAATTAAAGAGTGGTGGACAATTCGGGGAAGGCTCGCTGGCGAGGGGGGGGGCGGGCATATAGAGAACGGCCTGAAATTGTTTCATTCCTGAGGTTGAAATAAGTAACCTCTACCTTTTGGAAACAGGCAAAGGGAAGAGGGGTCATAGTCAACTGGAAAAAAGGGGCAGGGGGTGGGATGTATGGGAACAGTATCGATGGACATGGTTAAAGGAAATCCGCGAAACCAAAAAAGGGGGTGCCTCTAAAACGCGTGAAGGGTTTCCAGTTGTGGTCGTGGGATGTGTTGAAGAGACCGAAGGAAGCAGACAAGTCTGAAAAAAGATTTCTATGACTGTATCTCGGACCGATACTTTATCTTCTTCACGGGGAAAAAAAATAATCAAAAAAAGTAAAGAAGCTGCGTACACGCTAGGGAAACACCAAACGGGACCTAGGAGGATATAAGAAGGGGCATGCAGGAAGAAGGGGTAATACTATCTCCATGCTCGGTGCTATAGAAGTAGAGGAGAAAGACGGAAAACAGACCGTCTCAAGGAAAAGAAGCGTTGCTCGAAAAATCCCGCAAGTAAAACGAACTAACGGGGGGAAGAGCACAAATAGTGACAGGAGGGGAGGCCTGAACCATGAAGCAGATAGGAAAAAAGACAACAACGGCTTACACATGTGAGGAGAAAAAATAGGAAAAGGAAGCGGAACCGGGAGGGGGACTGTGCTTGGGAGACAAAACTCATCTCCGCAATCAAAAGGAAAGGGATCTAGAGACGAAAAAAAAGACAAGAGAGAAGGAGGGCAAAACCAAATGGAAAACAACACACTGGGTCCTCTAGAAAAAGGAACCGCCGACTACCCAAAAAGAAGCCAGGGTATGGAAACTTGTCCCCTCGAAGGATGGAAAGGTGAAAACAAGGGGCATCTGAGGGGGAAAGGGATTAAAATAAAGAATAAGGCACATGATCAATCATTCATCTCGGGGGAGGTTAGCATAATTTCTGGGTCGGGGAAATACAACCTGGGGCTTAGGGGGGTAAACAGAGGGACAAAGAACAAAACCTGGGTGACGGGAAAAAGGTAAAGCAAAGAAGGGACAAAAAGTCATTCGGAACGCCCAAAAATAGAAGAGAGGCACGAGGGACGGGTCCAAAGAACGCTGAGGAAAGAAGAAAAGGTGAAAAGAAGGAAAGGGGGATTCTTATGGGAAGGACGGGGAAAGGGCACGGTACCTACCCGCAAAAAACTCTTCTACGAGCAGGAGTGGGGGAGAGAAAAGCACCAGGAAAATTCGCCTTCTCTACGAGCAAGATGCAAAAAAATTACCCGGCGGGGAGGGAAAAAAAAAACAATTCTTGGGAAAGGGTCAAAAAACCCTAATTCCCCGTGACGAGAATCGCCATCCAAAGGAAAAACAAAACAAAAAGAGCTCATTTTCAGTAAAAGGAAACCAAAAAAAAGGCTTGCCGGCGCGCACGGCAAAGAGGAAATTCGGAGACATACCTGCACGAGGGAATAAAAAAGAAAGGATACAATCTCGACCGGGAGAGAAAGAGAGAGCAAAAACAACTCGACGAAGGGAAATAACAGTGTAAGGACGGCCGACTCTACCTAAGGGGGTGGGGTAGCGAATTCCAATAAAGGGGAAGCATATCAACAACCCAGGTTGACAAGCGAAGGATTTGGGCACCAGCCCGCTTTCTCCCGGAAACGGCGCAGACAGAACTTTGCGAAAAGGTTAATACGAAGTCTAAAAAGAACAAAGCCAACAGACATACACATGTGTTTCTCAACTCACAAGAGGAGGGGTCCCTCTGACGGCAACAATCCCGTGCGAGCTAGAACGAGGGGAAAAAAGAAGCCCTCAAAACAAAGTCGGCCATTGGGGTAACGCTCTGTTCTGTGTTATTCACTTGTCGGGGGGCTAGATGCGGAACAATAGTCTTTTAAGGGAAAAAAAGACAGAAAGGGGGGGGGCTGGACAAAAGCATGTGCGGGGCTCGGGCCGCAGATTTCTTTCGAACTTTTTCCTCTGAAAGCGAATTTAAGTGCCCAAAGAAGAGCATCAGTCGGAAAAGTCAGGCAAAGTTTCCAAAGGAGGAAGTAGTCGCGCAAAGAGGGGGTACAAAAACCATACCTCTTCGGATCGGGGGGGAAATGCCAGTAAACTGAAGAAAAGAATGAAACTACAAACCATTGAAAACGATGGGGAAGAATGGGTCCGAGTACGGCAAGGGGCCGAATCCAGCGCCTCATACTGGGGCAAAATTCACAAAAAAAAAAAGAACCCTGAAAACAACGTCAGCGAAGGCCTAGTCTCTCCAAAACCTCAGTCGGGGCAACCGAAAGAACCGACGACAGAAAGGGGGAACAGCCACAGCCAAAATCGGAGTGAAAAAACATTCGAGGCTGCCAATGCGGTTGAGAGAAAAACATTTTATTGGGAGAGGAACGGGACGGGTAAATTTAAAAGAAAACAGCAAAGTGATCGAGGAACGAGCTGGGGAAAAAGGGGGGGGGGGGGGGGGGGGGGGGGGGGGGGGGGGGGGGGGGGGGGGGGGGGGGGGGGGGGGGGGGGGGGGGGGGGGGGGGGGGGGGGGGGGGGGGGGGGGGGGGCGTTGCTGTTTTGATGGGGGGGGGGGGGGGGTAAAAAACAGGGTGAGGCTTAGCAAACCTCTCTCACTCAACATACCTTTGGTCAACCCCACAATAGAGGAAGAGGGGGAATTTGAGGATACAGGGACGTAAACGAACATTTATATCGTCAAAACTCTGAAAAAAAAGTTAAAAGAATAATAAAGAAAAATGGGGGCCTTCGCATCCACCAGGGGGCAAAAAAGTTAAAGAAGAAAGAGGGGACGGAAAAGAGGCACCTTGCTTGGGCATCGTGACATCCCAGAGGAAAAAAGTAAGAGAAAAGACTGAAGTTCATCTCATGCCGACTAGTCGAAAGGGATAACATGCACAACGATGTGCGAAGGCCGAGTGATTCTGAGGGGCAAGAAACAAAACCCATGACGGAAAACGTAAAGACGTGATACCCTGGTTTGTCCGGAGGAAAGGGAAAAAGGACAGGAAAACTCCAAAACCACGGCTGAGAAAAGACGGTGTTACCGTGAATTAGGGCAGGAAGATACTGCCGTCAAACGAACGGGAGCGGCATTTGTGGGGGGGAGAAAAATGGCAGGAAAAAAAAAAACCAAACGCAAGGGGGAGGGGGGGTGGGAATGTGGAAAGTCAATAGGCTGTCTGCTTGCCGTGGCTTTTTCCGCAGTGGGAAAAAAAACCTGAATCAGTGGGAGAATGATGCCCATAGAGGGGGGAAAAGAGCAAAAACTAGGGGCAAAGGGGAGGAAGGCAGCGTTCAGTCCTGGCCCTCCAGTTGGGGAGTTGTGGGCTCATCAGCGGCAGGTCGTCCTCTGAACGAGAAAAAGTGTTCCGAGAACGTCCATGGGGGATTAGGGTCTGCAACGCTCACCTCAGGGTAAAAGTCATAAAAGGGGGGGAAACGCCCTCACCCGAGGAAGGGGACCAAGTTATGTGGTCACCATTACGGGGGGACTGGCCGGAGTCTGGGCGGTTGAAGGTGCTGACTCTAATG
>Ga0179593_1308087_pt1 | contig 10384 bp, 10 predicted proteins | sample CZODoug2_1_08_16_FD_185931 | JGI IMG/M metagenome (GOLD analysis project Ga0179593, IMG submission 185931) | Vadose zone soil fungal communities from Angelo Coast Range Reserve, California, USA - CZODoug2_1_08_16fungal (PacBio error correction) | ecosystem: Environmental > Terrestrial > Soil >...
GTACGGGTATGTAATGAAAGGTGGTAAGAAGACCTGCTTTCCGCGCAGTTTCGATTCGTGGCGGGAATTTGGAAAATTTACATAGTCAAGCGGCGGATCTGCTACTTTCCGCCCGCCGGCCGAAGGGGGAGAAGCTCGGGAGGAGCCCCGGCCAAAAAACAACGCCCGGTGGCACCCGACCCAGCGTAAGTGACGATGAGCCACTAGGGATGTGATGACCACGGGAAGCGCTGGATCCGAAGGATAGATCCTCACTAATTAAGTCTCATGCGTAATGGGAGATGCTGCGGCGAGACAGCTACCTAGAAGAGCAGACGGAAAATTAACGAGTCTCACCATCTGTGAGTCTGAAAATGTTGTGTTCGGTCTTTATTTGAAGAACAGAGAAAAAAATCATGCGCGACCAAAAAATCAGGGGCACAAGTAGGAAATAAGACTGTCCAGAAGGGAAGGTATATTTACGTTTCTTGTAACTGGTGCAAGGGGCGCCTGGCGCACGGAAAAAACCTGTGGAGAGGGCAGTAAGCGGGTTTGGAGAACAGACCCCAACCACCGGCCTCAAGTAATCTTACGTTTACTATCTCAATTCAGAGAAGTTGGAAAAAAGGAGGGGGAACCGCGTCTGACATGCATCAACGGGGGGATGGGGATTAAAACAAGAACATTATCTCTACCCAGAAAAGAAAAATACTGCACCTGTGACGAGCACTAATCGGGTGAGCGCACTTTCCGCATAACAAATCACCGTTCCGAGAAATAACTATCCGCGTAAAAACAACATCGAAAAACCTTGGCAGTGGGGAGTAAACCCATGGCCTAAATACAGGGCAGCCCGTACCAACGGGGGTCTGGAACGAAGAAAAAAAAAGCAAATCCTGCAAAAATCAAACCGTCAAATAAGCCGGCAGGGGGAACAGGCTCAGAAATAAGGACCAAAGGGGGCAATAAAACGGTTTGGCATGTTTCATGAGCTAAACGAAAGAAAAAAAAACAAGCGAGCAGAGACCGCACGGGTAAGCAGGGGGAGGAAACTGAGCGCTCGAAAAGAGGTTGAAACAAGCGGCAGCGCTCAAGAAGCAACCAGTCGTCCTAGAGGAGAAGGCCGGGCGTCCTGTCGATCCTCCTGATCAGAAAGACATGGCCTGTGGAACAAGAAGCTCAAAGTAAGTGCGCCTCCCGCCAGGGAGGAAAAAAAGCAGTTTTGATAAAGCGGGGCCCTTTTTCTTGGCTGGGAAGCGACTGAGACAGTCGTAAGTCGTACGGTGCGAAAAACGGGAAAAGAGAAATGGGGAAGTACACGGAGAACCGAAATTTCGCAAAGAAGGAGAAGCAAAGGAAAAAGACCGAAAAAGGAAAAGAACATAGCAAATATGGATCGGAAATCGAATCAAGTCGGAAGACGCTCCTTATGGAACGAATACCTACAACAGCCATCAAGAATGCCAGGGGAACCGGGCAGCGGGTAGCAGGGAAAAAAGTTTTTTCCAACAAAGTCCTTTGCACAAGACAGCCGGCATCACCAAGAAAACAAAGATAGGCTGAGCATCCGGATCCTCGTACCGGAGGAAGAAATCTCCGGGAAGAAGGGAAAGAGTGTTCAAAAGGCAGGGGGCCTCCTATGATCAGCGCGTAGTTAAGATGGAGGGGGTCGGAAAAAGGAGTAAGTTCAAGGGTAGGTCTGGAAAACGATGCTTAGCCAAGTAGAAAAGGACAAAATCCAAGGATGCAGATGAAATGACTCTCGATGCGCGCTTTGTAGAGACGCTTCGTCCGGCTCTTCTCCCACAGAGGGACAGATCATATAGAAGGCGAAACCTTAAACACAGTAAAGAGGCCAAAAGGCGCCACGGCACGCGGAACTTCGTCGGAACGACACCAAGCGGAACGTGGCCCTCAGGCAATCGTCAACCATCAGTGAAACGTCACATAGCGTAGGCGTAAAAGATATCTGCGGGGAAGGTAAGGTTTGAACTCTACGTGAGCGACAACCTTCGGACAAGTAGTCATAAAAAACGAGGTAATTGGCTTCGACGGACAACCCTGTGGGAGCTGAAGTAGAGTCGGGAAAACGTTCGGAAATCACCCAACGGTTCAAGGTAGAAAGAGAAGGGGAGAGAGAGGCTTGATGCTGACTAACGGAGATCCCAATGCACGGCAAAAACTAAAAAATCAGCGCGAGGACACAAAACTATCCTAGCCGGAGAGAAAAAGGCGACCACGCCAAGGGGTAGAGTACTGGCGCGCCAAGCGCCAGACAGCAATCGAAACAGGGGCAAGACCCATCCAATCACCTTCTCACCGAAACCCAAAAAAAAGCAAAAACGGTATTTTGGATAGAACTAAAGCCTGAATCTAATCGCAGGCGTATCTCTAGAGTAAAGGAAACTTGCACAGCAGCAACGAAGTAAAAAAAAAATAAAAGCTCTTACAAACATGGCATCACCAGCCGAAAAAATATACGTAACAACGACCAAACAAAACCAAAGAAGGAGGGATATACGTTGGGTAATGCTAGGAATTATACAAGTATTTGTCGGAGATGCTGCATTGTCCAAAGAACAGGGAGCAGATGGACGAAGCCTCAGAAAAAAACGAAAAATAAGGGGAAAAGTCAGGGCTGGAGCTTGGTGGTGAGGAAAAAAGCTCGCGGGGTCTGGGCATTGCGGAGACGGAGTGTGAGACGTGGAAAGGAACAGGTGTTCGCAAAGGCTTGGGAAAGGGGCAGAAACGAAGAGAACCACGTCGTGTATTGGCGCGAAAAAAGGAGAGGGGACTCGCCCTGGCGTGGGGACTACGCAGGAGGCAGGGGGACCGAAAGTGAAATGGTCGGAAGAAGGGGAAACAGGGAACGACAGAGAAACTCGACCACTCAGTGCGGGGGCTTTGGATCCGCACGGCTAAAGCAGCCTTATGAATGCCGCCTCAAAAACGGATCGTGTTGAACCAGAGCCAGGCCCTGAACGTTGGGAGCAAACCGCACGGGGGCGGATTCGGGAGCACTACTCTGCGCACAATAAGAAAAAGAAGCAACCTCTAAATGCGACCCATTCTTTCAGCAGCGTTCCCAAGATGAGCTGTTCAAACGATACAAAGGAGGGCCACCGAGCTTGGGGATTTCAGGAAGAAGAAAAAGAAACCAAGATAAAATTAAAAGGGAAGGAGACGCAGGGCCTATGGTAACTCGAGCGAATGGACAGCCTTGGCGCAGGGAAAATGGGGACGACAGCAGACCGATCCGCCAAAGGAAAAACTCAAAGCGCCATGAAAGCAAAAGGTCCGAAACGGAAAAAGCCCGCCAGCAGGGACGTTGCCGTCGAAGGGCCGGAAAACCCAGGCGGGGTGGAAGGCCACTAAAAAAATACTGTACCTGCACAAAGGGACGGGCCAAACTGAGCATCGCGAAGCGTTACGGGGAAAAATCGGTACGGATTGGCCCAAAGAGGAAAACGGTGGATACGGGGGGGGGGGGGGGGGGGGGGGGGGGGGGGGACGGAGAAGTTGGCTAGTGGAGACGGGCGTGAGTGTGGGAAAAAATTAAGGGCGCAGCAGCCTAAAAACTCACCTGCGTACACTCGGAACAACTGAATCGGCTGAAGGGGGGAGGAAAGGTACTCAGGATCATCCATCAAAAGCCCGTCCGTGCCACCTTGATTTTAGAAATGACCCAAAAAAACAATCGGCAGGGCGTGGGAAGACGTTGATGGAGGGAAGTGTTGAACGGTGTGCAGCTAAGTGAGAAAATTCGTGATACTGGGACTTAAACCTCGATATGAGGAGAGAGGGCAGCGTCAGAGAAGGAGGGAATTGAGAAGAGGAAAGTCCCGCGCAAACAAAACAAAAATACCAACGCGTGCGACGCATCGGGAGGGAAAATAAACGAGGTAAGGGTGAACCCCGCGGGACCGGCTCCTCTCTAAAGATAACATTCGCATCACCGTCCGGGTGTTTTTTGGGGTGGTGTGTGGGAAAGCGCGCTCCAACTCCGCACCCAACCCACACCCCCCCGCCCCAAAGAACACGCCACCCCCCCCCCACCAAACCCCCCTCCCGGGGTTTTTTTTTTACCAAAAACAACGCCGCCCCCCCAGCAAAACACCACCCACAACCCCCAACGGAAAAACCCCCCCCCCCCCTCCCACCCCCCCCCGCCGCCCCCCATACCCCCGCCCCAACCCCAACCCTCAAAAACCCCCCTAAAACCAACCCCCACCGCACCACAAAACAACAAAACCCCCCCAGCAAAACCGCCAGGCAGCCAAACAACCCCCCCTCCCCAACCCCACACAAAGCCCCACTTCCCCCGAACGGAAACACAGCCCCAAGCCCGACCCCACCGCCAAACCCCCCCCGAACAACAGAAACCAACCGACCACCAAAACCGCCCCCCACCCGTTTGGGGGGGGGTCGCCCACCCAGCCGCCCCCCAAAAAAAAAACCCCAGACACCCCCCTCCAAACCCCCGCCGCAAAACAATGACCCCCCCCCCACCTACCACCCCGTCCCGCCACACCCCGGTCTTCACTAGGTTCTTTTTATTAAGCGAATCTCAATCCGTGGCTCAAACATCGAATATCAGCGCGGGCTTGAAATTGCCTTGCTTATAAACAGCCACCCTCTTAGTCAAAGGCTGGAGCACGATGGGGGTTCTTTCACGCGAGATAGGAAACAAGATGCCAACCGTATGAATCAAGGGGAAAAAGGTAAGCCGGTCCATAGCAGTGGAACGTCGAGGGGGGCGGGCTGTAGACTGGGTGTACTCAGGTGGGGGACGCGGCTTTAGCCTAAGACAGCCGACCGGAGAATGCGTCCCGTCTACAGCAGTCCGGGCGAACAGCAAAAAACCCCTCAAAGGGGTGGAAGGAATGGTAAGCGCAGGGAAACTATCTCCGACGGGGAAGGGTGTTCCAGAGAGGGAACCCTTCGACACGTCCGCGGGCTACAGTTGCTCTTCCACACCACGGGGGAAAAAGAGAAAAGTATCGGATGCTGATCACTCCAAAGAAGTAGAGAAAGCACCGAACAAAAAACAAAAACCTTCGCCGAGATCACCTGCTCAAGCGGCCGCCATCGGGAAGGTGAGGCCGGGTGAGGGAGCCCCACGCTGATCGACGGCAATCCCTGAAGTCCCACGTGGAGCACGAGACGCAAGAGCTCAAAAGGAAAAAGAGGCACAAAAGACTATAAAGTACCAAGACTTTAGGCTCACTCGAACAACCGCCCGCCATGGTCCTGAAAAAGGGGTGGGAGGAGATATGTTGTTCATGATCATTCGGAAAGAAACATCGCTCTCACAGACCTCACACCTGATACCTCATGGGGGAAAATCACCGCGCTGAGGTCTTCTATTTCGAAAAAGAGGAGGCTCGCATACCCAAACCAGACCCTGGCTGAGTGGGACTCCATGGGCGGCTTCCGCTAGACGAAACATCCTCGAAGGGTGGTTCAGACGGCTTTCTCCAATCCAGAAGAAAAGATGGGATACGGTGTACAACTCGTTGGGGCATCAGTAGGCCCGAGTTCGCCAACGACTCGAGCAGATCAGAAGCCGAGAGTGACCCAAAAAATGGATACTAAGAAATAGAACAGGAAGTGGATAAAAGAGAAAAGGATCGATAACAAATCTCCTGATTGGCGGGGAAACGACTCTAACATCAGGGAAAAAGCCTAATGGAAGGTTCCAGACAAGAAAGCGCTCCTGATAAGGGAAAGTCATGAAGCAGTTTACCGGGGGTTGTGAAAGCTTGCTCCATCACAGAAAGGGGTGGAGGCACCAGAAAACGCTGCAACGCATCACGGGGAAACTTCCTTACAGTCTGCAGAATCGCCCGAAAGACCGGTACATGTTGAAACCGCAAGGGGAATTGGCTCAATCCTGTGAAGCAATAGTGGACATAGCGGAACAGGAATTGGGGGGTGCCACGAGGGGAGGAAACAGGGCGCCAGAGGGGAGGGGCATCAGTATCATACGAGACAGGACAAGGGAGGCTCTTAGGCCGACGGCAAGCTATCATTGGAGGAGGAGGAAACCACACGCATTGCAAGACCGAGGTTACCAGAACAGTCAATCAGGAAAACCTCTACTTAGGTAATGGAGAAACCACGGAAAAACAAATAAAACCAGGCACAAAAAACAAAAATGGACCCGGAACAACAGAACAACAACAAGGGGGTTTAAAACCCACTGCACAAAAACACACTCGAGAAGCCTGGAAGTGTGGCCTGGCTTGGAGAGCCGATAGGCGCTAAACAAAAAGGCGTCAAACCGAGTTCGGAAAAAGGGAAAGTCGCGTCTGTGAAACAAGCCTGGGTAGCCTTGAAGAAATGAGCCCTTTCTGCAAAGTAAAACGAAGGCCTCATGGGCGAAATAAAGGTGTCTGGAGGGATTTAACTGTGGCTCTCACGGCTCTCAGTAGGAAAGGAGAAGAGGATGCGGCACAAGGGGAGAAGAAAAACCTCGAAGGGGAAACCACCGCCTGGTCTCTACTTTTCGCTAAGAGAAATCAAAAAAGGTAAAGACATTCCCAGATAACACACCGTAGGGAAAAGCCAAAACAGAAAATCGAAGGACTAAGACAGACGTCCGATAAGAGATCAAGAGGGAGAGCGGTGCTTCCTTGAGGCATCAGAGGGGGAACACCGCCCAGGAAGCACGTAATCGCAAAAGCGGAGAATCATAAGAACTGAAAATTCAACAACAAAAGAGTAGTAAAATATAGATACTTTGTGACAGAGAGAAGAGGGTCTGAATACCTAACGGGGAGGAGGCGTGCGGATTACCCCGAGAAGGGGTTATGGAAATGGAAGAACGCCGTCGAAATCTGGAAAGAGTCTCTTTAAGGAGTTATTGCGGGGGCGGCTTCTCGCGGTCTTTCTTGGGGGGGACGAAAAATTTATGGGGAAGTGATATTCCAGGAAATCCCTGATGGGAAGGGCTCATGCGCGCAAGGATACACACGTTTCACGCGGGGAGAGGAGACAGGAAGGGGGGACTCGCATGGCGTGGAGAGAGCGAATTGCCTAACCGTGTCCCTGGGCGACGAGGGAGCGGCACCCCCGGCGAATCAAAATTCTCGGAAGAACGGGTGAAGTGTTCCGCATTCGGGGAGGACAGACCGCGGTATGGACAAAGACACACGTATCAGGGGGGTGACCAAGGGGAAGCCCTAACCAAGGTCGGACGCCGTGGTCGAACGGCGTTCGGCAATACCGCCAGCGCAACAGCAGGAAAGGGAATCGCCGGACTCTGAAAGGTCCCCCAGAAAGGAATTTCGCCGGGAGCCCTAAAAAGAATCGTTGTGGGGGGGGGGGATGGAAGGGGGAAAGGAAAGGCAGGAAACTCTCGGGCCGTTCCGATTGGAAGCACCATCGGTCAGACTCATTAAAGGAAGGGGGTCATCGTGGGGAAGAAGCCCGGAAAGACGGCCTGATCAAGGGGAAAGAGAAAAATGCGACGTAGCACGAAAGCTTGCTCGCTGTCCACCCCAACCAAAATCGCTTTGAGTGCTGTCCCAGGGCGGACATAAAGCGTTTGGCCAAAAGAGACTACGAAACGTAGGGGAAAAAGCCATCTGGAGGCAAGGCAGCAGGCGGCTTGGCCTTTTACAAACTGGAGGACACGGATTATCATGATGCCGACGGGGGGGAGAAGGGGCTATCAGGGAGGCGCCAAAGGCTGGCGGTGGGGAGGGGGCAGAGAAGTGGGTCTGTCCACTTTAACAAGAAGGTCCGTCAAAAAAAAGGAACTTGAACGTCGAAACTGGCGGTCGTCGTTGTCGAGAAGCCAATAATCGAAGGTTAAGGAAATGTGTACTTTCCGTGCCAGACACGCAGACGGAAGGGGGGGTTCAGGAGGAAAGGGAACGGAATGTCAATGTTCAAAAGTGGTTGGATCAGCCGGGCCTGGTATTCTTCAGTTGGCGTACAGTTTCAGGAATCAGGAAGCGGAGAGATGAAGAAGTCAAAAAAAAAAAAAAATGGCTCAGAGGTGGAAGGACAGCGAAAAAAGGCCAAGCAAAAAAAGTGAGAGTTCAATCGGCAACGAATAGGGACCACACTGCAGCAAAGGGCGAAGAAGGTGAAGATCAGGAAAAGCATGGCGATCAACGGCCATACGAGGGACACTTTTCTAATGGGGGCAAAGGAAAGCAAAGGGAGGGGCGACGCGAAAGAACGGAAAACGGCCGAAAACGGATTATCACCCTGATTGGGAGGGAGGGCGGCTCTCGTAACGGTGTGGGGGTCGGTAGTGCGCCGAAAATAAAGGAACCAAGAAGAGATAATCGCTGATACAGACATTGATGCAGTATGGAAGCGGGGATAGGTTACGGAGGGATGGCTGACGGGAAAAGTTTCGAAAAAAAAAACTGAAGCGGTTACATCCGCTGAAGAATTTCTAGTCGATCAAAGACTGGGGAAAAATCACCACCAGGAACAATGGAGAGAAACAGAGGGAAACGGTATCTTCTTCTAATTGAAGCGGGGGTCGGAACACGTGCGAGAACCTTGCCTGGGATGCTCAAACGAACACAATAGAAAAAAAAAAAAACACAAAGGAGGAAAATTAAAAGTATACTTAGACCATGTGCCTAACCCAAGGCAGTTCTCGCAAAGGGCCTACAGGAAAACAACCAACACAAGCACAAAAGAGTCGAAAAGGCGACAAAAGAAACACGGCGCCGCAAGCCTTTAGTCCGTGGTGATGTGGAGCCAGACACACGCGAGCCCTCCCCGCAGGAGGGTCAAAAAGAACGGCAAAAAAAAAAAAGAACAGAAAACGTAAAAAGCCCTTCCCCTAAAGGGAAAATAGTGGAAAATGAGAACTACATCGGTACCGCCAGGGGGGAAGCCCGATCGGGAAGGGGCGCGAAATGTTGGTAGGACCAAAGCCAAGAACACAACCGTGCGCTCATTCAGACGTAACATCCGGGGTAGAAGAACTGGACTCTCAATCGTAGGACAACAGCTTAAAGCGACAACATCCACCCCCATGACGTAAAAAAAGAGACAGGTGACGGGCTGAGGCTTCAAGTCGCTACCGCAGCCATTGTGAAAAGAAAAAAGTGAAAAAAAGGCCATGGGAGAAAAAAAAAAAACGCGGTGACCGCGGTTGCACCCCGGGGCGCGGGCCGAAGCTGAGACGAGACGGGGAGGGAGGGGGAACAGCGATGTCAGAAAAGCCGACTGAAACGAGAATACACTGCTAAAAAAAAATACCACAGCGAAGACGGTGCGGCAACGGGAACAAGAAAAAAACAACAGAAGTAGAAACTACCCAAGACCTAAGGGAGGAAAAAAAGAAAGAAAACATCATGCTAAAAGGGGAACTGCGAAACGGGATAGTAACTGACACCCAGCGAGACGAGCCGTTTACGTTCAGGGCCTTAGCGGGGGAAAGGGGTGGGTTCCAGCCGCTTGGCTGAAACAAAAGACAAAAAAACGCGCGGCAATCTCATCAGATCCGGGGAACCAAAAGTACATAAGCGACGAGGGGTCAAGAAGAGCAGGGAAAAGTTAAACGAAAGAACTCAGCTGAAAGATGAGGAGATGATTAGCACGGACAGTATGTGCGGGCCAGAGGCTGCGCGGTCCAAGCGAAAGAGAAAAGGCCAAGTCTGAAATAAAGAAAAATTAGAGGAAGAGGGGGGACGTAAGCCTTCGAAACAGGTCGCTTCTTGCTGCGGCGACAACCCGCGAAGAAAGAGTCAAACAAGGCTCCTGCGACAATAAGCAGTAACTCAGAAAGCGAAGATCGTCATGACAAAGAGGGAAATAAAAAGGAAACTCCACCAATACGGGCCTCCGGCATCGGGGGGCTAACATCCTGAGGAATTGGGAGCTGACAGAGCGTAGCGGGAAGCCGAGCAGGGGGTCGGAGGGGGAATGTGCGAAAACTCGAGTGCTCTACCAACTCTTCCCTCACATTGCGAATCAGGCGGCGATGGTACACACACTTGGGGCGGCAGCAGGCAGCCAGCGACCGACCAAAATCAGAAAAATAACCCCCCGGAAATGTGTCTCCGAAGGGGGTTCGCGAGAAAGTTGCGACTCCCCGGCGTCGCACACCAGCCACGGGTAAGCACCAGGAGCGCGCGGACAACGAAAGAAAAAGGAACGCGAGCTCACCTCCAAGGACTCTTCGGAGAGGCATCGCAGATACCAGGAGCTCAAAATGGAGCATCAAAAGAGAAAAAAACACTAAAACGGAGAAAAAGAAAACTTCAAAAAAAAGGACAAGGAAGGGGCTAGCAACTCCCGAAACCGCCTGCAACGTAGATCTATGGGGACGCGACGCTTCCCATAATAGTTAGAAAAGGCAAAGAGGGGGAAATCAAAAGCCAGCAGCAGCTAGGCCAGACAAAAGACTAGACGAAGGGAAAAAAAGCTG
>Ga0179593_1309624_pt1 | contig 10384 bp, 12 predicted proteins | sample CZODoug2_1_08_16_FD_185931 | JGI IMG/M metagenome (GOLD analysis project Ga0179593, IMG submission 185931) | Vadose zone soil fungal communities from Angelo Coast Range Reserve, California, USA - CZODoug2_1_08_16fungal (PacBio error correction) | ecosystem: Environmental > Terrestrial > Soil >...
GGCTGGGAAGGGTTACGCTGGGTAAGGGACGTTCGAGAAAAATGAAACTGAGGACAAATGAAACGAAAAGGGGCGCTCCGTTGGTGGCAAGGGAAAAAGGGAGGAAAAAGAAACAACCTTCTCACAAGCAATGCTAGGGGGCTGTCACGAAAGAAGGAAACGACAAGGGTCTACAAATGCAGTGCTGGTCATGTGGTCCAAAAAGTGGGACGCCCCAGTGCGAGAGAAAGAGGAGGGTGCGGGGCAGAAGGCGCCATCGGGAACAATGGTGATCAAAGGATCCGCAGACGACCTGGAAAAATCGAGGAAAACGGGCAAGAAGGGGCGGCCACACAGAGTTCGTTGTCTAAAGAAAGGAAACCTGGGAGGTCGGAGGCGGCAGTAATTCTTCCCATGAGGGGACGTAAACAAGAGATCAGGACATAAAGGACGGGGGGAAAGGAACCTGCGCAGAATGTTTTAAAGAGGTACCAGGACGAACGAAAAAGCACACGGTCGTTTCGAAAAGTCAAAAAGTTGCGACGGCCACGAACCAGACAGGTGTCTTTTCACCACACCCTGTCAAAGGAAAATGGGCAAAGGGCGGTTGGTAAGGGAAAAAGGGCAGATCCAAGGGAGGATTGGGGGGAAAGGGGTGGGGGGGTCACTGCGAAGGTACGCGAAACGACCCGACATCACGCCGTCCCGGGGGGAGGGGGGCGTCCCCCGGCAAGCCAGCTCATAAAAGTCGGGGAGGGAAGGGATCAGGAAATCAACTTTTGAAAAAAATAGGTCTATTCGTCCTTAAAAAAATGCACGACTTAGACCACCTGTCTGACAGGTGAAAGCAGAATACCGCATGGGAAAAAAGGGGAAAGGGTGAACAGTAACACCTGATGACTGACGACTGCAAGAATAAGAAGGGCCTGTATCTTCGTAAAAAACTTTTCGGACAGTCCAAGGGTCAAAAGAAGCGGAAAAACAAAAGAAAATCTACTCAAACGTCAATAAGACCATAGCAAAAGCGAAAAAAAACCCCATACAAGAGAAAGGAATGATATCGCATAACAAAACATCCCATCTGCGGACCCATAACAAGTATCTTCGCAGCCAGCAAGGAAATCCCCGACGCAGAACAACATTGAGAAATACTGCAAAAGCTACTGCCCTACTTCAGAACTAGTCATATAAGTGGGGCTAAAAGGAAATTGTAGACAGCACCTGGCCTTTGGACTGCTCTCATAAGGGAAAATTAGAAGGGAATGGGGGGACACAAAGAAACTCTCTAGGTAACCTACGGAAAGCGTGCGGGAACAAGGGAAAACACAACAAATGCACCATGTGAACTAGAGTTATCATAAAAGTTCGGAGCGGAAAAAGAATGGTTCATCAGAAGAACACTGAAAAATAGAGGGGAACGCGGGCGGTAAGAGGGAGACGCTACGAGGCGAGCAACTAAAGACGACCAGTAGCGTGGCAAAGGAGCGAGAACGTGCTAGCGTGGGGAAGGGCGAGGAGAAAAAGGGGGAAAATCATTGCGACGAGAATCCTCTTGGATAAGAATAAAGGCCTGCATAAAGCAAGTATCGGGGAGGACGTCACGCTGGAAAAAAAAAGTAAGAAAAAGACGGGAAAGGTGTCCGATGGATCAATAACCGGGGATGTAAAAAATCACTGCAAAATAAGGTACAACAGGCAGAACAGAAAAAAACCTTCTGCTGGAGCCTGGTACACCATGCGGTGCAAGAAGATTTTGGTGTCTTCACTAAAAAACCCTCTACGTTCGAAAAAAAAAAGAAAGCCGCCCGTGTTGGGCCTTGTGTGCTCTTCAGGGTGCACCAGACCACTGACACAACGTCAAAATTTCGTGCGTGCGCCAGATAGTGGTTGGTGGATCTTTATCGGGGGGGGGGGGGGGGGGGGGGGTCATCCACGCCGAATGGGTTGTGGGGTTGGAAGGGGATTTTGAAGGAAAAAGCATCCTGTATGTGGGGGTAGGGGGACAGATAAAACAAAAAGGAGCCGATGAAGACGGTACTAAAGCGGGGGGGCTGGGGAAATGTTGTCAGGGGGGACACGATGTTGCAAAAAATAATAGGAGCAAGAAAGGCGGTTGGGAGGGGGGAGTATCTACAAAACACTCAAAAACTCGGGAACTGTAAAAGGGTTGAGTGGCGAAAGGTGTCTGTGCGAATCAGGGAGGGAAAACAGAGAGTGTCCCCGGAGCTGTAATGGAAAGGAACACACCCTGGTAAAGCCCATGGCAACTGGGTGGGGTGGGGTTTCCACGGGGAAGGAGAAGGGCGGAGGGCGAAGGGGTAAGCTCGCAGGTGGGTAATGGGGCTGGAACAAGGTGACTGGCAGGGTGATGTGACGCCCGGGAGGCACGACGTTACCTGCGATCGAATGGGAGAAACCCTCCTACCATCGGGCAATTGGGAGAGCACAACCAAAAAAAACAAAAGTGTCGGGGAGGGGGATCCAAGAAAACCGCCGTCGAGGTGGGCCGACCAAGGGGAAAGGCCGGGGGACGGGCTGCCGTAGAAAGCTCAGAAACACAACTACGGCGGGGGAACAAAAGATAGAACTCTCCAAGTCCTGGGCGCACGGACAGACAGTAAAAAAAAAACGCTCGAGAGGAGTACGGCTTCTGCTGACAAAAGTCACAAAAGTCGGGCAATCGCTCAGTCAGCCGGCACAGTGCTCTTGTTCATTTGGTAAAACATGCACGATATCGCGGGAAAGAGGACAGCCAGTCGAACGCGGTCAAGAATCATAGTATGGGGGAGACCGAAGAACAAAAATTAAAGGGTCGGAAAAAATATCGTAGCGCAAAGAAGCTAACCGGCCGGAAATACAGACCACCCAATACCCTTGTCAGGAGAAAAAAAATGGGAGGAGCCAAAAACTTTTCCACTTTACCACACTCAACGGAGAAACGAAAAAAAAAGCCAGTACTCACACATAAGCAGAATGTGGACCGGCAACGAAAACACCAGCACCTGGGACGAATAACGCCGGGATAGCGCCTCGTCTAAATGCGGGCTGGGGGGAACAGGGGGGTTGGACGAAGCGCGACCTCCCGCAACCGCTCTCCCACAAAAGAAAATGCGGACCTACATCAACGGAAAGTGGACAGTAATACACCGAAGGGGGAAAGGTACAAGTCGGAAGATCTGATACTCCTTCGGGGGGGGTAAGAGGGCCCCTACTGTGTGAACCGAAAGTCAGTCAGACAATTTCACCCAAAAAAAAAAGACAGGGAAAAAGGTAAGGTGCACAGGAATGCTAAAAAAAATCAAACAAAACCCATGAGGTGATACGCTAATTAGAGGCGCGAAAAACCAGTCTAGGCAAGGACAGAGACCAGAACGGACGCCAAAAGGAGAAAAAAGCGATCCGGCAGCAACCGAGCATGGAGGGTCAAAAAAAAACCGTGACTCAGAGGGGGGAAAACAAGAGAATAAGGGGAGGATTTACCAAGAGGGAGGAACGAGGGAGGACAAGTCAAATGGATGCAGCTCGTGAAGCATGAAGGGTACGGGCTCGACTTCGGTCGAAGCGGATGTCTATGGGGAATCACTTCCTGTTGGGAACGAAAAAATCTCGTGAATGAGAAAAGAGAGGGGGAACACTCAGAAGGTAACCCATCTGGCGCCGATAATAAGCGACTGCCAGATAGGGGGGCGGAAACCTCCAGGGCGTGGCAAAAGTATTTTTAAGCAGGCAAACTGCCAAGAGACTACGAGGATCTCCTATTGACAGTCAGGAAAAGAGACGCTGCCAACTGCTTCTCCATAGAGCCGGGCCACTGCCTCAATCTCCGAGAAGGGTAAAAACATGGGGGGGGATAGGGTAAAGTCGTGTACTTGGAGGAAGTGGCAAATAACGCTTACTGGGTTCAGGTTTGTTCTCTGGTGAAGAGGATAGAAGCGACAGGGGTCGGGAAAGGATTCTAAAAAAAAATGCAGCGCGTTAGGGCGGCTTAGTTAACGGAGAAGGGGGGAATTTGGAACCAGCAGCAGAGGCAAAATGCATCACGAGCATGGCAAGTATGAACAAGTTGCACTAGACTTATTTGAAGGACGTCGAATCAAGGGGGGACGGGAGTGTACTCAAGTGAAAGGCGGGGGGAGGCTTATGGTCTGGGGCGTCGGGGGGGCGGGATCGAACTGCCGACAGGGGGGGGGGGGGGAAAAGGATATGCGCAGTTAGGGAAGAAGGTCATCGGCGCGGGGGGTTTCCGATTTGTGCGAAATGGTGAAAACGCGCTGTCCAGGGACTTGAACGTAGTGGGGAGCAACAAACACCAGCGATCACCGAAAAGGCCGGAAGGGGTAAAAAAGTTGAATGAAAGGTTTGTCAAAGAAAGTTCGACGTCAGAGACGGGATCGGGAGCAGCAAGGTGAAAAAAAGACACCGAGGGGAGTTTGAGAGCAGGGAAAAAAACGGGGGGGAAAAATGCCCACGAGGTGAAGTGCATACAAGGAGTCAAGCACCAAGTAAACGACGAATGAAGCTGTACTTTTGACCGAGAAAAGAAAAAAAGACGCGGGGGCTGGGAAAAAAAGCAAGGGGGAAAAAAGTCAAATGAAAAAACAACGATAACGCACGCCTGCCCCTGTCATCGGTAGACAAGCTGGGGGTCACGGAAAGATGCAAGCAGCATTGGAGGTCCAAATTTGGGTCAAAACAGGACCAAGGGGGCTGGCGGAACCGTACAAGATCCGGGACGAGTTGGGGTGGCACAAGGCGGAAGACCATGAGAGTCCTGAGAATCTCTCCTGGTCTTGGACGGAGCCTGGGGAAAAAGAATAAAAAAAAGGGAAATAGAAGTTCCTTGGCAACAAATTAGACGAAAAACCTTGTTGTATCAGGAATCCTGCGGGCAACTACTCCCGAGCTCTAGGAGAACAGTGGGAGGTCAAATTACACTAAACGGGACGGGGCGGGGGGGGAGGGAAAAATCTGACCTGGAAAAGAGGTGGGAAGGCGGGGTGAAGAGATGTAGAGAAGAGATATGGGGAAAACATGGGGTGGCGGGTGAGGTTTTTTTCGACGGGGGTGGAGAAGATAAACACGAAAACAGGAGATCACTTTTACGCGCCGAGTGAAAGGATCATAAAAAAAAAACCGGAGGAGAGTTTAACAGGGAAAACAAAGGATGAAATCAAATGGAAAGCCACTATAAACGAAAAGCAGACGTCTTTGTCGGTGAGAAAAAGTGAAAACGGGAACCACGGAGGGGCCCCCAAAAGCCGAAAATAGGGGGGGGGGGGAGTGGCAAGAGAAAAGCCAATCAAAAAGGACAGATAAGACAAGGCGAAAAAAAAAAGGAAGGAGAATAAGATTGAGATGGAGGGTGGGCTGGGGGAAATGGAGGAAAGTGCTTTAAGGGAAAACATAGTTGAAATAGTGAGGCCCGGTACCTGGATAAAGAGTAGTCCCGGCACATTAAGTCGGGGGGGGGGGGGTCGGTGAAAGTAAGAAAAGGTGTCAAGGTAAGAATGACAAGTGGGGAAACAAGGGGGGGGGGCTTTGAAGTTGGCTAAAAGAGGGGAAAATAAAAGCACAGAATGGGAAGGGGGTCTTAGGACATCGCTATTGGGTAGCAAACTTTAAAAAGGAAAAAAAACACGAATTGAAATGCGTTTGTCAGAATAATTTGGGAGGCAACCCTGTCCAGGAGGGTTTGGAACACGGAAAGTGCCAACTGAGGGAAGGGGTAGAGGGGAGATTTGGCGCGAGAAGTGCATATTTTCCTAAAAAGGGAAGAGAACTGTTTACTCAGGAAAATCCTTTAAGATATAGAAGAAGGGGCGGTGCAGGGGGAAGGGAAGAAAAAAACCTGAAAAGTCAGGATGTATACGAGTGGCGTAAAGCAAAGAGGAAAGGTTGGTCCGTTTCACAAAACAGGGGGCTGGCGGGGAAATTTCTAATCTCGAGGTAAGGGCCGGGAAGAGGCGGAAAGTGGCTAAGTCAAAGTGGGACACATGGGTAGCGGGGTTTTATCTAGAGGGGGAACAGTTGCTGTGAAAAAACCTCCATCCCAGGTGGAGATCGGAAGAAAAAAGAGAGAAGAGTCATTGGGGCGGGGAGGGAGCGGGGTACTGTGGAAAAAGAGAACAAAAGATTTAGGACGTGGGTCTGAGGTCCCAATCGCATCCAGAAAGAAAACCAAACCGCGAAGAGAGGAACAAAGAAAGACGACAATTGTAAAAATCCGGTCTGAAACTGGAAGACGAGGGGGCCAAAGTCCTCATAAAGGAGGAGGGATCGCAGAGAGCAACATCAAGGGATAGAAAGGGGGGTGCACAAGTCCGCGAAGTGCGGGGCAAAAACCAAGAAAAAAAAAGTCAACCAGCAAACGAAAAGAGACCTGCCCGAAAATAAAAGAGATCAGCAGAGCGTATAAAATCAAAAAGCACAACTGTCAGGGACCGTCACAACCCAAAAAGACAAGCATTCTAGGAAAAGAGCTACCCGCCAAGATCAACAAAATACGGCCCGAACGACTCTTGTGCCAAAGGAGACTCCAAAGTTGGCTGAGTAGAAGGGAAGTGAAACTGAGTAGAGCACGGAAGTGAGTTGAGAGGGAAGAATGTCGCACGTGCCGGGGGGCTCTCAGGAAAACGGGGTAGAAAAAACCTGCTTACCATCGGTGTGAATAAGAAAAAATCACTCTCAACGGGAACGATGCAGAAGTAGACCACGGAACATCGCCAAACAAAACATAACGAGGGGGAATCTTCAAATTTAAGAGGAAATGGGAAAAATGAATAAGCCGAGCGAGCTGGCGTAGTGGGGGGGAGGGGGGAGCGACCGTAAGCGAAGAACTAGAGCACGGAGGGAAAAGTTATCATTCGATGACAGTAGAGATGGTGACCGATGAAAACAAAACGGGCGTCCAAAGCAGTGGCGATCACGGGCTACGTTTAAACTACCGGGAAGAGAAGAAAGAAGAATTAAAAGGACAGGGGACGGGCAAGGAAAGTGGGTCTTTTTAAAACCGATAAACCACGAGCAAGGAAGGGCGTCTGGGGGGGGCGTCACAGATCCCAGGAAATACAAACCGCGAGAGAAAAGCTATACTAAGGGATAAAAATAAAGACGGGGTGGGGGGGAAGACTACTTGGGGGACAAAAAGTGACTTGTGTCATACCTACCGCGGTGTTCCTAAACCGGGGGGGAGGGGGGTCGGCGGAGGGGACCAGCCGAGGAGGTCCAAGGGAAGGAAAAGGGGAGAGCCCTAGAGGTGGTTGGGGCTCCAGGAGAAGGGGGGGGTCCGAAAGAATAAAGGGACTGGGTGGTTTTGGGGTGGGGGGTGTGTAGGGGGCTGTCAGGGTTGGAGGAAAATCGATGTAGGGGGGAGTCAGAAGGGGGGACAGAAACCGAATAAAAAGGAGTCACTGGGGAGGACAAGAGGGAAAGGGCACTCGAGAGGGGGTGGGGGAGGGATGGTTCGTTATTGGGGAGCATCGTGACTGTTTAGTGGCTCTCAGGGAAACGCAATTCGGTGTGGGGAAAGGGGTAAAGAGAACAAAACGGAACCAAAAAAGGATCGCATGGTGCCCTTAGTGAGAAAAAAATGGTCGGGGCGGGTGTAGGGGTCACAATCTATAGGTGTAGGAACGTCCAAATAAAGGAGTCAGTGGGGGTCGTCTGTGGGGTGCGCTAGGACATTCTGGAAAAGACCAGAGCGCTTTTTGGGGGGGGTTAAAGGCGGAGAAGGGAATTGTCGAAGGTGGACTCAGGACGGGCGGGGGTTGTGGACTGGGGAATTAAAACAAAAGGGTGAATTTTATGTAGGGGAAAGCTTGTCGAAAGGAAGAATCTCTAATTTGGACACCACCTCTGCTGAGAATAGCTACTTCACGTGAGGCGTGGGCGACCTAAAAACAGGACTTCGGTTGGAAACGATCAAAAGACAATGGGGGCCGGGTGACGATGGAGGGACTTATATATATACAAAAGACACAACCTCACTTATGAGGGGAAAGAAATATATGGAATACTTGAACTTCCTTACCTGAAGCTACATATAGGAGTACTAGAGAACAAAAAACAGGCCGCGTGTAGTAAGAAACCACTCAGTCAAAGAAATGGGGAGCGCTCATCTCGAGGGTCCAAGTTGTATTTGTAACAGTGAGAGAGGTTCTGTAGGGAAAAAAAAAAAAAAGCCATTTAGGGGGAGGAAACAAAAACTTGGAAAACGGTTCCAACTCAGAAGCAAAAAATCGATTAGGAAGTCAGGTCAAGGCAAAACAAAAGGAGGAGAAGAACAAGAAAAACCACGCCAAAAAGCACAACAGGTGCGCAAGACTCGGAAGCCTCACAGAGAAAAAAAGACTAGTGAGGCAGCCGGGGGAAAGGAAAATTTGTGAAAAGACATCCAAACCGGGTCCCGGACAATCCATGGCGCAAAACCACGGCGAAATTATGCGTAAAAGGTCTGAGCCGGGGACGCCGCGACATCAAAAGGGCTCTCCGTCCACAATAAGGAAGCATACCACCTAGGGAAAGTGCAAGCCTGAGGGTATAGGCAAGCAAACCAGATCACTTCGGGGGAGGATTCTTTTCCCCGAGAATGAAAAAAAGAAACAAACGAAAGGGGTTGCTACCGAACTCGCAAAGAAGAAACTGAAAGACGAAGATAGGCGGCCCTATAACGGGAAAGCAAATCAAACAAAAAGATATGTCGAAAAGCAAAGGGGTACTCTTTAAATGACATGGGGGAACGAGCCGAAATGAAAAAACTGTGCAAGTTGGGGACTAGTAAATATAGGGATTGCTGAAACAAAAGGGAGTCCTGTGTGGACAGCGCGGGAGGTGCTGGGGTGCGAAAGGTAAGTCGCCGGGACGAGGTTTCTAGAGGTGTGATCCGTCCACAAGGGACTGAAGAAAACGACTAAAAAGGAATAAATGTGGCCTCATTCCTAGTGTTACCATGAAAAAAATGTACCAAGTAGATTCACAATTGCAGCCAGGGTGTTCAGAAAAGGGGGACTGTGTTAGGCACAGATAGACAGGATAGCTAGGCGGGAAAAAGGAAAGGGCTCTAAAACGCTTTAGGGCAGGAGAACGAAGAACCTCTCATACAGAAAACCGTAGGGGAAATGGACCAGCGCAGAGGACTGAAGCATGGGGAAAAATTACTTTGAAGTGGTAATAAGTTAGGTTTCTGGGTTGGCGCTCAAGGTGGCTAGCGGAAGAGGAAAAAGTCAGAGAGGGGGGGGCAAAAATGTAGATGTCAAAAAAGGATGAAGCTTACCATCCAGGAGGAGGAAAAACAGCTAGCAAACTTGAATATGACAAGTAGGGAGGATCTTTAAGGCCCTTCTTCATTGGAGGGCTTCAGGGGACACGAAACACGTAATGGTTAAGGGATGTGCGATGATGCTGGATGTGCAAGGAAGGAGTCACGGGGGGGGGGTGGTGCTGCGGAGAGATGGCTTGCCGGAGGCTGTATCAGGGGGGAGGGGGGGGGTTGCCATGGGTGGATGTTTTAAGCGACGGGAGACTTGTAACCGGTCGAAAAAGATGGAGACCAAAGGCCCTTCCAAGGGAGAGGGACGGGGTTAAATGACCCGTTTGAGGACTGCCAATTCGGGGAAGGTCGAGGGGCTATGTCCAAATCCTCTTAGGGTTTGACTGAGGGGTGGCATGAAGGAAAACGGGTTGAAAATAAGTAGGAAGCAAACAAAACCAAAAAAAGAAAGTGTCGCTCGTCTGTGTATGTCCGCCAAGATCCCCGGGACCCTGGGGTATGTCGGGCTAACCTGGGGGAAGTAAATGGCAAAAAAAACAGTAAACCAAGCACTGATACGGGCACTGGTACGTCACCTCTGTGTACCAATTGCAAAAGGCACCAAAACAACAACAAACAACGCCGGAACACGGGGGGGGGGGGGGGGGTATACAACCTGAGGATTGGGGCGAAAGAAACTTAGCCGGCCAGAGCGTTTCTTGCGGGAGACAATGCTACTGCCACATTCTAAACCCGTAGGGCCGTGCGGGGCAACCAGGGGAGCTAGCACGTCAAGGTGGGAAAGCAAACACAATTGAGACACGGACTCGCAGGTTCAGAGTTCACTTCTACAACGAAAATGGGAAGGGAATACACCGATCCGGCCAAAGCGTCGGGAGGAGGTATGAGAAGACTTTATCCAGCTCAGAAAACGAAAACCTTGTAGGCGCTCACGAAAACGCAACCGAGGGTATAAATGAACCAAGAAAAAAAAATAAACCCGTTACGCAGGTTAATGCATAAGGCTGGTTAAAAGAGACAAAAAACTAAAACCAAAGAAGTACTCTGTGCGTTGTCGAATAAATAAGGTATACAGGCACACTAATAGGAAAAGGGTAAAAGGCACCGTCGGGGGGGACCAAGGTGGAAAAGAAAAAC
>Ga0179593_1395922_pt1 | contig 10384 bp, 10 predicted proteins | sample CZODoug2_1_08_16_FD_185931 | JGI IMG/M metagenome (GOLD analysis project Ga0179593, IMG submission 185931) | Vadose zone soil fungal communities from Angelo Coast Range Reserve, California, USA - CZODoug2_1_08_16fungal (PacBio error correction) | ecosystem: Environmental > Terrestrial > Soil >...
GGGACTCTTATGACCCAGTAAAAGGCTCGCAGGTGGGGGAAAGGGGCATGAAATGAAACGATCCGGCTGCGGGGGTGCACGGCTCTGCCAACAAGTAGATGTTTGATCCGCGTGTTGATTAGCCACGCAGTATAAAATCGTCATACAAGATACCGGGGGGAGGGAAGGAAGCGGAGCGGGGGGAGCGGTCGGTCATGGGAAGAGGTGAATAAAAGACGTGTGCGAGCGTCCCTTAAGGCAAAACATGTCAGCAGCGAACACCATTACTGGATATTGGCCATTACCTGGAGGAGCTGCGGGTGTCTGGTCGACCGCGACCACGACGAATGCACCCTGCCTGTAGCTTGGTCGAAGTTCGACCTTATACTAGAAGGGGCAACGATGGGGGATTCGACAGCAATCAAATCGCATTAAGCCCGGGGGGGGGGGGGCGGGGTCCGGGGGGGTACACAGGAAGCACCAGGCAGCGCATCTCTTGGGGCGGTGCGCCAGAGGGCACTTATCAAACCGTTCCACAACATCCGTAAGGCATATGCCGGGTAAATGTCAGAGGTGGGTGTTAGAGACGCGAAAGCTCACGAATAAAAATGGGGGAAACCGAAAAAAGAAAAGAAATAACCACATTGTTGTAAATTTCAACAATCGCAGGGGACTCGTGGAGCGACTTAAAAGGGGAAATGCCTGCAATTGTTTTACAGCTATGATGATGCAGCCCTAGGGGGCGTTTATCTGATCGGATGGGAGGAAAAAAAAAAGGTACATGAAGGGTTTCCTTGTCAAACTTGAAAAAAATTAGTCAAAAAAACGGTGCCTCGATAGTCCGAAAGTCAGCTGTCTGGCGTCGATCGGCGTTTGGCAGCTTCTTTTGGCCAAATCCTCAAGGACCTCAAGGCAGAGCAGGGAAAAAAGGCAACCAGACCTTTTTTCGTTTGGGGGAATCGATGAATCCGCACTAAATGCAAGGGGAAATTGCCTCTTACAAACTGTCACGCGATGATCCGCGGCAAGGCTTGCTGCAAAGCGGGAGGCAACAGGATCCAACAATAGCTGGGGGTGACCAGATCGAAAGTTTGACGATTGGCAGAACGCAATCGCACAAAACGAAGCCCTCTTCAAAAGGTCGAAAAACAGCGGACCTGTGGGAGGAGGGAGAAACTAAGCGGATGCGAAGACGAGGAATGTCGTAATTAGGTGGTAGCGCAAATTAAGCTGGAGGTCAGAAAGAAATATCAACACCAGGAATAAAAGGCACCAATCGCACAGAGACAAACCTCGGAACGTGTACTGGGGGGAAAAAAGGAACATGGCGCAAATGATTGATTGGGGGGGATCTGAAGCTTGGAAGAAGTCGTGAGCAAATCATCCGCCAAGACTAACACCGCGAAAGACACCTGAAAAGCCGCCATTCACCATTTTGAACGATTGGTCCAGGCCCCATGAGAGGTCGGCCAATGAAAAGTGCCGATGCTAAGCTTCACATAAATCACACTTGCCCTACGAGGATTGGACCAACCGGAGCGCGAGAAACTTCGTGAAGACGCGGCCCCATATCAAAAAAAAAAGGAGTTAAAGTGGCGGTACGGAAGGCATCAAGAGAGGGAGAGAACGGCAGGTCAAAGTGGGGTAGAGGCGAATCTCCTCATGGGGATCCGGTGTCTCGGAACGCAGGTCCGCCCGTGCAGGCATCTGTTTAAGGAAAGGGGGGGAATAAGCCTCGTACAACTCCGACCAGGGGACACTTCGGAATACGAGGGGATAAGAGAAGGGAAAAGGGGGACAAAAGGGGGGACTCAGAGTTTCGCAGGCGAGACAAGGGAGGATCGAGAAACCAACAACAAGGAGGGCCATAAAGAGGACGGCACGCGAAACTATGTCACAGGCATTTTTGTGATGGACATCCGAGATTATCGGAAAGTTCACGAAGGGAGTGCAGGGGCCACGGGGAAATCGTCGAGGCTATGTGGAAGGCGATCGAGGAATAAAGGGAAAAGGCACCGGCAAATGCGGACGAACTGTTCCGCGCCCGGCTGCATGTAGTTATTCGTCTACATGGAATTGGGCACGCTCGGGAAAAACACAATGAAGGGCGCCAGGGGAGGTCCCAGAAGAACGGAGAAAACGAGGGTGTGGACGGAAGACGAAAAAAGGGTCGCGGCGCCAGCGAGTGTTGACATCCAGGCGTACAAGTATGGAGTATAGCTTTCCCACGTCAAAAGGGGGGGGGCCGCGAAAAAGGGGAGAGAATGACAACTCTTCTGAAAAATGAAGGAAGGTCAGTTGTCGCGGGGCGAGGAGCGGTCGGTGGGGAATAGGAAAAGCGTCGATACCAAATCATAACCACGAGCACATTCGAACAGGGGAAGGGTGCCAAAGGAACGGCGTTCTCAATCGATAGGGTGAGAGCTGTCTGGCAAGACCGAGCGGAGAGTTTGGCGCGCAACCCTAAATAGGGGCGCATGTAAACCATAAAGACGGGCCAAAGTCCGCTGGGAAAGAAACGCAATGTAACCATATCGGGAGCAAAAGCCTCGCCCGGGGTGGTTCTACAAATGTATGGGCGCGGAAAAGTGGGAAGGCAGGGCGGGGGTTCACAGGATTGAGATGTTTAGGCTGTGGAAGAATCGGGCCCATTGCCAGACGAGGGAATCTGTGGCAAGTTGGGGTAATAAACATGCCTATGCAGGGGGGAAGGAAAAGGGGTTCCGCGAGCGCACACACAATAGTCTTGCCCGGAAGAGGGCCGGGAAAGAGTGTCCCGGAAGTTGGGGGAAAAAAAAAGATGCACCAAATACATCTAAGGAGAAGTGGAGCAAAGAAAAGCTGAAAGACGAGCGAGGTCAAAGATTCAAAAAGTAACAACTTGTATGGGAGGAGGGAAAGCAAGGGGATGCCTATACCTTATCAAAACGAACTTTGGTGGTCAAAAGACTTCCAGGGGAAGGGCAGGCAAAACGGACGCAAAACAAGGGTCACAGGCATAGGATTGACATAAAAGGGGGGGAGAGATGAGGGCTTTAGTTGGGGGGGGCGGCTTGTCGATAAGGGGCCTGCGTCGTGACGCCGACCAAACTCAATACGAGGACCAGAAGAAAGGTTAATGCCGGCGAAAGGAAGCCGGGCGGTCAGTAAGGAAGCCCGGAAAGAGGCAGCTATGGCGAGGGCTGTTTCAAACGGCAGCGATGCGCACTCAAGAACTACGAAAATCAGGGCAGTGTTCGTGCGCGATCCCCAATACGGAAAATGCAGGGAAGTGTATAAGGGGGGAGGAAGCACGTGCGGGTCACGATAATAACGCAAACGCTGCGGGAACGAAAACAGGGAGGAAGGGGAGTGGGGAACTGGCGAAGGGGAGAACAGGGGAAGGAGGAGCACAAAAAAACAGTCCTAAGGTCCACGTCTCCAAAAGCTAGGGTCGAGAATGTAGCAAAAGGGAGGAAGAAACTTTTAGGGACGAAAAGCGGAAGTGATTTTGCCATCGAGCAAGGATCAGTAATACGTCCAACTGGGAAGAAAAATCCCAGTGGGGTTGAAAAAAAAGTGGGGGTGCCTTGGTCGAACTGGATTTAGAAGGGTGAAGGAAACCGGGAATCGGGGGGGGGAAAACATGGGGGAATGGGTAAATGATAAAAAGAGTGGTTTGCAACACTATTTTAGGGCGAGGGTAGGGGTAAAATCCCGTGGGACGGAGGGGGAGCACTCAGTGTGCTGAGGCAGGAGCGATGTCCACGGCATGAAGGACGGGAAAAGGGAAAAAAAAAAAGGTTAATTCTAAACACTAATCGCATGAACAGAGCAGGGAGCCGCTCAGGTCCAGAGGATATCCCCCTCTGACATCGGAAAGCGAGGGGAGGGATTTCAAGAGTCGAAGATGCGCGATTGGTCCTGAACACGATGGCCCACGGAGGCGGCGTTAGAAAAGTTAAGGGGAGGACATGACTCGTGAATGGCGACCGAGCACTGAAGATAAACCGCTATCGGGCAGGCTCGCACAAACACAACGGAGGAGAAGAAGGTGCAGCCCCGATATCGTAGCTAAGGCTCAGGAAGTAACGCAGCAGAAAAGCTGTTCTAACTGGGGCCCGGCGTGGGAGGAAAAGAGCATATCGACTCAGAGGAAGTATCAAACGTCGGAAAAGGAATGGAAGAGGGGATCCAAAGGAGATTAAAGGCGCTCGCGACTGCGCTTCAGTTAAAGACAAAGTTCCGGAGGGGCGAGGACGAGGGCCTCGCTACACCCTCAAGAAAAAAAGAGCCTGAGTGAAAGAGACAGACTCGCCCAAAAGCGGAAACCCCGACATAAGACGGATAGTTCGAATCTCGTGCCAACGCGATGGTACACCGCTAGACAGAAGAACCTACAAAGGGGCGACAGCATGAGGGATACAGGCCACAATGGGATGTCTCTCTACAAGGGGAGGGGGGGGGCGTAAGTGCCGATGAGCCCTGGATCCTAGTATTTGGCGGGGGGGGATCAGCCGTAATGAGGGGCTCACTACGGAGAGGAGAGATAAACGTAAAAGCTCGTTGGAGGCGACTCACCCCGTCCGGGCTTGTAAAAAAGACTTCCTCGAAAGGTTTTGCGAAGAAGGGTCTAGAGGCGGAAACGGCGGGAAAAATGTTGGACGGGAGGGGGGGGGACCATCAGAGAGTCAGACACGAAAAGCGGAAATGTATCCAGAACGAAGTTACAAGCTCTCAACTCGACCCGGAGAGCTCGGGCGAAGATGGGGCCTGCCAGGGAGAAGATCGACGTGCGCCTCGCCTGCCCTCTTGAATTGAAACAAAAATCTCCATATAAAATCGAGATAGGAGGTACCGACTCCCGGAGCGCCAATGTCCAGAGGGGGGAGGAACGAAAAGAGGTCGCGGGGGAGCTGAGTCATTGAGTTTGAGGTTCAAGGCCTCGCAAATCGCATGAGGATATAAAATGGGTGGTCCGAATCACAATAAGACATTGGGACTCTGAAAGCAAGAAAGTTGGAAAGTCAAGGGGTGGACATAGGCTTGCCGCACAATAAGTGTGGTCGGGTTTCACGGCACGAGAGGAAATTCTACGACTAACTTGGGACGGGTAATAGTCACGCTCAGGTCCGTTCGCAGTCTTGCCGGCGAGTCGCTCCGCTCGATTTCGGAGTAAATTGCGATCTCCTTTGGCCAACAGAACGGGACACTCTAGAAGGGACGCTCTTTCCCGGACCGGAAGAGTGTCGTTTGTTCGGAAAGCGGCAAATCCAATTACCACCAAGGCGAGTTGGGACCAGATGAAAACCAAACTTGTCACGACAAGAGGAAAGAGAGGCCATGCCTGACTGAAAGGAGGGGGGCTGCCACAGGGGGCTCCAACAGTCAATGGGGTGGACCCGATTCGAAATGAATAAGCACGCAAATAATCGACGCCCTGCTGCATTGCGAAACAGGCGCCGCGCAGGTCAAGATCGTGACCTGCGGAGAAAAGGATAAAAAGCAATGCGCGCGCGTGATGTCAGGGAAAAAGTGTAGCGCAATTTCAAGCGGGAGTTCTCGCAAAAAAAGAAGCCTTCAGCCCCCTAAGACACGAACGCATCGAGGGGAAGGAAACGCGCCGCGCGCAAGGTCCCTTGGCGAAAGGGAAAATCGGTTGCGGTGGATGGGGGTCGACGCTTTCTCCTAAAACTGAAAATTATCAAACGCCCGCATCCTCGCCCCGGAAGGTAAAAGGAAAGCGGCCCCGAAGGTGTAAAAAGCCAATCCGCATGTCGCACTTGTCTGAGTATGGGGGAGAGAGTCCTCAGAACAGGGAAGAAGCCGATTTCACCAAACAGGGAGGATCGAGAAAACTTCGTGTCCTCTCCGGGCACACCAAGCAGACCGTTCAGGACAGGAAAGTTGAAGAGACGAAGCCAAAAGGGAAAAATGCGGGGAGAAGACTTCAACTCCAGGAGAGAAGGGGGGGAGAGGAAAAAAAGAAAGGAAACTTGCATGCGCTTAGGGCCCGGGTTCGAGATGAAGCACCCTAGTCCATCTCGAAAAGGGAAAATTGGAGGCACTTCACTTTTGCAAACGCGATAGCAGGAGACCAGGCAATGCGGGGGAGTTGAGAAAGGGAAAGTCCGCATCGTAGGAAGATAGCAAAAAACCACAAGAGGAGGAAGAAAGAGGAGAGCCGCTGAGCGAAGAAATCTGTCAAAAGGCAATTTGCCGTATCGCTTCGAGGGAAGCAAAAATTTTCACGCATTGGTCAGCAATGGGTGGGTGGACGAGGAAGGACTTACGGGAAATAGCGAATGCACGGTCGGCAAGGGAGGCGTTCCGAGAAAACGGGGCAAGTAGAGGAAATCGATCGATGGAATTGACTCAGTAGGGGGGGCTTCAACCTGCACTGTAAAAACCCGCCAAAGGCCACCGAACGGAATCGGGGGGTGGGTCAACGGATGGGAGGAAGTGGCTACTCGCCGAATCGGGGCTCCCCGGAAGTAAGGTGATGGAGGTAACTTCATGCAAAAAATTCGAATGGGCGAGCGCTAGACTGGGGGACGACCGGAGGACCTGGAAAAAGAGGTCAGGGAAATGGTGACTAGCTGGCAGGGAAGTCAGGGGCGAGGATCGTGAAAATGTGTTTGAGGTAGGAGAAATCCTCATTAAAAAAACTGCGAAAACAAGGACAAGACGAGCGGGTGAGGACTCATGGAGGGAGAGCTAGATTTTCAGGCGGCTGACGAAGGAAAGGTTTTTCGCCACCACTCAAACCTGAAAGGGGGGGACAAGACACGCGCGAGCCTAAGGCCGAAGGAGGGGGGAACGATCGGGAGGCGAGGCCTATGGGGTGATGTAAGCAGGGCGCCCAGGTGATGGGGATCGTAAAAATTTTAGAATCTTCAAACCAGACTTGAGGGAAATGGAAGGAAGGGACGCCCGGGAACATCTCGTGGAAATTAGTGGGAAAGGAGGGGGGAAAAATCGACACTCATCGGGGTGACAGGCGGGTAAACCGCTAGCGCACACAAAGAAAAGTGGATGTGCCGGAAAACAAATAGAAATGTCCCGAGGGCAGGGGGGAACAATAAAGATAGACGAAACCGAAAGAATAGACGGAAAGACGATCTACGTCAAGGGCTGGAAAAAGCTCGAAGAGGACCAGAAATTTTCGTGAGGGCAAAAGCCGATACCGTCGAAATCAAAAAACCTTTAAGGGGCGGTCAGATCGCGGGGTGAAACCACCCAGGGCATGAACTTTCAGTCTGCTAAGAGGAAAACATGCGTTGTGATGATGACACATGGCTATAGGGATTTATATTGTGGCCCGCGATGACCGGCTGAACGGCGGCAAAAACCTCAAACGATGGAAAGGACGATCAAACCCAGCGACATCCATGGGGGGGCCTTTATCGCCGGGCGGGAGGGAATCAGGAGGAGGACTGGGCCTATGCGATTTTCTATTTAGGGCTGGGCCATTCCAAGCGGCAAGGAAGAAGACGAAAGGGCTCAGAAAAAAGTACAAGCAGGGTGAGAAGTGTCGATCTCGTAGAGCACTAATCCGGATAAGACAGAAAGACGAGCAGCCCCCCAAAACGGGGTGAATAAAGTCGCGATTGGAGGAAAACGCGTACAAAGCAAAAACGATTGGAAGAAGCGTCCTCAGAAGTTCTTGGAAAGACTGGCGAATTATGGAAAAAGGAGAAGCGAGGACCCAAGAAAAAACAGGTGAGTCGCACCACCCAAAAAAATTTACGAAATATGAGCGTAGTCGTGTAGCAAAAGTCAAGAGCTTTTTGGAGACCTCGAAGAGGGGGGACGAGCCAAGGCCGGCACGGGCCCAAGCTGTTGGGGACCATCCGTTGGGGGAAGTGTCGAAAGATAGGAAAAGGGGTGAAGGGGGAATCCGAAATCCGTGGGACAATTGGGCGCTGGTCTTTAAAGAGGGGTGAAAAAATGAGGAAGGCGTGAGAGGGGTACGGGAGGGGGGCGAAGGAAAACGGGGACGTCGTATAGAAGGAAACAGACAGACTCGGTGAAGCGCGAGCGATGAACAAAACACGAAAGCCCGGAAGAGAGACAAACAAAGTCATGGAGGGGTATTCACAAAAACCCGAAGTGTCAAATCAAGCGCGCCTCTTACAAAGAAAATCTAAGCAATGCAAGCGACGTTGTGGTTAGGGGGGATCCTTTCATCGGTCAGAGAGGTCCTGGCCACGCTAAACCTCGAGGCGGGCAGTTCGAAAAGGGTGGATGACTCAGTTACTTCAGACTCCACGGTAGAATGCACGCTAGCAAACTCTCAGGAGATGAGAAAAGAGATTGAAACGATGCGGGCGCATCTCCGGTCGGAGAGGAGTCACGACATGGAGAAAGGTGAGAAAAGGAGAAGGCAAGGTGGAGGGGTGTTTCCAGGAAGCTCGCTAGGAGACTAAGAAAAAGGTATACGAACTTCGTCGCCTTAGGGAAGGGATCTGAAAAGGAAATACAACGTCCGAGGAGGTGCGGCGGCGGGATTGGAATGCATGTTTGCCAGAGCTCCGCGGGAGCGTTCTGAGGGAGGGACCGCTCGCCGCCCTCGGAGTCCTGAGGTGGTCGACGACATCAAACAACCAGGACTCAAAAAGTAAGGACGTCGAACTAGAGGAAAAAAAGAGAGGTTTTAAAGAACTCAGCGCCCTCATGTACAAGGGACTGACAGTATGCTCACATTTGACGACTCGATGGCGCAAGAGGGCGAAAACAAGGGAGCAGGGGGTGGAGAAGTGCATCTTTAATAAGGTGGGTCTGCGTCTCGATGCAAAGTCATCTTCGGAAAAACGAAAAAGGGCTCGGCTACGAAAAATAAGGATGCGTAAGCTCGTGTTGAGCGCTACTACCAGTCCGGGGGGAAGGGGGGTGAAAGTCTCGTCAAAAGGCAAGGGGGGGGGGGGGAAAATCGTCGCAGCGATTTAGAAAGCCTTCATATTTAGCCTCGGAAACCAGCGCGCTTGTAGGGAGGAAGGGCGCAAAAACGACGGGTCCGTATAAAAAGTCAAAGACCATCTATAGGACGCCGTTAGAAGCAACGAATGAAGAGAAGACCAACGCCGAACTTCACCTCATTTGTTTCGGGGGAAGGTCGCACGAATAACATCCTACAAAGATGAGGCCAAAGGAAAGGACCCCGCGCTTTCAAAGAGATCCGGCGAGGAACTCAAAGGAGAGGGGTTAATCGATATTAATGAGTTTGAAGGGTCTCAAAAGCGGGAGTACGCAGGCAACGCCTCGCCAAAAAGAAAAAAAAAAATAAACGGCTAGAGCCACTTGTTTGAAAAAAAGCTGAAGCGTGAGCAGACTGAAGTTTCAGCCTAGGGGGGGAAAAAGTCGAAAGAGGGGGAGGCACCACCCCTAAGGTTGGTCGAAGTAATCGGGTCGCGACGAAAATTCCCCTGATACAACTGTCCGGGTCTCTTAATCTCCAGAGGTCTTTCAGCAGTCGAGGGGGGCTCTCGTGACGGGGTGAAAAGGCCGAGCTATTTTGGCCAATCTTACCGGGGAAAGCGAGCACGGAAGCAGTTACAGGCACGCCTACACGGAGGTTTAGGTGCTCTCCAATTCCGCCTGAAGCCCCTTGATTGGCGCTTAACCAACATCAGTGATCCAAGGCGGCACCGTAGGAAAGCGCTGGGAGGGAAAGGCGACAACAGAGGGGAAAGCGGGAACCCGAGTCGAAATGGAAGGTGGACAAGACCAGCAAAAAACGCGCGCCCTTTTAAAAAGAACGCCTGCAAGGGGGCATCTACTAAAAATGAACGCGTCGCGTGATGGGGGGGGGGGGAAGGCAGGAGGGGTAAGGGGCTCTTGAGGGTTCGACTCCAGAAAATACACCTAAGCCTACATCTAAAAAGGGAATCAGTAGGAAAACTTGACTCTCGCGTCGCCATGGTCGAAGGTGTGCTCGGGGGGCGGTGGGAATGAGACGCTTTCGACTTCTATCAAAATAGGGGAAGGGGCATCGACAGCGACTTACCCTGCCAGAAACCAGGCCCATTTTCCGAAGCGGTGTTCCAGAGGTCGACTCGCGCGATCCCTGACTGATGCCATCTTCTCAAAAATCGAGTCCGACGAATGTCACCAACCGAGAAGAGCAGGACGAGAAAAAAAGGAGGGGAAAGACTAAAGGCAACACCCAGACACTCTTTCGGTGGGGGCAAGGGAGAAGAAACTTGGCTACATCCGCGGGGGATCCAGTATCTGAAGGGGAATGTAGCAGCAGAGACGACCAGCCGTGCATGTTCAGTCGGGGAGGGGAGAAAAAAAAAAAAACCCAGTCAAACGAGGCCATCTCGACGGAGAAGAAAAGTAAGGGGGAGCACTGTGACCTTTTTAGGGAGATACTGAGATCACTTGTCCATTCCAATTCCGGGGGGTTTCGCGAACGAAGAGAGGA
>Ga0179593_1412179_pt1 | contig 10384 bp, 11 predicted proteins | sample CZODoug2_1_08_16_FD_185931 | JGI IMG/M metagenome (GOLD analysis project Ga0179593, IMG submission 185931) | Vadose zone soil fungal communities from Angelo Coast Range Reserve, California, USA - CZODoug2_1_08_16fungal (PacBio error correction) | ecosystem: Environmental > Terrestrial > Soil >...
GGGGAGAGAAAAAGGGGGGATATCCTTGTACGCGGGGTCTTCCAAAGACTGCCTCGGAAAGGCTGCTTCCTGCGTCGGGTCGGAAAAACCAGGGGGGGGAGGGCCGTCGGAGGAGGATCCAAGCGCAGCACATTGACGAGGTCTCGGAAGAAAAATGCCCTGATAGTGACTTCAAACCCTCCGCCCGCACAGAACTTCTCGCCTGGGTTCAATCTTAGCGAACGGGATCGGCGGCCAAAGCTTGAGCCACGATGGGCTCGAATATAGACTATTGCTGGCGAAACCGGGAGAGAAACAGTGCACCGGGTGGTTAAGGATACAGCTCAATGCCTTCCTGAAAACGAGATAAGAAGATGGAAATGTTTTGTGGAAAAAGAAGGGAATGAGGCGACGGGTGCCGGGGGACGCGAATAGGAAAACTGGGGAGTGCGAACAAAGAAGGGCAATTGCAATCTCAATCGGGAAGGGACTTTAAAAGGGGTAGAGCTCAAAAAAAATGGGTACAAGGTGGAAGGAGGGGAAAAATTCCACCGTGAACTTCTGGAGGACGAGGAAGCACATTTCGGTTCATACTCTGGGTGGGTGCTTAGAAAATGATGGTTGGGATTGCTGAGATCCGCAGGGAATATGAGTCAGAGCTCGCTCGCAAAAAATCGGAGGACCCACATGGGACCGTCTTTCTACTAGAAAAACGTCAAGTATCTCACGGGGGGGGGAAAACAACTGCAAAAGCAATTTGAAAGAATCGGCAGGGCCCGGAACCAAAGGACGAATTGTGGAAAAAAAAAAACAACCGAGACCAAATTCCCCAGGGTCGGAGTAGTACGATGGGGAGGTTCAGGGTCCACAAAGTGGGACTGGCAACCATACAAAAAAAGAAGCACCTAAGAAGATCGAAACAAGCAGGGGAAACCAAATCCTGCCACGAACACCCACAATTGAAGTAAAGGGGACGGGCGCTTTCAGGTGCGGGAAAAAAAACACGAAAAAAAAAATGTATGGTTCAGTTCGAGAAAAAAAGAACCAGGAGGGAGCGGGGGGGGACCTAAGATCTTCCGCGATTTCTTTTCCTGCATGAATAACTGAAACGGCAGCACGAACGAAACATCCAGAGGAGGGAAGAAAAGCGTGTGCGTCGGGGCCAAAAAAACTACAGAAAAAGGAGGGAAGCCATACGCCAATAACGGAGTTGGCGGAATGTCATCGTAAGGGACAAGGGAAATCCGCCCCGGGAAAAGGAGGCACGAGACTTTGAAACCACAGTTGTACGTTCACATCTATCTTTCTACAAGAAAAGGGGAAAGCCCGGGGGAAAAAAAGGAAAGGAGAATCGCAAAAAGGAAGGGGGGACATACTATTCTGGGAAGAAAAACGTGAGCTCAAAAGGAAATTCGCGCAGACGAGAAAGTGCAAGGGGGAACTTCGGTCGGAGGAGGGAAAAAAAGAGCACATAAGTCAGATGCCTTGCTACTCTGCGCAGAAGCTCCAAAAAAAGAAAAAACAAGGGAGGAGGAAAAGATATAGCGCTATAACTCTCCATGTGGTTTGGTGTGTTGGAGGGGGGTGGCGGGGGTGTGGGGAGGGGGGTGTGTGGGGGTGGGGGGGGGGGGTTTGGGTGGGGTTGGGGGGGGGGGGGGTTTGTGGGGTTTTGGGGGTTTGGGGCTTTGGGTGTTGGGGAAGAGTGGGTGGGGGGGGGTGGTGGTTGGGCCGGGTGGGTATGGTTGGGCCCTACTTGCGTACCTCGCTGGAGGTTCGCGGCTCCTCCTCCGTCTCCATCCTAAACGCTCGCGAAAAGAAAGGTATCCTCATCTTCGCCACACCCGTTTCCTCGAGGCAAAGGCGTGGGAGAATCTAGGGAAATGGGACCTCAGTAATCAAAAAAATGGACTTGAACTACCACTTGGAAAACCTTCTCGGCCCCACGGGGGTCAATCCGTGGAAGACTCACGGTCGATGAAATAATCCTTGAAACAATGCATTTCAGTTTGGGGACTTTGCGTCAGAGGCGGCATAGGCAAGGGGGGAATGATATGTGAGGAGAAAAGACTCCCTCTGTAACTCGTTCGCCTGGGGGGGATTTCCGGCAGTTCAAGGGGAAAAAAGGAATTACCTGACAAGAGCGGAAAAGAACGCGGTTCAGAGACATCTGAACTGAACAGCAATACTGTTGAGGACCATAAGAAAACCGCCCCCGCCCGCACGAGTGGGGGAGGGGAAACCAAAAAACCCAAACCCAAAAGAGACCAAAAATACAAAAAAAAAAAAAAAAAAAAAAAAAAAAAAAAAAAAAAAAAAAAAAAAAAAAAAAAAAAAAAAAAACCAAAAAAAACAAACACAAAGAAAAAGGTACGATTTCATGTCGGTTGGGTGATTCGTTATACGGGAAAATGATCTTCCGCGGGGGAAGGGAAGGCGAAGGCCAAACCATAGAGAACGAGGACCTGCCGAAACTCGCGGAGTAGGGTCGGGAAAAAAATCAAACGTGAATTGTTGGGAAGAGGACACATTCCTATTATAAGTAGGGACGAATCCTGTCTTGGCGATAAAAGGAGGGGTCGAGTCGGCAGAAAAAAAGAAAAACAAGCAGAAGGAACGAAGGGGAAAGGAGAGAAAGGGAAAGGGGGGGGAAACACTCTGATTAGTAACTGAATAACAAAAACATCTCCACCACATGGCAAAAAAGAAAGTCCCGAATTTGAGATGACCGTAAAAAATGGTAACCAAAAAGTGGTCATGAAGAAAAAGGAACGCCGTAAGAGAGGGGGATACTGAAGAAAACTTTGTCAACAGCCACAATCAAGGACGCCTGCGACAGAATCAGGCCAAGGTCTATGGCACAAAAAAGTCAAATCGAGGATTAAGACGGACGGGCAGGGGGTTCACTTGAAGGTAATTAAGAAGTCCTAATTATTCCTCCAAGGGGTCTCCCTCAGTATAGAAAAGGGAAATGGACACGGAAATCCATGGGAAAGGGGAAACGATGGGAAAAAGGTAAGGCGATCCTGGGGGGCGAAGGAGAAGGGCTGAGAAAGAAAAAGAAGGAATCGAGTAAGAAGTTCACATGCAATAAAGAGAACTCATCTAGGCCCAGAGGACGGAACGAACGCAGGAATAGTATTTAGAACTAGTTCGGAAAGGCAGGCGCAACAAAAAGGGAGGGAGGAAGTCAAGAGGGAGAAGAGAGGAGACCCATCTTCACAACTCTAAAACTCTGAATCGAAGGGGGGGGGGGGGCAAGTAGCTGACCTTACCAGATGAACGTTTAAAGGCCGACAGGGGGGGAAGGGGCGACATCCAGGCTTCCTGCAACTCTGTTCGAACAAAAAAAACCGGCTGGGGGGGGGCAATCAGAGAAGGCCACCAAAAGTCTTTCGCGGGAAGGAAATAGAAAAACCTTCAATCAAGAGCTTGGGGACCGCCGAAGCACGAAACCGCAAAGACGGATCCTACTTTGGAAAATCGTCTGCTAAATGGATTTGGGAGAAAACAGGTCGTGGAGAAAGAGGGGGCCGAAGTCTGTCAAAAACAATTCGCGACAAGTTAAGGCCGATGGCGGCAAAAAGAAAGGGACGGACCTGTCCCTCTCGAGGGGGACTCAGGGAAAAAGAGAGGAGGGGGTCTCTCCTCTTCTGCCCCTTCACTTAAAACTGTGGTGTGCGACGAAAGAACCAGTGCTGGCGGACAAGGAGAGAGAAAAGGATGACGAGAAGGTTGGCTGATGACCAAAGAGGGTAAAAAGGGTGATTTTTGTCCGGGGCTTCACGAACGCAAGGCAAAACAGATGCCGCCACGCTGGGAAGTGCAGGCGCTGTTGGGGGTTCGTCTCAGAGGGGGGGAAAGATGCTCGGAGAAGAAAAGGGACTTTCGTTCATGCGGGGACGGGAAAAGTCATTCAAAGGTTTCAGGGGGGGACGCCGGCGAAGACACAACGGGGGAGCAACCGACCAATACCTGAAAGGAAGCAAAGGAGAAAGCGGCATGCGCGTTCTGATTTGTTTCACCTCAAACGTCCGAGGTACCGCGGTCGGGAGGTGAGGGGAGTGCGAAAAATGGCTTGGGAGAAAAAGGCCCGGAGACAGGAGCAGACAAGGGGAATCAGCGTCACAAAAGAAACAAAATCTCTGCCGCGAACGCTAGGGCGGCGGGAGGAAAAAAGGTTGAGATGCGAAGGGGGATTGGTTGCCATGGACGAGGGAGGCGAACCGAAAGCAGAGGGAGAAAGCACCTGACGCTAGGTCCGATTAGAAGGCTGTGAACCTTGTCTCGGAAGCCAGGAGGAAATAGCAGAATGTAAAAAAAGTGCAACCGTCGGGCAAGAAGCCTTCCTAAGAATGGACCTAAGCCTTACGCACGGGAGGGGGGGCGGAGGAGTTCAGACGTTCCTTGCGCAGCGAACTTAACAAAGGAAGGGAAAAAAAAAAAACACGTAGTTCTCCGGTTAACCTGTGGGCGGTTCCTCGGGTACAAGGCTGGCACCGTCTCTTCAACGCACAGAAAAGGGGTAGAAAAAGGGGTATTCAGCGCAACGAAAGGGAAATATCCGTGAGGAAAGGTGGGGACGGAATAAGGTGGGCTCCATTTTCGAATGCTACAAAGACTAATTACTCTGAAACTCAAAAAGTCAACATCGGGCGGCGAAGTTGTCACTTTTCGGACGAAAAGGGGGTCAAAGGAAAATCTAGAGAAACAACACTGGGGATTAATAGAATTCTCAGCTTTCTGAAACAGTCAAAGGCGTCAACGGGAAAAGTGGACTATAGGGTGTAGCAACCGCAAAGGGACGCAAAAATACGGGGACCGCTATCGTAAGCATGTAGCCTAAATGGAGGACTCAACATTGGAACCTATATTAATGAAGAAAATGTTCGAGGTTTTACAAATGGCTTCCTCTCGTCATCAAAATGTATCCCGCGGAAAAAAAAGGGTACAGGGGAGGGAAAAAGGTCCATAGTCTTTATTGCTGCATCGCTTAAAGAAGAACTGAAGGAATTAAAAAAAACCTGTACAAACCGTCTTTGGGGGGGGATTGGGGGAGGTCTCCTTGCATCAATCTCCTTTATATAGGGCGCGGGGAGAAACGAGTTAAAGTGCGCTGTTGCGTAAGGCTGTGAAGATCATTTTCAATGGGCAATGCACGAAGACAAAAAAACCGAAGAGCGGAGAAAGGGAAAGGGAGGGGTTCGCTCATATGCACAAAAGAAAACATTTCGTCTCAACCTAAAAAAAAAAAAGAAGGTTAGATCGGCAAAGAGTTTCGTTCGGTGGTTGAAAGATTGATGAGAGATAGAAAAGAGAAGGCTGAAAAGGGAAGGGAGAAAAGCACCCAGACAATAACGCCGCATAATGGGGCAAAATCTGCGTAATGAAGGGGGGTCGTCAACAGAAAGCAATGGGTACCAGGAAGAGATAAATGGGCAGGGAAATAGGAACCGGAGGGTCAGGGGGGAACGATAGAACGATGGGGAAAGAGCGCCACAATTCAAAAAACTTTCCCATGAGTGGGGCCGGGGTTGACCGATGAAAAAAAGGTATGATCAACACCCAAAACCACCCCAGAGAAAAAACCAACAAAAAAGAAGGAAAAAGAAAAAAAAAAGCGCCCTAAGAGAAAAAAAAAAAGGGGAGCATAGAGGTCCGAAAAAAGGGGGGAGGACTGTAACTCCGAACAAATTTCAACAATAAAACTATTTTTCTCAAACACAGTCCTCAAGAAACTGGTCCTGAAGGCAAGACTTGCAGTGAGGGGGAGGGAACGCCACAAATGAGCCACAAGAGAAGACGGAAAGCACTGAATCAGCTCTGCACAAAAAAAAGGGGAAGATTCTAAGCAAAATGGAAGCCTTTCAAGGTACCGGAAAGACCGCATAAGGCCCAGAAAGGGAACGCTCCGGTGTTTGCAGCCTCCAATAGAATGGAGGCGAGAGAAAGAACGGTGGAAGAAAAAAAAAAAATTCTTACTGGTAGCTCTCCTTTTTAGGAAATGAGAGGGTCTTCTTCAGGGAAGAGGAAGTAATACTTTGGCCAGGATCCAAAAGGCTGGGAGTTGCGAGGAAAAAGGAAAAACCGGCGAGGGAGGGTGAGGAAAAAGGCATTAAGCAGTAGGCAAAACCCATGGTCGTCGCACACGCGCTCTGTAGCTGAAGGACGATAAACAAACGAGGAGAAAGGAAAATTAGAGGAAGTGGTCTATCATGGGGAAAAGGGCGCAAAAAAAGGGAAGGAGAAGGCGGTGGTGAGGAAGGGAGGGACGCCTTGCTAAACAAGTCCTTCACTCGTAAAATAACCCAAAAAGCCGTAACCGTCCCAAAACGCTTGCGAGGCTCAGCATATTACGAGGATAGAGGAAGTGAAGCGCGAAGAGGGACCTCGCGCAGAAGGAAAGCCTCCGCAGACGGCCTTAATCCAGTATCTCTTGGACAAAAGTGGAACTAAGTGGCCAGAATCTCTGAGGGGGGGGAGGGGAGAACAAACAGCGAGGAGGAAAAAGCGGGCGCTATTAGCGTCCTCCAGTCAAAAGAAAGTCCTTCAATCGAGGAAAAAATGGTTTGTGGATCGAAAAGGGCAGGAGAGAGCGAGGGGGGGCCGGGTGAGATCAAAAATTTTTAGGAGAAACCCGCAAGTGACTTCCGTGGGCGGAAAGGATCTCAAGATGATGGAAAGGCGGGGAGTTCGACACATCTGTATTAAATGTTTGTGGGGAAGGCTGAAAAGGGAAGCCAAAGGAGGGAAGGGATATGAAGAACGAGGGATTCAGGGTCGATCGCTGGGGGGGGGGATGGCTTATAATCCGCTGATCGGTCAATCCACGAAGGGGGGGGGAAGGGGCCTACGCTTGCAGGGGGCGGCCAGGTGGCGGGAGGGGAACCGTAAACGAGGGGGAAGAGGGTCAAACGACCATCCGCTTTCGCGGACCAAAGGGTCCTGCAAGGGAATCGTCAAATTCACGCGGACACAAGTAAAAAAGAAGGGGGGGGAACCGAACAAAAAACTCCGACGCATTCGGATTGGCGTCGACGTTGGCTTAAAGTTGCATGGGTTGCGACCGATCGCCCGTCCGAGCATACGAATAAGAGGTAAACCAGAAAAAAAGGGGCCGGGGAGGGGAAAAACACAAGGACGGGGCCGGCGGCACTTTTTTCACTAGTGGTGAGGGGTGAAGTGCAACCAAAGACGCTTGGTCGGTGAGGAACAGTGTTATGCTTCATTCACCCGGAAGGGACCACCAGAAGAAAAGCGGAGGAAAAAGTATAAACAGGGAACACGCGTTCGGGGGCAGGTAAGGGGGGGAAAGGGAAGGCCGGAAAGCAGAAAGGGGGAAGAAGTCCACCAGACAAGATTTACCGGAGGAATTTAATCAGCACCCTTGCGCACCCGAGTGGAAGAGGCAAGGCGGACTCCAGGGGGAATGAACGGGGGTCTGTCGGTTATAGTTTTTTGCTTGCCGGGGATGTCGAAACAAGGTAATCAAGAGGAAAAACGCAGGGGGAAGAAGGATAAAAACCAGTTTGGGAGGTGAAATAAAGAAATTCTAACATGTTCCGCCAAGCGGCGGGGACTTAGGGGGGGGGAGGAGAATCCCGGGGGAAATAAAATCGGAGGAAGGAATAAATTTGCCATCCAGTAGACATGAGATACTCAACAAAAAAAGGAAGGGAGGGGGGAGAAAAAATCGCAGCGTCTACCAGGCAATCGGCTAAAGGGGGGAGAGAGTGAGGAGAGACGAAACGAGTAGACAAGAGCCACCGCGGCTCGGTAAAGGGAAGTTCAGAAAAAAAATAGTGGGAGCAATGTTGAAGCAAACAGATAGGGGAAAAGGTTGACGAGGAGAACTGTTCTGTGACGGCCACTAGGTTCAGCAGAGTGGAAAACTGAAAGTGGACAAAACGTTCAAAGGAGAGGACCCGCCTTGTAAAAGAAGGGGCGAAAGCGGCCCGTCAAGGGGAGATGAAATCCACAACTCAAGCGCGTCCTCTGTGGCAGGCCCAGGACGGCAGAACATCGCCTTGTTCTAGAAAGATCCGGAGGGAAAGAAAAGCGCGTGGGTGGGGAGGGAAAGGGAGTATGCCTTCGTGACCAAATAAGGAAAGGAAACTAATCTCAAAAAGGGTCTCTCCCGAGAAAGGTAAAGCCAGACCAGAGCCGAAAAAACCCGCCTCAAAGGTTGGGAATGAGGGGAAGATGGTCGGGCGGGGGAAGGATGGTGTCAATAGACCGGGATATCTGCGAAGTTATATTTGGAGACGCCCAGCCATATTCCGCCGACCTGCATTAAAGCGTGGGTGCAAAAATGAAGTCCAATTGGGACCTCTGAAATCCGGGGATAGAAGGAGAAAAAGTGCAGCGGGTGAAAGGGCCGAAGAACCAGGGGAAGCTTCTCCTAACATCATAAGTCCAAGGGGAACTAAGTTGACTATATGAACGGATCAGCGCAGCACGCAACCAGAATGAGAAAAACCCAGGAATGAATCAACCATATTGGAGTGCGAAGAGGCAAAGGGGTGGAGGAAAGGGGGGAAAGAAGAAAAACCTTGTCCCAATACGATCATAGAAAATTCAGAAGCCAGTCATCTGGGATGCCAGACTTCTCAGAACCTCCAAAAGGAGAAGACCCTCCTTAAAGGGCGAGGCAAACCCCGGAAAAGAAAACAAAAACTCAGTCGCCGTTCAGTAAGGGGTAGCATATCCGCCGCAAGCGAACAGGTCAGCGCGCAGGTGAGCCACAATAGATTAGAAAAGAAGCAAGAAAAAAGGAAAACCGAAAGACAGGGGGGGAGAAGAAAAAAATGCAAGTAGTGAAACGGACTTATGGGGGGCCCTTTAGTTCGAAAAGAGCAATCAGGAAATCATATTAGACTGCATAGAAAGAGAGAGTGGCTGAAAAGCGACACAGGAAAAAAAAAGGGGAGCGGGAGGGGGGGTTTTGGAGGAGAAGACACAGGGAACAGTTGTCTCCAGCGAAAGTCTTCCGAACAAACGTGAGCAAGGGATGATCCATGAAACTTTAAAAGCCTGACAAAAAACAGAGGCGAAGAGGGAAAGATGGTCAGAGGGGAAAAGGAGAAAGAAGGTAAAATGCGAACGAGTGGGGAGGCCACAAAGGGCACATAACTAGGATGCACCGTCAAAATCGGGAAAAATCGTAGTCGCGGGGACGCTTGGGTGCTCGGCAAGTAGGAAGTCTCCTGATCGTGAGCTCACGGCCGACAGACGAGGAGAAATAAGCAACCGGGGAAGAGAAGCTTGGCATGAGCGGGAACAAAGGATTTAAGGCTCCCGAGGATGGTAAAAGTGGACCTATCTAATTGGCAGTGCGTGCACGTCAGACCGGTAAAGAGCCAATGCGGGGGGCGGCATAAAGGAAAAAGCTTAGGACAAGGGAAAATATCAGCTGTGGGGAGTCGCCATGTCGATGAAAGGGCTGAGTGCCGCGGAGATCTGCGCCTTTGTGAGGGCGAACAAGAAGGATGCAGGAGGGAGAAGAAAACGAAGAAAGATTAAGGCGTCCGTGCGCACGGCCAATCGGGAGGGGGGGGAAACATGTTGTCACGGTTCACCTGCACAGGGGGGATATGGGAAAAAAAAAGGGAAAGAACTGGGAAGTGGAGCTGTTTTTTGTTGGGGGTGGAGTGTACTGGGGGGAGAGGAGCCGGGGATCCCGCGGGGACCTATTAAGGAAAAGATCGAGACATCCGCTCTGCTCGGAGGAGGGGGAGGAGGTGGGAAAAACGCACGAATCAACGTACCACATGCAAACGGACAAGTTCTAATGCTATAGGCAAGAGGGAAACAACAAGAAGGGGGAAAAACCAAAGGACAGAACCGCTGGTCTGTCGGAAAGCTCGGGCGTTCGCATGATGCCTTATCACCGAATCGATAATCCAATTAGTCAACCCAACGCAAGGAATCGTGGACAGAGAGAAACAAAACCGTCAGGCTTGCTGGGGAGTTCGCTGGAGATGTAAACATGTTTGTGTCTCGAGAGCCAGTACGGTCGCAAGAGATACGTCCAGTACCGATGTGAGGGTGCAGTCGGAACCCCCTTCTGCCTCCGGCGCCATCCCTCGTGTTACAAGGGAGGGGACTCTTGCCGAAAAGCGGACAGAGAGAAGACTCCGGGAGAAGAAAAAGCCCGGAAAAGGAGAGATTGACACAGAAGTGCGCCGATAAAAGAAAGGCCCCGGCTTGGAATAGTTGTGAGTTTAATGCCTCAGAAGAGAGGGCAGGAAAGGGGAAAAAAATGTCGAAAGGGGAGAGCGAAACGCGGCAATATCGAACCTTGAGGAGAACGGGAGGAGCTAAAACTTCGCGCGAGGAGCTGAGGGGACTGCAGAGGCGAAAAAAGCAAAATCATGCGCGGGCGACGAGTGCCTGGAGAAGCGCGCAG
>Ga0179593_1424866_pt1 | contig 10384 bp, 13 predicted proteins | sample CZODoug2_1_08_16_FD_185931 | JGI IMG/M metagenome (GOLD analysis project Ga0179593, IMG submission 185931) | Vadose zone soil fungal communities from Angelo Coast Range Reserve, California, USA - CZODoug2_1_08_16fungal (PacBio error correction) | ecosystem: Environmental > Terrestrial > Soil >...
GGAAAAGAGAAAAGGACACGCTGAAAAACAAGAGTCAAAAAACCAGTGCCGTTTGAAGGTTTAGTGAGAGGTTGACACTCGGGGGCCACTAAGGGTCAGCTGCGTGAGGAGATGGCTGAACAATGGGGGCTGTCACTAAGGAGGGAGAAAAAGGGACAAACGCTTGGTAATTGTGACGGGGAGCAAGAGATATGTTAGGTTTGAGACGGACTAGAATTGCCTTAAAAAAGAGCGTTTCCCTCGCACAGAACCTTGGTATCTATTGAGCAAGGGAAGAGATCTAGAAAACGGCCTGGTGGGGGGGTCGTGCGTAAAAGCTGGTAAAAAAAAAAAAAGCCAGACGTATTGCCTTAATCGGAGAAGTTGGGACACCATTACTCTTTGTTGACTTGGCGGCAAACTGAAGCCACAAGAAAGGAAGAAGTTAAGGGGGCAAAAACGGAAAAGAAGGTTGTACGAATGGCGGGGGGCGCACAGTACAAACACGGGGGTACGCAAAAAACTGACCGGTTTGTGAAGGGTTTAAACAATGTGTAAACCAACAAGCCAAAACATTCGGGGTGGGGGACCATCTGTGTGGGATCCCGCCCTGTACGAGCAGTCTTTTAGGGGGAGGCACGGACAAAGAAAAAAAAAGAGGAGGTTGGTCCCGGGAGGGACGAATAAGCTGGATGGTACGGTCTTTGCCGCAATCGGACGAGGTCGCTGGCAAAGCAAAAAACTCGTCGCGCACCAGTATTGGGGGATACGACGGGGGAGGCTAAAACAAAATTTACCCGAGCATATGAAAAAGCCTGTCAGAGGGGGGAAACCCTTTTCTCCCGTCCCGGTTGAGGGGGGGGCGTTCCAATGGGAAAGAGAGGGAAAAAAAGGAGTAGTCCCCAAAGGGTCGCGGTGCAAAAATCCAAAACAAATTCCACCAAAAAAGGGCAACAAGGTCCCTGGCAAGTCGTGCACGAAAACAGGAAGGCAAGCATGTTTGAAGTTCCAAAAAGCCTTGGTTGTGAAAAAAAGCAGGAAGTTGGAAACATCCTTGCAGAGGAGGGGGAGGATTTTTCGAAAAAAATGAAAATCAGGCCTCAAACTACGAAATGCAGTACGAACCATTGAACGTACCAGGACCACCGGGACACCACGATGGGAAACATTCCCAGGTAAACCAAGCGAGGCATATTAGGGCTGGCCACGTCTAACTCGCCGGACCTGTTAAAAAAGGGACGACGAGTGGGGGCGAAACAACGGGGCACCAGGGTGGTCAAAAAGGCGCTGACAAAATTAAAAAGTTCGTCAGCGTTGGGAATGGAATAATTATGACAAGGATTCGTGCAGAACCAGGGGGGGGGGAAAGTTGGGTATTCTTGCAAAAAAACTCCGGAGGGACACATCGGAGCGATATCTCGGGGAATAGAAAAAAGTTGTGAGACAGATGACAAGAATGAGCAATTGAGCGGGGTGTTGAAGAATTATGCGAGGGGGGTGAAAAAAAATGTCATGCATCAACCATGGAAGATCCTCGTCAAACCAAAAAGGGAAGGGGGGGGGAGGACCGGAGGAAAAAGACGGCAAAGAAGGGGGGGAATCCTCATCACGCCGCATAAACGCAATTTCCAAACAAAAAGAGGGAAAAAGTGCAAAAAAAAAATTGGAAGTGGCGGTTCAAAAGTCGCCATCCGATCGGAATACGCTACGTTAAGTGGTGCCGGGTGGGGAAAACACCTTCAACCATGGGTGACGGTGTTGCTCATCAAAGGTGCAATTACCAACCCACAGGTAACGCGAAAAAAAATTGGTCCAGAATCATTTCCAAAAAAAAAACCGCACGAAAAAAGCGTGAAAATAAATAAAACGTCAGTAATTTTGATAAGGGCAGAATCGATGACAAAGGGTCTCTAAATTGTTGGCAGATCACTGGGGGTTTATTGATAAAACCTCAGAGTGTCAGCCATAGGGGCAAATTACTGGGTTGAGATGGCGTGTCAACAGTAAAAGAAGGCCATTAAGGTCACAGTGGTGCAAAGCCTTGACCAACTGGGACTGCGGTTGAGACTCAGAACCGAAAATCTGGGTAACTCACCAGCCGCGTGGCGAACCGGGACTAACAGTGGGAAATGTGCCCCGGTTGGGACAGAACCGTCAAAAAGATTTCTAGTCCATGTTGGGGTAAAGGCACCTACTGGTAATGCAGTGGGCAAAAGCAGGGGCCGACCGCCGGGAAGGGGTTGGATTCACAAGTTTACTAACAAGGGTCAGGAAACTTAAAGTGACTATTAAAAGGGGGGAACGCCACCCGACCACCAGGGGGGGAAAAAATGAACAGGTGTACATCGGTCTTGTGCCGAGGATGTTTGCACTGGGAGACTTTGGCCGCTACCGACGCAGAAGTGCGGGCCTTAAAGAATGGCCGACGGGAGCTCCCTGTAAGAAGGTCGGGGGACAAAGCGATCAAGTTTTCTTAAGGCAGACAAGAGAAAGGTATCGCCAAGAGTAACACACGGCCAAACCGCGGAAAGTGTATTGTGTATAAGCGGTCAGAAGTCAAACCTAAAAACTCTTGGACGGGGTGTGGGGAACATCGTGGAAGCGGGAGCGACACGGCAATGCAAAGGAAAACGAACTGTGGTGTGGGAGGGGCACAAAAAGGGTTTCTGAAAAAAAGAGCCACGAAATGAAAAAGCCACGTCAGGGTTACAGGTGGCACGAGCACTTCCGAACACTCCGAGGGGGAACTGCATTGGGAGCCGGCCGCTAAACACAAGAAAGGGTCCGGTCCCGAGGGTGGGGCTACCTGACAGAAGCCTCCAAGAAAAAAGGACCGGAAAAACAACATACCTTCAACAGATTTGAATGGGGCAATAAAAAGCGAAACCCGGTGGAAGGGATTCGAGTAATTTTGCCCTACCAGGAGTTAGGGGGGGGACCCAACTGGACAAGAAAAGCACAGGGAATGTTGAGAAAAAGAACGATCGCGGCCATCCTCAAGACAAGGAAACGAAAAAAAGAGGCCTCAAACGTCAAAAAAAAGAAACAAATGAAACTTAGGGGGAATCGTGCCACCAGCGAGATAAGGGGGGTTCGATGACAAAATCCCCCGGGATATCCAAGTCCCCGAAGTAATAAGGAGAAGGAGTCAAAAATGCTAACCAGTCTAAAGAAAAACCGTAGGCAAAAAAAAAAAGTGGGAGGGGGGTTTAAAGATAGGTTCGGTCAAGGCATTGTTAAATGACTCAAGGTTTTTTATTAAAAACCCGCCCGGGGGGGGGAGGAACGATACTTCTTTTATGCAAGGCCAAGATCAATTCTCTAAAACAAAGCCATGTTCGAGGGTGACGGTGTCCGAAGCGTCGGGGAAGGACATACGAATTTGAGGGGAAAACGCAAAGCGGGTCGAGAGACGGTTCAAGTCGCCAGGTGTTTTCGGAGGAGGGGCCAAACCGCAGTGGGGGGCTAAATTCCAAACCTGGGGGAATCGTCTAAAAACCGTGCCAACCCTATGGTTTCCCATATGCCGTAAGGTCAGAAAGGCTTCGCTGGTCCCAATGGGAAGCGGAGCTATGAACGGTGGTATATCGCAAGGGGAAAAAGGGAAAAAAGGACCAAATAAACTCAAGATGCACCTCAAAAAAGACGACAAACCTAGAGAAAAAGTTTAAAAGCGCAGGATCAGAGAGAATAAACTGGTGGGAAGGTCGCCTCTTCAGGGGATGGAAAGGGAAGATGGAGGGAACGTCGGGGTAACGGAGGAACGACCGGCGTAGACTATCTGCAAAAGCGAAGGGGGGAACGGAAAACTGCGGGGTGGCGTCAACAATATCTCAGAATCGTCGGAGGGGAAAGTTGGCGCGCCACGCAAACAAAAAAAGGAGAGTCAGTTTGGGGGGATCGATTGCACCCTTGCAACCAGACCACTCAAAAATTTAAATATATCGATGTTCCCGAGAGGGGAGGATGAGACCGTCGAACGGCGATTGGGGAAGTACGGAAACGGTTGGTCAACAGTGAACTAACCGCAACGGGGAATCCACAGGGGAAGGCCGGGGACACCATCCCCGATGGACGGAGAGAAATCACAAAGGTGGTGGGCTGTCCTAGTGCCTTTAGGGCCGCCTGACCCCGCAACCCCAAATTAAAAAGCGACCGAAACTTAGGGGGAAGGTGTGCAGGCATGGGGGGGGGGTGGTCGGGAACAGGAAAGGAGTTTGGTTGAAATTCTTCCCGGGGGGGGAAACTCAATCTGCAGTGTCTGTCGGAAGAAAAAACTTGGGGGGCAGGGGAGTTGCAAAAGACAGACCGAGCAAACGAAGGATGAGGAAAAGGGGAGAGATGAGAGAAGGAAAACAATTTTGACCACACCGAGGGGCTAAGCACTACTTTTGCACAGAAGGAAGAGGGGCTGGGGGGCGTAATGTGCCGCAGGAAAAAGACCAAAGGTAGAAAAAGCCAGAGTACCGGTGGATGTGGGTGCCGAAAGCAAGACTAGGCAGAAAAGGGGAGTCCACTTCCGGATCTGGGGGGGTCCGTCCTAGAAAAGGATCAGTGGGGGGCAGTTTGGAAAAAATCAACAGAACAAAGAAAAACCTTGGACGGCAAGGGGTTATGACAAGCCGAGAACCTTTTTAAGGGAATTTTGCTCAGCAGACAGGGGCAGTATAAAAGAGCAGGAGGCAGCGGAAGTAAAGAAAATAAATGAGCCTCACCATCTCCAGAATATGGCATCGGCAGCGCATCGTCAAAGAAGGAAAGGTAGTCTAAGACAAAGGGGCAAACGAGAGTCAGGTGACCTACTACATATAAAGAAGGGCAAGTAGAGATGCGAAAAAAAAAAACTAATTCGAGAGTAATGTACGAGAGGTTGAACAGTGCGGCGATGTTTGGGGGGGGGGAGGGGAGTAATTTGTGGATGCGGAGCATGCTACCACGAACCAGCAAGATCAGAGAAGCAGAGAACCAAGACGGAAGAGTATGCATAAAGAAGGGTGTGAATTGGGTGGGGGGGGCACCCAAAGGGAAAGTTACAAGGTTTTTGTTTTTTGAGACCCATGGGGGACCAAAAAAAAAGTGCAAGTGAAAATAACCCTGCGCAATAAGAGTTAGGAAATGGAAGGGATGTTAAAACCAAGGGGCTTAGCAAGCAAAACTAAAGCCCCTCAGAACTAAGAGCCTTTTAATGGTTTGAGGGACTAAGGTCGGGGGGCACGCATTGACACTAACCAGGGGCTCAAACGGGTTCAGGAGGTCCCGGGAAAGTCTGTGATGGGACATAAAACTAGAACTAAATGAGCCAAGGAAGAACGGAACCCGCGGGTCAAAAGTCCACGCACCTTGGTGCGGAGGTTAATGCTTGAGCCGGGACAGTAAAAAAAAACGAACTGACACGCTTTTAGGGGGGGTAAGATACTAGTCAGAGGGGGAAAAAGCGGCTATTTCTGTGCAAGCTAACGGGAAAATACTGTCAGGGAGGAAAGCAGACTAGGGGTACGGGGGACTTAAATGGATGAAAAGGGGCACCTGGAATAAAAATTGGGTTCTCACACAGAAACAATGTGGATGTGGGGAGGGGCAGGGGGAACGAGAAATCGGAAAATAAAAAGCCACCCGCGAGACCAAGGAATTCATACAATCAGCTAGTTCAACATGGCAAATCTTAGGGTGGGAACCAAGGGGAAAAATCTTGTTGATGGAACTTGCACAGATCAACACCCCGGGAAGACTGGCAATCAAAAGAAAGGAGAAGTTAATCAACTGGAGTTAGGGCAAGCCGCCGGTAAAAAATCGTTAAACTAATGGTGGTGGGGCGTTTCAGAACCAAGGGGTGCCCAGAAGAAAACTCGTGTTAGGTTAAAAAAGAATCGGGGGCTAGCCTTTACGAAAAGAAAAAAGGGGGAAACGGGACAAAAATCCCGAATAGTGGGAGAGGAAGGACAGAATGGGGAACTCACTGAAGATGTAAAGCTTTTAAGAACCAATCTGAGGCAAGGCAGTGGTGTGTCCTCGAGAAGACAGGAGAAAGGAGCTCAATTTGGAAAACACTAAAAGAAGGCGGTGTGATGAATATAAGGGAACCAAAACAAGTGGGAACAAATGGAAAAAAAAAAAGCCTAGAACCCTTGGGAAAAGAAATTCAACAACCGTGGGGGGAGGGGGGGCGGTCAGAAAGCGCCCGAAAGAAGAGCCTTATTGGCTGTACAATAAGAAAAGTCCGCCGGCACGACAGCTTCCATAACTAGGGGGGAACAACAACAAAAAATCCTACGCAAGCTTGGTTGGGGGACAGGCTCCAACGCCGTGAAACTGCAGGATGAAAAAAACGTCCGAGAGAGGGAACTCAGAGAAAAGACATATTCAACCACTGGAACTCAATGCAGGGCCCCCACCGTGAAAAAAAGCCAAAGCACTGCGGAGAAGGTAACCACCCAACCTAGAGTGAAAGTTCAAAGACAAAAAAGAATAAACTCGCATGAAGGTTTGCCCAAAGTGTACCGAGGATGGGGGGCAACCGGTTACGGGAAAGGTTGACCAAGAGGGGTGGACATTTCCGCCAGATGGGGTGAAGACATGAAAGGAGCAAAGAAAGGATTAGAACGCAAGGGGAAGGCTGAGGGATCATCAAGGAGAGCTCATAAACTTAGAACAATCGCTCTGGAACCGGAACACCACGAAAATCAGCGGAAGAAAATTAAACCCAGGGCAGGTAGGGGTTTCGGGGGGAATCTGGGATGAAACGCCGGGGAAAGACCCTGAGATCACAAATCAATAAGAAAACAGGGAATCTTCAAAAAGAAACAAACTGGAAAAAAAGAAGAGAAAGCGGGCTTGGAATTGGGTTAAGAGAAATGAAGTCCTCAAAATCAAGATCAAAAAGGATACGCTAAAAAGCAATTGCTGAAGTATTAGGTTCGGGGTCAGAAGAACACAAAGCGGGGAAAATTCGCATCGATGCGCTTAGTTAAGGTGCTGGGGGGGGGCCAACGAAGCCCCTTCACCATGGTGACGACATTTTGGGAGACAAAAGTGGAGACGGGAAAACGCAACAAGTAAAGGTCGCACCCAGAGGGGGGGAACCCAAGCAAATACTCCACTCGGTAGGCACGAAACGGCAAGAAGGTTCTCGTGAAGAGGGAGGAGAAAGGGAAGACGGAGGGGGGGTTTGGAAGGACCACGCAGGGACTCTCGCGGCGGGACCGGAAGAAAGTGATTGGGCATGAGGGAAGGGGGGGAACACTGGATGTGGGCACAACTCGGATAACAAGAATCCGCACCAGACGAGAATAGAAGTTGGGAATAGGGGGAGAAAGGAAAAAAAGCGAGAAGTCCTGGGGGGGGGAGGACCTGTGGGGTCAGGACGGGAAAGCGGCTGGACAGTGCGGAGGGGGTTGGAATGCGCGCAAAGGGGTTAAGGATTCAGTCTTGGGAGGGGTCCTAGGGCAAACAATTTGACAAGGCCCCCACAGCAACAGTAAGTAGAGGGTTTAAGACATGATGCCCAGTGATGGTTTGTCCACTTTCAGCTAGATTGGGGCCGGACTAAGAGCAAGGAAACTGGAGATGGAGGCTGGTTCTAATGCGAACGAAAAGTAGAAACTTGGTTATTAGTCGGAGACAAACAGCGAAGAGACGCAAAGAAAATGGGAAGAGACGAATAAGGATGGGAACAAAAAATAACAGCTGGAACTAACCATGAAGGGGGAAGGAGGCAACATCAAAAAGGGATTTGTGTGCTGCATGCGTAAAGGGAGGGGAAAAAGCTGACAAGACGGAACTGGGGGACCACGGGAGTGGCAACGGTTTCACGGAAAAATAAAAAACACAATGCAACAGTCCCGACCAGTCAGATTTTTTGGGAAAACTTCCCGGGCACGGTGTCGTAAATCAGTATTGGGAAAAAAAAAATTGACATCAAAAAAGCCCCGGAAAAAAACATATCGTCAACGGCTGTGTGGAAGACGTCAAACAAAGAATCCGTGGGGCACCTTCTCCGATTTGAGGCCAATAGGGCTAAACGCGGGGGGGGGGAAGGAAAGTCAAGGGACCGTTTTGCATAGCCAAGAAGGGGTAGTGTGTGACAACGCCCCGACAGAGGGAGAATGGTTCGTGAACAAGAAACGCGATGAAAACAGGCCCAGAAAAGATCACCGTAAAGCAAAAGAAACGGGTTCTACCCGAAAAAAACCCGACAGAGAGTCAAAGCCATCGGAGCAGCGGGAGGGGGAACATGCTGAATCCCCAGGGTCAGTGGAGCCATCAGAAGGCGAAGCCGTGCGTCAGAAAGACCTGGCTAACTAACGCCATTAACGGGCACCAAACACGGGTGAGGAGGTTTGGGCCCAGGGGTCGCTTTCCAAAAGGGGGGAGAATTGTAGGGAAAGAGCAAAAAAACGTGGGAGGAAGCGCTTGGAATTGACGGGAAAGGATCTATAAACCGAAAAAAGAGCAGGGAATCGTATCAAACAATTGAAAAGGAAAAACGAGGCAAACTTTAATAAAAGGGGGACGTCGGGAGCCAAAACGGGCAAAGATGGGTGGCTTAAACGCAAGAAAGATGCCAGGTATTGGAAACCATTTTTAACTGGGGTCGGAGTGTTGAACAGGTGGGGGGGGAAAAACCTTCTTGTAAACGGCCACGGGACTCGAGAAAAACAAGTTTTGGGGCCCAAACAGAACAGGGTCATGATAACAAAAAACATACGGAGGGTCAGAACACGGAGAGGGGACGTAAAGCAGCTTGTAGTCTGGGGGGGCTCGTGCCGAGTTTGTGGTAAGATCGACCAAGACGAAGAAACCAAGTCAAGACAACTCCCAAAGCGCAGGCGTCACCAGCCAACATAAATCTGAGAATGCTGGGTGATGTGGGACGTCTTCGAGGGGAATCTTTATTTGTAGGAAAAACGAAATGCAGGGGAGAGGCCGGGGAAAACTTCGTGGGCACCCAAAACGGGACGCGAAAAACGTCCCAATGCGGGGAAATGCCGTCTGGACCGAAGGAGGTCATAATCATGTAGGAAGAAACAAAGGGAACGCAAAGTAATCACAAAAGAAATCATCGGTGGTTGGTAAGACAGTATGATGGAGTGGGGGAAATTTTTTCCTGTGCGCTCGCTACGAATCCCTATTAAGAAAATACAGGAAAGATCATACTATTCCTTCCTTCCGAGGCTAGGGATGCGGGGCTGGAGGGCAAGTGGGTGAAAAGAGAGAACAGAACGAAGATAGGGCCAGGAGGGGACGTGACCAAATGCAACATACACTCAGGAGCTTTGAACTTCTGGGAAAATTGGGTGGTGCTGGGTAAAAACGCAACAAAACCATCAAATGCCGGGGGGAAGTGTCGAAAATGGTTGGGGAAAGGAGAGGTGGGAAAGGTAAGAATAACCGCCGACAGATTTGAAGGGATTCCTGTGGAACGGGTCAGGGATGGAAAGTGCAAACGCCCGCAAAAACCTTGTTGGAAAATGAAAAGGATATCTGAAAGCTAAAAAAAAACAACGGGGAGGTAAAAAAAAGAAGAGGAAAGAGGGTGTGAAGAATGACAACCAGGGGTGGTTTTCCGGGACGTAGGAAAAGAACGAGTTAAAGAAGTCAAAATGAAGGGACACCACGGGGTCCTAACAGGGTGGTCCAAGACACTCAAAGAAACAGCAGCAACCATCACGGATACGTGCAGGGTGGAGGGGTGGGGGTGGAGAAGGGGGCACACACATGGGGGGAGAGGCAACGAATCGGGCAAAGTTGGACGTCCCACGGGGAAAAGTTTGCGGGTAGAATTTACCCAGCGTAACGAGCACGGAAAGAAGCAACCGTGCGAAAGTCTAAATGAAAGAAAGTGCAGAAACCGAGAGACCGTTGTGGAGTTGATGAGAAGCGGCAGTTGAAAAGCAGCCAAATGCTCCCCGAATCGTCCTGAAATGACGCAAGACAGTCAGTCGAAGTAGGAAAGCCCACGCAGATATGGCATAGGTAGGGACCGCAATCGTCTCAACAGGGGGAGGGAAAACATCCCTAGTGGCGAACAGCAAAAAGGTATTTACGGAGTCACTATAAAGAAAAACCCCGAAAAAGAGACACGGAATAAAAAGATACAGCAAAAGTCGGAGAAAGGGGGGGTGGTACTAAGGTGAAAGCTAGAGATTTTGGTTATTTGGATCTCTGCCGAGAGAAAAAAAACCCTGCACGAGATCAGAAGCAAAGAGGGACAGAGGCTAAATACTACGGGAATGCATGAAATAGGGTGCAAATGGGGTTGTTAACGACGTTTAAAGAAGGTTAAAAAATGGGGGGAAGCAAAGGGAATGGGAAAGACACTGCGCCGTGACGGGGGGTTAAGATCCGGTAATGCCATGACCTCAACAAAAAACGAAGACACAGGCAGACATGAAAAGCCCGCTACCTT
>Ga0179593_1436795_pt1 | contig 10384 bp, 6 predicted proteins | sample CZODoug2_1_08_16_FD_185931 | JGI IMG/M metagenome (GOLD analysis project Ga0179593, IMG submission 185931) | Vadose zone soil fungal communities from Angelo Coast Range Reserve, California, USA - CZODoug2_1_08_16fungal (PacBio error correction) | ecosystem: Environmental > Terrestrial > Soil >...
TTCGGAAGGGAACGAACTTGGTGCCGGATTCGTCTGGGTTCATTAATTTTCCTGGGGGGGGGTCTAAGATCCCCCCGACGCTCAACGGGCGAGGGGGAGGGACTGCGTACCCGACTCGGTCCGTTATAGTGAATTTCCTTATCAATATTCCTTCATGAAGATGGTGTCAAAATAGGTCTAGGGAAGGAGGTACTGTATCAACGTCCGGAAAGGAATTGTTTCGGCCGGGGGAAATTTCACACAGCCGGAAGAAAACATTGGTTCAGTCGACACAACGTACTGCTCTTGTCTTCTCTGTCCTTGCTAGACCCTCCCTAATTTTTTTATACCGTTCTTAAGGAGATCTGAGAATCTCTTTCTTCCTCAAGTGCCTTCCCCCATGAGAAAAGGAGAGGTTTGAGCAGAAAAGGAGACAAGTGTCGGGGGGCCTCAATGTGCCTTGGGGTCGAAAGGTCAGTTTTACCAAAGCAGGACAATAACGGGTAAAGCCGAGGAAAAAAAAAAGGAGCAATTCAACTGGGAAGTTAGTCTGCATCTCGCAGGTAAAAGGGGGAAAAGGGGGGCGACAAGCGAGTGGGTCAAAAACAAGGGGCGCGGGGATGTGCTACTGCGGAGGGGTGCGCAGGAGGGGGTGTTGAGCGGCCCACTAACGAAGGGAGCAGCGGTGAAAAAAAAAAAGGGGGGGCGCCTGTTCCTTTCAAAAGGAATAGAGTCTTGCAAATAGTTTCGTTGGATCGCCGCGAATTAACGCTTCACAACTCTAAGCAGGAGATCTCGTCGGTAAATAAGAGACAGAACAACAACGGAGGTCAAAAGTACAGACTGGCATAGCATGATTCCGAGGGCTTCGAGGCTCCAGGTCGAATGCGGGGGAAGGAACCAGAACAACGAAAATCGTGACATGACGGACGAAAAAAGCAGTCCTCCAGCTAATAAATTCGGGTTTTCTACCGACGGGATGGACAGTGGGAGGGGGAAGGTGGAAATCGTCGGAACGGGACTGCAAAAACAAACGAAGTTTGCCCTCTTTATCCTCTCCGCCTCGGAATGGAAAAAAAGGTTTTTAAAAACTGGACACCGATAAACACTCGACCAACCGAAGTAGCAAGGGAGGCGCTGCACAACAGAAAAATGCGGGGTTCCCCCCTACGCCAGGGGGGTTCCACGCCGGGGGAAATCGGCAGGCCTATCACCGAGCTGGGGCAGACCGGAATAAAAAGAAACCTCTGGCTTTCAAAAAGGAAGGGCTCAAAGCTGAGGACGGGAGGGACGCGCTGATTCTGTGGAAAGAAGGTCCGCCGGGCACCCCCGATTGGGTCGGGGAAAGGTGGGGGACTTCTAAAACTGGGCTCACCAAGGCTGTCCTGATTCGAGAGAACTTCCAAGCAGAATCCACGATGGACTAACGTCGGACACAAGAAGGAAATGAATCATCATGAGGCAGTCACGTCATCCGGGGATATTATGTGCTCCCTGACAACATAGAAGTTAAAATCTTCCGTGGTGAAGGGGAAAAAAGGGGGGAAAGAAAGCAACAACAAACATTAGTACTACTACAACGGGGGGGTTACAGTGGAAGTAGACACGCCTTCCACTCCCGAGGGAGGGGTGCAAAAAGAAAAAGACCCGCTTTCACCACGAAGAACATCGAGGGGGGACTTCGGTTCAGACAGGGATTTACCCCACAAAAAACCCACGCTCAACGCCCCAGGCCGAAAAAGGCGTGGATCAATTTGACTTTAAAGCCGAAGAACGAAAAGATGAGGCGAATTGGAAATGGGCCTATGGCCGCTGCTAAAAAAAATAATCGTGCCCAACAAGGGGGTTGATTACGGAAAAGAAAAATGACGAGTACCTTTAGCAAAGGAAGATCAAAAAATGACCATCGGTTACCCCCCCCCCCAGAGCCCGCGCCGGAGAGACTGGGGAGAACGCATGTCTTGTCTTGAAAGGAAAAAATTTCAGGAGTGACGCCGTCGGTCCTTAGCTGCCCTATCCTTCCGCGACGAACCGACCATCAGGGAAAGGCACGTCGGGAGTGAGCCATCAGCTAATGAGTAAGTATAGTTGGGCTGTCTCAAAGAGGGGGAGGAATTACCTGGAAAGGGACCAAGCCTCTGGCAAGATAAATGCGCAGCTCAGCGCACCAGGCTACTTAAGAGACCGAACCCAGAGCGAACGCCCCTCGAAAAGGGAGACCAACGCAGCTCTAGGCCAGGGAAAAAGTGGGAAGGTACAACTTGAGAGAATGAGGTGAGTTGAGGCGCGAAGAGAGAAGCTGACGATGGCCGAAGGGATGGAAGGCGCGCGCTCAGCATCGATGGTTCAGAGGCCCGGCGAGGGGCCCGTCGAGGTAAAAATTGTCCAGGCAAAGAGAAGTCGTCACCGGGAAACGAAACGCCCACCATGGAGTCAACGGGGGACGCAACATTTTTATAGGAGGTCAAAAGGTAACGCGTAAATGCTTCGGTTGCCCAACTCAAAGGATCGGCGTGGGCGCGACTTAGTACGGGAAAAGTCGAGCTGCTTTTCTGAATGTCACAGGCATCCGCCAGTCTGAGAAAGCCACGTTCTAAGGAGAACCTTCAAAAAACTTTGTCAGGGCTACCTCCGGGAGGGGTAAACTTTCCGTGTTCAATCCTGCAGAAAGGAATCCGGTCTATTCGGGGGGGCCGGGGACCCGTGAACTTATTCTTTTCGAAGAGGCGTCTCAGGCTCTATCCTTCAGTCGTCGCTTGAATTCCGAAGGGAAATAAATCACTCTCTTCTCTCGACCTGCCTGGGGAAAAGGGACATCACGGTTCCCCAGTTGGATCTTGGGGGAAAGAAGGTGCTCTTGTCCCTTGAGGAAACGGACCTACCCCCGCCTACGGATCCTACTCGCGGGGCCACAGGACCACCAAAGGAGGGTCAGGAAATGTCGGGTAAGCAAAGGCAATAAATCGCCGACGAACATGAACGATCCGCGCTCGCTGAAAAAATCATGTTCAAACGCAAAAATGAAAGGGAAGCGGGCAGGGGGACGGGAGAGGGGAGGGCCAAAACTGGTACTAAGCGAGAAAAAAATTTCCCGCCCGGAACCCATAGGCCCGCAAATGCCTGTGGCGCCAAAAAGGGGAACGCCGGCACCGGGGGCCATCGAGAAGGGGGAAGTGAGAAGTGGACCTCCGGGGTGGCGTGAATCTAAAATGTAAACGGCGGCAAGCGGGGGGCTAGATTTGGAAAAAAAAACACGCTTTGGAAACGGGGGCTATGAACGATCGAAAGAGAGGAGGTCGACCTTATCGGAAAGGAATCGGAAGAAGACTCCTCAAAAACCCCCTATAGGAGAATATTAGAGATCTCTCTGGAAGGGACTGAGAAGTATCTTCCCAGAGTAGAGGGACCAGATTAGGAAGCACTCAACTTTCTGGCCTAGGGTCTTTGAAAAGGAAAGCTTTTTGCCGCCGTTACTTTTACCCCCCCGCGGCTCTCCCGCATCGATAAAAGGGGCCGTCCTGGGGAAAGATTTTTGCTCCAGCCGAGGACTTAAAAAACCAGGAAGGTAGGGAGGCTAGGGGGACTGTCGTCACTTTAATTCTCTCGGGCCCAGGGGGAGAAGGGGGGAGGGCGTAGCCTCTTCAGCTCTCCTCGGGGGGGGCGTCGACCCTGCAATGTCAGAAGTAATATGAGAAAGAATTATCGGGTTCGACACTAGGAAGGAGGAAAGCCTCTTTTAATTTGCCGGGGAAGAGGGAGGGGACCCTCTGACGTCGGATGCTGATTGTCAGCTCCAAGGGCTTGATGTGATCGTACTCAGACCAGAAACAAAACCATAGAAAAAAAAAACGGCTCTACCTTTATTTCGGGGGGGGGGGGCATTCAAGGTTCAAGCGATATGTGGATTCTTGCTGGGGGATGAAGTCCCCTAGAAACGCTCAAAAAGGGGCGGTGTGCAGCAAAGGAAAAAAGACAAGTCGCTGGAAAGGGAAAGGATGAAGTAATACTCCTTTGACTCTCTGCCCTACTTTAAGGAAACTCAATGACACATTCTTATACTATGTTGGAGTAGTACCTGACTCCTTCGCTTGGAAAGACTCTCATCTCACCTGCAGGGCTGGAATTCGAAAGAAGGGGCCTAAAAAGAGAAATTCTTTCTTCCGGAAACCGGTCAGCGCCGGACTCTTCCAGACAAAAAACCCGCCTCCTTTTCTCAGGGTAACAATCTGCGTAGGGTAGGACCGGTAAGTAGAGGGCTTTTTTCTTCGTACTTTTTCGGAAAGAGCTCTTCTTACCTCCTAAAGAGGGAAGCTGCACAGGGCACGGGAAATCGCTGGATCGTGACCGAGCCTTTGTCCGGATAGCAAGCAATCTAACAACCGAACTTGGGGGACGGAACACTCTACCTCCAGAAGGGTGTCGTAGATCCACTCCATTCTATCATGTCGGAGTCACGTAAGTCGATTGCGTTCGGCGGCACTCTCAGAAGGGGGGGATTGCTCCTGGGAGGAGGGCGAGGCCGATCTGACGTCAATGAGCACGCTAGTGAGCCATCCAACACCAAACATCAAATCTCCGAGAGTTTTCGATCCAGAAGAGAAGGAAGGGGGCGTGCGAGGAGCGTTTTCCTCATAGGGGAAGGGGTGAAGCAGGGGGAAGAAAAGGGCGCGGGACGGTACAATTCACTCGGGCCGGAAGGAATAGAGAAAAGGGCCTCTCGAAGTCCTTTCGTCGGGTTTGGTTACAAAAGGGGATATTGAGAGAAATTTCTAACGTAGGGAGGGGCTGGTTACTTTAAACAGGTTCTGTCCGGGAAGAGATTCAACAAGAGGCGACAAGTCGCCCAGATAGCGAGGTTGTAAGGGATGAGGGAAAAAGGTCCGACTCCAAAAGAGAGAAAGGGGGGCGGTTTATGCTCACTACCTAAAGAAACTTTGAGGACCGAAGGTGGCCTCTAGGGGCTTAGGTTAGGAAAGGCTCTTGTCAGAGTTCAAAAAAGCCAGACCGGAAAGGGGGAAGCGGGGGGGGCTTTCCTCGAAAAGGCCTTCTTTGTCGTCAGGAGTCGACGGTCTGCCGCGCTTCCCACATGGAAGACGGGGGTGTGGGGGGGGGGGGGGTTTTTGGGGGGGGGGGGGGGGGGTGTGGACGGAAGGAAGCCACATAAGGATGAAGGCATGGCCTCATCCATGATGAGGTCTTTCATTCGAAAGAAAGGTGGCGACGAAGAAGTGGGAGTAGCCATCGCCAGACCGGCAGAAGGGTTACTACGGAAAAAAACGAGGCGAAAAAGGAAAGGAAAGTGGGTGGTACACTCCCGGAAAAAAGCGGAAACGTGTGAAGACGCCGACGCGCAGGAATATATAGGAGACGTTGAAGAATAAGTGGGGGCAGCGTTTCTGGCCCGGGTAGAGAGGGTGAACCAAAAGAAGGGGATGTCGGCGACGCTTCAAAAGGGAGGCGACGCCCTAAGAACAAGTCGTATGGGGGAAGCTCAAGCTTACAGGTGAGGGGAGCCCGCAAGGACTCGGGGCTGGGCGGGGTGGGGGGAAAGGTTCACCAGGACAGACACGGGGTTTGGGTCCGTCCGACGGGCCCTTACAAAGAGGCAATTTGGAGGAAAGGGGGGGAAAAGAAGGTGCAGAAATTGACAGGCTCTTCCTCAGGAAAGAGACCAGAAAGGTCTCAACAACGTGGTATTAAGCCGGGTCGGGGTGGGAACACTATTCTCTCTGGGGAGAAGGGGGGGTTGAAGGGATCAAGGGAAGCCGTCATTTTTCTTTTTTCGCCCGCCGCAGGACCCTGGGGTCGCGCTTCAACAAAAGAGACACAAAACGCCAATGTTATTGGAAAAGAAGAAAACAACAACAAGGGATTAGGATTACAAGAGGAGATCAAAGAGGGAAGGTCGTGCTTTCCACGTGAGGCTAAGGAGACGTCCTGCGGCGAATCAAAGACACCTACGTAGATAAGCCTCGAGATAAGGAAAAAAAGGAAAACGGCAATGCCCCAAAGAGATCTCAGGGGGGGAAAAAAGAGAAAGAACATTCGTTGTGGACGAGGGTGTAGAAAGAGAGGAACGGGCTGACCAAAAAACAAAAGGGAGACGAAATGGAGAGAGGTTCAGAAGGGAGTAAGACACCGGATAGCTTTGACCACAAAGGACTGTTTCCTTGTGTGGAAACGTCGAAAACATCCTTCTAATGGAAGCGGATACCCTAACACGAAGCTGAGAGGGTGAAATTATCCCACGGGGGGTGTTAAAAGGGAGGGAGAATGTTCTTCCTCTTCAGGGGAAAAGAACCGCTTGTTGTCGTACCGGAAGCCCGGGCTAAAGAAGAAAGAAACCGTTATAGAGAAAGAGGGAGAAGCGCGAGGAAAAAAGGCGTGAAGGTCATGGTTCAAGACGGGGGCAGGACCACCCAATTCTAAGGAGTCGGGGTGCCCTTCGCTTGGGCGTACAAAACCAGGGAAAAAGGTGATCCGGGTAGGCGTCTACCCTTCCAATCAAAATCTCCAAGGGAGGGAGGTACTTAGTAAAAAGGCAGATCATCGGTGATAGGCCATGACGTCATCAAAAGGAACTAGTAGGCTATCCGTCCTAGGAAACAATCCGGGAAAGGGGGATTGGGGGGGAGGCCGGAAGGATCGAATTCCCCATGCGACGGGGAAGGACGAATAAGAGGAAAGTTACTAGCAAAAGGAATGAAATAAGCCGAGGCTGGGTTCCAAACTCGAAAAGAGCAAGATTAAGAGAACGACTCGAGTGACAATGGGAAACTGCCAGTGCCGTAGACACCTGGCAAAAACAAGTCGTGGCGACGCAGTGAGATGATCCGACACTAAAGTGGAAAAATATAGGAGAATTGGAGCGAATTTCACGAGTTCCTCTCTCCACGAGGTCCCGAACGTAGTCCGAGAAGTTCCAATTAAGGTACCGGGGATCACCACCAAAGGAATGAAGGAACTGCGACTCTACGCAAAAAGACTTGCTTTCTTTACGGACCAGGTTGGTACTTCAATAGAGGGGTTCCTCGCTGGCAAGTCTTCCTCGGAGGCGAGCGTACTAGAAAACTGAAAGACGTTTAGAAAGAGAGCCCAAAGATTATCCGCAAGCGTTATGGGGGGTCTCAATATCGTGGAAATGCAGTAATTCAAGTTAGAGCATAGTATGCAACAATAATAAAAAGGCGCCGGCGGAGTCGGGAAAACCAGAGGAAACAAAAAAAGTGCCCGGGAAACAGCTGATCGGACCAGTCGAGGGGTCTTTACGTCATACTCGAAAAATGATGGCGGAGCGTCGCACAGGGAAAAAGTAGGGGAGACTCTTTCTGTCTCACATTGAATGAGAGACGAAACGTAATGAGTGGAAAGTCGCTGCTAAAAGTGGGAGGGGGTGAGGCGGGTCCGAGGCCTCTTCTGAGTCAACCCACGACCGACAAAAAAACAGGCCTCACTTTAAGAAAGTTCGCAAGGGAACCGGCGCACGGAAGGAGGCTGCCATAACGCTGGAAGCGGGGGGAAGCGGAATCCAGGTAAAAACGTAAGCGAGGGCTAACGGAAAGAAGAAAAAGACGACGGTCTAGACGCCACTACCGTCTAGCCTAACCGCACCGCCACCGCCGGGGGGGAGAAAGCCTGGGTTAGGTTCTCGGGAAAAAAAAAATGCGGAGAGCGAGCTGAAAGGACGAAGCGCCGTGTCCAAGTCCGCGCGGCGGGGGAAGGATGCGTCAAAGAGTACGGGAGGATGAAAAAATCCTGCGCGGACATCATAATAAAAAAAAAAAGCAGCGACCGCCTCATAAGGACGGAAAAAAGGGAGAAATCTAGGCCCTGGCCAAATAAGCGAACTCAATTGAGAGCACCGTGGAGGCTAGCTTTTTACGGCGTGTTGTTTGACGACCTGTCACCTAAAAAACCAAAATCGGAAAACGAAAGACCGCCAGTCGCCAGACTCGTTCAAGCCGGGAAATTGGACTTTGGAAAAATTAAAAAATTAAAACATACAGGCGGCGAAGGCCGGGTCGAAAAATGAAAAGATCTCGCGCTGACGCCTGAAAAGGGAAGTTGTTCTGGAGGGACCAACCTTCAGGGAGAAAAGCTTCACTGAAGACCAGACGCAAGACTAATGTCTGCCTCCAAATAGAAAAAGAGAAGGTTTCAGACCTTCAGAGCGGAACCGCCAAAAGTGGGAATGAAAAAACCGGGAACCACCCCGGAAAAGAAGGCAACTAAACTTTTACGCGAAACTAGGGGTAGAAAATCCCTCGGTTTCAAGGCGGCAGGAAGGAACTGGAACACGGCACCATCTTGCGCGACTGGGAAAACTAAGGAAACGGGTTCTAGTCAGCCGAAAAACGATACTGGCGACTTCTACTTCTCCTTAATACACTAGCGGGGAGAAACGTAAGCAAAATCAACAACGGAGAGTAGAGGATCCTCGATCCTTCTAAAGGCAGGTCGCGTCCTCGTCGCCAAATATGAGCGTTAAAAGCGCACGTTCGCCGCGTCGTGTCCAAGGGGAGTAGAAAGTTGGGACTGGACTAATCTGCAAACACTGAAACCGCGGAGATCAAAGAAGAAGAGTAGGGTACAAGGGGGGCCGACGGGTTTTTTCTAACCATCGCTTCCACAGACGTGCTTATCGGGACTTGATCAACAAGGGTGCGCGATACGTCCCTGGTGGGATACCTCCTCAGGGGTGAAGGATGCCTCTTGCAGACGCTCCTCTGTTTTCAGAAGGGTTCGCCGAGGCTCTCTACCGCTCTATATCTTGTGAAGCTACCCTCTGTCAGTGGCGCGAAATTGGTTGAATTTGCACTCCACTCCAGTTCCGTGAACTCTTCGGGGGACTGAATTCAAGGTGCGGCGTAAGACTTTATGGAAGGTTGGCGAGAACAGTGACCGGACCTCCTGGAAAACCATATAGGCTTCGCAGAAATGTGTCACTGTCTAAAAAGGAACCAAGGGATAGGGAGATAGTGGGATCGGGTACGTGACTGGCCCGCGACGCATCCTAGAAGTAAGCTTTGGACACATCACTACGCAACTCCCGCCGAAGTGAAAACTTGAAACCCGCTGCTTGATACGCGATGAAACCTTAGTTAAATGTTCAAGTTACAGTCTTATGCAAATGGGGTCTGTGAGCAAGGAATCCAAAGGGAAGGTGGATCCTCATCACGACAAACTGAGGAAAGGGGAGTGATGAGCAAGGACACGCGTATAGTAGATTTCGTCAAATTCCAAGATCGCGCGCCAAGAAAGGAAAAAACATATGGAACGGCAACGCCCTGCCAGCCGTTCAAAGGGTACTAATTTAACCCGTTCTTACCTGTATGCGAACGGGGTCGCGGCAAGGAAATTCTCAGAAGGGGGGAAAACCGCACTCGACGGCACCGAGAAGGTCAAAAAGATAGGTTCGCTCCGGGATTCCAAATGATATTCAATCAAGATGAAAGGGGTGTGCACCGTGGGTCGATTGCTGGACGCGCTAACCACTAACAGTAAGAAGAAGCAAGTACAATTTCTAAAACGGGGCCTCAGAGATAATTGGAATAAGAGGTGAAGTACTGCTTTTTGACGCAGGCCTCTCGTGGACAGGGCACGAACTTTACGGGAAAGCAAAGGAGAGAGGACGAGGATCGTACGGAGGAAAATCACTGAAAGCGCTTGCCAAGCTCCTAGAAGGCGGCGGTATCGAAAAAAAAGAGGGAGAGGGGGAAGTCGCGGTAGGTGGGGCCGGGATTGAGGGAAATTTGCAGCGATAACACCGCGCGGTAAAACGTCCGCAAACAAGTTGCCCCGAAGCGACGCCAAAAGCTAGGAAAAACGAGAGAAGGGCCTGGCGTAGGGCTCTGCAAGGTGGTGGGTTAAACGATGATCTGACATGCGCCCATAAAAGTCTCGGAAAGTAGGGAAAAGTTATTTGAGACAACGCTGCAAGAGAACCTAATAGGGAACGCCGAAAGAAGTTTTATCCGGTCAAAGATCCCTTTCCGAAGAAAGACGCGATACTGGGGAAAGGGGAACTTACTGCACGACTTGGAATTGCGCAGTTGGGGAGACTCTAGTAGCGGCTCTTTTGATTGTTCAAAACGCCGGGATGTATGCTGGGGGTCGTACCTCCGAAAATGGTCATGCATTAGGAAGTAGTAGGAAAAAACGGGGGGGACCGGGAATTCTCTCTTCAACATGCCTGCCGAGGTGGAAAGGGAACGGCGATACCGAATAAAAGGGGACGGTATAAGAAAGATCCATGAATGACTGCAGGTCAAAAGGACGATTGGGTCCCTTCAGTCAGGGAGGCTCCGGATTGGGGAATGTTGAAAAACCCAGCGCGCGGAGCAAAAGACCGTGTTCAGGGCGAAGTGGCCGGCGGAGCAGTAGAACCGGGTGGTTTTCCCGAAGA
>Ga0179593_1596023_pt1 | contig 10384 bp, 11 predicted proteins | sample CZODoug2_1_08_16_FD_185931 | JGI IMG/M metagenome (GOLD analysis project Ga0179593, IMG submission 185931) | Vadose zone soil fungal communities from Angelo Coast Range Reserve, California, USA - CZODoug2_1_08_16fungal (PacBio error correction) | ecosystem: Environmental > Terrestrial > Soil >...
CCGCAAAAAAGTTGGGGGCAGAAAGCCTTTGAAACTTCAAGCTTCGTTACATTGGAAAGGAGGCTATAATCCGGGAGAATCGGAAAACACCCATTTAGGGCAAAAAACTATGGGACGATTTTGATCCTGTGTGAAAAGAGGGTAGGACTGTGGGGGGTCCAAATAGACTGAGGGAAGGGCCCACACCAAACTGTGATCTGGGTGAGAAGAAGAGCTACTGGTATTGGCGGCGTGGAACCTCGTGTTGGGAACGGAGGTTGACTTGGCCGAGGGGGCTCATATAGCAAAAGAAACCAAGTACGATCATGGATCCAGGGAAGATTTTTACAGATTGATGATGCCGAGGCAGGGTGGTTGAAACATCCTGCGTTCTTGCGGGGCTCCGCCTTTAAGAAAAAAAGTCCAGTGTTCTGTGCTTTACTGGCATAGATGGGTAAGTTGTGGGGGAATCAGTCGATCCACTTTGAACGTATGGGGATCGCCATAAACGATCACACTGTACCAATGATAAACCTTAAGGGGGCACAAAAAGGTTTGTTCAACAGAAAAAACCATTGGACTTATGGGAAACGTCCATGCTTGAAGCTGAGGGTCTGCAAGAAAGCCGCAAAAGCGAACGGCGGTAGAGACCTTGCAGAGCGAGAAAAGTCGTCGGCAAGTAGAGATCGAACAACACGCTGAGGGGCTTGAAAATTCACAGAAGTGCCACCTTACCAACTAAGAAGTCTAGGGGTTACGGCTTGCGCTCAGCCATGGGGGGGGAGATGCCAGAAAAAAGGAATCAGCCGTCTAAGGACCGCCGCCGGCTATATATTCTGCCAACCACAACGTACAGATTGGTCGGAGTCCGATGGCCCGGGCCGAGAGAGAAATGAGAGTCGGGAAAAGAAACGTCCATCCAGTGAAAAACAGCTCTACGGGGACGAGGAGAGAGGAACGGACCGGGCACGGTCGGGAAGAGCATCACCATTCCAGGGGAGTTCGCGAAGACATAGTAATCGTCGAAAGATCGCCCGCCGTAGTAAATATCTTCTCTAAAGAAAAAAACGGAAAGATTTGGAAAACTAATAAGTGAGCAGGATCAATTGAAATCCAGACTCGTGGTTAATCGATGTTCGGGAGGAAAAAAGGGAGTCTGGATTGGTGGAGGAACGAAGGTGTGAGCCCAGCTAGAAGCAGAGTATATATCTTAGCACGGCTCACGATAAAGACATTCGTTATAGAAGTGCCGAAAGGGGTGTACTATAGATTGAACCGGGGAGAAGTAGATAAAAGACTTGGTTAGCAGCCAGTCCTCAAAAAAGCCAGAAAGGATAGAAGTAGCGGAATGCTCCATGAAAGTTAACTCTCTGGAGACGACCACGCCAGAGGTCTGCCCAAAACACTACCGACTGGGGCCGCAGCTATAGTCCAAAGAATGGTTCCCGACTCGGCGGACTGGCCCTTCTAAAAGGTCGGCCTTCCGAGGGTTGGAGACTACATCCCGAGGAGGCCCGGGGACGGATAGGCCGCCACGCAAAGTTCAGATAATTCATGAACCAAAAGGGACTCATTTAAAGGGGGGAGTCAGCATCACTTTCGCGCTGCTTAGGAAAAGTTACGACGCGCAAAAGGGTGCAAAGGACTGCTCTCCGTTACGGGAGGAAGACAGTAAATAGTCCCTTCCCTGCCCGGAGGAAGGCGCCCTCATGCCTGGAAGGGGGGCAATGGGGGACAGAAGACGTCTACTAATTCTAGAATCATTCTGCGAAGCGAATTCCTCCACCGGAAAAAAAAAGCCCAAAATCTGCGGAAGGCCCTAACGGACGATTCCTGGAGGGAAAGAGGTGGGGGATTTGCGAATTGTACAGGGCTTGGAAAGTCCACTCTGTTTTTATCTTCTGGGGAAGGTAAATTCGCACCTCCGAGGATGCTTGTGGCCCTGAACATTTCACATTGTGAGGAAGCAATTTGTCTGGACTGATCTGAGCGCGTTCGCGAAATTCGAGCTTTGAGGGTATCTAAGCTTGGCTTTTGATTCGGAGCAGAGTGAGTAACGAAGTCCGCGTCGAGAAAATGGTGTGGGGAAATGCAGCGTACCGCAGATATAGCTAAGTGGATGAGGTACATCATCTTGGATATTCACTAGGCTTGGCGGGGCAAACTCAACAAGGCTCGTATTCAACGGAGGACGAAAATCGTCGCCCATCGTAATGCGTAAAAATCAGTAATTCGGAAAAGAGCGCGATGCAAACCGTAGATGGCTCGCGAAGCAGGGTTGGATACTCGTAGAGTTTCAAATGAGTCGACAACTCTGAGGAACGCACTAACGTGGGCCGAAGAGAGAGAATAGTAGGCCGCTCAGACAAATACAGACAGGCCTTCGGTATGGGTAAGAGACGCGTAGACGAGACTCTTCACCAAGGAAGAACGTCCGGGGAGGATTAGTCTGCGGAGGTGCGGGTATCGACGAAATCAAAAACACTGCCTTCCGACTCAAAACAGATATTCAGATCGGAGCAACATCTAAAAAATCCGGAATACAGTTGCGCAAGGGACCAAGATCTTGGTCGGTAGTCTGCAGCGCGAATATCGGTGACGCAAGCTCGGTCAGCTCCAAAAATTTGAGTGGCTGATATAGTGTTCACAACAGGACCCCCCGCTCCTCAATTGAATTCTATTCTCATAGGAAGGAAACATTTTGGGGGGGTTGCAAGCTGAAACAAAAAAAGAGCGCAAGCCGTGGGCTTGACATGGTATTCCATGAGGGGAAATGGTTGTACGCAGAGCAGGGTTGATCTCGTCGCTTCCGCTCTTTATCGATGCTGAGGACGGGGATCTTTCAACAAGCGAGCGGATCGACATTCTAGAGGCTGCCAGTACATCAGAACAATCGGCAATCGGCGCCAAAGGAGGTCAAGTTTCGCTTCCCGAGGGGGGTACGTTCTATGTCCTGACGCGAAGGCCCCTGGCGAAATGTCTTGAGGTGTTAACAAGAAAAACACAGGCTTATAGAAGGAAAGGGGGGATTGGATATCAAACGTGGGGTCTGGAAACCACTGTGAAACCGCGGTCAACCGCATAGCCTGGCAGTTCGCACATAGGTTTGCACCGAAAATAAGGGGGGGGGTAAAATCCGATCAGAACAAGGGGGTCAGCGACTAGAAAAGGAAACTTCAAGTTTAAAACAGGCGGGTGGAAATCAAAAGAAAACTCTCTACCCGCCGCTGAATATTGAGGAGTTTGGTTTCGCGTGCGAAGCGCTGTCAAGTGAAACTTCAGGACATGTATCGATGGAGGAAAAAAGAACCTTTTGTTTTGGAGACTCAACAACAACCACGGGGAAAACAAGAGGTCTCCAATTCAGCTCAAGGTAAGAGTTTTGGACAAACTTGTCAAAGAAAGCCGATCGCAAAAAGGACAAAGAAAGATTACCTATTAGAGGCGGTATTTTCCAGCAGGGGGAATCGGGGGTGGAAACCAAAAGAACGGGCCGTTTCATGGAGGGGGAGTCGCTGACAAATGGACGTATTTAACCTAATAGGGGGCGGTGCAAAGGGATCCCTATTTGAGCCGTGAAGGGCCGCTCTTGCGTTTACAAGATGACAGTTGAAAAGAAAACTCGCAGTGGGGGAAGAGATGTGGATATCCAGAACATTCAGACGCTATCTAAAAAGTCAGCCTGGGTGTGTGCTCGAATGAGCCAGGTGGCCATCGAAGGGTCGGACATTATGAACGACAAAAGGAGGAAAAGCAAACTGGAAAGCCGGGGGTGGATAAGATTGCCGAAAAGGCCCGGAGCATTCGAGGAATGGGGAAAAAGATCGCTGGAGGTTATTGTATGTGAAAGAGTCGAATCTATCCGAGGGAAAGCGAAAGGAGAGAAGATCAAAACCAAGAACACTGGACAGGATCATCGCTGAAAACATTTCCACAAAAGTTAACAGGCAGCGCTCCTGGAGACGCTTGCCCCTCCACCAAAAATGGGTCTCATGGTTAACTGATGAGGAATTCTTCGACATCAGAAAGTTACCAGCTCCGCCCAAGGGAGTACCCCACATGAGGAGCTTCACTATCGGGGGGCGTCAAACTAATAGAGAGGAATGGCGCGAAGAAAACGACAGAGGTGCCTTCGAATGTATTCCGGTCGAGAAGAAATGGTTTGCTAAGGACACGCGAACGAGAAAAAAGGGGTGTACTCGAATATTGGGAGGTCAAGAAGGTCAATCCAAGCCAAACCATCACACTACTAAGGGAGGTTCTCGAACTGGGCGTCTCGACTTGCTCTTATCCAGCAGAATTAGTTTGGCGAGGAATCAGAGATGACCTGCTGCCGAGTATAGGAACCAGAAAAGGTGTGCGTGCCTCGCGTTGGAAAAGAATTGGAACGATACGAGATTTGAACCTTACTGGGGCTCGATCAGAAGGTGGGGAGGGAATCTCGGATGGCCGGGGGACAGCCTAGGAGATGGGGAGAAGCATTCTTCTCAAAGGAGCCTACGAGCCTGATGAGTACAGCAAGAAGGCTCAATATGATGGTACAGATCCACGCTATCAAAAGGAAGGGAAGAGGGTCTCGAATCAGACCCATAAAGCGGTGATCGTATTCCGCCCGATGCTGGAAAAAAAGCCAAGGTCTGAAAAGAAAAAGGCCAGAGGAAAGTGAAGGGGGAGAGAGCATATCATGGGTAGGTAATGGAAGGGACTCGAAAAAACGGTGAAGGAACTTAAGAGGAGCTGCTGCACTCGGGGCGAATTTACAAACTCTTAAAAAAAAGAGTGGAAAGCGGGTGGGACAACTCAAAGAAGGTTTTACCAGTAATGAAACGGGCCTATAATCAGGAAACTCGTTCAAGGCCGTCAGGACAGGGTTGGGTTTGGGGAGGAGGGCTTGACTGAGGAGGAATCGACCTCCGTTAAGAACACGTCGGCGAAATCTGGGAAGGATTACGTGCGGCGGCGGGCTGAGCAATTCAAAAAAAGGCCTTGCTGGAGGGGGGACGAGCCGGGGGAGACGATACTTTCTGGGGGGACCGACGATCAGAAGAAACAAAGCTGCGGGGCTTAGTCAACGGGTCGAAGAAAATCTCATCATCGACAGGGGAAGCGACGGTCGTTCAAAAAGGCGTTCCCTTCCGCGGGGTCCTGAGCAAGGAGCCAAAAAAACGGTCAAAAATTATTGACAATTCCAGGACTTACAAAAGACCAAGGGATGTAAAGGCTGGAACCAAACAGGGAGGACTAATAGGTTAATCACATCCCTGATCGGGCAATTATTTTTTGAAACATCATCTCTACTTCCAAGAGGTAAGGGGGAGCTGGGGGACACTGAGGGCCATGGTCAAAGTAACAGCGAGTTCAGAGTGCATTTTAGGGTGTTGAGAGAAGGGTTTTGCGAGCAGGGGTGTATCATAACAAGTCAGGGGCAAAGTCGCTCCTTGGAAGATAAGTGGAGAGGACATGAAAGTCTAATTCAAGGACGTCGCTCGGGAGCGGAAAATATAAGGGGAGCGGGGGGAGTTCGATTTAAAGTCCACATTTGGGACTCCAAAAAAGCCAGCTAAGGAATCAAGACTGAAACGAGGTTAACGTGCAATCTGGCCGCCTTATTAATGGCGGCTGAAGCATAAACGACACCTCAAATGACGTTTGGGGAGCCAGATAGCAATACGCTAAACGATAGGTCGTCATCTGGGAAATGAGGACGCGTGGACTTCAGGAGAACCCCAGAAAGGGGGGGATGGCCTCGGCGCCTAGAAAAGTTGGACACGGGGACAATCCAGGAGATACCCGTAAGCTTTTGAAAAGGGACGTTGGTGAGAAGGGGCAAGAATGAGAGATAGTACGGACCAGGCCATCATCAAAAGGGCAGAGACAACGCTTGACGTTTGGGGGGAGAGAGTCTATCCGGGGGGACGCGGAATAGGAAGGATGAAGTGCGGGGGGCATTCCGTAACCAAGGGCCAGACGCTGTACAATAGAAGGACGAGCAGTTTGGAACGTGAGGTGAACTGAAAAAAGAAAAGTCATGTAGAGTGTGTCCATATACTTGACGAAAGAGCATCGCTCTGCAAGTGGGATCCGGCTCACGTATCCATCCCGAGGCGAGGGCCAGGCGCCAAACTAAGGCAGACAAAGGCTCGCAGAAAGTCTTCCTTCCTCAGGAGGGAAAGGTGGTGAAGGCTGTGGAACAAAAAGGTGGCGGATGGGAAGGCCTACTTAAAATTTCAATGTGTAGATGAAACCAGTTTTCGAATATAGTCTTTGCTGACAAATAGCGGCGTGGTAGTTATCTAAGGAACAACAAACAACTAACAGTGGACGTGAAATAATAAAGACATAACCTTACTGCGAACAAAGAGAAAGCGCACAGTCAATCAGTTTATGCTACAAAAAGAGGAACAAGTCCGCGGCGTTGTCTTACCAGAAGGGGGATCCATCATGAGGAAGAGGGGGGGTGGAGCTATAGGTCCCTCAAAACGTGGGGAAAGACCAACCACGCTGTTTCACAGCCCATACGTACGCTAGTATATCGGGCCGCACCATAAGCAACCCAGTTGGTGGGGGACCCTGAAAAAGTCAAAAGCAGATCCGGAAAAACTAAGTCCTACAATCGTTCCACCACAACAATACATCTCGTGCTAGGGTGTGGTCAAGAAATGGGTGTGTAGACCGGAGGCACGGATATAGCTAGAGGAAATCAAAAAGAAAAGGCGTTCTAAAGGGGGGAATTTCGGTGGCGCCCAAACGTGGTGGATATGCAGATATCGAAACGGGAGGAAGAAAATAGAGGGCAGCGGTAAAAAAAAACCTTTGGGGGGAGTCCAGGAAAGACTTCGAACGCGGCATTGGGATGGAGAAAGCTATAATGAAGGAGGAGTCTACACAAAAGGAGGGAGGCCCCCCCAAACAAAAAAAAAAAGGGGGACGAAAGGGTATGTATGGCCTGCTGCGATTGTAGGACTGTTGGGGGTCGTGCTCAGTAGGAGCACTGGTGAAGGTGCATGGATCCCACAAAAAAGTGGTGGGACCGAACTTGAACGTACGTATGGGGGAGCACACCGCTTGTAAGGATGGCGAAAACGGGGAACGGGAGGGCCGAGTTTTGTACCTCGAAGCGATACACACAATCACGTACAGGATGGCTCCACCACCGGGACAGCGGGGGTGTACTAAGACGCGACTGTCCGTAGGGTTTTCGCATAACTGAGAAAGGCGTGCTGCGCAGGAAACGCCGTGACAGAAAAGGTGGTCTGTAAGGGATTTAACGGAGGAGTACTGGTTAGTGGTGGAAATGGGGCAGCCACGTTACCACGCCGCCGCCAGACTATAGCGCAAAAAGGAGAGGCAGCTCTCCCATAACTGGAGAACCTGAGTGACATCCGCACTTTTGGGGACAACAGCCTTCAAAGGGGGGGAAAGAATGATCGGTCGAGCGAATCCATCTTTCTGGGGCCTCGGCGACTGGGGGGGGGGGGTGGGGGGGGGGGGGGGGGGGGGGGGGGGGGGGGGGGGGGGGGGGGGGGGGGGGGGGGGGGGGGGGGGGGGGGGGGTGGGGGGGGGGGGGGAGTGGGGGGGGTTGTGGGGGGGGGGGGGGGGGGGGGGGGGGGGGGGGGGGGGGTGTGGGGGGTTGGGGGGGGGGTGTGGGGGGGGGGGGGGGGGGGGGGGGGGGGGGGGGGGGGGGGGGGGGGGGGGGGGGGGGTGGGGGGGGGGGGGGTTGGTGGGGTGATTTCTCCTTGGCAAACAGAAACGAGTTGATGAAACGATCAAGAAAGTTCTTCTGCAAGGATGGAGATGAAACTTCATGGAGCGTGAAATTAACATCGACGACCACCTATGAATAGGGGGCAGTACATACAGGGGCTTCATCCAGGGTTGATAATGGTAAATCCAGGCAGGGCGTCGGAACGCCTCATGACGGCGAGAGAAAAAAAACTCCAAAAATTAGGGGGGCTGGCCGTCCTCGAGTGCCCGGGTAAACTTTATCGAATGCGATGAGGAAGGGAAGGAATCACAAGTCCAGTCACCGAAAAAAAGCTCGAAGAAGAGGAAGATGGTACGCTGGGACGGTCGAGGCGCGAGGCCAAATAAAATTGAAAAGGGGGGTTCCCCAAGGAGAAAAGTCACGCATCGGATGAAACCAATGAGATAAGTCGCTATCGGACCACGGCATTGAGGTTTTAGCGAGGCGCGAACGAATAGGTGAGAAGAGAAGGGAACTGAAAATACATACATCGTTGGGGCTCGTGTGCGAAAGACTGGGAAATGGGTTTTGGGAGGGGGCAAAGGGGGGAGCCATCGGGAGGCCCCGATCCCGTATATAGAAGAGGCCCGGCTCACGGAGACATTCGTGAAGGCGAAGGACGCTTTTGAAAGAGTTGGGAAACCGTTTAAAGAGGGACAGGGACATCCCTCCAGGTAAAAGCCAGGAAGCAATCGGGAGGGAACCCTGCTAGAAAGTGAGAGAAATAGATGGAATAAGAACATCGTCGGCCGAAGCAGGAACGGCAAACGAAACAACTTACCGACGGCTGGCCAGAGGATGATGTCAAAAAGAATGGCACTTGAGGAATGGCCAGAGACCGAGGAGCAAGGGGGGGTTGTACGAGGAAACATCCCTGGGGGAAGGCTCCGGAAGGGGTCCATCGGCGGCCACAGAGGAGGGCACGTTCAGGAGCTAAACCAGACGGACGGGACCATGGGGACTACTGTGAGGGGCGTGTGCTTGCTAGAGAGACCAGTGTGAACCGCCTTTGGTGCGTGTAATATGATCGTCGTGAAAAAATATCGCAAAACCAAGGCCGCGCTCGACGTCGTAAAACGGGGGGAACGATTGTCAGCAAAACACTAAAGAAAGGGGGGGAGTGCCTAAGGGCAACGGAAGGTCGAGCTACACCGCCAGGTCAGAGAAAAAAAGAGTCCTGAAGGAAAAAGAGGGGAAGAGAAGAGGGAGGGGCGGGGATGTGTCGAAGGAGAGGAGTGGGGTCCACAGGACAAGTGTTTAAGAGTCTGCTTTCGAGTCGCAAGAGGAAAAGACTGATGTGTGGACATAACTGGGGATAGCCTCTTGGAAGCAGGACAGGAAAAGCTCGCGTTCTGAGGAAAGAAAGGAGATCTTGGGGGGGGGGGGATGTAGCTGACGTGACTTTTGATTAGAGAAGCAGGGGGCGTAGGGAAACGTAAAGGAAACGCGCAATGGGTGTCGATAAGCGGGGGGGACCGGGGGGGGGAGAAGTTAGGAGTCTCATTACAGAGTTTGAGATAGTCAAGAGGCGGGTGGAAAAGTATCGGGAGAAAGGAAGAAGGTGAGCCCATCTAGGGCCGTAATAGACCGGCCGAGGTAGAAGATGCCGCCGAATGGCTCGCGACCAGGTGGGGTGAAAGAATCAGGGATGCCTGGATGGTACAACTCTATTCAGAGGTCTGCCAGATTCCAGCCGGAAGGATGCCGCTCCGCAAAAATCCTACCGGGGAACGGGAAGGGGAAAAGAAATCCCGGGAATGACGTGAAATAACTTCCTTCGAGTCGGATAAGCGATGGCTCTACGAAAACAAGCATGCCGAGAGACAAACGATAGTTCGGGCGCGCAACATCTCTTAAAAGCGGAATAAACAGAGCGAAGAGAGTCAGGGATGTCTGTCGCGAACGAGAATAATGCGGCGCACGCAGCTCAAAGCGCCTCAGAGGGTACATTGGGCGGGTAAGGTGGGGGATGAGAAAAAGAAAGGATGGGAGGGGAAATTATGATGCCCGAAGGTGTTCGAGGGGCAGCTTCCTGAAACAACCGCGCGCGCAGGAAGGGGACGGGGGGGGGACATGTGGGTGGACTATTGAAGAATTGGGGGCCAATCCTATATGAGAGGGGGAAGCTCAGGAGATCCTCTCATCGCCAGTGAATTCCGTCCGATCCGATAGACATGAGTTCTCCATGAAGCGTTAGAAAATAGGGCATGGAGTCAATCGCGCCAAGAAGTAGTCAAGTTTTAGCAGGGAAAGTTGTCCGTTAAGGGTCGAAAATAGAGGAATTGAAAAAGGGCGGAAGTCGGGGGGAACGGCCTTCAAATCCAGGGAGCTGCGTGACACTGTTTAGGGAAGACATCTCTTAAAAGCGTCGGATTTGGAAAAACTTTTAGCGAGGACCGCGTCAACCGTCAGACTGGGGAAAAAAGAGGGGAATTCTCAACATAGGGGAACACGCCAATGAAGGCGAGGGGGGTAAATCCGGACAGAACGAAGATACTCTCCCCGAAAGGAAAACGTTTAAAAACAGGAAGTTGGTTTGAACAAAGAAACGCTCTGTAAATAAGGAGGGGGATGAATAGGTCAGAGTCAAGTTGGGGTTCAGGGGGAAAGGAGACGTCCAACTTCTGACATGAAATTGGCGAAAATAAATGGGGGGGGTAA
>Ga0179593_1612504_pt1 | contig 10384 bp, 17 predicted proteins | sample CZODoug2_1_08_16_FD_185931 | JGI IMG/M metagenome (GOLD analysis project Ga0179593, IMG submission 185931) | Vadose zone soil fungal communities from Angelo Coast Range Reserve, California, USA - CZODoug2_1_08_16fungal (PacBio error correction) | ecosystem: Environmental > Terrestrial > Soil >...
ATTCTTGGAAAAGCTCGATAGGAAGTGGAAAAAGGGTCAATTCCAGCTACGAGGGCGAGCCTAAAAAGGGGGGAGGGGAAAAAAGAAGTTTCAGGTGCAACAGAGGCGCAATGTCAAAAGAAGAGAGGAGGGAATCTGGCCAATTCTTCTGATTGCAGCTGTACGCGTCCTCCCTCTCCAGAAGAAAGAGGGGGGAAGCCGAAGGACAGTCCTAATAACAAAACGATAGGGAATGGGAAAGGGGGGAAAAAAACTCGGTTCGATCGACAGGAGGGTACCCAAAATGCCGGGAGGGGGGCAGGAAGAGTCGCAATGTGACAAACAACCCTCGGAAAAATGCGAGAAGGAAAAGGTCAAGCCGCAATCAAACCAACTAAGGGGTCCAGGGAAAGGGGGAAAAACAAGCAAAATAAGAGCGCCAGACCGCAAAACTTCCGCGATGACGCAGGCGGCCGGGACGTGGAACGAGAGTGGCTACAAACAAGGGAACAAGGCGTCAGATATAACCAGTGCCTCCAGATCACAAGGACCGACCCCTGAAACAGGAAGGGCCGTAGAGGATAGGAAAAAAATCGTGCCACACCCTGCAGTTCGGAAACACGAGGGGGGAAACACAAAGCGTTGGAGAGAAGCACCCGCAATGCAGCAAAAAAAGAAAAAGTTTCCCATATGTTTGCGATCGGGAAAAGGGGGGGGGGGGGGGGGATGCGATCGTTCAAAAAACGACATTCAAAACGGAGAAAAATCCCTGATCCACTCCGCAGCTGGGCCAGAACAAGGGACAATCGGGAGCCACACAACTAGAGGAAAAAAAAATAGAAGTGCCACTCACGCGGTCGAGGAACCAATCTTCGAGCGGGTGGCGAAAGTGGCATGTCCAAAAGGGAAAAATCCCTGGACGCAACAAGCTTGCACAGCCTGAGGACATCAGAGAGCAGCTCTAGTACCTATCACAAAGCGGGATAAAAAAAGAAGAGACGGCCATTCTGTGACCTCCGCGGCTAAATAGGTGAAACACAACAAAGGAGGAAGGAGGAAAATCGTCTTCAAAAGAAGAAAGAGAATCACTACCATATCTGGTCACGGAAAGTTCGGGCAGGTGGGGCCGATGACGACGAAAGGGGCGTTTCCGGTCCGGGGAAAAAAAAGGAGGACAGAAACCATCGGAGTTGCCTTGCGGAAAAGAGCAGGTGGGTCGATGGCATTGAGGAACACAGGGGAAGCTTGTCAGGAGGAAATAGAATCCTCAATTCGACGTCAAGCCGTGACCACCGGGAAAAACAACAACGGAGGAGGAGGGGGGGGGGGGGAAAAAAGGAAAGAGAGGGGGATTCCGTCTACGCTGGGTTCACCTAAGCTCGAAAAGGGGAGGAGGGGGGGGACGAGGCTCTGCTAGGGCAGAAAAGGGGAAGGAGAAGGGTTAAGCGCGTGGAAAAGGGATAAATTCGGTCCGCCCTTCAACACTGGAACTTGAAGAAAGGTTTCCCGAATGAAAAGAGTCCGTCCGGAGAGGCCAACGGACACTGCAAATCGTGCCGTGGAAAGGAGGTAGGAGATTGTCTGCAAAAGAGAGACGCTCGCTGTACGACAGAAGGTTGGTTTTGTGGAAATGGATTTACACATCCGGTCACGAAGTGGAAGGAAAGACCGGGGGGGGGAAAGTACTATAGCTGGCCGCATCAGCGATGTGGGCGTGGTGTCAAGGCGAGAAGAAACAAGCGGATGACGACTTTTGGCACGGAACTCAAACATGCAGGGGGGGGGTCCGAAAAAAGTTATTTCCGGGAACACGGGGGGCAACTGGCCTCATTTTTGGCATCGCGGCAGGATGAAAATCCAAAAGGGGAGGTTGCCTGGGGGGGAAGGGCTTTCATTTATTTTGATCGCCCTTGGGGCTGGCAGGGCTTCAAGTCGTGGTCGTGGGGAGAAGGGCTGGGCGATCGAACATCTTTAACACTATTCTTGTCGCGAATGCGGGTAGAGAAGGAAAGCTTTTGTGTCGCTCCATCCGGGATTAACTGCGAAGGTAGAAGATGGTGTGACACGGCAGCAGCGCCAAAAAAGCGGGTACGGTAAGGCTTTTGTACGGGGGTCGGCCGGCAACAAAGAGTGCGACGGACGCTCGGACCATTGTGGTGGGCCCGAGGGATGCTTGCAGAAGTCCCGCCGCCGGCGCGAGAGAAAGACGTCTTGGCGCTTGCTGTAGGGAACTGATGTGCGTTGCTGTGGGGGGGGAGGGGAAAAAGGGGGGGAGGAAAGCTGATCTGTGCGCTTGGCGACTACTCTGAAGGGAGGCTCTGTATCAAATTCCACGGGAAGCGGCCAGTTCATCATGAGATCACTATGGACGAAAGTGCATTTCGGGGGAAAAACCTGTCGATCGGAAGACAGCTAACAATTAAAATCGCACTCAGGCTCTCTGGTAGGACGGCCCGGTGGGGAGAAGGGAGGACACTCGGAGAGGAGAACAATTACGGACGCAGGAAATTTGCCGAGCACGCAAGAGAGCGGGACCAGTTGAAGAAGAAGGAAAAAAAAAAAAACCCTTGAAACTTCTGCTCGGAATGAAGCGAAAAGGCTCCAATAGAGTCGGCCGGGAAGGGGGCACTCCTGGACACCATGAGCAGCACAATCGAGACACTTCTCAAAAAAAAGAATCCGGAAAAAATCCGTTGGCATTTTTTCGGGCGAAACTTCTAGAAAAAGGGGGACGTCTGCGGGGGAACGGGGAGAGAGACCTACTGTGCGTCGTCCCGTTAAACTCCGTCATCCAAAAAAAAAAGACGCGCAAAAAACAAACATTTGTCGCATGCGTCCGATACACTGCCGGGGGGAATGAAAGGAGTTTGGCGGGAAAAAACAATGTTTCGCAGTGGAAGGCAGGGGATGCTTCGGTATCACCTAAGACCAAAAGCAGATTGAATGATTACTATCATGGGAAAAGAGGGGATTGAGAGAAAAACTTGCGATCGTAACGAAAGGAGGAAATCCTGGGGGAAGGGACTCAAGAACCGAGGGAACGGTTTTTCATTGTGGAACGGAAGGAAGTTCCAGGAAAGCAGAAGAATCCACACTGAGGAAGAAGAAGTTTAATACGGAGGACAAGGCGTCCCGTGCGCTCGGCAGATCAGGAGGCACGCAGATCTTGTTTTATGACAAATCGAGCGGAACTTTGGACACTGGTCATGAAGGGCCTGTGCCAAGTGGAATAAAAATTCGCTGGCTCGCAAGAGGGGAGAGAGACCGCATGGAAAAAGGAAGTCCCTTGACCACGGAAGGCCACCGGAGGTCAAACGGTGGACTCGAGCGCACAAAGGTGTCTCCTGGAAGGGGAAGTCAAAAAGACATGTGAATGCCTGAATTCCAGTTAACTAAAAGACTTACCGGGAACCCTAGGGGAATAAAAGGACCACTCTAGCCGACCAAAGGGGGGAGCCAGGTAAAGTTTACCCCCTAGAGCTAAAAAGATGGGGGGAGAGTAAGGAAACTAATTCTTTCTTATTTAAGGGCAATATAATTAAAGAAGAAGACTAAATTGCTCCGTTGGTGGCTAGGGCAACAGGGGGAGCTGTCTACTAAAATGACGAGTAGTCCCTCACTAAGAAACAAGTGGAAGTAAACTCGAATCTGTTAATGAATCGAGGCTTCCTTGGCCAGACTATGTCGCTGCTCCGGAAAAAGGGGCGGACCGGGCGGAAAAGGAACGCACCCAAACGAAGAGCATTTTAAGCACTAAAGGGGGACAAAGCGGAAGGTGGAAATTCAAGACGCCGCCCGGTTCATCTATCGACGGACATGTCTTTCTTATCAAAGGAGGCGCCTGCGGAGAAGGGTCTTAAAAAGCTCTCCTTCGCGATTGCGCATCCGGAAAACTTTCTCCTCGATCAACATCAAAGAAAAAAAACTACGAAAAGAAGAAAGGGGGGAGACCTGCCGTAAGAACGGCCCTCGGTGACGCGATGGCAACGGGAGATCGGAATCAGAAGACTCAGGGAGCGCGAGCAGGCGGGGGGAAGTTCGGCGGGGGGAAAATGCACAGGGAAAAGAGGGGCGTAACCACAGAAAAGTGGCGTCCGTGAGAAAAAGGGTTCACCGCTGGTGCGCTATCGGAGGAAGAGGAGGAATATTGAAAAGTTCTCGGGAAAAGCCTTTCTCTGCCTGCTACCCGTTAAACGAAGCTTGATCATGGGGAGGAAATGCCGCGAAGGACCTGGGGGGGCGATTGCCGACGGCGGGATAAAGAAAGATGAAAACCAAGGGAGACGCCAAGGAAAAAAAGAGCGAATATCCGGAAAAAAAGAAGTGGCGGCTCTAATCAAGGGGCGTGGGCCTACGCGGCTGCGATAAGAACAAAAACACCGGGATGATGAGGAGAGGAGAGAATCCCTCTGAGGGAGAGGAAGCCCGAGGAAGTGAAAAAAAAGAATAAATAGGGTTTGGGGCAAGGGGCGCTTCGGAAGAAAAGTGGTTTCCAGACCGGGAAGGGAGTTCCCGCTCGCATCGCCTCCATAAGCGAGGGCCATGGGGAAGGGAGGTTAAGGGGAAAAAAAAAAGGATCACGAAGAAGGAAAAAAAGAGAAACGGTCGAGAAGAGGGAAAAATCGTTCTCGACGGGGAGAAAGCGCCAGCGGTGACCAGAAGCTTTGACGGCCGCAAAAAGAGACGCCGAAGGCCAAAAAAAGGTCGGCGTACATGCCTAATAGAACAGGGTCCCTGCAGAACCGGCCAACACCGACTCGGATGAGGTAGCGAGGCCATCGCGTCGGGGGGAAACCGTGACAGGGGAAAAGGGCCGTTAGGGTGGTTGCTGATGTTTGGGGGGAAAGAAGCCATGCCGGCCAGAGAAATACCAAAGAACAACCCGTCTTCTCGCGCCAACTTGGACCTCCTGCAAAAGGGGAGGGCGAAGAGGGGGGCGTAAGATGATACCCAGGAAAAGGGTCACCAGGATAGTGCTTCAGGACATGGCGGGGACGTCAGGAATCTCCACCGCCCGAACGAAGGGACAGGATTCAAAAGCCACGGGACCCACTCATCGATTGGAAAAAAGATGGAGACGAAAAAATCCAGGGTGCGTGCCGAAGAGGGGGAAACCCGGCTGCTTGTGACCAAAGAGGGTGCAGGAGTAGGAACAAAGGATCCTGAGAAGAGGGGGCGTCGACTGACTCCCATCTAATCACATTGGTCCTTAGAAGTTTGACCCGCTGGGAAAAAAAAGGGCAAGTCAGTACCAACGGGGGAAAAGAAAAGAGATAAGAGTGTAAGCGGTCTCCCTCTTTGCCGAAATGCAGGGAAGAAGAGCAACTCGGGGCCCAGGAGTCCAGAAGTGCAGAAAAAAAAAAAAAAAAAGGGACCGTGAAAGGCTTGATCATACAGAGAAAGGAGAAGAAAGCGAGTCCACCGTTTGAAAAGGGGGGAAATCACGGGGGACGTAAAGGGGACGAATGGTCTCGTATACCATCGGAATCAGAAGGGGGGTGTCACACAGTAGCAAAGAAAAGTGTCAAAGCTTAAGGGGACGGGAAAAAACGATGGTCGCCTCAAGCTCTGCAGGGAAAAATCGAAAGGGGAGAGAAAGCACGAAGACGAAAAACGAGAACGCTGCACCAGAGCATCATTGTGAGGCCTGCTTCCGGGCACTGGGGGAAAAGGAAACACCCAAAAATTCTAAAAACTCTGTAACCACAAGGAGGAAAGGAAAATAAGTATTGAGAACGGAACTGGGAGCAAGTCTCCGACCGCTTAAGACGAAGGAAAACCCAAAGCCTCCCAAGAAAAATACTCATGGAAGAGAGCGGGAGCTGTTTCTTCGGAAAGAAGCCACTGTCACCAGAGAAGAACCTTGGGAAAAGAGGCATCCAAGCAGACTTCGTCCCCTTCAGTGGAGACCGCAATCGAAAAGGGGACCCCTCTGAGCACGAAGAGACTGCGGATCCGAGCTCGGAACGGACGAAAAAAAAAGAGAGAATCTTTCCTGCACAGGCGGGGGAGGAGAAAAGACTCGAATATGCACTCGACCACGGATGGCCGCAGGTTTGACGATCGAGAGGGAAAGATGAAAAAACTGCTCAGGTTGGAAGTGATGGCAAAAAAAAGACATCATGGAAAAAAGCTCTGATGGTGTGCTGCTCAAGGAAGAGTGCAAGAGGGGGTTCAGGGGGGGGGGGGAGGGAGCAAGGCGGGAGAAAGCTCGATTTGCGCGGATTCCTTGGGCGGGGATTTAAAAAGGCCTACCCTATGAAAGAATCTCCCTTGAGTGAAGATACCGGAGAGAAGAAAAAATATCTAATAGGAGGAGAGTGTTCCCCATCACACGCGGTTCGATCGCGTGTTCGGTCAGATGCCGATTTCACGAAGAGGAAAAGAGTATCTCAATGATGAACGTCAACCGCTGTTACGCAGGGGAGAGAGATCCAAGCAGAAGTGGGAGGAGAAAAATAGAAAGATCCGAGTCAAGGGAAATCACATACAATTTTACACCACGCAAGCGCGACTCCGCGAGAATCGCGCCGCGGCGGGAGAAACCCAATCTCGAGGGGGCCACCATGGGAAGAGTCAGATGAGAACCAGTGCAGCCAGATCCAGGAAGGGACACCAAGAAACAGTACAAAGACAAAAGAAAGAAGGTTTCCACCCAAGGAAGGGGCAAAGCACCCTTCAGCATTGATGGGTAACCAGATGGACACAAAAGCGTGGAGGAAAACCCGCATTCAGAAAAGCAGGTCACCGATTTCCCGATGTTGCGGGAAAAAGCGGGCGGGCGATCGTCGCAAGGCAGAAAAGAAAAAAAAGCAGAACCAATTGCGAAAAAACCGAAAAACGGGGCCAGAAACACTTCAACACAACGACTAGCAAAAACTAGGCTCAGCCGCAGGCACTACACCAACGGGGTTTACCCTCTTTCTATTCTGGTTTCGACCAAAGAAGGTGGGGGGGGAGGGAAGGGGCCCAAGGAAAAAAGAAAAATCGTCTGGTAAAAGAAAGAATGCACAACTCCGCGACATCGCTGTCTTAAAACTGATGCCTGGATCACAAATGAAGAGTACTTCCAACTTCGGGGGAAAGAAAAAGTCTAACTCTTTTAAAAAAAAGACTGCTGATGAGCTAAGGAAAAAGGGGAGAGGGGAAAAAAGCATTGCCAAAACTAGGGGACACGGCACATCCTTGCCGTGTCCCCGTGACCATGAAAGACTAAGTCCGTGGCCCATATTGAATGGAACAGAGCACCATCCGGAGGGGAAGAAGGCCAGAAGTAAAAGTGTGAGGAAGGGGAAAAAATTCACGTGGAAAGGGTCGTATAGCTCATCGAGAGAGGACCGAGTCAAGTCGAGGCTTTCGAAGCTTAGAGGAGAAAAGGGAGAGGGAAGAGCTCTCAAAAAAAAAGATCGCTCAGGAGAAAAAAGAAGGAGTTCGACCACCCGACTTGAAGAGGAATAGCAATGAGCGATGAGCTATATAAAGGAAAGCGCTTGTCTACACACACAAGGAGCACGGAAGGGGTCGTGGCCGCCCGCAACATGTGGGGGGGGGGATCGAAGAAAGGGGAAAAAAGCATGCTGGAGGAAAGGAGTCATCTGGCAACCCCTAAATAGACCGGTAAAGAGGCTACGGGATGCCCCGGCTTCTATACTCTCATGGACGTAAGAGAATTATGGGTGGGGGGAAACGAAGGATCATCCTGAGGAAGGGTCACGAAGTTTCCAAAAAGCCTATTTGGGGGGGGGGAGTCTCAGTACAAAACGAATAAGAGGATGACGCGCTTTGGAAAAAGGGGAAAGGGCATTTTGGGAACAACACTGCCAGTCCTCAACACCACGAACGGTATTTCGACCGCCGGAGTGGAGGAAGAGGGGTTTCGCCGCTCGGAAAGGTTACGGAAATTGTTGTTGGACGGGAGGGCCGCTGCTGCGGTAGGGGAATTCGCCCTTTGGGGCAGGAGCAATCGTTGGCCCTTTCGGAGGGGGGGGGGGGGTAAGGGGAGACGATAAAAAAGAAAAGATCGCAAAGGGGTCCTCTGCTGTCGCGATGGGAAAGGGTTCCGGGGGGGAGGCGCAGGGGGAAGAGTTTGGCTCTCACAATGCAGAGGGAAAAGAACTGGGCAATATTTGCCGTGACCGTTGTTAAGATAACAAAAAAAAAAAAGACAAAAAAAAAAAAAAGAGACTGTTCAAAACCCGAGTGGTGATCTTGGTCTGCAATGGGGGAGCATGAGCGCGAGACCATTGTGGTGGAAAGGGGTTCGCACGGGCAGAAGCGGCGGAGGCGGACAGCCGTCTTGCGAGGGGGGTGTGACACGGGGGAAGGTTCGTGGAAAAAAGGGAAAATGAGCCCGGGACAGAGGGCGATTGGCGCGCTCCTACACTCTCTGGACGCATCTCTAGACCTGCGTTGCCCACTTGGAGAAGGTGCGGAAAAACGATTGTCTGAAATAGTCGAGAGGACTTTTCCAAAGGGAAAAAAAGTCGGTCGAAAAGGGTGGGTATGGGCCCAATCTACCATTCTGGCAGATAAACCACTAAGGGAAAGGGGGTCCCTGGGGAGAGGGGGCTGCACGAAGGCGATTCTGGAGATGGAGGCCAAAAGGAAGCGTGAAAAAGAAAGGGGAAAACTGCGAGAAGAAGGGCAAGCCGAAAGCCATCTGAGGCCATCCTTTTTGAAAAAAGGAAGCCTCACCATCATAGCGGAGCTACGTCGCTTTAATTGGGCGAACGGGACACCATGAGCGCAGAAAAAACGTGAAAAAGAACGGAACCTTCGTCATCCGGTTCAGGGTTCGCTGAGCTCAGAGAGGAACTTCGTCAGAACTGGTGACAGGGCTCCGACTTTTCGTCGTCCGTTCAAATAGTCACATCCGCAGCGAAAGGAGAAGAGAACATCTATTAGACGACCAACAGGCGTCCGATACAATCAAAGGGGAAACGAATTCTGCTGGGCGACATGTTAGCGGGAAGTCTGAGGAGCTCGGTATCACCGAAAAAGAGAACAGCATATATTCCATTAGTACAAAAGTCGGAGCCGGAGTTTGGGCCTTGCAGAAGGGAAAGGAGCTAGGAGAAATCCTGGAAAGAACAATCCAAAAGGGGGGCAACATGGGGAATTGTGGGTCAAAGGAGGTCCTTTGGAAATGCCATCGCCGCCGGTGCATGCACAAACTGATGCCTTCAAGGGTCAATCGGTAAAGTACTGATGACTGATACGGGCGCAGAGGGGATTTTAAAAAGAAAAGTTTGCAAACTCGACGAAGCAATCTGGTCATATAGAAGGGCTACTGTGGGAACTAAAACAACCATCCGTGGCTCTCCAGATGGTATAGAGGAAGGAGGTGCCGCCTCTTTACAGGGGAAGGGAAAAAAAAAAGGGAATGACGAGGGGGAACAATATCTCAAACTGTTGACCTGAGCTGCGCAATTGTGGGACAAGCCTTTCAAGGCACAAAAGGAAGCCTTTAGAGGCCATTACCGAAAGAGGGGACTTCTGAAAGCGTCCAGAAAAAGGGAGACCGCGTGAAGACATAAGGTCCGTGTACCAATTGGAAGCTGTGAAAACCTAGCTTGCGACGGGCCCCTGGTGAAGGAGGGAGGGGGGATCAGTAATGCCCATAGGAAGTAAAAAACGAAACCGAAAGCGGAGCCTTTGAAAAGAAAGAAAGAGGGGCCAAAAGGCAGACAGCAAAAAATAGGCCCTCACCACCGCAATCCACTGAAGTGATCGTCCAAGGGGAAATCCGATCTTGGGGGGAAAAGGGCGCGTGCTACGATGGCGCAAAGAGGGATGGGCGACCGGGAGGAAAAGGAACAGGCAATGAGATCACTATAAGCTGTCTGGGGGGGCAACGTCCGGCGGTGGGCATTCCGAGACAGAAAATGGCGTGTCTAAGAAGCCCGCTCTCCAAGGAAGGAATAAGTGACGCTCTCCTTCCTCTCTGCCGGCGAAAACATCAGCAAAAACAACGAAAGAAAACGTCAACGCACCGCTCCGTGCAAAAGGACGGCAAAAAAGGCCCTCGGGGTGAGAAGAAAGGGGCGCGATCATAGCGGTGTTTGGAGGGTCCGTGGAGGGAGCTGCTATCAGGGGCGGTGAACTTCTCAGTGAACAGCAGCATGCAACAGGAGGCGGTACACGAAGAAAAAAAAAGTAAAGCTCTCTTATGGTCCCCTGGCAAAAACGACGTGCAGAAGAGGAAAAGCTCAGACGTCTCTGCAAAAAAGTAACTCGCCGGCGTCTTGGGATCAAGAAAGGGAAGAAAATGAACCTTCGTTAAAAAAAAAGACAGTATGAGGCAAAAAAACGCATTCAACGATGAAAAAACACAAGGACGATTAAGAGAGAGGGGGCAGAAAAACCTATTTCAAGGCAGAAGGGGACTCATACTCAGCTGTCGGGG
>Ga0179593_1300104_pt1 | contig 10383 bp, 15 predicted proteins | sample CZODoug2_1_08_16_FD_185931 | JGI IMG/M metagenome (GOLD analysis project Ga0179593, IMG submission 185931) | Vadose zone soil fungal communities from Angelo Coast Range Reserve, California, USA - CZODoug2_1_08_16fungal (PacBio error correction) | ecosystem: Environmental > Terrestrial > Soil >...
AGGTTCGAGGACTGGGTTGAAAAAAGGCGCGGGCCGCTTCAACCCTCAGGCTCTAGGCAGAGAAAAAAGGTGGCCAACCGTGCAGAAGTATCAACAGCAGTCGTTTTTCGAGCGCGATATGCACTCTTGTTAGAGTCATCGGGAAAGGCCGCAACAATAGCGGAAAAACTGGCTGATTTGGGGGGCTTGGCAGAGGGGAGGAGAGAGCTAACAGGGCAGGCAAATCCAAAGGTTGGGAAAAGTACTCCAAGGCCTGAGAGACTAAGTGGCAGGTGGGGGGCTCCGGGAGTGCATAACACGGTTCTGGGGGAAAATAGGGAACTCGAGACTCGATATTCTATCTTCCGCCTTCAGGGGGCCGGATGCGGTACCTAAGCGGAAAAGCTTATTTGAGGGGGGGATCGGTTGGGCGCGGCGTTGGGGGGAAAGGGTCTTAAGAAGGAAGGAGGATGCTCGTATCTTATTTGGGGGGGGGAGAGCCTCGTCAGGTTCAACTCTAAAGAGAAATAAATTATCTTGTCAGCTGGAATTCTGAAAGGGAAAATCAATCTTGTTTATTATGAAGAGGGTTAGGGGGGACACGGGTTCCTTAGCAACAGAACCAAGGGGGAAGACCACCAACACGTGGGAACTTACGAGCGCCGTCGCAACAAGGCCAGGAGTTTTTGAGTGGGAGGGGGGTTGGGACAGTTACAGTGATTTTTGTGGGTGTTCGATGGATCGGTCTCGCGGTTAATGGTAAGGAGGGGGAATTTAGCGGACGTGGTTGGGATAAAGGCTGGAACGTCGGTCTACAAGGCGGGGTGATGAGCCGTGAAGACTTATTGATCGGGGGGGGGGTTAGAGGATTGCTCATAAAAGGGGTAGTATTCCCTTGAAGAATGCTTAAAAAAAAGGAACGGCTGGACTGTGGGGGGGTAGGGTGGAAGTGCTTTGGGGGACCGGAGTAGGATGGGTGAAGTACATAACTCTGCCGAGGGAGGAAAACAAAGTCTTGGAACCTCGTTTCGCCGCTGGGGCTTGTCCTTTAAAAGGAGCAACGGGGACAGGGGGATAAAAGGCCTGTTTATGTGGGCGGGGGCTGTATGTTTAGCTCCGTTGGCTTTTCGCTGGCAGAGTGTAACCCGTCATTCTGGGAATTTGGGGGGAAAAAATTAAGAGTGGGGGGGACGAGAAAAAGGGTTCTTCGGGAGGTCGCAGTTGTACAGACCATTAGTGAGCGGCTGCAGAAAGAATCTTTTAGGGTCCAAGAAACATTTTAGAATAGAGACTCTACTGTCCAAGGACCGGAAGGGGGTCAATAGATCGGGAAATTTGCGATAGGGGGCCATTACAAGTAAAGAGGCATATGGTCGTTTGAGTTCAAAAGATGGGCCGATTGTTGGGGTGGGGGAGTTCCGCGGAGCGACGACTCAAAAAGCGTGAGCAGACTGAGAGTAGGACTGGCGGGATTAGGGAGGAATGTTTGGAGTGCGAGGGGGGAAGCGAATGGGGTCCGTCTTCAGAGGCGTAAACTCGCACCCCGCCGGAGGACGAGAGGGGGGGTCACTAATCTTTGTTGAACTGAAGTTCTTGACCAGAAGGAAACGTCGTGAGAGTGGAGGAGACGGGAGAAGGGACAAGGACGTTTTGACGGGTTCAATTTCAGGCGGCTGTAATATCTCCCTAGGCCAGCATGCCGAAAATCAAACTTCGGATGACAGGTCGAGATGGGGGTCTGTTTGGGGGGTCTCGGGGGGTGCGGATTGAAAGAGATCAGCTCTTGGAAAACCCCAACGGGAGGAAAGAAACAGGTTTTTACTCAAGAGTTTACTGAAGATTCCGATCAGCGCAAGGGGGAGAGAGAGCTTAAAAGGACTGGGCGTAGAATCCGGGGGAAGGGGACAATAATTAATCAAAAAATCAGGCGGGAAAAATTGGAACCTTTCGAATCTAGGGGAAGTGATTGCTTAGACGGGACAAGTTTGGAGAATGCTCCTCGTAGTAAGAGGAGAAAAGTGCCAAACAGAAAGTTCGTCAGCAGAGGGGGAAGAGACCGGGTCAGGAACCATGGCCTACAGCAAGCGAAGAGGGGAAGTCAAAGAATAGTGCAGATCTTTTAATGGAAAGAGGGCACGGTCAAATCTAGGAGGTCCATAACCGCGTGGCACAGCCATTTGAGAAGACATTGGCAACGATAGTTGAAAGGAAAACCCAACATCAGACTCTCAAAAAAAAAAGAAAAGTCGGGAAAAGTATCGAAATTGGGGACGTTCAACAATTCGCAAAAATGGAGGGGTCAAACTCTGGGATGAAACCGCGAGGGGAGTACCGGGGGCACAAAATATGGAAATTAAACCTAAGTAAGGCACGATCAAAGAGGGTGGAAGTCAGTCGGAAAAAAACGGAGGGATTATTTTGGAAAGGACAGGTGAAATTAGACGAAATTGAAGGGGGGGGGCGCACCGGGAAGCCGAGAAACAGAGCATCTATCAAAGTTTAACAGAGTGAGAAATCCATCACATTCCACTCCGTATAGCAGACAGGCGGAAACCCGGCAGCACGTTATCGGGTAGGAGTTTCAACAAATGCCCTATCCTAAAATGAAGGAGTGGCAGCTCCTTGCTGGAGGATCCGGAATCTCAGAAATCAGTTTCATAACCCGCCAAAGCTAAGTAAGCCGAAGTTTGGGGTCGGAAGCAGGCCGGGTCGGGGTCCTCCCTGCCAACCTCAAAAGCCCCAAAAGAACATCGGGAATCCTAAATGGGGGAAGGCTTCATATTTTCTTCACAAGAGGAAAGCGCCGTTCACCATGGAATGCACAAAAAAAGGGAAGACGGACTTAGACGCTACGACGCTACTTGGGGCGTATTCTAGGAGGAAAAATCATCCCCCTCAAAAGCGACTTTCTCAAGATCGGAGTCCGCGAAGGGGGAAGGCCTGGGATAGAACTTCTCAAAATTATCCATACTGAGAGGCCAAACTCCATCTGGGAACAGGAGCTCAAGACTACTTGTTACATAACCCAGGCGCATCGGCCCCAAAACACCAACATCATCCCAAGCTTCCAGGGGCAGGCCGAAGTGTCCTGGAATGGAAATATCTCGAGGCAGGATCTGAATCTCGGCCTTAGAAGAAGCCAAGCCTTCAGTAGGGGGAGTGGAAAGAAACCATTTCTTGCAGGAAGAAGCGGTTATCATTTCGCGGGCAAAGCTACATCATCACCCCCTGTCACAGGACACGCAAAAATGCTAGAATTTGAGGGTTATCCAAAGGAAAGAGCCCACAGGAAAGAGAAGGTTTCAACTCAGAAAACAACAAGATGGGTCCCATGTTCCTTTTGATAGACACCGGGCTACCCGGCTAATCGGAAGAAACTCATTATTGGGGTATACTCGGCGCAGTTGTGTTACGGACTACAAACGCCTAAACTGCCAAAAAACAGGAGGTGTAGGAGCATTGACGGCGAATCAGTCCTCTGTATCAAAAAAAGAACCAGGGTCCGGAAACGGATCAACACAGAACGGGGGGAGAGAGGGCAATGACCAGTATCAAAAAACGGGGGTCAGAATAACCTTCCGCGAAGAGGGGAAACAACACACCCCTATCCATGCCAAGGGCCAAAAAAGACCAACATCAAAAACCTTACAATGGTTGGCTGAGAAGAGTATTTTGTGGGGGCGCTTTAACGGTTGCTTTTGTCGAGAAAGGAAAAACGGGCTCTTACAACTTCCACCACTAGTGGAGGTCCTTAAACTAATGCAATCCATTCACAGATCCGGGGGATCTGTAAAGCAAACTACGTGAGAACAAAAAGCTCTACTAGAAAAGCCGCGTTTCCCACTCCAGGTACACAAAGCTCTCTCACACCACACTCGAAAAACAAAATGCCATCATCTCAAAGGCGTTGACCGTAAGAAAACGGAAACTTCAGTGAGAAAGGCCGGCCTGAAGTACCATTAGAGTTTGGATGCCAATAAGAATTGTAGGGGGCAAAGCTAAAAAGAGAGACGCGCCACCATAAGACACTTTGGGGGGCAGCTCAGCGCTTGCAGTCAACGTGATAAGATGAGGGTAGTCTAGCAGCCAGAAAACGCAACAAACCCACTAACAAAAGACGACCTTCTTGGCCAAGGCGAAAAGCGAGCCCCCGCGTAGAGAAGAACTCGCTCGAGACGGAGGGTTGATCCCTGTTACACAGGAGTTGGAGGAACTCGGGACGAGCGCTACGGCGGTCCCGAAGGGATGGACGCGCCATGTGTCAAACGAGAGTCTAAAAAGAAACAAACGAGGAGGGGGGAATGTTATGGAGGACGGCTTTGGGAAATGGGAGCTTAACGCGGGGAGCGGAGGCGAATAGGAGCGTCTCCGATTGCGGAAACCAAAAAAAAGGTACTTCACTGATCAACAGCAGGACGTTACAAGCTAGAAAAAAATCATGGGGATGCGGTCGCGTCCTTTCCGAAGAGCGGCTTGCAGGGGGGTGGCTGGTGGACGGACAGTTCTTCGAAAGGACAGAGCCCATTGAGGCCAAGAACACTTTGGGATCGGCCGAACAAAAGCTTGCGTCGACGGGTGATAGCTTCTAGGAACTGGGAAAGAAAATTCTTCATGGGGCGGGGGGACAACTCGATACCGAGAAAGTCGAGGGGGCGGGGCAGGAGGGCAAGAAAGTGACCTACTCGGCGCTGTGCCAGGTCAAGAGGGAGTTTTTCGTCTAGTTTGGGGGGAAAGGCTAATTTCCGGACAAGTTAAAGGAGGGGAGGAGGTAGAGAAGGGGGGGGGGGGAGCACAAAGAGTGATAATCATAATAAAGGAGAGGGAAGGGAGGAATGCTTACAAGTAACTAGAGAGGGGATGTAATATAAGGTGTCCGGGAAAGGTTGATAGAAAACAGAAAAACTGGAAAGGGGGGATCCCACCAACAAAAAACACGGGGCCGCCTTTACGAGCGCGCTCAAAACCGGGTTGTTGAGTGGTGGTAGGGGTAGGAAGGAGGAGGTGGGGTTTTGGTTCGCTGGCGCGTGAACCGGTAATTGTCCCTTAAAGTTCTGAGGGAGGTTGATAAAAAGGGACGATCTTGGAGCTTTCTTAACCAACGAGGTGAGTTGATCGGACAATAATAGGATGAAAGGAAAAAATGGGGCAAAAACACGGCTGTCTTTCTGAAGTGGCGTTTGTCTGTCGGGGATAGGGGATTATAACGCGGAGTAAAAAGAAGGAGTAATCTGGGCTGGAAAAGGCGTCGGGGGTAAAGGGGAAAACTGGTTGCAAGGGGAATCAATTCTGGGGAGAGGTTCCTGAGTTTAAAGGAACTCACTCTTCCTTGGCAGGGGTGCTAACAAACGAGAGAGAAGTTTTGTGGCCGCGTTTGTGGACGAACTTGAGTGAGGTAAGGCGTTTAAAATCCAAGGAGGGGATCTTTGCAAATAGCATCGATCCTCACCAAGGAAGGCTTGGCATCTACGCCAACGTTTACTAAGGGGTTAGATTTAGAGATATGCCTCCCTTAAATGCTGGGGAAGTCGGGTTATGGGGTCAAAACTGGGACAAGGTTTGTTGGTTGAAGGAGGCCGCGGGTAGGAGAGTTTCGGTCGTCGAGGAGGGGGGGCGATTTTTGAAGGGGTTCAGGGAGGAGTCAAGCGCGGAAAAAAGGGCAACAGGATAAAAAGGAACCTGAGATGGCTGCTATCGGAGATCGGAAGCTTAACATCCTAGTGATTATTAGCAGGGGGAAGGAGTGCTAGCTAGTATGTCCGGAAGTTTGGACTATTCCAGGGGTGAAGGAGAGGGGTCTTGTAAAGATCAAAAGTACAACGGGCGCATACTATGTCAGTCAGAGGTTTCTTTTGGGGGGGGGTGCTTCTGGGGGGAGGGATAATAACTTATAAGATTGCTCTTCAGGAATGGAAACTGGAGGGTGCCCAAAGCAGGGGGAAGGAAGATTGTAGACTATTGCTCGAAAAAGTAGAACTCGGGTCCGGTGGCCAAATAAATGAAGATGTCAGTCTGGCCTTGACTTGAGATCTAGTCGGAAAAAAAGAATGGACTTCGACGGGGGACCGCAAAGGAGAATAGGGGAGAGGACGGATGATTCGGGCAGAAAACAATGGCATGAGGAAGGATGTGATAAGCCCCAGCTCAAGGCTAGAGATCTCATTCCGGTGCTCGTACTAATGGACGGGGAACGGTCCAAAATGTCATACTCAAGAGTGGGCCAATTTGAAGGGGGAAGGGGGGGCAAAAACTATATGACAAGCAAACAACCACAAACAACACAACGGAGGGGGAAAGGAGGGGGTTGGCGGGGATTTTTCAGAGTAAATGGAGGGTTCCCCTTACCTGATAGAGGGGACCGTGTGGGGATTAAAAAAGGAAAGGATAAACTCAGAGAGATGGCCATCTGAGGGGGAGTGGGGACCATGAGAGAACCCATTCTAAAAAGGGGAAAATGGGGGTTTCCAGAGGAAGAAGAAATCTATATTGACAATCGAGGGGGAAGTTGAAAAAGGGAAACATGAACATAAAGCGCAAAAAGAGTCGGAAGAGACTTGTATAATTATCTGGGCAAAGTGCACCCAGACGAAAAAAAGTCCGCGGGGGAAATACCTGGCGAATTGAGGAAGGAAAGACTTTCTTCATCAGACAACCCGGAATTTTCTAATGGAAAGAAGGGAGGGTTCAAAGCGGTGTCCTCGGGGATCAAGAACAGACAAAAGAGACCCAAAAATAACCATCGAACGGAAAGGTGAGTGCAAAACGTGAAAAAAAAAAAAAGCCAAAAGGGGGGGAGAGGAAATAAAAAGCGCCTTAAACTTTAAAAGGCAAAAAAGTGACCCAGGGAAGAAGTGACGCTCGAAGGGACACCTGCAGTCATCAATACATAAGAAAAAACGCGCTCCCGAGAAAATCGCCTGGGAAAAAAAAACCCTAATCCGGCGGCCATGCGAAGTTGGAGCCCGCTGAGAACGACTGGCGCCGGGGGGTTTAGCCATCAAACTGGAGAAGGGAAAAAAAGCCAAGCTACCGAATCCGAGAAAGGATTTAGCGCGAAAAAAAGGGCCAGGAACACCCAAACTATGATAAACAAGAAAGAAAGGACAGCCTTAGGGAAGATCTCAAGGGGAAAGAAAAAAAGAGCGCAACAGGGCCCGGTAGGCCTATCCCGACCGTCTAGGGGGGAGGACCTGAAAGAAGCCGCTCACTCTCATTTCATCGGGGCAAAAGGAGAAAGGCAGACCGCCAAAAATGAGTAGGGTGGACCAAAAGCGGAAAAATTCTAACTTTCTTTGCCAATCTACAAGAGCAACGGAGGGGGAAAAAGCAGAAAAAACCAAGGAAAGTACGCGGGCTCTCCCATTTAACAGGGAAAAAATGGGGTGAACAAAGCAATCTCTGGAAGAAACTGGTGAAACACGAGGGGGAAACAGCGCGGTTCTGTAAAACTACCAAAGGAAAAAAGAAAAGTCCAGGACAGCAAGAACGTAATTTGGTGGATGACAGGGGCGAACGATTCTCTCCACAAACAGACGTGGCCAGAGGTCGGATCATAAATGGAAAGAGGGCAAAGCCCGTTATCAAAACTGACGAAGGAACGGGAGAACATGGAATGAGATAAAAAAAACCATAATCCTTCAACGTAACCAAAAATCCAACCACCTTCCATGAAGTGGGGGGGGGCCTCGGGGAACGGCCCGTGTTGTTTCGAAGGGGAGGGGGGCTTATGTTCTCAGAAAAACAAAGAAACAAAAGTCTTAGCAAAGGGGAAAAAAGTAAAACGATTTCGGTCTAGGGTTTCAACAGGACAAGAAAGTAAATGACGTTGCAGGGACAGGCCGAAAAAGGGGAATCAACCGCGAGGACATCCTCATTGTTTGGACCTGCAACTTCAGCCGGAACCAACAATAGACTCAAAAACCACCATCACAACCGCCGCGACAGCGTAGGACACGAATCCGTACTTGTAGAAGAGAACCGTCGTATAGGTAGGGACTGCTAAGTTGACCTCTGGTTAACAAAAAGAAGTTTGTATGGCAAACTCTCACACCTCCCGACAACCGGGCAACTGGGAAGCTCCAAAGGGAAGTCCTTACAAGGGGAGAGTCATCCTAACAGGTGATTTAAAACCAAGAACCAAAGAAAAAACCAAGATTGACTGCGCGGCCAATGAGGGCCCAAGGGGGAAGAAGAGTCGAAAAAAGAGAAGATCCGGGTCCTACAAACAAAAAAAAACCAATTTTCAAAACTCGAAAGCGGAGGCGGAAAAACGGGGGCCGCATCGCGAATGTGCAAACTGCTCGAAATTCTCTCAACAACAAAAGGGAAGGGGGGGGGAAGTAGCTAGTTTACGTATTTGTGTGCGGCCGAAACACAGCGTCGCTTCTCCTCAGAGAAGAGTGTAGACGTAGGAAACCGGGGAAAATCACAAGCATTTGGAGCTAAACTATAAACTGGGACGATTTGCATGTGGGAAAGTAAGCAAGTAGCGGATGGCTGAGGGGGTGGGCTGGGACCAAAGTTCGGACTTAGAAAGAACAGGAATACCGTTGAGCGCAAGCAGCCACGCTTACTGAAAGAGAGGTGAGGGGATGTGGCGCGTCGTGGGAGCGGTGCACATATGGCTGGTGGTACAAAGGTACTCTAGGAAAAGAGCGATCGAAAAGGGGACTTAAGTGGACTGTTCTTGCTGTCAGTAAGCGGAAATCGGCAGTGAAAGGGACTTAGATAGGTGTTCGGCAGGCTATGGGTTGGCAACGCTGAATGGAAAAAAAGAGACTCTTATTCAGGGAGGGGTGGGGGTGTAACACATCGTAGGGACAGGGCACCGCTCAAGGATAATCCTATTGTCCGAAGAAGTTACAAGAACAAAAGAGTGAGCGATGATAAGATTGACTCGTGACATTGTGGTGGAGGGGGTTGAAGAAAAAAACAATTAAACCCACAGTACATGTATAAGGTACGCTCCGTGCAAAAGGGACAAACCACCATTCTGGAGTGGGTTGATTGTGGGAACGGCAGGGCGTCGGTGGGTGGACAAGATGGCGCGGCGAAAAGGCGGGAAGGTTAAAAAGTCACCGCAGTTTTGTAAAGAGGGACGAGGTGCTCCAGTGCGGTTTATGATAGTGCCATTCGGCGGGTTTAATAGGAAGAGGGCTACGTCGAAGGAGCAAAAAAAAAGGAGGTTCTGGGGGCTTGGAGTGGTGGGAGGGGGGTGACGGTTCTAGTGTCAGAAACAGGCATCCTGGGAGTAATCAGTTTAGTCGCTGAGGTATAAACGCCGCTTGGCTTGGCCTCGCTTAATGGGGGCTCCACGGGGGTGTAGGGAAAACCATCTTTTGGAGGGAGGTTCTGTTGTTGGGGGGGAAATGAGAATGAATCGCTTTGTTGTTTCGAAAGGTAAAATCGGGGGCACCGAAGTGAAAAGGGTTGGGGACGGGGGGGTGACGAAGAAATGTTCTTGAGTAGCAGGAGATGCGATGAAGTGCGACCGGGCGGGCAGAGGGGCACTCCATAATGTTAAAATTACTCGAAAAGGAACCACGTTTCTCCAGTAAGAATAATGAACCGTTAGTGCCTCCCTTCAATGCCGGGGAATCGTGGTCGGTGGAAAGGGAAAGATGGTGCGATGGGGGTGGTGGTTGAGGGGGCAGGACGAAACTGAGTTAGAGCTCAGAAGTGGAGGGCGAGCTCGCGGGTCTGGTCGGCGCGATCAGTTGAGGGAACTTTGCGGGGGAGGAGGTGTCAGGCACGGCGTAAAACTCGTCCCAGGCCGGCGAGACCTAGAGTACGAAGGAGGGCTGATGCGAGTGACTTTATTATGAGAGAGTCAGTTGGGGAGAGAATAAGTAATGAAAAGGACGTTTTTGGCGCTGTTTCCTGCAATTGTGAAGGAGCGTTACAGGAGGAGAGACCTCTGCAAAGAGGCGGCAAGAAACCTTAAGACGAAGATTTTTGGGATCGGGTGCGGGGGAAGACAAACACAACAAAAACTCGCTGAATAAAATCGGGGTACCAGTTAAGAAATCCGGAGGGAATCAAAGGGAGTGTGCAACTGAGGAAAGGCGGGTAGAAAAAAAGCGGTCTATGGGACACGATAATGGGCGGCGGTCAGTGCAGAGGGGCTCTAGCGAAATGGGAGGGGGGTAACCCGCGGGAGAAGTGAGCGTTTCTTATTCCTTCAGATGAGAAAAGTGGGGGGCCAAACAGAAAGGGAAGGGGGCAGGGTCTCTTGGCTATCCTGGAGTCCAGATCAGATCGGCGAAGCAGGGAATGTTCGACCCCCTTGCAGGGACCGGTTAAAATTTGGGCAAAAAAAAAAAAAAAAAGTCAAAACGATCTGTCAGAAAGCGGTTTAAGAAGTGTGTAAGGGGGGATGGGGGGAAAAGATTAAAAAAACATGCCAAC
>Ga0179593_1326856_pt1 | contig 10383 bp, 14 predicted proteins | sample CZODoug2_1_08_16_FD_185931 | JGI IMG/M metagenome (GOLD analysis project Ga0179593, IMG submission 185931) | Vadose zone soil fungal communities from Angelo Coast Range Reserve, California, USA - CZODoug2_1_08_16fungal (PacBio error correction) | ecosystem: Environmental > Terrestrial > Soil >...
GCAAAATCCCGCAGGGAAAGGAAGGCGACGGGAAAAAAAAGAGGGGCTGAATTATATTCGCAAAAGGTTAAAAAGCGAGATTGAAGAAGCAGGAGTTTGGTTACTGCGTTAACTGTTCGAATCAACGGACAAGCGGCCAGAAAAAAAGGCAAGAAAAAAGAATAGTGAGGAGGGGAAAAAGAGAAAAAAGGAAAAGGATGAAACCAAAACAAAAGGGTCCATACGGAAAAAAACGCAGTGCAAGACGTTCGAACGATGAGACAGCCTGGGGGGGGGGGGAGGGGGGGTCCCCAATGTAGTACGACGACCAACAAAAAGGGAAATAATACTGACGAAAGTCGCGCCAGTGCTGGCCGAATGACCCCGGGGGGCTGTGCAAAAAAAAAAAAAGAGAGTTAAAAAGGGGGGGGGGGGGTACGACTAAAAACAAGACTAGGGAGTTTACCGGTGCAAACTTAGAGTATAAGGCAGTCGGCAAAACATAAGACATCAACACGAAAAACGGGTCACCAAAAAAAATGCTTTTTTCGAACAGAAAAAGGGAACGAAAGGGGTCACAAAAAAAAGCATTAAATCGCGGTCTGAACGCGCCCGTAAAAAAGACGGCCGAAGCACTACGGAAAAGACCTAATCTAAAAAAAAACCCGTTTCTTGGTCTTTCGGGGGTCCAGGCCACGACCTTCGAAAAAAAATAAAAAAAAAAAACTAAAAAAAACCGGAAGACAGGGATCGAAGCTAAAAGCTGAGGGGGGAAAGAGTTCAATTCCGATAAAGAAAGACGGCCTATGATCTTACAACCGTAGGGATCGGTGAAAAGGGGGGGCCAAAGGGGACAAAAAGAGCCCGCAGGCCCCCCCCGGCCGGCCTGTGGGGCCCAGAGCACGAAAAAATAAAAAAGGGGTGAAAAGGGGAGACATTGTGTGGAAATTAAAAAAAGGAAGTACTTTTCCAGTGGAAACAACGGATAAACAAGAAGCCTAAACTGGTCAAAAAAGGGCATTCCGGAAAAGGAAAGATGAGAGAATGATAGAAGAACTGGGCACGACAAAAACACCAGAAGAAAAAAAAAGTGTGGAGCGGGGCAGGGCCGTTGGGATAGGGGTAAAAACGAAAAAGAGCGCTTGGGGGGGGTGGATGAGGACGCGTCGTCAGTGGTACGCGTTTCGACGACAGCGCCCTGAAAGCAAAAAAAACGGGCTTCGCGGGAAAAAACCCAGGAAAAGCAAGCAGAAAAGGCAGGTGCAAGGAAAAAAAGAAAGAAATAGACCTAAAGGCAGCAGCGCCTGTGACGAGTGGGAACGAAAAGAACGACAAGAGAGTGTTTGGGGTTGCGAGCCTAAAAAAGAGCCTTGGGGTCGCGGGGGAAAGACGAGGTCATTTGCGAGAGCTTGGCAAGAAACCCCATGGCGCAAGAGCGGCCGCCTGGCTACTCATGGCTGCCGGGGAGAAAAAAAAAGGATTCAAGCCGAAAAAGGGCATTTGGCATGTCATGTAAATCAGGGGCAGTGGAAAAAGGGACCCTGCGGCTTACCCGGAAAGAATCGAAGGATTTTCACCTTTGCACGTCGCGACGGGAAAAAAAATCAAAACGCAGCCAAGAAAGCAAAACCATCGAAAAGAAAAAGCATAAAGAAAAAAAGGTGGTGACAAGGAGGGGACCAAACCAGCGGCGGGCCGGCACGCTCGACATAATCTACCAAGCAATGATTGTTCAAAAACGTGGAAAAGAAAAAAAAAAGAGGCGAGAAAAAGGGAAGCTAAATAAAAAAAAGGGAAAATCTCCAGGAGGGGTCAAAAAACTGATAAAAACCAACAAAAATGAGAAAGGATCAGGTCACAGCCGGCCACCTCAAAACGTTTAAAACCGAAGTATTGGGTCGGACGTAGGGAGGGACGCGTTTGTTTTTATTTGCCGCATGGCGAATGTTTGCGAAAAATTGGAAAACAAATGCGGGAGGGTTATGGGCAGTGGTCTGAAGTTTTTGAATCGCAACTGGAGGGGAAATGGTTCACGCCTGTAACGCCAGCAAAACAAAAGTTGTAAACAAAAAGGAAAAAGTCCAGCACGAAAGGGGAAGGGGAGCCTCAACTCTGGCGCGGAACAGCGACGCGAAAAAAAAAAAAGGACAAAGTCTCGCGTCCAAGTAGGGGCGAAAAAAGACAGGAATCAATATCGAGCAGCTCTAGCCAACCACGGAAAAGCATCTTCTCAAAAAAACATAAAACAACAACAAAAAAGTAAAAGGAGAAGAAAAGAAAAGGCTGGGGTTGGGGGGGGAAGGATTCGGCTAGCAAGCGTGCATGCAAGCCCCGAGATCGATTACCTGGGAGACGCGATTATGTCGCGCCCGTGGGCGGGAGGGGATTTCAAAAAAAATTGGCGCCAGAAAATGGGGGGGGGGGGAAAACTAGGGGAGTTGGCCCACCCAAAGGAGTGAACCATTACTACGATTCCAAAACTAATATCAATGACCCCAACCGCAGCAGACACTCAACGACTTTCGACAAAGGGGGGGAGGCAAAAGAAAAAAGGGGGAAAAGGCGCGGGAACAACGGCGAGATGTGGCGAAATCAATTTTTTCGGCCACGTGCTGAAGTTTGAGAACCCAGGCATAAAAAAAGGACATCATACCTTCAAAAGCTAAGAGAAGATGAAAAGTGAAACGCCGAAAAATGGGGGGGAAATATGGTTAAAGCAGTGGCCGCATGCGAGACGATGACAGCGTGCCTTCCAGGGCGTTTCTTGGCTAAGCTTGGTTATAGCAAAAAACGAGGAGCGGTTGTAGAGAGAAGGCAAATCAAAAGAACGCAAGGGGAGTTTAAAAAAGAAGGAAGCGCAGGGAAAAAGTCTGTACAAAGGGATCGAGCCTCCCATGCACAAAAAAAGGCAGGGAAATCCTGAAACCGCAAAGGAAAGAAGAGTGGGTGTTGAACAAAAAAAAAAAAAAATATGAGACAACGGGGGCCCTCGGTGAGCAGGAGCCATGATTCTCCGACTCCCCGGACCAAGCGAGGTCGGAAAACAAAAAAAAACGCAAAAAAGGAGAACGCCAAAAAAGCAACGGTAGAGGGAGGGTCAACCGGCTGAAGAGGGGAGACGGGGAAGGGTGGTAAGGAAATTGTAAAATTCGCTGCGGATCTGGCAGTTCCGCGAAAGCACGAAAAATCAGGAACGGGGGACAGAGACGAAACGTTCAAAAAAAAAGAAAAAAAAAAAGCGAACAAAAAAAAATACCTGAGGGGAAAGGTGTGGTCAGCGACCGGCAAGCCAGCCACCGAGTAGGGGGTGTCCGCGGCGTAAACCAAAAAAAAACGGGAAGAAGATCAGAACTCATGCGAAAGGGCCGTGGGTTGAAAACACCGGGAATGGCAGGTCGCAAAGGACGATCGGGTTCACCTTGAAGGACCGATCAGCACACATAGATGACTCAAACAGGATTTTTCCGTAAAAAAAAAAGACGGGGGGTGAAAGGGAAACAAAGAAAGAAATTGTCCTGCACTCTTTTGGCAATGCTGCCCAGGGCTGAACGAAAAAAGCGTGCGGAGCCGGAACGCATAAGTAAGCGAACTGGAACAAGGGAAAAGTGGGTCCCCCTTAGAACAGGAGCAGCTGGATAAGATCACGCCGCTTTTGAGCTGGGTTTCGGTAATTGGGGGGCAGTCGAGGCGGAGAAAAAGACTGGCAGAAAAGTGAGACCTTAGCGGGGGGGGAAATAAAGGGAAACAGACGACGCTCGCAGGGACACAAGCGGCGACCATCGATGTAAGCGGTGCGACCTGCAGGACGAAAAGAAACAAGGGTAAGTGGGGACGTGATGGACAGGGGCAAGTGAGCAGTGTGAGGGGGAAGGGGCTTGGTCCCTCGGATGACCGGGCCCAAACCTTACCATGAGGTTTTCCGCCCCACAGTTTTTTTCCCGCCCCGCCCAAAAAAACTCAAAAAAAAAAAAAGGTTAAAAAAAAAAAAGCCGTGGAAACGTGCCAAACAGCAATGCGAACCGCTAAGAAAAACCGTGAAAAAGAAAAGTCGTGCGAGGGGGGCAAAACTTGGGGGGGAAAAAAAGGAGACAGACAACAGGAAAAGGAAGCGGACCTGAACGCCTTTGGGCCCTGCGTACCCCTTGTGGCATCCAAGTCTGCAACGAATGGTTTTTCCTTGCCTCACCACACGACTTCGGGGGCCCGGGGCAACACAATGGGGGGGAGGGGAAAGGAAGAAAAAAAAAACGAAGGAAAGCAAAAGTACCGTGTCGGACAACAAATGTTCCGTGTCTGGTCGTCGGGACGTGTGGGTGATCAACGTCGCGAAGGTATAGCAAACAAAAACTGATTGCGGTAGAGGGGGCGGCGTGCACGTGTGACCGCGTGACGAACGAGCGGCAAGCGGTGGGGAGAAAAGTGAGAAAAGTCAGAGCGAATGTGCGGGTCTATTTTTGGGACAGGTTCCGGCCTGGCTGGGGGTGAGTGTGATCACCGGCGGAGAGGAGCCGGAACGTGTGAAATTAACGTGGCTTAGCGTGGGGGGGTGAGGGAGGGGGGGGTTGGAACCGGGTGGGGCGGAAGCCGGCAGTGTCGGAAAGCAATTCGGAGCGGAAAAAGAAGATGCGTGCTTCGAAAAAAGGTGTGGCCCAAACGTGGTGAGACAAAGTCCCCCTAACGAAAAAGCTGGGAGAATGCCAGTCAGATGCGTTCAGGACCGCTGCGGGACGCGGTACGTGCGCTGTGAGGTCGCGAAAGCAGACGGGGGGGCCGAAAAGTGAACTGTTGCAAAAAAAAGTATATGGCCCGGTGGGTGGGCGGGAGGAAACGCTGACCGGGCGCGCCGGTTGGGAAACTGGGGGAAGAAAAAAAAAAAGGACCAAAAGCCCGGAAAACGTTGTGACCCGGGCAAAAGCCGTTCGCAAACTGATCAGCAGAGCATCAGTAACAGCTGCAATTTTGTTGCGCCGACGCAGGAAAAAAGTAAAAGGGAGGAAAAGGGAGGGGACAAGGCAGACCGCCTCACCCGCGAGCGGAGCAAGGAAAAGAAAAAAAGTGCCAGGTGGGGAAAGGGCTAAGTCAAAGAACTCAAGCTCGACCCAAACAAATCAAAACCATCAAAACGCGAACTCGAGGACAGCACCCCACTAAGCCAAACTGCAAAACAAGGTGACAGGGAAGAGAAACCTCCTCGCAATGCGAAGCTCGCCTCAAAAGAAAAAAAAAAAAGGGGAAAAAATCCAACAAACAGGGGGGGGGATGAGGTGTTGACTAATGGGACTGGGCCAAAAAGGAGCGGAGGCCCCACGCGGGCGCAAATAAAAAAAAAAGCCCAACTCAAAAAAAAAAAAGAAAAATCCGGGGGTTTCCGTCCATCCTATTGGTGGACAGGAAAATCGTTAAACCTTCACGGTGGGGACACAAAAAAGTCCTAAGACGACGGCAATCATTACCGAGTAACACGGCAAGGCTTTCCCCACGGAATCGAAACGAGAACGACGGGAAACACGAAAAGTTAAGGATGGGTGCACCTCAGACCACTGAAAAACCGGTGACAAGGCGGGCTCTTTGGATACTGCGTCTTGGGAAATCGTTCGCCTAAGACGGGAAAAGCAAACCGGCCGGAAGGCGCAGCGAAGAATCAACATTCCCAGTTTGTGCTAACACTACCGACGAACCAAGCAAAGGAGAGCGCACAGGAAAAAATGAGAAGAAAAATGAAAACGACAAGATGCGGCAAGTTCAAAGACGCCCCTCGCTGTGTCCACGAGCCGAGAGAAATTAAAATCGGATGGCATCAACAGAGAATGGGGGGGGCCAGACGAAAAAAAACGGAAGAAAACTACGAGGGGCTGCCCGAAGTAAAGCAGGCCAAAAGTCAGCAGGCACTTTTTTTGCAAAGGAGCATCGACTGTCCAGAAAGTAAAGGCGAAGGACTTTCGGAAAAGAAAGAGAAGGGGGATTTCCCACAACGGAAGGGGTGCCCGTTCATGCCCGATACCCGCAAGATCAAAGCCCCCATCCGGCGATCGAAAGAAACAGTGGGCTCTCTAAAAAAAAAAAAAAGGACAGCATGGAAAAAGAAAGGAAGAAAAAAATAAAGAGAAAGGCAAATATTTTTTCACTAGAAGTCTAGCCGGCGAAGGAAGCTGGGAAGCGGAATCGGCTGAAGACCGCAGAATGATCACACGTCCCGTAAATGGAGAAGTCACCAAAAAGAGTAGGGGCGCCGGGCCCTTGGCACACCGCTATTCCTTGGTCCGAAGGGGAAAGGCATGGGCCCCCCTGCTACTTGGGGACAAGGGAGGGAAGAGGGGTTTTTTTGAAGTCCGGCAGAAGAATGGTTCACGCTGGTCCGCAACTCCCCGCGGCAAAAACAAAAGGCAAAGGGGGGGGGGGGGAGAACCATCCAAAATGAAAAGCCAGAGCGGGACGCGACAAAAAAGAACAGTGCATCGGCGTGTCTCCAGTATTTTCGGGAGGCTACGGAGCAGTGAGCTCAGGCGAGCATCAAAAAAAGCATCGACGCACTCAAAAAACAAAACAGAGAGAGAGGATTGGGGGGGGCAAAATTGGGGGGGATTCTGTCTATCAAGCCGTGCTCCATGCGGACCAGTCCGAATACGGGGGGGTAAATCTGTCAGCTTAGGACGGCCGCTGGGGTGAAACTCGGGGGCCCTAGTGGCTTTTAAAAAAAAGAGGCCAGAGTCCCGGGAAGTGGCGGGGCCACAGGCGACCATTTGATTTCAAGGACAAAAGGAATCAGAAGAAGAAAAAAAGAAAAGAAAGAACCAAAAGGCGGGAAATGAGAAAATCGGAAATACGGCAATACTCAGGGGGAAACCGGCGAAGATGTGGCACGGAAGTCATTTTCGCCACTGCCATTTTGTGTAGTCCGGGGACAGGACACGATGAAGAGAAGGGGGAACCAGCTTCCCTTCAGCGCCTAGAGCTTGTTTTCGCGGGGGGGAAAAATATTGCTGGGTTCACGGTCTGGGAGAACAGAAAAACTGGAGGAGGTTAGGGGCTTTCTATGACTGTGGACTCGTCGTTGAGTCGAGAACGTTGCCCAACTACGGGAAATCCATCGCCAGAAGTCCCGCCCAGGACTTCTGGACAACAAAAAAAAAGAACCAAAGGGCCGAGAAAAAAAGAAAAGGGCTTGGGAAACTTTTAAGGTCGCAGCGAGTAGGTCCAGGGCGCTATGCCACTCCATCCCAGACGAGCCTGTCGCGTATGAAAAAAAGTTCAACAAACAGCGAGGGGGAAAGGGGGAAAGCAAAGGAAAAAAAACTCCAGCCCAATCTGCGTTCCGCCCAGACGGTAAGCGCGCTGTTCACGCGCCTGAGATTGGTAGGGAGGGGGAACGATCTTAAAAAAAAAAAAAAAAGGACATTGCAGGAAAAGACGGGGAGTAAAAAGGGGGAATGCACGAAAAGAAACTGGACCAGGCCCAGATCCAAGCGCCGTGTCAATTTAAATCGAGATGCGGAAAAATCACCACACGAAGTCCAAAAAAGGTTTCAGACGGTCTAAAAAAGGGCTCAAGGGCGGAAAGAGGGACCCCCGTGTCCCCGGAAGTCCAGGAGGCATCGGGGTTCGTTGGAAGGCCGATCAGCTCCCCCACATAATTAAATCCTAACAGATTTTTTTATGCTCGTGGGAAACAACAAAAAAAATGGGGAAAACACTGCGCTCACCTTTGCAAGTGGCCCGGGGAGAAACCAGAAGATCGGTGAAAGCGGTGATACGAAGGCGCATTGGCCGAATAACTTTTCCGAAAGTCCCCTAGGGGGCACGAGATCGGAAAGGGGGGGGAGAAGGGGGGGGTTTTGAGCCATGGGCGTGGTGGGGCGTCGAGCCTGGAGGCGATGCACTGACGAAGAAAACTGGACAAGGCGGCACACGCTGGCGGGCAAAGCAGAAAAGTGTAAAAAAAGGGCAAACCTTCCCAGGGGTAGCGTATACCGGTTCGTAAAACGTCGCGACGAGAAAAGAGTGACGTTTTTGCTGCGATTCATTCAAAAGGGGGAAAATGCCATCCCACAGGGAAAAGTGGGGGGGAAAGGGGGCACACCTGGGGAGGGGTTGTTTTTCGCGCCCCCAGTGGTGTCTCCCCACGCCAGTTAACCCCAGTGCGGGAACTCAGAAAAATTCACGACAAGGGGGAGAGACCTCGAGATCCGGTAGCCTCGTGGTTGCCTTTCGGCACGGAGACAAAAAGCAGATGACGTCCCTACCCCCTTGGGAACGATGGTCAGTCGGGGAAAGGGGGAAAAAAAAAAAAGGAAACTAGGACCTTGTCTTATGAAGACACCGACCGCCATAGTCCCGTGGGCCCTGCGACTTGCCTTTGCGGAAGATCGCCGAAAGTCCAGTAACCCTACACAACAAAAAACTCAAAATAAATCCGCGAAGAGGCGGAAAAGAGAAAGCTCACCATACACCACAAAATTCAGAGAGCACCTGACTCGCCGGATTTGCTCACTCTAGAAACAAACCGAGGAAAAAAGAATAGCAATCCGAGGAGAAGCCAAGGGGTGGGCAAAAAAAAAGTAAAAAAAGTCTAAGGGGGGGAGTAAGTGACGCCGAAGTGTGTGAATCACGGAAGTAAAAGCGGCTGGGGAGACCCGGGTTACTGGTTGCAATCCGTTCGGAAAGGGGGATTAACCGGACGGGAAGTTTGGAGGAAAAAAAAATCAAGTAAGCCACGAACGGAATGGACAAGGGGAGTCTGCTACGAATCGCAGTCAAGACTTTCGAAAAGACTGGTAGTCTGGCGCCTGTGTACGAAAAAAACGGCAAAAAATACGTTGGATCCCTCGGATGTCTCGCCATTAATGGGGCAGACACGGCCTGGTAGGGAAAAAGATGAGTAGGGAAAAACGGTGGTTCTAAAACATCTGGTCAAAAGGGGTGCCCCGGGCCACTGAGTCCGGGCAATCCAATCCGTTTGCCACCAGCAGGCAGCAACTGACGGACACAATTGGTCCAAAAAAAAAAGAGCTGAACGTTACGCGAAACAGGCAAACGCTATCGAAACAGACCAAAAAGGGTAAAAAAATGCAAAGGAACGGAGCCGTCCGCAGCGCCAGCCGACCCAGGTGTTCTTCGTCCATCATCGACGCCCCTCGACGCCCCAATAGAAGAAACCATCCTCAAAAACACGACAACCAGATCAAGATACAGTTGCCCAGACTACGCGGAAAGTCGAGGATGCGCGGAAGCGCTATCACCAGCTTTAAAACGAGGGGGAGGGGGTGGAAGCACTGGGCATCACTGAAAAAAGGGAAGCCTCAGGCAACTGGCTGCCTGTGGGCACCAAAAGGCTTGGTGACCGATGTCCATATGTAACGTTCAGTGAAAAAGGAAAAAAAACAAGCCAATTAACTCCTACTTGGCATTCAAAGGAACAACGCACTTTCGGCATGAGCCTGAACGAATACGGCCAGCAGAGGGATCGGGGGGGAGGGGGCCCGGCATCTCCGATGAAATAACAGCGGCGCTGTTTTGGTTTGTGGGGAGGGGGCCTGCACGTGAACTTTAAAAAAGGAGGCGACATCTCTGAAGACCGGCTCAGGCGGAAACCAGGAATCCGCACGAATCATTCAGTTGTCCCTACACCCCGACGAAACTCAAAAGACAGAAAACATACAAGGCTAGAAAAGAAAAGGATGGCGTCTTTGTTGGGAGCGCCGGAGCGGGGGTAACCGGAATCCCGAAAGAGAAGCAGTGGGGCGCTTTTGGGCACACCAGATGACCGGGCGACCTGAAAACTTGAGGGGTGGCAAGGAAGTAAGCAGGGGATCAAAAAAGCAGGCCTCGGCCATGGTAGGGTCGCCTTTGGGGTTTCAAAGTCCTGGGCTTACTTTCGAATGATCAAAATGAAACAACGTAGGAAAAGCAGCAACCGCCCCACGCAGCGAAGACAAGAGAGCAAAGACTGGGTTCAAAAAAAGCAAGGGGGGGCCAAAGTAACCCATGATCCGACAAGCAATCGTTTCCACCAAGAGGAGAAGCTCAACCAGAGGACGAGAAAGAGAATGGAAATCCCTTTCACAATCGGGAACCAATACCCAGGCCACAATCAGCAACGTGGGCCAAATGAATCAATTACGCAAGCTTCGCCGTTGTCCTCCCGGGCGGCCCGGCTATTTTGTTTTTCAGCAATGTCGCATGGGAAACCTGGGGGCAGCGGGTGACTGGGGAAGGATATCCTAAGGTTTTGGAATCGGCGGCACTGGAAGAAAATGTTCAACTATGCGGCGCCACCCCGCCAGATCCGCTAGGAATGGGGGAAGAACATCGGAACCTCAACACGACACAGGAAACAAGCTGACAATCATCGCGTGAATCAGGATTTTATCTCGGATGGCAAGAAGCCCTCCACAAAGAAAAGGCAAT
>Ga0179593_1333320_pt1 | contig 10383 bp, 13 predicted proteins | sample CZODoug2_1_08_16_FD_185931 | JGI IMG/M metagenome (GOLD analysis project Ga0179593, IMG submission 185931) | Vadose zone soil fungal communities from Angelo Coast Range Reserve, California, USA - CZODoug2_1_08_16fungal (PacBio error correction) | ecosystem: Environmental > Terrestrial > Soil >...
AAGGTGTAAGCCGGCATGACAGATGCCAGAAAAAAAAAAAATCAAAAAGGCTAAACACATGATGAAATGAGGAAACTTTTGAAGGGTGAATAAACGGGTCAGTAAGGAAAAGGGGAATCATAAAGGGAATAGTGGAAAAAGAATTCAAAGGAAAGGCTCTAGAACAACTCCCTCGTGGTCAGGTAGACATTGTAACCGCGTGGGTAACCAACTAAAAAAAAAGTGAGAGCAGGAAGGGTACAAAGAGGGGGGGGGGATAATAAGACAAGTGAAGAGAAGTAGCACTACACATGGAAGTGGGAAAAAAGGTTTCCAAGGAAACATCGGCCTTAAATCAGAAGACAGCAAAGTTGGGGAGAAAAATCGGGGGTAAAAAATGGAGGAAGCGAAGTTGAATTAACAGATCAGGAACGAAAAAAATTGACGACAATACCTCTGGGACATATTCTTATGTTTTATATCAAAAGGGGTGGCGGCCAAAGATAACGAAAGAAAAAGCCACAACCAAGAAAAAATGGGCATCAACCGTGGGGGGGGGGTCAAGCGATCGTTGTCTGGGGAGACGGATTGCGAGGTCTGAATGGGAGGGACAAAACACATGGACCGCTGCAACAAGTGGAAAAGCTGCGCAAAATGTGGGGGAGAAGGAGGCACGGGAAATCTGTCATAAGGGGGGGTCCGCAATTCAGTCCGCGCGTTGGAGGATGTGCAAGGGAAGGGCTGGGAAGATGGAGAGGGGACACAGGGAAGGCAGTCGAAACGATAAAAAATAAAGGAGCAGAGAGGACGCAGTCAACGGGGGGGGGACAGTGGCAAGAACTGAAATGAGGCGGCAGAGGAAGGGGCTGGGGGGACACGGATGAGGCTGGATTTGAAAGGTTCATAGGGGAGGACAGAAGGGGAAGAAAACTTGTGCTATGTGAATGAGTTAGAAAGAGGGCGCAACAAAGGAAGTCGCAGCACAAAAACAAAGAGAAAGGTTAGTAGCGCCTGTCGGTGAAAGAGGCCCTTCTCCTCTTCTTCATGGCGAGCAGTCTAAGAAAGGGGGGAACCATCAATCTGTACCGGGGGGGCAAGGGACTGAAAAGACGTACAGGGACCAGTGAACAAGCTAATACGGTAATTCCAAAATCTGCATGAGAACGGGGTGATCAATCTTCCTCTGGGGGCAAGTATCGGCACGGGGGGGGGGACAAAATACAAATAGAGGTGAACAGGGGAGCAAAAAAAAAAACAGGAGTAACTAAAGGGGGCCTCATCGTGGCTGCGGGGGGGACCTCATATTGTCACCTGACCACAAAAGGAAAAGGGTTCGAGAAAGATTAACGCAAAGAAAAAAGTTTTCAAGGGACATTCAAGCGACCGAGATACAGGTCTGAGCACGAGCATGGAAAAAGCCAGTAAGGGACCGTTAAGGGGGACGGAGTGGGGGTGGAATCTGTCTCATCTAAAAGCAAACACCTAGTTAGTCAGCGTGGGTTAGGAGGGAGGAACATAGAAACCAGAGAGCAGGAGGGACTGGGAAGTGTTAAAACGAACAAAACACTATTCTCATCGTAAGTCACACAAAAAACAAAAAGACGGAGAGTCGTGAATCAGGAGGCGCAGAAAAGGGGAGTCAAAGGAATATCCTGTCGAGCAGACAAAATCAGGGGGGAAAACAGCTCGGCTCTGTAGATGCAAGGGAAGAAAGGGTCAAAAACCTAGAAGGTATCACAGGGCCACTCCGGGAAAGAAGGGGTGGGATAAGGTGCAATGACAAGTTCCGCTCGTGAGTACGCGCGTAGGTTGCAGTCCACAGAAGTGGAGCAACAGTGACTCTCATGCGACATATCAGGAAAAAAAAAAGTAAAAAGGAAAAGGCGAGGGGCACAGGCAAAAGACACAGGGAGTAGCTAGAGGGGGAGGGGGGTGCAACAACTTGACATAGGCGTGGGGGGGGGTAGCGAGCTAGTGGGGTCCAAAACTACAAAGGCGAGGGAGGAACGGGAGGGGTTACAATCGATTAGCGGAAAAGTTTCTAGTGTGAAAACTCTCGTCTAAGAGTGGTACGGGGGTACTTGACCACCGTCAGTACAACTAGATGTGAAAGTTGGGCACATGTCCAGAGAGCGGCACCGGGGGGGGGGTATTGAAAAAAGGTCGGAACTCTGTATCTAAGGGGTTGGGATGTAATTAAGCACAACGGTGGGCTGCTTCATTTCGTGTGTACGTAGGGAACATATAAGGGGGGACTGGTGTGGGAAGTCGTATAGAAGGGAAAAAAAAAACGATAATTCTCACGATATCGTTTTGAGCTGGGAAAAAAGGCCTATTTTTAAACGTGATCTTCGTAAAAAAAGTCGAACTGGCAGTGTGTCAATGGGGGGGAGTGGGGATGCTCTCAGTGCACTCACCTACGAACATTGGCCTGAAGGCTGTTCACATTCAGATCTGCAAAAATAGGGGGTTAGAGATGGTCCAACTATCAGGGAGTTAGGGGGCTCGAAGCTGGGGGAATGAGTTGTGCAAATTGTGAGAAAAAAACGCAGTCGAATTTTTCACCATTGGATAAGCTAAATAAGGGTCAAAAAAGATCCACAAGGCGACGGAGATGGGTCATCCTGGCTATAGTGACGAAGGGGGGGGGTCAAGTGGAAAAAACTCTTTACTAGAATAGAAAAAAAAAAAAAATCCAATCTGACATAGGGAGAGAACTTGGAGGACGTTTTGAGGGGGGGACACGATGGTATAGGATGGTTCACATCAGGGGGAAATTTCGATAAGGCTAGAAAACTGAGAATAGAAGCACATTATTAAGGTTACTCTTCCTTTAGGGGGAGGAAACGAAAAAAGCAGCACAGGTGGGGAACTAGGTGCAACAAAAACTCTTCAGACACAAATCTTATAGTCCATGAGAACAAAGAAAGGTATGTGAAGGGGGGAAAAGGGGGGTAAAAGGGGAATGTTAATTGAATGGTGGAAAAACTGGGTTGTTGGGGCATCATAGGGGGTGGCGGGCGGGGTGGGTACCTAGCTTCCTTGGCAGAAAAAACACAGGGCTATCCTATATCGACAGTTCGGGCAGGGAAAAAAGAAAAAAAAGTTAGGAGGGGGCATTTGAAAAAAGACTGGGGGAATATAACTGTAAAAAAAAAAAAAAAAATTCGTCACATGGAACTGAAAACTTTATGACAGAATGCTGAGACGACACATATCCTAAAGCTCTTCTTCGGAAAAAGAAGCGTGTCGTAGGCCACAACAGATGGTTTTCACACTCTTACATGGTGTGGGGAGAAAATCATCTTGGGGTTGAAAAATTGTAATGTTCGGACACTCTGCTCCAGAAGATGACCTAGACGGACAACGGCGATGCGAATAAATAGCGTCTCGATGCACAGCGGGGAGTGAAAACACTCAAGAATCGGCTAGGTTGTATAGAGCGGGGGATGCGCTCGGCTGGCTTTCAAATTACGGCAATCAGCTTGAGTGGGGGGTGGCCCGGTGACGACAAGCGTTGGGCTTGTATAAATGGGGCGGGGGTGACGGAAAAGGCGAATGAATTGTTCACACTTCAGAGGGAGGAGGAACGGGTTCTGGCGGGTTCGGGAAAGGGGGAAAAAAAAAAAAAAAAACGAATTGGGGGGAAAAAAAACTGTGGGGGTATCGGGGACAGGATACCGTCTATGTTCGGTTCGGTGAGGGCCAGTAGTCGGTGGGGGAGAAAAGAAAAAAAAGGCTAGACCGGAAAAGAACGATGGGAAAAAAGCAAGCAATTCGGGTTTGGAAAGACGGGCATCTCGATTATCAGAAAGGGAGTACAAGGGTCAAATGATAGGTAAACTTCCGCAGTCGCCTTGTTGGGAAAAAGGGTCAGTCAATTTCTACGTGGGGGGAGAGGAGGTTGTCAAAACCTTTTCGAATGGGGGAAAAAAAAAAAAAAACATCAGGGGAGGTGGGACATAAGTTTTAAAAAGACACACAGCAGACATCTTAGGGTCTAAAGGAGAAACAACCGATCGTTCAGTGTCGGGGGGGGACCACTCTAATCAGTTAGCAAAAACAAATAAAAAAAAAAAAAGATAATACACAGTACTCGTGGGGTACAATACACTCGAGGCGGAGTGGAGAGCGCATGGAGACGAAAGGGCGACGCTTAACACACAAATAAAAAGAGGTGTGCAGAAGCGGGGAACACAAAAAAAAGAAAAACTGGTGAACAACGGATGGGCTGTGGACACAAACTGGGAGTAAAAGGGGTGACCAGAGGACGCGGGGGGGCAGCGTCGAAGTGAAGTGCCTACACATGGGGAAAGAAGGAGAGTAAAATGCCGAAGTTCGTGCAGGGAAATACCCGCGGCACATAAAAACATGGTCTATATGAGAGTTGGGTCAGGAAAGCTGCAGCTGGGTCCGGTGAAAACGGGGTGGTACACATAAGGCACAGAAGGATGTGGATTCCATGGGGGAGGGGGAGGGACTTGTAATTTGCTCAAAAAAGGGGTGACGATATGAGGGGACAGGTTATAAAAAAAGGATCGAACAGATGTCGGACCTGTTCGGAGGAGGGGGGCAACAAATGGGCTGCCGTTGGGGAAAAAAAGACGAGTCAGAGGACCTTTCTAACGGAATGTACATACGTATGGCACTCGATCGACAGAAGTGTTTTCGGGTCTGGGTAAAGGGCGGGATGATGGAAAAAAAAAAAAAGGGGGCCGATGAGTTTCACTCTGGCCGACGATTGTAGATTCCGGTCCCAACACCCCGAAAGTGGGTACAGACTCAGAAAAAACGAATATTTTGAGCACTTTATTTCGGTTCTGGGTTCGGGGTGGAGTTTTTTGAGTGAGTCCGCCAGAGGGGTAAGCCCATTGAAAAAGTGTTGGCATCAGCGAAGAGTGTGAGGAGCAAAGAGCGGTCCGGTCTAATCTAGCTAACGGCACGGCTGGCTCCGGGAACACGCCCGAGACAACTAAATTGTCCAACAGCAAATGGGGTGCGAATGGGGGAAAGACTTGGTGAGAAGGTAGTCCCTGGATCGGTTGAATCGGAGAAAAAAAAAACGAAATCTTGATTAAACGCCTCGGGGGCAAAAACTTGAGGGAAATGATATCACGTGTGGGCGCTGTTCCGTAAAAAGTGGCGGGAAAAAAAAAAAATGAGACGATTCGTCCTAGTAGTGGCTTGACTCTAATTAGGTCACAGTTTTGATGAAATATGGGGGCACAAGGGGGAGGGTGCAAATCTTGTGCGAGGAGACGTTTCAACTCATGAAGGGGGCTGGGGGGGGGGGTAACTTCATCGCGGCCTTGACGATGGTGAACAAACATAGAAGGTCAAAGAGAAGGGCAAAAAAAAAAAAAGAGAAAGGGGGGCAGCCCTCAGGAAAGTAAAGCAAAAGGAAAAAAAAGGTAAAGAATAGGTTTGGTGGTGTGGTAAAAGGCCCTTGAGAGGGGGGAAAGACTCCTGTGTGTGAGACACTGGGGGGGTCTGTTCCCGTTTGGGGGGGATCCATCACGACAACAAGACTTTACTGACAACAGACTGAGGAGGTTTGGGTCCCGCTTTGTCGTTAAAGAAAAACGGTAACAATGTGCATGCACTGCCAGGTTCTCTTCGCCTCCCGCGTGGGTGGGGGGAACATGGGTATAACCATCGAAAACAGCGGTACCTTAAAAATTTTCATGGGGAACGACAGAACCGGAGCCTAAAAAAAAAAAAAAGGTAAACACAACTAAAAACGGCGGTTAGAGAACAATTAGGGGGGGGGGCACGGTGCGAGGGAAAACACTCGCCAAGTTTAGCCAAGCCCTGAAGAAAAAAAAAATTAGTCCTGAGGCTTTGGAGTACTAATTCTTGGGTAGTGGGGGGGGGGTGTGTCCAAAAAAATGTCGGAGCGCTGGAAGGAAGCAATGGGGGGGTTGTTGTGTTTAGGAAACGCATAGGTTCCTGTTGAGGAGGTAGGGTCGCATTGGGGGGCCCGGACCAAGTATTGGGTTAGAAAAAGAAAAAACACTCCACCTATTCAGCCGCGCGGGAAATAGGGAAAATATAGCTGGGAAGTGCTAAAAATCTCTACTAAAAATCAAACAGGAAGAGGGTGATGAAATGGGAAAAAAGGTTGGGAAACAGACGGCCTGGAAACCATGAAAAACTTGAAATGTCGAGGGGGAATCTTGGGCTAACAGGAAAAGGGTCCCTTCGGGAGGGGGGGAAATAGGACAAACAATATCACGGAAAAGGGGGACGTGGGGGGCCACACAAAAAAACCCAAAAACCAAAAAAAAAAAAGAAACCTTAAGGGGGCTTTTAAACACGGCTCCAGGGGACATTCCAGGGCCACCACCTTGGACCGGCAAACTGATGGGGTTGGGTTGAATTGCTGGTAGGGGACGTAGCTGGTTTGTGATGGGGGGACAGTACAAAAATTCGGCTAAAAGCATAGTAAGGACGGATGAAATTCCCCCAAAAAACAATCCGCAAAGATTGACTTGTGTCGGTCCTGTTTTTGGGGGAATTTGCGCCGGAAAAGGGGAAGATCCCTTCCATGAACGCACCAAACATTAATGACCTAAAAAAAGGGGGACACCTAACTCTGGGGGAAGTGAGGATTCTCTGGACTGTCGGCGGGGGTCCACAAAAAGTGCCTGGCATGATACAACACATGGGGGGGGACGTGGGTGCCAAAAAGGGGGGAACTGAAAACGCTGTGTGGTTGTACAGCCACACACAGAAATGTTGGAAAAACCAAAAGTCATCATAGTCTCACATTAAACCTTTACAAAAAAAAAGCAAAAAGCTAGAATTGCAACAACAATTTCCTTGGTCCTATCCTGGCTGTCAAAAAAGCTACACCAATTTTGGCTATCTTTCCGAAAAAATTGAGGGTTGTTATCATTGCCCTTTGGGAAGAATTCCAGGAACACACAAAAACTTGGCTGTCTGGACCGAAGAGTGTGGGGTGTGCCTAGTTCACAATGATGTTTGGGTTTGGGGGTCCGTAGATTCCCCTGTGGGGGGGGCGGGGGAACCAAAACCTGGGGTTGAATATTACGGGTGTAGACCACTGGGGAAAAAAAAAACGTTGTCACTGGTCACAAAAAAAAGACAGCTAAGTCTGAACGGGGGGGGAGCACATTCGTCTGATCAGGTTTGTCCAAAAGCAAGAGCAAAGGGGGGTGTGTAGAGTCACAGACAAAGTTAAAAAAAAAAAAAAAAAAGAACGGCTGAAGCAACTTCTCAAGGCCAAAAAAAAAAACCAAACAACTAACAGGCTTAGGAATATAGAAAAAAGAAAGAACATGGACAAAAGTGTAAAGCAAAAAAAATTTTGCCAAAAAGGATTCTAAAGATCCTCAAGACACATCAAACCACCTTGGGTGAATAACCGGACTTTCACGGCACGTGGAAAAGGGGCATAAAAAAACACACATAAAAAGAGAATTGGGGGGGGGGGGAGTGACTTTGAAAGGAGACATGCTTTCGCGTTCATTCTTTCAAATAAGGAATCCCCTGTACTGTGTTCTTGACGAAAAAAAATGCAAAACTCCTGCGGGGAAAACGTGCAAATCGGGAAAACTGGAAACAAAAAAAAAACAAAAGTGTTAGTGACATTCGTGTGTTCTTTCGGGCAAAAGACAAAAAAAATATAAGGAGTGCGTCAACAAAACTAAAGGAGGAAAAAAATACGTTGGAACACAATGCAAAGGTGTCCGGAGGGGGAGTTTAGTAGCTGTCATGGGTGGTGGTGGGGCATCAAAAAAGGGAAATTGCTTTATGGAGGGGCACCCGGGGGTGGGGTGGAAGGAAAAAAAAAGTTTGTCTTGAACGCAGGGCTGGAGGAGCAAAAAGCAGATTGCCATAGAAAAACAGTGGTGGGAAAACAACGGATCCAAAAAAAAGGTAACCTGTGATAGAAAAAAAAAAAAACAACGAGGTAAGGCGCTTGTGGGACCGGCAAAAATGCGGGGGGGGGATGGACCAGGGGACACCCATAGGCGGGATTCATGGTAAAAAGAGAGGTCAAAACAACAACAAACAAAAGGAAGGGGGGGGGGGTGGAGAAGGGGGGGGAAAATAAATAGATACCAGGGGGGAAAAGACGTCAATCTAAAGAAGAGAGAACGTTTTTCAACAGGGAGGCCGTGGTCAAAAAAGTAGAAAAGTCGACGGATGGGTCGCGTTAGCACGCCGCCGGGCGCGCTGCTGAAACGGCCCAGGTTGGGCTGAGGACAATCAAAACTCAAAAAAAAAAAAGGAAAAAAAAGCCGGGGAAACAAACAAACGTAACGGTTCTTAGGAAAGAAAGATAAAGGGGGAACACTGGGACAACAACAACTCATCTCAGGTGAACAAAAAAACCCCCCGGGCGGAAACACCCCAGCTCTTGGATGGAAAGGAGGCATCGAAAACAGTCCAGGCAGATCATTTGAAAAAGAAAAAAAGGCACAGCACGAGCTTTGAGGGTCAAAGGGGTCAATGATGGAAGAGGAAGTCCTCCAAGGAAAGGAGGGGGGTGAAGATAGAAAAAAAGGGGTTGAAAAAAACACAGTTACGTCGAGGGGCACTCAAAGGGACACTGCCAAAAGGAAAGGAATGTGGGTAAAAAAAGAAAAAAAAACTTCGACATATGGCGAAAGGACTGCTGTAAAAAATAATTCATTGTTGTGGGTGGACACGAGGGACTCGCTGCCAGGCAACAAGCGCGAAAACACTACTCACTTTCAAAAGAGAGAAAACTGTAGGGAACAAGCCAGGGGGGCGGGTCATCACAGAGGGGAGGTTGAGTAGGAGATATGAGGGAAAGGGACAAAAGGGATATCAAATCTTTCTGGTCTGAAAAGAGATACTGGTCTAACCGAGGAGGGGACTGAGGACTAGCCTTGGTGGGGCAAAAAAAAGACGACGCTGTGTTGGGGAAGGGGGAGCAAAAGTTGTCAGGGGAAAAACAAGGGTCACATCATACGCAGGAAAAAAAAAGTGACTTGGACATGGACTGGTGGGCACTCTAGCAACGAAAAAGAAAAAACGGTAGAAAAAAAAAAAATTAGGGGGGGGTATGGAGGGGCATGAGGACACGAGAGAAAACAAGAAAACATAGTGAAGTCAAGTAGAGAAAGAAGGTAGACAAAACAAAAATAAAACACCCAAGAAAAAAGCCGAAAGGGGAGAAAAAAATCACGAAAAAAAATATGTTGAAAACATAACTTCACTGGGAGAGCCCAAAATACTGTTTAGGGTTCACACCACCTACGCCCTCACGGCAAAAGTCTACTTGAAGCAGGTGTGCGTGGGTGGGGGGGTGTGGGAGGCAGCTGAGAGGGGCATAACCCTAAAGCGTGGGCGTGGTTCCGCCTATTATCCACTCTGTTCACTCTTCAGGATCCCTGGGGGCACCTAGCGTATGACTAAGCCGTGGTCCCACCAAAACCCCCGCAAAAAAACAAAAAAAGTTTCACGAAGAAAGGCCTCTATAAGAAGATCTCGGATAAACATGCCACAGGGGGGAACAATTAATGGTTCATTCTCCGCTCCTCTTGATTAATATTCCGTGTTCCTGTGTGTTAATACACCAGAATAGAGAAAACCCTTAACGATGCGAAACGATCAAAGAATAATCAGTTGGGTTGTAATAGGAATAGTGTCTGGGGCTAAAATGTCCACTAGGTCGTAGATACAAAAGAACTGAAATCGTGGAAATTGGAAACTGAATGAACACTAGGAAAAAGAGGGAAACGGGTACAAGATAGCGATACTGTTATAAATTTGCAAGGAGGGGCAAAGACATAAGCAACAAGGGGGGATGGTAGTTGTATAACAGAAGATTGGGAAAAACCACAGGTTGACATTCAAATGTGAAAGGAAGTAAAAATCGTCCATGTAAAACGGGAGAATCGAGTCAAAAATGCATGGTCAAGGGGGTTTTTGGCTGTGGTCATAGAATGGGCAACAAAAAAAAAGTTAACTGTGTAAATTCCAAAAATTCTGTGCAAACGGGGGACACCGTGTCCTGGTGTGTGAAGGGGAGGATGAGTCGTGGCAGGTGGAAAAAAAATAGAAAAACAAACAAGAAAAAAAAAATATAATCTCGTGGGAAATGGGATGGCCCGGATGCGGGGGAAAAGGGGAAAACGTCTAAACAAGTGAGGTGTGAAAGGGAAATTGTGAACATGCACGAAAAAGAAAAAAAGCAAAAAGAATCCACCGGCAAGGGGGGGCAAAAGGTACCGAGAGCCCAGTTGGAATAAGACATTTCTAAGGTGAAAAACATGACAAAGTTTGGGGGAGGTTGGCACAGACCCACTACGGGGGTTCACGTTTATGACTTAAAAAGGGGGACAGGCCATTACAAGTGAGAAAAAGAAAGCAGAAAAAAGAAAAATCGGAAGGAATGGGAAATTCGAA
>Ga0179593_1334190_pt1 | contig 10383 bp, 18 predicted proteins | sample CZODoug2_1_08_16_FD_185931 | JGI IMG/M metagenome (GOLD analysis project Ga0179593, IMG submission 185931) | Vadose zone soil fungal communities from Angelo Coast Range Reserve, California, USA - CZODoug2_1_08_16fungal (PacBio error correction) | ecosystem: Environmental > Terrestrial > Soil >...
AGTTACAGAGGAGGGAGAAGACCTCAGAATAGGAAAAGATCACCTTGAGGGATAGCGGTTTTAAGGGGGAAATGTGGATGAGGGTAAGGAGATTTGGTAAACGATCTATCGTATCTAAACGGGCTAGACTCATCTAACGGGGGTTTTTATCGGAAATGGGAAAAAGATTAAAGGACTAGCATGAGACATGAGTGGGAGACAAAGCAAGGAAGGGAAGGGGAAGCAGCCATCACCAATGTCACACACCAGGGTATAAAGGATATCCATTGGGGTGGGAAAGGCCTGTAGTATATAAAAGGTAATTTATGCACAGAGACTCCAATTGGGAAAGGATAAAAATTATTTCCAAGAAAATGGTGAGAAATTAGACGATAAGATACCAAAAAAAATCCTCACGGGACTAGAAGTGGGAAACAAGGACAAACAGAACATTCAGAAGAACACTTTATTTGACCAAAGAACAGAAGAACTCAAGAAGGGTTTCTGGGGAAGACAAAAAATCTCTCTACACACAGACCTTTGAATCATGGACGGTCCGTTCCAACCATTGGAGGGGAGTTACTTCAAAAGAGAAAAAAAAAAAACCTTTGAAAGAACCCACACACCACTTCTACAACAAATCTCTACATCCACCAGATCACGAAAAACAAACACATCACAACACGAAAAAAAAACTGGAGAGCACAAAAGTGAAAAGATTTTCTTTATCGTTTATTGGAGGAAAGGGGGAAAGGGGGGACAAATACAGACAGAAAGGTTGTTTGAGTGAACAAAGTAACGGGAGGCCACTTGGCACAAGAATCACAGGGGAGGGGGGCATATTCGGAGACTTGACCAAAATCAATCCAATGGCAGAAAGAGTGACCAAGGGTCTGGGGGGGAAAAGGAACGATTAGTAACTGAGCGGTCACCATGCAACTGGTGGAAAAAGAGGATGGGGGGGGCGAATAAAAGGGTAGGTGTCACTGTGGGCATGTGGGGAAAAGAAGGTGTACAGTCCACGCCAGGTAACAGCACGGGTCATGAGAAGGACAGGAAGAGGTGCAAGACAAATTTCCAACAAAAATCACCAGAGCCGACCACGGCCAAAAAGCAAAATCCGCTCCATGTTTGAACCTGAGGAACAAACACACCTTGGACAGAGAAAGTAAACACCAATTGAACATTATCAAAAAAAAAAACCCAAAAGAGAAGAAACATGTAACAATTGGGAACCGGGGGGGGGGAAGAACAAAAATCAACAAACACAGCTCACAGGACAAACAATTGCAAGGGGGGGCCCAAGATGAATGACAAGGGGGATAATACAAAAATTGAGGGAGATGAAAAAAAAGAAAGGCCACAGGAAGGATACCTGTAAAAAAACAAAAAACACCAGCCAAGAACCAAATTGATAAGAACAGGGGCAAAAAAAAAAGAGGGCAGAAGTGGCAGCCCACAGCCATGTCACAGGGAAAAAGAGAAAAACGAAAAACATTTGAAAAGCAAAAAGAAAAAAAATAAAAAAAGGAATTGGTGATCCAAAATCATATGTAACGCACATCTCAGGGGGGCAGCATTGAGGGGGCAGAGGGGGCAATAAAAGGTAGGATGGGATGGAAAGAAAATGGAGTGGTTGGAGGAAAGGGATCAGGAACATCGAAAAAATTGGGCGAGAAAAGAGGGAGAAACACATGTAGGGACAATCACAACCAAGGGACAAACCAGAGAAGAAGATGGGGGCAAGAAAGGGAAAGAGGGCAAACAGGGCATTTAAGATGGGGTAACAAGGGGTGTCTCTTTAAAGTAATTAACCAAGCTGTGGCATCTAAAAATTTGGAACACCGCCTATACATACTGGAGGGAAGGGGGGACAATTCAGAAGGGGGGGTTGAAAGAAAGTAAAGGCGCCAGAGAAGAAATGTTTGGGGCAAGACAAAAACATGAAAACCACATGGTGCAAATGTCAAAAAAAACCAGGGGGCCACAAGGCCCGAAAACAACAGCGGGGAAGAGGGGGGGAAAAAAGGGGACATCATTAAATGAGGAAAAACCCAAAACCACAAACAAGCCATGGAAGTGGAAAGTGAGCCACCTGGGACGAGTCAAAAAGGAAAACAGGGCAGAGGACCCGAGATTGCGGTAATCAATACTACAGAGGGAAAGGAAGGAAATGAAGAAGATAATTCTTCTGCAAGGAAATTGCAAAAAGGCCCTACTGGATGTCCAATGAGAGAAAGTGAGAACTCCCCCCCAAGGGGATCTGCAGAAGTTTGAAGGAAGGAGGAGAGGAAAAGGGATTATTCAAACAATGACACAGGGCACAAAGGGAGACCTAACAAGGGTTGATAGCAAATGACAAAGATGGCTAGGGGGACTCGAGAAATCACGTGGTCATCCCAGAAAGGCTTCATTTAAACAATAATAAGAAATCTAAATTAGCAAAAACGAAAAAGAGGAGACAAAAAGTTTAATTCAGTCAGCAGATACAATATTAAATTAACACCAGAGAGGGAAACGTTTGTAACCAAAAAAACAAAGGGGGGGGGAAAATGGGGCACTGCTGGAAAGAAGACCACAGACGGAATGCCATTGATAGTTTGTGGAACATGCAGAAAAAAATGAAACACTTTCACGGGACCATGGAAGACAAAAAAAAAGAAAAATCAAAAATTAGCAGAGTGAGACAAGGAACGTATCCCAAAAGTAGGGCTAGGTGGGGATTGTGCCAAGAAGAACGGCACCGGATCTATTCAGGAATGGATAATGGATGGCTTGTGGGAGACGGTGTTGAGTACTAACAGTTAATCATTATGAGCAATGAAGGGTGGTCAAACTCAGACGCGGGAGATGCGAAATATGAGGACGACATAGACTGATGAGAGGGATAAACAGAAAAGACGTGAATCAATGGTACGGAGGTTCAGGGAAGGGGGGAAGGGAAGGTCGGTGGAAAGCGTATCATAGAAACAGAAAGAAGCCATGGGAAGCGAAAGTAAAAAAGTAGAAGTGAAAACAAGGAAGCCAATAAATCCAACTGGGAAACCCAGTACATAAAGAGCGGAGGAGGGGGGGGTCTTGCAAAACAGTAGATAGCAAGGGCGACGCCAGGAAGTCACTCAGACATCAACGTGGTTTTCTTGTTAAACAGAAAAATGAGAAAGCAGAGGGTCCAGGAGACAATAGGGGAAGGAAGACAGCAAAAAATAAAATTGAAAGGGACATCAAGCAAGGGACAAAGTAGGGGAGAGGGAGTTACCAAAAGCATGAAGGGAACGATGGGGTACAACATGGAACTACAAGAATGACTACAAAGGAAGGAACGTTCACAATAACAGTGTCAGGGAAAAAACCAACAAGTCATGGGGGGGGGAACAAAACAAGTCCAGCCACATGACCAAAATATTATTAGAAAGAGATTAGGGGACTGATATAGAAAGGAGAGAGAATAGACTAGTCACAAACACGGGGGAGATGTAAATTGACTTAACGAAAATGGAGTCTCTAAGGTGCACCGAAGAGGAAGTCAATAGGTTGGAATGTGAGGAAACGGGGGGGGGCAGGCCAAAAAACTGCTGTGGGCGGAAAAAGACCCGAACATGTGCCTGGGGACTCGGGCATTCCACTCGTCTCCTTCCGTCACCCATGGGGGTCCCCATTCTCAGGGGCATCCACAACGGGGGAAATTAACCCTAGCTGGAAAACTTGCAAAAAGGATATTGCAATGGATCATTTGTTTTGAGGCCAGGTTCACAGATTGTTAAAAATGTAAAATCCGCGGAAAGGTATGGACGGGGAAAAAAAAAAACTGCTGATGTCGGAGGTGAATTGCAGTCAAGGAGTGTAGAAAGAGAGCGATTGTTCAAAACTCCTCAGCCAATGGAGGGTTTCCTTTGGGAACAGTTGGAGGGGGCTGCTGGGCTCAGACCGGTTTTCATTAAAAGAAAAGGATGCCATGATGACGAATGAAGGAGTCATGGGATAATTGGAGGACAAGAGACAGGAGAAAAAGCCTTAACCTCAGGGGGAAACATTTAAAAAAACAGGATTTGGTGCATCCGCAGAAGGTAAGTTGAAAGAAAAGGGGAACTATCAATCATTAACATCGCAAGAGGGGCTGAGTATGGGGGAAGCCCTGGCAGTGCAAAACTCCTGCGTAGAAATGAGGAGGAGAAACCTCGACCAACAATTCCCTCCAACCATCAAAGAAGAACCCCTAGAATTGGGGAGAAAGTCTGACAGACTCATCTGAAAAGGAAATGGTACTGGGGCAAGGGTGGAAAAATTTGAGAGAAAAAGGTGCTCTGCTTAGGGACTGTTGGGGGAGAAGGGTCAAGGACAGGGTTTTAAGCAGGGTCTGAGGTACAAAGACGCCGAAATTCATCGTCCGTGGGGCCCCTGATTCCAAAAAACAGGGCCAGACAACAAAAGGGTTATCAGGGGGGGTCAAAAGGGGTAATCATATTTTAGTAGGGAACAGTGCTATAAATCTGACCTAATAAAAGGGGGGGGGAACAGAAACTCGGGGGGCCTGGTGCTAAATGGAGAAATTAAATGCATGGGGCAGTCTCGTGGGACAAAGCTGATTTTCAGCCGTGAAAAGCATCGTTTGGGGGGAACGGGTGCAGAGACCCACTGAAAGTACGACGACTGTTGGGGTGTTTGGGAAGGGCAATTGTAGGAATCAACGAAATGAAGGAAGGAAAAAAGGTGACTGATAGAAAAGTGGGGAGGATTCAACTGCTCTCAGGGAAAAAATAAGAGGACCTCTGGGGCAAGAGGGTGGCATGGAATAAATTATAAGGCGCAGAGCATTGGGGAAAGGAGTTCGAGGCGGGACACGGAATCTGACGGGAAATAAAGAAAGGTGGCCCTGCATGGAAGCAAAAGGGGGGGCCAAGATGAACCTGGACCTTCTGCATGGTCTTGCTTCGGGAGGGGGCCACCCTGAAGGTCCGCCTAAATGCTGCAAAAATGCTGCAAGAGGGGGGGGTTGGGGAGGGGGAAGGTTGGACACTTGTGGGGGGGGTTGTTGTAAAAAAAACTGGGTTTTGGGTCAATGTCACTGGATGTAACAAAAAATCTTGAGCTTCGGTGCATGAGATTGCACGCAATTGATGAAAACCCTGGGCCTCATTGTAACCAGTCTGAGGGTGAAAGAGGGCCGGTGTGACAAAGGGGGGTATGCGGCGACGAAACAAATGGTGGAAGGGGGCGTGTGAAGTCATAGCAAGGGGGGGTCAAACCATTCCTGCCATGCAAGGCAATCTGAAAAAAGCGGACACATATTCCGCTGCTGGTTGTGTCCCCTTACCATGTAGGGGGGGGAGGGGGAAAAGAAGGTTCTCAAGAAGGATCCAAATGTGTGCAAAAAAACTGAGGGGGGCAGGAGCTAAGGTGCGCCTAAAAACTCATTAGAAAATCCAGCATACTCTTGATTGCAAACCGCCACTGCAAAGTAAAGAGGGGTTAATCCCGGAGATAGGAGAGTAGCAATGGATGGGTGGCACCAATCTTCAGTATCTTGGCGGCCGAAGGGGACATGGGAAGGCTGGCAAAATGGTGGCCCAAGGGGGGGCTGGCGGGGGATGTGGGACTGACACGGGAAAGGAGCTTATGGGAAAAGGTGGCCAGGTTCTACAGGGGGGCGTGCTGGGTGGTGGGTGGGTTAATTAAGGAATTAGGTGGCCAGCGACGGTATAAGATCGCAAAAGGTTTAAGACTCATTGCATGAAAGGGGGGAAACAGGGCAATTGTGGGGATCCCATTGTGAGGGGGAGACCTAAAAAGATGCTGTTGTTCACTGAAAAGAAGGGGGGCCAGGTGCCATTGGTATCCGAGGTTGAAAGGTGTCAAAGGGGTGTGTGTATAAGTGTCAGTGGGTGGGTGAAGATGAAAGGGAGGGGAAAAATGGGGTCATTTTAGTGTGGGGGAAAAGGGGGGGAGAGTGGATTAAGGGAAAGAATGTGGTTTCAACAAGATGTCAGTGAAGATCATGACGACTGTTAGTACCTTAAGAGGGAAAGAAAAAGTCTGTTAAAAAAAAAATGGGAACAATTGCACGAGAGAAGGTCCACTGAAAGGCCGGTTACAACAACCCATGGACAGTGAGAAGACAGGAGAAACGCATAGTTCTCTTGCAAAAACAAAAAAAAAAGAGACCTTGGGGCGCTCGTCAGACAATGATGGGCAGTCCTCCGAAGATGAAACCAAACACTCGGGGAGATTATCAGGTACACTGACGCAACTACTGTGAAAAGCAAACAAACCCGAAGGTCTGTATGACAAAAACGGGGACACTAAAAATAACCTAAAAAAAGAAAAAGTTCAGATTTTTGATACGGAAAGGGAAACAGTGAAAGTGGTGAGTCCTCCTGAGTGAGCGGGGGAGAAGTTTTGGAGGGAGAGGGTGTTGGATTCGAAAAAAAGGATGCTGTAGAGGGGGGGCCATTCAGGTGTCTTGACCGAAAATAAATGTGGGAAAGGAAAAGTGGAAGGGTAATGGGGTAGAGATCATTGTGGGAGCACAGAAAGAGTCTTGCTTTAGGGAGCACTAGACAAAAGAAAAAAAGAGTGCTACCGGAGGTATACTAGTCAAGCAGGGGCTCCAAAAGAATCGCATCAAGGGAGCGGATATCGAGGGTTCACACTGGTTTGGTGGATCCTAAGAGAACTCAAGAGTCACTCGTAATAAGGAAAGGACGGGGAGATAATAAAAAGAAGGTCAAGACGGAGGTATTCTAAATGTGTACTACAGGACAAGAGGGGAGGGGGGACGCACTATGACAACTCATGAAAAAACAATGTCTTCCCGCAAGGTAGCCTGAGAAAAAGAAAAATGTCTCTATGTACCAAAAAAAAAGAGGTAATGATAAGCCGTGATGAAAGAAAGAAAAACGGAGGCAAAGAGCTCATAAAGACAAGACAATACAGCGTTTGATGATAGCACCATAATGCTGGGGGGGAGACCTCCAGACTGGACCTAGAGACGAGAAAAAAAAAAAAGATTGAAAGAAAAGAGAGATATAGGTCAAAGGAAGGGAAGTAGAAAAGCAGCAGGTAATATCAAATTGATGAAAGAGAGTGTAAACCAGTGGGAAAGGAGAAGGGGACTTTTATGCAATTTTTCGATCTGAGCTTTCTTATCACGGGGATATCTCATATTGGAACTTTGATGTCTTATCAGGAAGACATTGCAAGCCCAGAACAGGGCACGCATAGGTCAAGGGGAGGTCAAGCCATCACCTCAATGGGGAAACCAGTAGGGAAGGGACGAAGACATTGTAACCATGTCCGTAGTAGATAAGAAGGTAATTGGAGCAAAAATAAAAAATGGAGGGTATCGGAAACACTAAACATTGGAACACCTTAGAGAGAGATCCCCCTCCTTCCTCGAGCTTCTTGGGGGGGAAAAAGGGCCTCTGACTAGGATCAGGCAGAAGAAGGAAAGAGTGTCCAACAGAAGAAAGCAAGGAAAGTCTGTGCACTCTCCCACATGAAAGCGCTACAACATTACAATGTCAAAAGGGAAAGGGGACAACCAGGGTCTTTTGGGGATCTTCAGACACCTGAATTGGGAAAACACTCACACCAAGCCTGGGAGGAGACACCAAAAACACCTTCTACAAACTTCTCTACATCAAAAGGAATCAAAAGAGAAAAAAACGAAGGGACCAGGAACCGGACGCGGCACCACGCGGTTTCATCTTTTACTTGAAAGTCAGGGCGTGAAAGGAAGAGGTAAAATAAAACACAGGGGTTTGTGTGGTGCACAGGAAAGGGGAGGACAAAACTTGTACCGACTGACCGGACAAGGAGGTGCTGGGCATCCTCGGAACTTCCAACCTCACGACAAAGAGGGGTAATGAAAGTAGACCCTCGGTAGGCTGGGGGTTTGCGAGAACTATTAGTCTGAGAAATGGGGTACCGTCACATGGACTGGCATTGGCAGACTGATAAAAATGGCCACGGGGATTTACCAGACTTGTTGACAGTGAAAAGAAAGAGGGCAACCTAAGTCCATGAAAGGTACCAAGCACAAAAAAACGTTTTGAAAAAGGAACAAAGAAAAATCCAAAAAGGAAAACAGCCAGAACATTCTCTCCCTTTGCAGAACACCACCTTTGACTCTACAACCCACAACAATGGGAAAAAGGCCCCAAAAAGAAATCGAGAAAAGTTAACCAGTGTTACACAAACGGGGGGCAGTGACACAAGCAGCAGGGAGCCAAAAGAAAGGCCAATTTGAATGGACCAAAGGAATGAAATTGAAGAAAGGTTGAATGAAGAAAAGGGGGGGCATGGAATGATACAAGCTGGACACCTTAAGAGGCATGTCAAAAACCAACCACAAGACATCGCCCATGGATAACCTAACAGGGTCCCAACAAAGTGCTAAAGTGGCTAAACAGACAGGAAACCTTAAGATGTCGCAACTAGGTAAAACCAAAGCAAGAGGAACGAAAAGCCGCAAAGTATGAATTTGAATGTGGAAAGATGAAAAGGCATAAGGATAAGATAATAATATCCAGGGAGAAAGCATGTAATTTGGGAAAGGTTAAAAAAATGATGGAGGGAGAATAGGGGGTTGAGGATGCCAAAGCTTTGAAAAAGAAAAGTACATTGGGGGTAATCAAAAGGAAAAAAATTGGGCACACATGTACTCGAAAATCATCTAAAAACCCAGGGGAAAAGTGACCAAAAAACCTAGTATTGCAGATTTGTGATGCAGGGTGCATGGGTGGGAAGTGGGAACCGTTCAAATGATGCAAAAAAAGGAGCTGACAAGGTTATTGGACTATCAGCTAAAAAGGGAACGCACTGAAAGAGAAAAAAGGTACAATGGCAATGTGTTGGATCACACATTGGGCAAGCCACACGGTTTTGGTGCAGAAAGAAACCCAACACAGGGGGATGACCGGCACACACCCAAACAAGGGACCCCAAGGGGCCATAAAAAAAAAAAAACCACCCTTGGAAGCATGTTGGCAAGGAAATCAGCAGATAAACCCAAGAAAAAAACAAAAAGCCATGGAGGTTAATAAGGAAGCAGAAAAATGTGGATCGTCACAATTCAGGAACCAGGCCATATGGCCGAGAGTACAGAACAAAGAAGATGAACGAATGGGGGCAATTAAAGGGACAGATAGGGGCTTAGCAAAGGACAAGTATGGCAATAGGACAAAGGTTTTAAAATGAGAGCAGGAAAACTCCCCCATTGTGGGGCGTCAAAAAAGTTTGAAGAATTAAGGTAGATGGAAAAGGATGGTCAGAAGGGAAGAAAGGCAAAGAGGAGAGTGTATGCTGGGACGCCAATGCCCACGAGGGACCCCGTCCTTCTACCTACAGGGGATAAAAAATAGTACAAAGAGAGAGGGTCCTGATGAAATCCAGCTGGCATCCAGAAAATAACTGCTTAAGTCAAAAAGGAAGGGGGAAAAATTAAGGCCACCAGCCAAAAGGGGAGAAAAACTTATGTAGTAAGAGGAATAAAGGGGAAAAAATTACAGTTAAAATTATGAACATGGTGATAACAAGGAGACAACTTGTGTTTACAACTGCTGGACTCAGGGGCCCAAGGATATGAAATTGATAGGGGGGGGGTGGAGAAAACGATTAAAACAACTGAAAGACCATGTATCCCCAAAAAAGCAGAGAAAAGTACAAAAAGACAAGGCAAAAGTGTAGAGGGGAAGGGGAAGGTGAAAAGAGGCAATGAGGGATGAGGAGTATGGAGGGAGTTGGGGAAGAATTTGGGGAGTCGACGAATGGAGAAGCAGGATTCTGAACTCCAGGTGAATTTTGTCCGAACTCATTTCGAGAGAAGAAGGAAGAAGGGGACGCCACTTAAATTAGGGGCTAAAGAAAAAAATCACTGACTGGAACCTGCTGTCAATGAGGGCTTTGGAAAAGAAATGATCAAATAAGTCAAAAAGAAGGAACCATGGGATCATGTGACGAATGACAGGCTATGAACCCAATGAAGGGGAACAAAAAAGAAAAATTTCCCCCCGGAACAGAAAGAGCTGGGATTGTCAACAAGATCAGAAAAGGGGATACCTCCAGGAGCAAAAAAGAATGCCTCAATGGTTTCGTTGTATTCCCAAGAAACATAGCGGAGGTGAAACCAAAAGGGGGAATAACATGCTCAAAAATCATTGGATCCATTGGCATGAAACCAAACAAGCAGTGTGTACCATTAGAAAAGCAGGGGATTTATCACTGGACTTGAAGAGGGGGGACAACATTGAAGGGTGCGCAAGAAGAGACGATAGGCTCCCACAACATGGGGGGGAAGGAAAGAAAACAGTCATGGGTTTTGGGGAAAGGAAGCAAATGCCAGCAAAAACAGAAGAGGATGCTGGGAAAGGCTTAATGGAACGTTAGACAAAGGATAGGAGAAGT
>Ga0179593_1389289_pt1 | contig 10383 bp, 7 predicted proteins | sample CZODoug2_1_08_16_FD_185931 | JGI IMG/M metagenome (GOLD analysis project Ga0179593, IMG submission 185931) | Vadose zone soil fungal communities from Angelo Coast Range Reserve, California, USA - CZODoug2_1_08_16fungal (PacBio error correction) | ecosystem: Environmental > Terrestrial > Soil >...
TTCAAGACCTGTACACCGTCACGATTCTTATATACAGCAAGGCACGCTTCTCCGGACTACGGATTCCGGCTAGGAAAAAAGCTGGACCGATGGACCGGGGGGGGGTGTGGGGGGGGTCCTGATACAGCTTCCGAGGAGAGGTGGAGAAAGAAATCGCTACATGCGGAGGGCGAAGGGAGTAGATATCGAGGGTACCCGTTGTACGCGCAAGGGCCTAAGGGGGATTCGTCTCGGAAGAAAGACAGTCTATTATCGAAAATAGTGATCTGGAAGGGGGAGGGAATGTCTGCAGACTGAAGAAAGGGGATGACCGCAGGTATGTCTGGATTGGTGGCACGCGGAACTCCTAGTTACTTAGGAGTTTGTAAGTTGAGCGCAGATAGGGATGCCTGATCGAGAAGAAATGTACTTTAAGAAAAAGCGGGGAGAAAGGAGGGGTAATCACAGTAAAGACGGCGAGCCCGCCCTCCAAAAGTCGTGGGCTAAAGTGAAGGCTCCACACCCTTTTCGTGCACGATCTCGCTATGTGTCATGCGCGGAAAGAGCGGGGCAGAGCGTGTCTCTAACGCCTAAAGGCCGGCTTTGCGTCGAGCTCTGTCGACGGGTCGTAGACGCAGATAAAGAGGGGACAGTTCCGCCACTCTGCAACATCACCATAACAAGGACAAGGGATATTAAAATGATCTAGAATCGGACCGCCAAAAAAAGTGCAATTGCTATAGCGTGCCCGCCATAATCGGACGCGCAGCAGCAAATGCCGGGAAGCGAGGGAGGAAAGGAGTCAATTTTTGTTTTTCAGAGTCTAGAGAATATGTCTAGGTTTGCGGAAAACAGCAAGAAAAGACGAAAGCCACGCTCCCGCACGACGGGAAAAACCATCGGACCATCCCACAGGCGAGATGCGATCAGAGACAGCCCTTGGTCCATTACCATGGTTGAGAACAGAAAAATGTCCGATCACTTCGCCGGAACACGATCCTCGACTTTGGAGAGAAAGGCGAGCTACCCCGACTATGGAAAGGGAATAGCGGGTAAGATACTGGATCGAGCCTACATAGACAACATCAAAGTAAGGGGGGCACGAAAGGTTTCAAACGGGGTGAAAAAACGACGAGACTAACTCCTGCACGAGAGAATTCCAAACGGGAATGCAGGGCGATCGACGTTTCAGCATCGGGTACGCAGAGGCAAACGATTTGCCGCGTATTCTATCAAGCGGCCCCGAAAATTTAATTCGCGTCTCGAGGAGGGGTTCAATCGGTCATGGTGACAGAATGGCGCCCGCATGGCGTCGTAAAAGGGGAGGGAAAGGTTCGAGAGCCTAAAAAGAGGAAGGCGGAGATCGTTCTCGGGTCCATAAGGGGTGCGTCGGCCAGTTTGAGCAGGTCAGCGATCACCAAAGTCTCGCAATCTCGGGCTGCTAGAACACTGAGGAGATGGAAAAGCTAATGATCACCTTCGGTAGCCGAGAGGTACGGCAGGCTAGAGACGACATGGCGGTGACTACCACTAAATAAGGCTTCAAACTACCAAAGAGAAGGGGACCCCCGGTTGCCGGGACTTTTTCGTCATCTAAGGAAGTAGTGAAGAAGGCTCTGAAGATGAGACGGGGGGGACGCCGAGCGAAGGAGAACGCTCTGGAGGGGAAAAAGTAAACTCGTGAGCGAATAGCGAACAGTGTGGCCGGACTTGAGGATCCAGAGATCGTGAAGAACATAGGTGAGAAAGAGTTCTAAGATACCTCCAAAGTTCAGGGAAACCACAAATACTAGGGGGCGAGATCAAACCCCTTCAAAAAAAAAAGTAGGTATAGAGATTGCTCTTGCGGACTGGTGGGGGGGGGGGGAATTCTGGTGCTGGTGGGCCAAAAGAGATCGCGAAGAATCACGAGGGCTCTAAACCATTGAGCGAAATCAGATGAAGTAGGCGGAGACCACCAAGGGTTAGTCGATTCGCGAGACGCTGTGTGGCAGAGAAAGCTTGTCCGCGCGCGAAGAACTGTCCTCTTCGTACGGAAAGACCCAGTCCGGCTCGCGGCTGCTTCCGGACTCGAGGGATCGACAACCGCCGCAACCACCGGAGAAAAATTCGCCAACAGTTGGAGTTGGGGAATCCAGCTGCGTTATTGGGCAGTGGCAGTCAAAAGCCGCCATAAGCGAAGACGAGACTTACGCATAGGAGGGCTTTATGAACATGCTCCACAGACTTTTTCAGCTGGTAGGCTGGGGGGGAAACAATGTGATAGAAGTCGTGGGTGGCTTCGACCCGAGAACGCCGGACGCAAGTATGCCCATTAACTGAGGAACACGGTAAGGGACCGACAGAGGGGGCACCCAAACTGATCTTCCGAAGAGGAAAATCTAGGGAAGGCAATCCCCAGAGTACCCGAGTAGCTTAATGAGTGGCCGCGGAAAGACCGCGGGGGAAAAAAAAATCTCGGCGCCTCGACATCGTTATTAAAGCGCTAGGGCTAGGACAACATCACTAGATTTGTAGCCTCGCTTGTTAAAAAAGCAACTTCCGATAATTCACCAGCGTATGATCAGGTCCTAAGTAGCAGCGCCGGGTTAGATCTCTTGCTCGTACCCAACAGTGGGGCAAGACCGGGATGGACCCTTCGAGCTTCGGAGGGACACAGGCGAGGAATGGACCCGGAGCGATACCAAGGGAGGCCGTCGGGAGCTCTCCGCTAACAGCAACTGGGGCCGCAAAACGGGAGAGGACCGTGTCCGGAAGTCTCGACCGGAGAGGCTGGGGTTACCAAAGGAGGGTATTGGCAATGTGAAGCATGTGAGTCGAGAAGGCCTCAAATACGCAAGTCCGCGTGGGACTTGAGCGGGCACGAGGACGGGAAATTTTCACGTTGGAGGGGAATGGCGTAAGGAAAGGGGAAAGGGAATGCCTGTCTCTCAAAACAAGCCCCGGTCCGGCAAACTACCAACCAACTTCCAGAGAAATACAGTTGAAGGCTTGCCGCTCTCATGTTCGGGTCGCCTCCTTATTGCAATCAAATTGGGGTCTTGAAACGATAAAAGGCAAACGAAGGCCAAGGCTCATGGCCTGCGGACTATGGAAGAGCGAAAAGGTCTCCTGCTTACTCAAAAACCCGGACGAGGGAAAAAAGGAACGACAGGTTTTTACGCGGCGGACAACGCGGCCGCGCTTTTACGCAAAGACTAAGAGAGCCAGAACGGGGAGTTCGAAGACATGGGGACAAGAAAAGCTCTTCAGATTGGAGTGGGGAGAGGTGGGACGCCGAGGTCAGGAAGGCAACAAACGAAAGGGGGACAAGAATGCCACACAGGAGGGCAATGCAAATCAGAGGGATGCACAGGCCTCGGAATCTTGGGGACAAGAAGCCAAGGATCAGGACGTAAAAAACAGGCGGGATCCCGACTAGGGAAAAAGCAAAATGAAAAGAAGCAAACGGCAGCCAAGGGGGTGCCCGCGGACAAATGGACAACCTACAGAGGATCTCGCAACTCTAATCTGGCCGGAACTGCCTAACAAAAAAAAAAAAAAAGAAAACATCCATAGGGACGGAGGAAGCGCAGGAACTCAGAGTACTTGAATGGCCGCTCGATGGCGCGATGCTTGAATTGTTAGATGACACGGGGACGTCATTTTAAGACAACAAAAAGTTGGAAGGCGTCCAGGAAAGGGGAAAGGGAACGAACGAAGAAGCCAAGGTAATCTCGAATCGAGGACATTCATCTCGCAGGAATACCCGCCCGTGTCATGAATCGACTCTCAAAAACAAAGGGAGAGTTGGGCCTCCCGGTCCGGAGGCTGTATAATGAAAAACCGATCCTTAATTGACCCGGGAGGAGATGAACGGACTAGGAGGATTCAAGGCGAGGAAACAATGGACCCTGATTGAAGAAGAAAAGTGGGGGGGATCCAGGAACAATCATTAGTAAGAGAAAAGAAAGCTACATCATTCGCCTGCTCGGCTAAATCGGTCAAGTCGACGGAGAACTGTAGGGGGGGCTCGAAGAGGGGGGGGGTCGTGTAGATTGTGTTGGGGTGAAAAAAAAAAGGTAAAAGTGGTAGGTTTGTTTTTTAAAAAAGAGATAAAAAAAAAAAAAAAAATATGGAACTCGCCCCAGGGATGCGGCGCTTTCATCAAGCCATGCTATTAGAGTAGGGCAGATCTAGACTGGGTCGGCGGGGGGCAAACGAAAGGAAAAGTTGCTTAAGACAAGGCTCTGGGAAGGTGGCTGTTGTCCCGTTCGACAAGACTCGTTACGGAGATTTAGGCATATCCCAGGGGGGCGGGAAGATATTCGATCGAAATCCGACGGAAAATCTGTACATCGAGATGTTTGGCAAATCGGTGTCGGGGAGGCCGGGGGGTATACGGACCTCGTGGCAGTCACCTATTCAAAGAGGCCGCTGCTACAATTTCAGGGAGAAAGCCACCCTTATGGGGGGGGGAGCCTAGGCGTGGGGCTTAACGGAGCTCGAGTGGACCGCTACGCAAAGGGTAAACAAATGCGGCGTCGAGACTCAAGCGGTGTAGGAGAGCAACAGATGCGAAAGAGGTCAGGTTTTAAGGAACTGCCCATACCGTCGGCCGCGTGAGCATTGCTGAGCTCTAATCTCGCAGAAGGCGTAGGAATTAACGGTGAGGAGGCAACCGCGGGGAAGGAGGCATCGGGAACTGAAAGAGGTTTAGATTTGGAGTCCAGTTGTTGAGCTCGGCAAAGAGCGTTGGAGGTGTGGCGCCATCCTGCGCCAGAAGCCGTCCGGAACAACCTTAAGGAAACAACTTAAAGTCCCGAGCTCCCGGGGACCGCGAGTACCACAGGAGGAGTGCCGGAAAGTAGGACTAAAATTCCATTTCCAATGACCAGGATTTGGGGGGACCAGTCAATAAAGGGGTAGAAAGCAAAGACGCTAACAGGAACACGACGTCGGAGGCAGTGGAGGGAGAGAGACGAGGCCACACAGGAGAAGAGGCCGGTCAAAGAAAAAGACCTTGAATCTAGGAGCGCAGCAAAGAAAAAGCGAAGTGTTGCAACAACTTGCCGAAAAAGTGGGTCAGAACCACGAAATCGAAAATGTCCGAAGGTCGCTAACCAACAAAGACGCTGGAGGACTTCCGAAAAATACGGCGAAAAACGCGCGAAGCACATCATTCGGCATTTGGGGGCCGCCAGAGTATTAGGGTAGCACCCCCTCACGGGTGTCAAAAGAGGGAGAGTGTTCAAAAGCGGTAGAGAGAGACATCGGCAGACCGGCCTAATCCGCGTCTTTGCGGATAAAATGGTGGCTTGGATCGCCGAACCAAGGCTGGAGCGCGGAGCACTGGGGTCATACTGTCAGGCGAAAAAGCCCGGGGGAAAGCTGCTATAGTTGTTCGAGGGAGCATCTAGGGCGAAGAGAACAAACACTCTAAGTAGCACTAAAAAAAGCAGAAATGCGCACCGGGGGGTAGGGGTGAGAGGCAGAAAAGTCAGATAAAACGAAAAGATCGTACTACGTATCGTCTCGCCTGGTCGGATGGAAGCACACGAGAAAAAAGCCAGTTGCGAGTGGACTGGTGGGGTGCGCGCGGTGTTCGAGTCCTCGTGCGCAGGCTAGAAGGGATCGTCCGGAGGAGGTGCACGAAGCGCGCGAAAGAAGGTCTGCCTGGGATGCCCCCTTCGGGAAGGAGCCTGTTGTCAAGGATTGAAATCTAGGGAAAAAGAGGTTCGCTAAACCGATCCTATATAGTATCGACCACGTGGTTGACAGGGCAACAAGAAAGAATAAAGAGCCGCATGCGCAGATATCAGCACAAGAACACTGAGGAGGAAGGAACGCATTGATTTTCCTGGGGCTGGTTCAAGGCCATGGGAATCTAGGGAGTTGGAGAGAAAAACGATGTTCGTACATCAGGAGAGTAGGGGAGACGTCAGCCAACGCTTAAGTTCGCGAGAAGACTGGGAAGTTCAAGGCATAGAAAGTGTGAAAGGAGGCGCGCAAACGTTATCCAGGAGGAAAGAAAGAACCCAGAGAGCGGAACGGAGATAGAGGTCCCACGCATCGAAACCCCGAAGGCGGGCCCCGACCCCCTGCCTGTGATTTTGGAGAGGGCTTGGGGCTATCACAGACGCAGGAGAGCGGCCCGAAGAGTCGTCTTTAGCAGGAAAGATAAAAGACGGAATTGAAGGGGTACCAAAAGGGAAAGGGGATGGCTCGACGCCCCCGTCTGAAAGCCGAACATCTTGATCGCCCATGAAAGAGCTGCCAACAAATTCTTCGAACGACGGACCCATGCCGCAAGGGGTACTAAGGGGGGGATCAGGAAAAAAAAAGCCCCTTTATCAGGTGACGAAAAAATGGGAGATTCGGGAATTCTGGAGAGAGACAGCTGGGAAGCACCTTCTAAAAAACGCTCGTGAGGTTGTAACGAAACAGCGAACCAAAGGAACTGGCTTCAAAATGCGACAGATGTGCTCCTGGGGGTCCATGGCACGGAAACGTAGATAGGCATATAATAAACCGCCGTGAGGGGGCGCGACCTTATTATATGCAGGCTTATGTAAGGGATCGGCAAAAGGGTAGTGTCAAAGATGCCCTGTAGATGACCCGTAAGAAGAAAAACTCTTTGGAGAAATAGCTTTTACAGATTAAAAGATAGACTCTTGGCCTCGTCAGGGAAGCACGCCAGGGAAAAAGGAATCAAAAAAAACGTCGAGATAAGTGTCGAAAACATGTCAACTGGGAAAAAGGTCATTGGGAGAACTTCACTGTAAGGACGACGACACAACGATCTGGGACTTCGGGCTGAGGCGGGAAAAAGGGAGTGCGAGGGGAGGGAGGTGGCGGCTCTGCCGCAGTGGACCGGCAAAAATAAACATAATTAAGAGAGACGAGCGCGACCACCAGGACCGAAGAGCAATCGATCGGGTTGGGGATTTCTGTAGAGACGACCGGCATGAGGAGATAACCGTCATCTCACATTGGGAAGAAGAAGAAAGGGGCGAATTCGCCATCATAACGAAAACACTAGAACCTTAACGGCGGGGACTTAAGGCGAGGGTGCCCCATGGAGTAAACGCCGACCCGTCTCATAGGTCGGAGCAAAAGACGAACCTCGAAGAAGATGAGAAGAGAAAGCCTCAAAGAAAATCTTTTATCATTCCAAGCTTCTGCAAAGCCGCGAAAAGCACCATACAGAGCAAAAGTCGCCACGGGGGGGGGAACTCGGGGGGGGGGGGGGGTCAAGGGACAATGTTCAATCAGCAGCAGACATGATTTGAGAGGGTATCGCTTCCTATTTCCGTTGAAAAAAAAAGAACAAAAAGAGAAAAAGAGGCAGGATTCCATAATAGATAGTTGATCAGCATAATGGAAACAAACGGTTATGACATAAAATCGCCTTAACACCGCTGAAGCGAAGAACGTCACAAACGCCATATCCCAACTGCCGGCATCCCATTGAGAAAGTTGCCCAGAAGAAGCCTCATATAGGAGGAAGAGAGATTACATCCAGGGAAGTGAGGCGAACGCATAACCAATTTCGGCTATTCCAAGTGAAGCGGGGGGAAATAAACGAGTACGAGGGAGCTACGTCCGGCGAAAGCCAGGGGAACTAGAAATGAGTGGACATGTATATAAACGAGACTATGCTAGTCTTCCAAAAATTTTGTCAAAAAAAATTCTTCTTCCCATCGAGCCAGGGACGAGAGGACACGATACGGGAGAGAGTCTAGTATAATTGGCAAGAAGAGGTATATCCGCATCCTGAAGTTGTCTTCCGGGAGATCTCTACAAAACGATTGAAAAGGATATTTTCAAGGCCGCAAGGTCACGGAGGGGATATCTGCGAAGAAAAAAAAATCCGAGAGCTTCACGAACGTTCGGCGGGGGGAAAGCGTGAAATGAGAAAAAAAACACGTTGGGGGGGGGGGGGTGTGGAGGCTGCCCGCTAATAGAATGCTCCACTGCATCGGCGGAGGAAAGAGCTCGGGAATCGTCCTCGAGGGAGTCGACAGTGGTAAAGGGGACGCCGAATACAAGTTAGCGGCATGCCTCACGGAAATCGATTTGAAGGACTCTCCTATCTGGTTCCGGCGTTCACCTGAAGAATTTCTGAGAAGAAGGGGCCGAGAGAGGGGAGTGGGGGCACCGTGGACGCAGCCGCGTTGGCTTGGGCTGAGAAAAGAGGGGAAAGACGATGCGTTGATCGAAGAGCAAGATTAAACTGGCCAGAGGGTTGGATAGTCGTAGCGGGTACAAACTTAAAGGACCGGAGGGAAAGACTCAAAGGATCAGTGCTGGAGTACAATGGGAGCTCCAACACGGGAGGGAAGCTCTCAAGAGGTCGCAATCGCAGACGCGGGACGAGAAAAGAAGAAACTAGGCGTCGAGTCTCGTAGTCGTGTACGTAGGAATTCAAGCGGGAAAAAAGAGTTTCAGAACAGAGACAAAATCGCCGCAAGAAAGAGGGGCTGGCATGAGCGCGAAATCGCACAGCGATCTTTCAATGGAAGACGCGTCTCCGCATCATCTGGAGAGAAACACTTCAACTCTTGCTACGGTTTAGGCTTGTCCATTTGGTTGGGAGAATCTGGAAGAGAATATGAGGGGTTTGTTGTGAGAATCGCGACAAAAGAAAAAACAAACGCCGATACACCGCCGACACGTGAAAGTCAAAGGTCCGAGTCAAACACTCAGAGTTCCAGAGCTACATCAAATGCAAGGAAAAAGGGGAATGAAAAGTTGGGGGGATGGGCCAGCAACCGTTGAGACCTTCGGGACAGAAAGGTATCGATGGCGAATCAGGTCCATTCTGAGGGGCGATCTCACCTTACAGAATAGCGAATGAAATATCTTGAATCTCAAGCTGCGCAGCCAAAAAAAAAAGGAGAGTGTACTGAAAAAGGCCTTCAGAAAAGGGGGGGTAGAAAAAGATAATAGCTCCCACTCTAAGTTCGTCCGCGCAACAAACGCGGGGGATTATAGAGTGATCATTCCTAACAAGCGAGCACATAATTCGGGGAGATCAGCGTAGGAAGGGAGGGGGAAGCGCCCTATAACAGGAGGAGAGCGAGAGGCCGCTGTCAGAAAAGCTCTGGAAAAAGAAGTAAAGAAACGCACTGCAGAACAAGGGGAGGTGGACTGGGAAATCGCAAGACTCTCGTTTCTCGTGTGATGGAGTCGAATCCGGAAAGTGTGGCAGTCATGGCGACGGGGGGGGGCTGGTGAGGGCGGCGAAAAGAGGTACCCCTATCAGTCCCTTGTAGCCCAAAAATCGGCACCGTAAAGAGGGTCGAACGAAAGAAGAGTAATCCACGGACTCGCGCGAAAAGAAGACACCAACCAGCTTAACAAAGGCGTTGGACGAAGGGGGCAACGGGGGATGCTATCAAGCAGGAGAAGGAGAAGGACAGGAGCTAAGCTCACAGCGTAAAGCCGCGCGCGAAAATCTTTCCAAGATGGATTGTATTAACCTCTTAATACGTAAAACTCTTTTGGAGGTCTACACGCTTATGAATGATTAGGGAAAAGTTCTCGAAAGGGGGAGGGATAAGGGATGATAGTCAGGGAAAAAAATAAAAAGAGTCAAAGAACTCACACAACGGAGGAGAGAAAAGTGATGGGGGCCGGAGTTTGACATGTTCCCTGAAACGTGCAGGGAGGTCGGGGAGGAAAAACGAGGGAGTCGAAACCGATAGCGGCTGCGCAAGTGGCCGGCCACGTCCGTGAAAATGTACTCGACTCTGGCCAGAGACCTGGGGTCGCGGAGGGCCACTTTATAGTACGGACAAAGAATCCCCCTCAGGAAAGAATCGAGGATCTAACAAGAGCAGGCCCCGACGGCAGGGGGAAATTCTCCGGAATTTGGTAGGGTGGATGCAGGGATTGTGGGCAAGAAAACACGATCCAGGATACTACATTTCGTTCTCTTTTCATGCCCGAAGGAAAAAAAGAGTGCATTTGAGATGGGAGACACGGGAGGAGTGGGAGGTCTCCAAAACGATGACCGCCGGGAACGGAGAGGGGCATGAACTGACTGCAAGAGGTAGGCACGGGTATACAAAGAAGGAGGGCAGAGGGGAAAAAAATTGTCGCGATCCAGGTACAAATAAAAAGTGTAGAGAAAATAAGTCGAATTGATGAAGGCAATGCTTTCGAGCGACCTCTGTGAACCCCTCTGTCGTGATCGGGGGGACTAAACCAATAAAGGGCTCAGAAAGAAAGGGTCTCAAAAGAGAATGAATGTGAGACCTCTTTTTTAGAATTCCAATGAAAGGTCGATTAGGTTCAGAATCCTCGTCTTGTTCGGAAAGGAACTGAATAGGTCGTTGCATGAGTTTTCTGATTCTCGGTTCTACACGGTTGGGTCCATAGAATTCGGGGAAACAATCTTTCTTGAGTGCGTCGGCAGAG